>Ga0308163_10004915_pt1 | contig 10417 bp, 13 predicted proteins | sample PhyTR1_FD_201037 | JGI IMG/M metagenome (GOLD analysis project Ga0308163, IMG submission 201037) | Phyllosphere microbial communities from UC Gill Tract Community Farm, Albany, California, United States - DLSLT.R1 | ecosystem: Host-associated > Plants > Phyllosphere > Unclassified | place: USA...
CCCCTTTACAGGCAGCGATCGTGCTCGATTCACCCCCATCTTCGTCCACGTAACGCACATAGGACGGCTTGGTTTCACAAAAATTAACCTCAGACACAGCCGATTAGGCCACCGACCGGCATGACGACAGTATCCCGTCCGGGGCGGTCGATCCGTAGCGTCGCGGACGTCACGGTCGCGCCTGCCGAGATATCGGCGCGCACCGCGACGGCCATGTCGAGCGTCGCGGTCACGTCGCCGCCGCGATATTGCGTGACGCCGCCAAAGCCGAAGCCGATCGCGGGCGACTGGGTCGTCATCGCATAGTCAATGGTCTTGCCGTCGATCGCGAGACGAATCTGCGCGGGGTCGGCGGTCGCCATCGCGACGAGTTGGCGGCCGGCATCCATGCTCCAGAGATACGCGGCGCACCCCTTGGCGGGGAGCTTCTGCTGGCCGATCGCGCCGAGGGGACCCGGACCTGAGTTGGCAGCTGGCGCAGGCGTCGCGGCTTGCAGCGCGAGCATAAGAGCGAGCGATATCATGGCGTCAGGCCTATCATGAACAGCCACGCCGGATAAGCCGCGATCGCCAGCAACGCGCCGAACGGAAGCGCGGTGTCCGCCGCCATGCTCCTCCCCTTGAGGTGCGCGGCCAGCACGACGCCGAGCCCGATCATGCTCGCGATCAGCAGGACGGCGGGCAACATTTGCCACCCGAGCCACAGCCCGATCGCACCGAACAGCTTGGGGTCGCCGCCACCCATCCCGTCGCGGCCGCGTATGCGTCGATAGCCGAACGCGACCAGCCACAGCGTGCCGAACCCGGCGAGACCGCCGATCAATCGCTCGGGCAGCGGTGGGTCGATACCGAGCGCGGTGCCGACGAACCCGGTCACGGCCAGCAGGATCGTCAATCGATCGGGCAGCCAGAACGCGACGAGGTCTAGGCTTGCCAACGCCAGCAACAGCCATCCGAAAACCGCGCCTGCTATGCCGACCGTCCCCGGTGCGACGATCCCCGCTGCCAAGCCGATCGCCAACCCCGCCAACTCGATCCGCCAGTGCACCGGACTGATCGCGACGCCGCACCCTTTGCACCGGCCGCGCAGGACGAACGCACTCAGCAGCGGTACCAGCTCCACCGCGCGAAGTGTCCGCCCACACCCGTCGCACGCCGATCGCCCCTGCATCACCGATCGCCCGTCGGGCCAGCGCGTCACCAGCGCCGCGACGAAGCTGCCGATGATCGCGCCGAGCACCCCCAGCAACACCGCCCAGAACGCAGCCTCAGACACCCGTTTTCCGCACGAGGTAGCGATACACGCCGAGGAGGTTGATGCCGAACAACACGATGTTCTGCGTGCCCAGCGCCCAGTCCCCGGTCAAGGCCGCACCGCTCAGCCACGCGATCGACGAGCCGACGAACAGCACGAAACCCCACCCCGTCACGCGTCGCCCGAAGTCGAGCGACACCATGAAGGCGGCGATCACCCCCGACCCTGCTGCACACCATTTGAGCGTCGTGATGAGTGTTTCCATGACGCGAGGTCTAGGCGCATCCCGCGGTGCTTTGTATTGCCGCACATCAACCCCAGATACGGGGGCAGAAGAATATATGGAGAGTGAAGTGGCCGCCGATCGAGATCCCATCGTCATTTTGTCCTACGCGCGCACGCCGATGGGATCGTTCCAGGGCGCGCTTGCCGGCGCCACCGCGACGCAACTCGGCGCCGACGCGGTGCGCGGTGCGGTCGCGCGCTCGGGTGTGTCGGCGGCGGAGATCGAGCGGATCTACATGGGCTGCGTGCTCCCCGCCGGGCTTGGCCAGGCGCCGGCACGACAGGCGGCGATCAATGCCGGGCTTGGCGATCACGTCGAGGCGACGACCGTCAACAAGATGTGCGGTTCGGGGATGCAGGCGGCGATCCTTGCCGCGGACGCACTGGCGGCCGGCTCGGTCGACCTGCTCGTCGCGGGCGGCATGGAGAGCATGACCAACGCGCCGTACCTCTCGAAAAGCCACCGTGGCGGCGCGCGGATCGGGCATGACCGGATGTACGACCACATGTATCTCGACGGGCTCGAGGACGCGTACGAACCCGGCAAACTGATGGGCAATTTCGCCGAGGATACCGCGCACGAATATCAGTTCACGCGGCAGCAGATGGACGATTACGCGATCGAGTCGCTGCACCGCGCGCAGGCCGCGCAAAAGTCCGGCGCGTTCGACCGCGAGATCGTCTCCCTTGATATCGCAGGTCGGAAAGGCACGACGACGGTCTCGCTCGACGAACAACCGGCCAAGGGCGATGTCGCCAAGATCCCGACGCTGAAGCCTGCCTTCTCGAAGGACGGCACGATCACCGCCGCCAACGCGTCGTCGATTTCCGACGGTGCTGCGGCACTGGTGATGACGCGTGCAAGTGTCGCCGAAAGGCTCGGGATCACGCCGATCGCGCGCGTTGTTGCCCATGCCGCACACGCGCATGCACCGGCGTTGTTCACGACCGCACCGGTGTTCGCGATGCGGAAGGCGATGGAGAAGGCCGGCTGGTCGGCGTCGGATATCGACCTGTTCGAGGTCAACGAAGCCTTCGCCGTCGTCGCGATGATCGCGATGCGGGATTTGGCCTTGCCGCATGAGAAGGTGAACATCCACGGCGGCGCATGCGCACTCGGTCATCCCATCGGCGCCAGTGGCGCCCGGATCTTGGCGACGTTGCTGTCGGCGCTAGAGACGACAGGCCAGAAGCGCGGCCTCGCCTCGCTCTGCATCGGCGGTGGCGAAGCGACCGCGATGGCAGTGGAATTGATGAACTGATCGGCTGACTTCCCCCCTCCCTGAAAGGGAGGGGCCGGGGGTGGGTTGCTCTCCACGATTCCCGGGCGCAGTCTGGAGGGATGCCGCGCGTTCCTCCCGAGATGACGGTGCGTGCTCGGGAGTTGCGCAATCATCCGACGGATGCGGAGATCGCGATCTGGCATAGGGTCGCGTATTTTCGGCCGCGGTTTACGCGGCAATTGGTAGTGGAGCGGTTTATCGTCGACTTGGCGTGCCGGGAGGTCCGGCTTGCGGTGGAGTTCGACGGCAGCCAGCACATCGGCTCGGTTCGCGATGTTGCTCGCACCCGAAAGTTGGAAGCGCTGGGGTGGACGGTGATCCGGTTCTGGAACTCGGACGTTGCCCGCAATCCAGACGGTGTGGCGGGAACGATCTTGGGAAAGGTCATCGACCTCCAGCGGCCGACCCACCCCCAACCCCTCCCTTCCAGGGAGGGGAGCTAAAAGGGTAGTTCGCTACCGAAACCCAACACCCTTCCCTTCTTCCCCCCTCCCTGAAAGGGAGGGGCCGGGGGTGGGTCGGCGTCCGTATCACGCAACGCCGCCAGCAAAGCGCCCCCTCAAAGCCTCAAGGCAGAGTCTCCCCAGCCTCGACTCCCCAAAGCCCCCCAACGGCAACGAACCCCGCCTGCCCCTTAACATCCATCCGGCACCAGCCATTCCCACACTGGCTCAACCGCCCGACAACCCCTGGCGCCGCGCGCCACAATAACCGGCTCCCCGCATTAGGCTTCTCCCGCATTTCCACGGGCCCCGAACCCCGCACGATCGCCGTCCGCGTCCCGCTCAGCAGGTTCGCCTGCATCCACCCCTCGGTCCCATCGGGATCGGCAACCTTGCGCCATTCCTTGAAGATCGCGACCACCTTGATCGGCAGATCCTGGCGCTGATACAGCCAGCTCGCCGGATAGGTCCGTGCAGGCCCGGTCCGCATCCGCGCGCGCGATGCCGAGATCGAGGCGTAATAGGGCACGCTCTTCTTCGTCGCGTCGGCAGCCACCACCGGGTCGGGCACCAGCGCGGTGGCAACGAAAACGGAAAGCGCGGCGGCGAGAATGCGCATGGTCATGTCCTAACTGGCGAACCGAACTCCTATCGCGACGAAGCGCTTTCCTCAACCGAAGTTGCGGGCGCGACGTTGACGGAACGTTGACGGGCACGAGCGCCTTCGCCAAGCCGTCCCCATGATCGACACACGCCGCTGTCCGAACCCGAAGGTCGTCGTCACCCGCGAGCTGGCCGATACGCTGATGGACCGGATGGAGGCGCTGTTCGACACGCAGAACAACCGCGCCGACACCAAGCTCGACCGCGACCAGCTCGTCGCGGCGATGGCCGATTGCGACGTGTTCGTCCCGACCGTGACCGACGACATTGATGCGGCGCTGATCGCGGGCGCAGGCGACAGGCTGAAGCTGATCGCGAACTACGGTGCTGGCGTGAACCACATCGACCTGAAGGCGGCGCGCGCGCGCGGGATCATCGTCACCAACACGCCGGGAGTGCTGACGGAGGACACCGCGGACATGACGATGGCGCTGATCCTGTCGGTCCCGCGGCGGCTGGCGGAGGGCGAGAAGCTGGTGCGGTCGGGCCAGTGGAACGGCTGGAGCCCCGGCGGGATGCTGGGCCACCGGATCGGCGGCAAGGCGCTTGGGATCGTCGGGATGGGTCGGATCGGCCAGGCGGTCGCGCTGAGGGCCCGCGCGTTCGGGCTGACGATCCATTATCATAACCGCATCCGCCTCCCCGCGGTCCGCGAGGCGCAGTTGGCCGCTACCTTCCACCCATCGCTCGACGACATGCTTGGCGCCGTCGACATCGTCACGATCCACACGCCCCTGAACGCCGACAGCCGCGACCTGATCGACGCCCGCCGGATTGCGCTGATGCGACCGCACGTGTACCTCATCAACGCCGCTCGTGGCGGGATCGTCGACGAGGGCGCGCTGGTCGATGCGCTGGAAGCGAGCAAGCTCGCCGGCGCAGGGCTCGATGTCTGGGCGCACGAGCCGGTGATCGATCCGCGTTTGCTTGCTTTGCCCAACGTCGTGATGCTGCCGCACATGGGCTCCGCGACGCTCGAAGGGCGGATGGCGTCAGGCGAGCGCGTCATCCAGAATATCCGGATGTGGGCGGATGGCCATCGCCCGCCGGATCAGGTGCTCGACGGCTGGATTTGACCCCGCCGATACGATCTGCATCAATATTTCGGAACCGATGCCGCGATGCAGCATTTGTTGGATACCCCCGGAGAGACAGGAGTATCCAAGATGAAGAAGTTTGCCGTTTCCGCCCTGCTGGTCGCATCCGCCGTGTCGATGAGCGCATGCTCGACGCTCAAGGGCGCGGGCATCGGTGCCGCTGGTGGCGCAGGCGTTGCCGCCGCGACCGGTGGTAGCGTCGAGAAGGGCGCGGCCGTTGGTGGTGCGGGTGGCGCCGTCGTCGGCACCGTCGCCGACTGATACGTTACCCCGCAACATGAACGATCCTCCCCCGCCAGGGGGAGGATAGCAGCGCCCTTAAACCGCGCGCATCCAGTGGGTTCGTGCTACCGTTCCGGTCAGAACCTTCGACCCGAACGCCTTGATGATCTTCGCGGCATCGGCACTATTCATCAGCACGACGCGCGTGCCACCTGATGGCAGCGTCTCGATCGCACTGATGATCGCGTCATGCTTCTTGCACATCGCCACCACCTGAGGCTGTTCGACGCTGACGTTGACGGCGCGCGAGATCGGAACGACCGTGTCGGTGCCCGTCGTCACGATGCAACCCCTGATGGTGCGATGGCAGAATAGATCGTCATGCGGCATTCCCGGCTCGGAGCGGGAGCGCAAAGCATCTCTCAGTCGCAGCCTGCCCGTACGAAGCGCCGCGATGCGTCAGCTATGCGCGCTATCGCCCCGAACGGCAATGGCGCGGCACGCTTTTGCTATGCTCGCACCCGCAGCAAAGCGAGACCAAACCCGACAAAGATCGCCCCCGTCACGCGGTCGAAGGCGCGCCGCAACGCCGGGCGCGTCAGATACCGCGCGAGCGTCCGCCCACCGGCTGCATACACGCCGTACCAGAAGCTCTCGACCACCGCGAAAGTCACCACGAGAATCGCGAACTGCGGCCCCTGCGGTGACGCGCGGTCGACGAACTGCGGCAGGAAGGCGGCGGCGAACAGCAGCAGTTTCGGATTGCCGATTCCGATCACGAACCCGCCGCGATACAGCCGCCACGCCGATACGGTCGGGGGAAGTGCCACCGGCGTCGTATCGTCGCCGACGTCGATCGGAGACCCCGCCCCTCGCCACGCCTTGATCCCGAGGGATATCAGATACGCGACGCCGGCATAACGCAGCGCGTCGAACACCCGTGGCCATGCCGCCAGCAACGCCGATACGCCCGCCGCAGACGCCGCCAGCACAAGCACCAACGCGGTCAGGCACCCCGCCATCGCCGCGACGCTCCGCCGCGCACCAAAAGCTATGCTGCGCGTCATGACGTGCAGCATGTTGGGTCCGGGCGTTCCACACAACAGGAACACGGCGACCACGAACAGCCACCAGGCATGTAGCGTCATGAGTGCATCCTATTCCTGTTGGCCTCGCGAACGAGAAACGCCCGCGGTTGGTTCAGGCCAAGATTTGCCAAGCCCAATCCATTGCCTGAAACCTGCTTCGCGCGCGTCTAGCCAAGGTTGCGGCCGAATTCGATCGCCGTTCGGCCCTCCCTTGTTCTCCCGCGAAGGCGGGAGCCCAGTCTGGGTCCCCGCCTTCGCGGGGAAACAACCTGCCTTTTCGTCCAGCCGATAAACGCCGATCTGTCTAGAACCTAGATGTCGCGCATCGATGCTAACGAAGGCTGGACATCACCGATGTGCGGCCACCCTCGTCTCAATCCCCCGTCAAAATCCGATCGACCAGCTGCCCGACACTCGGCACGAAGCCGTTCGAATAGAACGGGTCCTTCTTGAAATTATACGCCGCATGCCCTGCGAACATCAGGTTCTGGTCGATGTCGCCGCCATGCGCGATATCCTGCAGCGTCTTCTGGATGCAGAAGCTGCGCGGATCGGCCAGCCGCCCGGTTGAGTTCGTCTCGGTATCCGCCCAGCTCGAGAACGAACACTGCGACAGGCAGCCCATGCAGTCGGCCTGGTCCTTGCGGATCATGCCCTTCTCGGTCGGGCTGACGAACACCAGCGTGTTGTCCGGCGTCTTGAGCGCATCGGTATAACCCTCGCCGAACCAGCCGCGCGCACGTAGCAGATCGTTGCGGGTCACCCAGAAGTTCTTGCCCTTCACGCCGACGTCGAGCTGGAAGATGTGATCGCCCGCCTCCTGCGTCGAGAACGCGATCTGACGCTCGGACCGAGCCTCCAACGAGCGCAGGAACGGGTTGCGCACCGCGGACGAATAGAAGCCGGTCGGCGAGAACTTGTGCAACAGCACGTCGCCTTCCTCGATCTGCGTCAGCGCGTCCTTCCACCCCTGAGGGATCGGGCTTTCGCGCGTGAGAAGCGGCCGCGTGCCGAACTGGAACGCGATCGTCCCCAGCTCGGGATTGTCGATCCAGTCGTTCCAGTCGCGCAGGTACCAGACACCGCCCGCCATCACGATCGGCACGTCGTCGCTGATGCCGCCTTCGCGCATCACGTCGCGGAGTTCCTTCACGCGCGGATACGGATCCTGCGGCTTCAACGGATCCTCGGCATTCGACAAGCCGTTATGCCCGCCTGCGAGCCATGGGTCCTCGTACACCACCGCGGCGAGCCACTCGGCCGCCTTCGAATAGGCCCGCTTCCACAGCGCGCGGAAGGCACGGCCGGAGCTGACGATCGGCAGATAGCTGACGCCGTAGGACGCGGTGATCTCGGACAGCTTGTACGGCATGCCAGCGCCGCAGGTGACGCCGGCGACCTTGCCGCGGGTGCGCTCGAGAACGCCGTGCAAAATCCGCTGCGCGCCGCCCATTTCCCACAACACGTTGATGTTGATCGCACCCTTGCCGTCGGCGATCTCGTACGCGCGCTCGACCTGCTGGACCGCGCCTTCGATCGCGTACTGGACGAGCTCCTCGTGCCGGTCGCGTCGCGTGAGTGCCGCATAGACCTGCGGGATGATCTTGCCCTCGGGATCGTAGCTGTCGGCGTTGACCGCCGACACGGTGCCGATGCCCCCGGCCGCAGCCCAGGCGCCGGCCGACGCGTGGTTGGTCGCGGCGACGCCCTTGCCGCCCTCAACCAGAGGCCAGACTTCCCGACCGTTATAGACGATAGGCTTCAGGCCCTTGAACACGACGTCACCTCTCCCGGAAAATACGGCCCCCTATATCGCAAGGACGCAGCGTGCGAGCAATATTACGACCTAGGTTAGCGCACCCGGACGGTTCAGGGCATCTTCGTACAGCGCGCGATAGCGAGCGATCATAACCGCTTCGTCGAATTCCGCCCGCGCCTTGGCCTGGTTCGCGGCGCCAACGGAGGCTCGCAGGGCAGGATCGGCGACCAGCGCCTGCAACGCATCGCGCAGCCGAACCTCGTTGGCGATCTCGGTCACGAACGGCAAATTCTCGGGCGAGACCATCCGCGCGATGTCGCCGACCGGATAGCTTGCGATCGGCAGGCCCGCAGCCATTGCCTCGACCACCGAGATCGGAAACTGCTCGCTCCGCGACGACACCGCGAGCATGTCGAAATGGCCGATGTAGCGGTAGGGGCGATCCAAGAATCCGGGCAGGACCAACTTGTCCGCCATCCCCATCGCCGCGGCGGCCTGGATAATGTTCGCGCGCTCCGGCCCTTCGCCGACGATCACGAGGCGTATGCGACCCGAAACGCCGCCGACCGCGCGAACGAGCGCGGTAAGGTCCTTCACCTCGCGCAAGCCGGCAAGCGCGCCGATCACGACCTCCTTGGCGTTGGGCGTAAACCCTGGGATCGCCTTGGGTTCTGGCTTCTGTGCGTAATAGGCGGTGCCGATTCCGTTGACGATCCGGTGCACGCGCTCGCGCGGCTGCTTCCAGGTCTTCAGCGCGATCCCCTCCAACACCTCGGAGGGTACCGCCAACGCATGCGCAGCGCCCAGCGCGAGCCGCCGATAGATGTTGCGCTCGATCTTGAGCCCGTTCGCCTCGTCTGCGTTGAACCCATCCTCGTGATGCACCAGCGGCGGCGATCCCTTGGCGAACGCTCGCCGCGCCATCGCCCCGTCGATCGCACCCCAATTATAGCTCAGCACCAGGTCGAACCGCCGCATATACTGCGCGATCGCCTCGTAGCGCGCGACCGAAGGCTTGCCCGTCAGCGGCGGCGGGTTCTGCGCGATCTCGTAGCGCACCCCCTTCGCGATCGAGTCCCGAGCACTCAAGGCGTCTGGCACGCCCGACACGATGGTATGCTTCGCGCGGTCCCCGAACGCATTCATCAACCGAACCGCCCGCGCCTCCTTCCCGCCTAGATCGAACGAGGAGTGGAGGTGGAGGATGTTGACGGGAGCGGCCATGGCCGACGCGATGCCGATTTTCGCGGGCGCTTTCAAGGGCGCGTGCGGACTTACCATGCGCCAGCGTCGCCAACACGACCACCTTCGATACAGTATTGCCGTCGAATCGGACCATTCGCCTAAGTCTTTATATCGATAGCCAAGCGAAACGGACAATGTTCGAATTGAGTTGGATGTGACGCCACCCGTAAAACAGCTGGACCGGAATACCGGCAATAAAAGGATGACCGTCATGGCTGCCTATGAATTCGACCAAAAACAGATCCAGAGTGCTCTCGATGCCGCTTCGCAACATGCAAAGTCGGCCAATATTGCTTCGGTTAGTGCGGAGACCGACGTTTCCAATGGCGGTGCATTGGTACTGGCCGGCGGGTGTATCAGCGTCACGGTCAACAACGGACAGGTCTGCGTCAATCTGCCACTAGGGTTCGGCTCGATCTGCCTGCCCATTCCGTCGATCTTCCCCAGCGGAACCGCAGCGCAGGCTTGCCTCGACATCTGCACGACATGGGGCATCCCTACCGGCGTGAAGGTCACGATCTCGGTCGCCGGCCATGTCGTCGTTTCGAAGTCGTTCGGCCGCTGCTGATCCGACTTTCCAGGAAGGAGGCCGCGCGCCGCGTCCTCCCTCCTGGCTAGCGCTCAACCGGCGAATACGGCCTTCGCGATATGCGTGATCCGGCATGCGAGGTCGGCCTCGCCACTAGCGACCACATAGAAATCGCCCGCGTCGGCGATGCCCGTCGTGAAGACGACGTTGTCGAGGTACATGCTGTCCTTCAACGGCTCGGTCAGCGCCGGGTTCGGTTCCAGCAATGCGGTGTGCTCGGTCGCCACCGTGATCGAGGGATCGTCCTTGTCCAGGATCGACCAGTACGTCCGGTAAATCCCGACCACGCCCGATGGCTCCACCCCGTGCCACAGCGTCAGCCACCCGCGATCGGTCAGGATCGGGGGCGCGCCGCCGCCCATCCGCGCGGTCGCGACGGTGGCCGCATGCGGCCGGATGCCGGGCTTGTCGTGCGGTTTCCAGTGCAGTGCATCGGGTGAGCGCGACAGGTTGATCGACGGCCCGCTGCGCCATTCGCTGCCCGGCGG
>Ga0308163_10004917_pt1 | contig 10411 bp, 13 predicted proteins | sample PhyTR1_FD_201037 | JGI IMG/M metagenome (GOLD analysis project Ga0308163, IMG submission 201037) | Phyllosphere microbial communities from UC Gill Tract Community Farm, Albany, California, United States - DLSLT.R1 | ecosystem: Host-associated > Plants > Phyllosphere > Unclassified | place: USA...
CTAACGGGAGCATCTATCTGTTTTCAGGGCATCGACTCGCATCTGATATTGAAATCATGATGCGTAACCGCTTCAACATTCTTAACCACATCATCTGGGCTAAGCCTGAAGGGCGCTGGAAGGGCTGCAACAAAGAAAGCCTGAGAGCGTATTTCCCCGCGACTGAACGGATATTATTTGCAGAGCATTATCAGGGGCCATACAAACCAGACGCCTACGCTCGGAAATGCGATGAACTGAAACAGCAGGTGCTGACACCCCTGATTGATTATTTCCGTAATGCCCGGTCAGAACTGGGTGTTACCGCTGCCCAGATTGTTGCGGCAACCGGTAAGAAGAACATGACCTCGCACTGGTTCAGCTATAGCCAATGGCAGCTACCCAGCGAGGCTGATTACCTGAAGCTGCAGGCGCTGTTTACTGAGATAGCCATTTCGCGTCATCAATCAGGAACATTAGCCACACCGCACCACCAGCTGGTGGACACGTATCACTCACTGAACCGCAAATATCTGGAGCTGCAGGAGGAGTACAAATCCCTGCGCAGGTATTTCGGCGTCACGGTAGCGGTTCCCTATACAGACGTATGGACACATAAGCCGGTTCAGTTTTACCCCGGCAAACACCCATGTGAAAAACCTGCCGACATGCTGGAGCAGATTATCAATGCCAGCAGCAGGCCGGATGATGTAGTTGCTGACTTCTTCATGGGGTCAGGTTCAACGATAAAGGCGGCCTTAAAGCTCGGTCGCTCTGCAATTGGTGTAGAGCTGGAAGAGGAACGTTTCCGGCAGACTGTTAGCGAACTGAATCAGCTAATCGAGTAAATCAGAATTCATTAATCATTAAGAGGGACCGCTAATGGCTGAGCCATTAAGCACCGGCGCTACTGCAACCGTAGCTGGCTGGGGCATTGTCACGTCTGCGCTGGTGGGATTCATCACCTCTGTAGATTACTCAATCGCGTTTGGAGCGTTTGCTGGATCGATGTGTTTTATCGTCACCGCCAGCGACCTGACACGACGACAGATATTTGGTTATTTCCTCTTTGGCTATGCAGCTGGCGTATTTGGAGCCGGATTTGTAGCAGACAAAGTTGAGAACTATTTCGATTATCGGGAAAAACCACTTGATGCCCTGGCTGCTGTCGTTATTTCCGCTGCTGCGGTGCAAGGCTATTTCTGGCTGAAAAATGGTGGCGTCTCAAAACTGCCGTTCGTCAAAAAATGGCTGGGGGATAAATCATGACCATTCACTGCGATCCGCAAACATTATTGGTGGTCGCGTTCAGTGCGGCTATTGCTCTGCGTCTGATGCTGTTCAGCAAACAGGGTAGAACACATAAACCTCTTTATTCCTGGATTGCTGTTGGCTTGATTCTGGCCTACGGCAACTTTGTATTGCTGTGGCTGTTTGGTTATTACCAGTCAACCGGATGGTCGATAGTGATTGCGCATGGGTTGGCTTGCATTGCTGTATTTGCAGCACGCGGGAATGTGGCGCGTATTTTTTCAAATCCATCACGGAGTAAAACCGGTGAGTAAAATCATTGAACTTCTGAATTTTGAGGAAGGTTATCGCGAGGCTCCCTATTGGGACACCCGCAATTTTCCAACAGTTGCTGGTGGCATCAGGATTGGCCCTCAGAACGCACCGCTCAATCAATATCAGTTTACCGTACCGCGCCGTGCTGGTGATGTGTGGAAACAATGCCTGGTAGATGCCAAAACCACCTCAATGAATCGACAGCCTGCAATTGTGGCCGCGCTCGCACAGTGCAACGACGCACGGCGGGACATCCTCTATAGCATGGCCTACCAGATGGGGGTCGCTGGTCTGGCTGGTTTTACTAACACGCTGGGCATGATTGCACGCGGTGATTTTGCCGGTGCAGCTGGTGGAATGCTGAATAGCCTCTGGGCGCGCCAGACACCTGACCGCGCACGCCGCCATGCCGAGGTTATGCGCAGCGGCACCTATGACGCCTACAACGGTTTGATCTGATGCAGACGCTATTAACCGGGCTGGTAGTAGTTGTCGGGCTGGTGCTGGCTGCGTTTGGTCTGGGCCGGAGCAGAGGCAAAAACGTAGCTGAAACCTCAGCAGCAGCTGAGCGGGCATCTGTTCAGGCTGAGGAATCAAAAAAACACATTGAGGTACTGAAAAATGCTGTCGATGTTCAGCAGGATATTAACAGCCTGCCTGATGCTGCTGTCTCTGAGCGGCTGCGGGAACGGTGGCGGCGCGAGAGTGACTGATACCGGCTGTGAGTGGGTACGCCCCATCTATGTCAGTGACCACGATATCGATGTGATGAGCGCCCTAACACAGCGACAAATTCTGACCCACAACGAAACGTGGGGAAAAAACTGTTTTGAGCAAAAGAATTAACAGGTCCGCGCTGGCGGCTATTTCATAGCAAAAGGAAAGTGTCATGGGATTTAAACATGAGTTAGGTCAGGTTGTTCAGGTCACTGTCAGTGGAGAAGAAGGCCACATTAAGGGCCGCGCCGAATACGCTAACAATTGCAACCAGTATTACATCCATTATTGCGCAGCAGATGGCCGGGCGCAGGATGCGTGGTTTGAAGAGGGTGAGATTACACCTGCAGAATCTTTAGACGAGTGATTATCACAAGGCGCATTTGCGAGTTCGGCTGATGATGAAAAGTTGTTGGCAATTCTTGATACCAACTATAAGTTAAGTAACTCCCAATAAGTAAGGAGTTGCCATGAGCTACGTTAAAAGAGGCTACCTCAAGGAAACTGTTCATTATGTAAGTGACAGCGGGATTAGCTACAAATATGAGATATTTCAGCGAAGTGATGGATCTGGCTTTTACGCGCTGTTATCTCGGCTAGATCCTCTCTTGCCTGAGTCGGACCATCATGGATGGATTTACGATGGGAAAGAGATAAATTTCTCAGACGACACTACTCAGGTCCAATATGCCGTAGATGAAGTCACTCAACAATTCAAAGACCACTACAAAAATACCTAACCGCCCACGGGCGGTTTTTTCTTTTGGAGCTAACGATGATTGTCACACCCGATGCCACTGTCATTGGTGGCAGCAGTCAGCCTGGCATATCAATTCCCGGCACTACCTTTATGGGGCAATCGGCAAAGCCAGCAAAGCAGCCCTTAACAATCGATCTCCTCTCCGAAACGCTTCATCCTCGGCTTAAATTTGGGCAACGCACTATTACTGGAATAAATCCGGCATTCTGGAAATGAGCGCTACTGATGAGTGGCCGCTGGAGTACAGGGGAGGGCATCCGATAGGGCGTCATGCGCCAGAACCAACTGCTACTAATTTACAGTTGTACTGTCGGGGACTGACCGCCTCTGAATATCTTGTAGTGAGTGCCGACATGGAATTACTTACCGATGCTACCGGTGCGCCTGATGCTGGCCCTGTTGGACTAATCCCTACGGGTTGCGATTCATATCTGATTTCGCAGGATATCGATAACGTTACTCACATTCCCAAAACCCGCTACCGGCTGTCAGTTGACTGGCAGCGTCTGGTGTTTGCCGTCAGCACGACGAAACGATCACGAGTTCGTCTTCGGTACGGGCAAAGCTACAGCGGCTCTACTCCGGCCATATGGATGACGCAGGGCGCAGACTATTCGAATTGGCTGCTGGCCGGTGATTACGCAATGAGTTGGTTTGTCAGGGCAGGTGATGGGGTGACATTTCCGGCAGGGTTTGCCCAGATAGAAACCGGCAGCGTAGCCACTTCACCCATAGTTACTGAGTCCGGTACTGCTACACGGACTGCACAGACCGTGACAATCGATACCACTGGTTACAAGGCGGTGTTGATTCATTATTCCGGTGCTTATTTCGAGTCTTTTCTGGCAACTGGGGACTCGACTACTCTGCTCGTCAGCAATCCAGCTGACTGGGGGGCCAGATATATACAGAAAATTATCCTGAGCTGAATTTAGGAGGCATTTTGAAAACTGAATATTTAGAACTCAGTGAACACTGGGTGCTGATTAAATACGACCTGAAGGATTATGACGTCTTAGTCGAAACGGGTTCAGCCCTGTTCTGTTTGTCGGATACCGTACCCGATGATGAGACACAGGCAGGACATACGGTCAATGCCGGAAGATGGCTGAAATTCAGCGGGGAATTATTGGTCTGGGTAAAAACTAGCCTTGCAGGCTCAGCCATCTCTGTGTCGTCCTATGACCCCACAAGCGCCTAATATATGATAATGATTATCATTTGAAAAGGTACTCCCAGCGGGAACGACTACCGAGGGGGCGGCGACACGCGGAAAACGGCTAGTTTTTTGCATTTTATCGACATCATCATCATCCCCTTAACCTTCTGATATTTCAGTCGTGAAATTTTTCACGATGTCGAAATGATTAAATTTTGTTCATCATCATGGATAAAGAATTTAAAAACCTCCGACTCAATATTAATCAGCTGGCTGCGCTTACCGATATGCATCGACAGACGGTCTCCAGCAAGTTGAGCGGTGTTCAGCCTGCACCTGGAAGCAATCCAAAATTAAAACTGTTTTCAGTAGTGGATATCCTCAAAGAACTCCTGAGCCGGACAACATCTGAAGAGCTGATGAACGTCGATAAAATGCTGCCGCCTGATCGCAAAGCGTGGTTTCAGTCCGAACGCGAGCGACTCAAGTTTCAACAGGAAACCGGGGAATTGATTCCAGCATCAGAGGTAGTACGGGAATTTTCATCAATGGCTAAAGCGGTGGTTCAGGTGCTCGAAACTTTGCCAGACATTCTGGAGCGTGACTGCGCTATGACACCTGCAGCAGTAGTTCGTGTTCAAAAAGTTATAGATGACCTGCGCGATCAGATAGCCCTGAAAGTTGAAATGGCTGACGCACCGCCAGAGGAGGAATTGCCAGACGAGGAGTAACCATGCATCAGGCCACGGCGGCAGAGATCAGAAAAAACACTGCCTCGATCATCCGTGCGCCACGCAGGTTGCCGGTAGCGGAGGCAGTGCATAGGTACATGCGCGTCCCCGTGGGTGTAGGGAACTCAGTGGAATGGGACCCCGATTTAGCACCCTATATTATCGAGCCGATGAACTGTCTGGCATCGCGTGAGTATGATGCCGTGGTGTTTGTTGGCCCTGCTAGGACAGGCAAGACAATCGGCCTGATAGATGGATGGGTGGTCTATAACGTGGTCTGCGATCCGTCCGACATGCTGATCGTTCAGATGACGGAGGAGAAGGCGAGGGAGCACTCTAAGAAACGTTTGGCGCGTACGTTCCGTGTCAGCCCTGAAGTGGCTAAACGCCTCAGCCCGCTGCGCAATGATAACAACGTTCACGACAAAACATTTTTGGCTGGTAACTATCTAAAAATAGGCTGGCCATCCATCAACATCATGTCGTCATCCGATTTTAAATATGTTGCGCTGACCGACTATGACCGGTTTCCGGAGAACATAGACGGAGAAGGTGATGGATTTTCTCTGGCCTCAAAACGCACCACTACTTTCATGTCGGCGGGTATGACGCTGGTGGAGGGTTCACCAGGCAGAGAGATAACCAACACCAAATGGCGTCGTCAGTAACCTCATGAGGCACCGCCAACAACCGGCTCTCTTTCCCTCTATAACCGTGGAGACAGACGCCGCTGGTACTGGCAATGCCCGCACTGTGAAGAATATTTCCAGCCAGAGATGGAGGTGATGACTGGTTATCGGGACGACACCGACCCGGTTAAAGCGAGTGAGGCCGCTCATATCTGCTGCCCTCACTGCAACAACGTCATTACAGCTGACCTGAAACGCGAACTGAATAAATCCGGTGTCTGGCTGCGAGAGGGTGAAAAAATTGATGTAGCCGGGAATCGTTCAGGTGAACCACGTCGCTCTCGCATCGCTTCGTTCTGGATGGAGGGACCAGCTGCGGCTTATCAGACGTGGGCGCAGCTGGTTTACAAATTACTGACCGCTGAGCAGGAGTATGAGGCAACGCAGAGTGAAGAGGCGCTAAGGGCGGTTATTAACACCGACTGGGGGCGTCCGTATCTGCCGCGTGCATCTGTCGAACAGCGCCAGTCAGACGTCCTGATGAAACGAGCCGAAGATTATGGCAAACGGCTGGTGCCGCCTAAAGTGCGGTTCCTGCTGGCAGCTGTGGATGTTCAGGGCGGTAAACGGCGGCGGTTTGTGGTGCAGATCATCGGCTATGGAGAAAACGGTGAGCGCTGGCTGATTGACCGCTACAACATCCGTCATTCGCTTCGACACGATGAAAACGGCGAGGCTATGCCAATTCGGCCTGATGCCTATCCGGAGGACTGGCAACTGCTGGTTTCCGACGTGCTGGATAAAACTTACCGGCTGCAGAGCAACGAGGAGCAGCGGATGACGGTTCTGGCGATGGCGGTGGACAGCGGCGGCGAGGAGGGCGTGACCGGTAATGCTTATAAATTCTGGCGGCAGTGTCGTCGGGACGGGCTGGCCAGACGCGTTTATCTCATCAAGGGCGACAGCACAAAACGCCAGAAAACAATTACCAAAACATTTCCGGATAACAGCGGCAGGGCAGATCGGCGTGCTGAGGTTCGGGGGGAAATCCCTGTTTATCTGTTACAGACCGATACGCTCAAAGACCAGCTGAGTAATAACCTGTCACGCGAAACGCCCGGCGCAGGCTACATCCATTTTCCTGACTGGCTGGGCGAATGGTTTTACGACGAACTGACCTATGAGGAACGTGGCGCTGATGGCAAATGGCGCAAACCGGGAAAGGGCGATAACGAAGCGTTTGACCTGTTCTGTTATGCGCAGGCTGTTGCCGTTCTGCGCGGATACGAAAAAATCCGTGACTGGGAAACCCCGCCAGCATGGGCGCGGGAGCAGGACGCTAACCCTGGCATTGTGACGGGCGATCAGCCCCGACAGAAAACTGAATCAAAACCCAAACCCAGACAACAAAACACGCCCAGACCTGCTCCGCAAAAAAGCCTCGCGGCAGATGGCTGGTCAGGATCGTCAGGCAATGGAGGGTGGCTTTAGTGACGAGAAATGAGATTTACCAGATGCTCCTTACGGTGCGTCAGGCGTACGCCGATTCGCTGGATGGAAAATCGGTATCGTTTACCGGCGTAAACGGTCGGGCCATTACCAACCATGATCCGGTGGCATTACGTACCGAGCTGGATTACTGGGAAAGACGCTGGCGCGCTGCACGCGGTCGCGGCGGTTCTTACAAACTCGCCAGATTTAATTAAGGGCCAATATGAGATTTATTGAAAAAACACTCGGCGTTATTTCGCCAGGGTGGGCCGCTGCACGTGCGCAAAACCGCCTCCGGCTGCAGGCGTATGAGGCCGCTCACCCGTCCCGATTGCATAAAAGTAAACGCGAATCCCGATCAGCTGACACCGCTGTGTTTGCAGCAGGAACCTCTCTGCGTGAGCAAGCGCGCTGGCTGGATGAAAACCACGATCTGGTCATCGGCCTGTTCGACAAAATGGAGGACCGAGTTATCGGGGCGCACGGCATCCATGTTGAACCACAGCCGCTCGATCTGGACGGCAATCTGCACGGTGATTTTGCCAGCCAGCTCTCAGCGTTGTGGGCGGAGTGGTCAGTGCGCCCGGAGGTGACCGGGATGTTTACCCGTCCCGAGGCAGAACGGCTGCTGCTGCGTTCTGCACTGCGTGACGGTGAGGTGTTCACTCAGCTGGTGCGTGGCAACGTAGCTGGTTTGCAGCACGCCACCTCGGTGCCATTCTCGCTGGAAATGCTGGAAGCCGACTTTGTTCCGCACAACCTGAACAGCACGACAGGCCAGCAAATCAGGCAGGGCATTATTGTGAACGCCTGGGGGCGACCCACTGGGTACAAGGTTTACAAAAATCATCCCGCCAGCTTCACCGGCTTCAACACTGATTTCAAAACTATTTCTGCAGACAACATGCTGCATCTGGCGCAGCGCAAACGCCTTCATCAGCTGCGCGGTGTCAGCCTTATTCACGGCGTTATCACTCGTCTGTCAGACATCAAAGACTATGAAGAGTCCGAACGTGTTGCCGCGCGCATCGCTGCAGCGCTGGGGTTCTACATCCGGCGCGGTGATGCGCAGTCTCTGGATGACAGCGGTGAATATTCGGAGCCTGGCGGGGAGCGGTTCTACAACATCGCGCCCGGCATGATTTATGACGAATTAAAGCCGGGTGAAGACCTCGGTATGGTGGAGTCAAACCGTCCCAACGTTCACCTCTACGAGTTCAGGAACGGGCAGATGCGGGCCGTTGCTGCCGGTACGCGCGGCAGCTACTCCAGCATTGCGCGTGACTATAACGGTACATACAGCTCACAGCGTCAGGAACTGGTGGAGAGTTTTGAGGGTTACAACGTTCTCCAGCAGTGGTTTGTAGGGCAGCACAGTCGCCCCGTTTACCGTTCATGGCTGGCAATGGCACTTCTGAGCGGCATTGAAATTCCTGCTGATGTTGACCGCAAATCTCTCTATAACGCGCTTTATCTGGGGCCGGTGATGCCGTGGATTGATCCGGTTAAAGAGGCGCAGGCGTGGAAAGCTAATGTGCGTGGCGGTGCCAGTACTGAGGCGGAGTGGGCACGTGCGCGTGGCAAAAATCCGCAGGAGGTTAAGCGCCAGCGCCTGCGTGAAACCGAATACAACCGGGAACATGGGCTGGTGTTCGATTCCGACGCCGCCAACGATAAAGGAGTGGTGTTAGATGCAACATCAAGAGAGTCAGACGACTCAAAAACTGATTAACCCTCAAGCCTCTCTGGCCGGTGTCGATGCGGCAAACGGTCAGTGCTGGTATGAGATTCGCGCACTTGCAGCAGGGCGGGTAGAAATTTATCTGTATGACGTGATCGGCGGCTGGGGCATCACAGCACAGCAGTTTGTGACCGACTGCAGAGAGGCTGGCGTATTCGAGGCCAGCGCGATTGACCTGCATATTCACAGCCCCGGTGGTGATGTGATGCAGGGATTTGCCATTTACAACACCCTGTCACGGCTTAAAGCCACGATGGATATCTGGGTAGACGGCGTGGCCGCCAGTATGGCGTCCATGATTGTCTGCCTGCCGGGTGCCACCGTACACATGCCAGAAAACGCCTGGATCATGATCCATAAACCGTGGGGCGGTATTGCTGGCGATTCCGATGAGATGCGCGATTACGCAGATTTCCTGGATCGTAATGAAGCGCTGATGCTTAACGCCTACATGAATAAAACCGGTCTGGGGCGTGAAGAGCTTGAGGCAATGCTTAAAGCCGAAACCTGGCTGAGCGGTGCAGAGGCCGTTGAAAAAGGTTTTGCCGACACACTTGAACCTGAACTGCAGGCAGCAGCCTGTATGAATGAAAACAAACTGAAGGACTACACCAACATGCCTCAACAACTTCAATCACTGTTTATGCCACGCGCTGAAGGAAACACAAACACTCAGACGCCAGCGCCGCAGACTCCTGCCCCGCAGGCATCAGGTAATCAGCCAGCACCGGCACAGACTGGCAATATTGACATCAGAGCGTTGGCCGCACAGCTGCAGCAGCAAATGCAGACTGCGAACACTGAACGCGTTAATGCCGTTGCAGCTGTATTCGAGGCATTCCCGGCCTTTGCTTCGCTGCGCACGGAATGTATCAGTGATATGTCCTGTTCAGCGGAAGTGGCGCGCGGCAAACTTCTTACCGCGCTGGCCGCAGGCACAACCCCCCTTGCCGGGCCGGGTGCCATTCATCTGCATGCTGGGAATGGCAATCTGGTGGGCGACTCTGTTCGCGCTGCAATCATGTCCCGCGTGGGTTATGCGGAAGCAGAAAAAGACAATGCTTATGCAGGTTATACGCTGCGTGAGCTGGCACGTGCTTCTCTGGTCGATCGCGGGATCGGTATTGCCGGTCATCAGACTCCGATGGCAATGGTGGGTCTGGCATTCACCCACAGCAACAGCGATTTTGGCAACATCCTGATGGATGTGGCTAATAAGGCGGCGCTGATGGGCTGGAATGAGGCCGAGGAAATTTTTGATAAATGGACGCGGAAAGGGATTCTGACTGATTTCAAAACGGCGCATCGCGTTGGCCTTGAGACGTTCCCGACACTGAGCAAGGTGCGTCCGGGCGCTGAATATAAATATGTCACGTTGAAAGATCGTGGCGAGCCAATTGCGCTGGCAACCTACGGCAACTTGTTCAGTATTGACCGTCAGGCCATCATCAATGACGATCTGTCCATGCTGACCGGGATTCCGCAGGCGATGGGGAGTGCAGCACGAGCCACCGTAGGCGATCTGGTCTGGGCAGTTCTGACCAGTAATCCGAAAATGTCAGACGGTAAACCGCTGTTCCATGCCGACCACGGCAACCTGATTAAGGCCGGTCTGAGCATTGAAGGTCTGGACACGGC
>Ga0308163_10004919_pt1 | contig 10409 bp, 8 predicted proteins | sample PhyTR1_FD_201037 | JGI IMG/M metagenome (GOLD analysis project Ga0308163, IMG submission 201037) | Phyllosphere microbial communities from UC Gill Tract Community Farm, Albany, California, United States - DLSLT.R1 | ecosystem: Host-associated > Plants > Phyllosphere > Unclassified | place: USA...
GGCGATGAAGCGGTAGGCTTGCAGCAGGCCGGCCGGGCCGACGAACTTGTCCGGATTCCACCAGAACGACGGGCACGACGTCGAGCAGCACGCGCACAGGATGCACTCGTACAGGCCGTCGAGCTCTTCGCGTTCGGTCGGCGATTGCAGACGTTCCTTTTCAGGACGGATCGACTCGTTGATCAGGTAAGGCTTGATCGAATCGTACTGCTTGAAGAACTGGGTCATGTCGACGATCAGGTCGCGGATCACCGGCAAGCCTGGCAACGGGCGCAGCACGATAGGCTCGCTCAGCTCGTTCAGGTTGGTGGTGCAGGCGAGACCGTTCTTGCCGTTGATGTTCATCGCGTCCGAACCGCACACGCCTTCGCGGCACGAGCGGCGCAGGGCCAGCGAATCGTCGACGTCGGACTTGATGCGCTGCAGTGCGTCCAGCAGCATCTTGTCGGTGTCTTTCAGCTCGACCGTCACGTCCTGCATGTACGGCTTGGCGTCCTGGTCCGGATCGTAACGATAAATTTTCAGTTTGAGAGTGCGTGCCATGTTCTAGCCTTAGAAAGTACGTGGTTTCGGTTTGAAGGTATCAACCGTCAATGGCTTGGTCACGACCGCCTTGTAATCGAGGCGGTTGCCTTCCGAGTACCACAGGGTGTGCTTCATCCAGTTGTCGTCGTCGCGGTGCGGGTAGTCGTCGTGGGCGTGGGCGCCGCGCGATTCCTTGCGCGCCACGGCCGACGTCATCGTCGCTTTCGCGGTTTCGATCAGGTTGTCCAGTTCCAGCGCTTCGACGCGCGCGGTGTTGAACACCTTGGATTTGTCCTTGAACGAAACGTGCTTGCGGCGCTCGTCGAGCACCATGATTTCCTTGGCGCCCTGGACCATCGTCGCTTCGGTACGGAACACGCCGCAGTACTTCTGCATCGTGGCGCGGATGTCGTTGGCGACGTCCTGCACTTTTTCCGCGCCGGTCGACGTTTCCAGCTTGTTCAGGCGGTCCATCGCGAAGTCGGAGGCATCCTTCGGCAGCGGCTTGTTTTCCTTCTGCTTCAGGTTCGACGCCACCACGTGGTTGCCGGCCGCGCGGCCGAACACCACCAGGTCGAGCAGCGAGTTGGTGCCCAGGCGGTTGGCGCCGTGCACCGAGACGCAGGCGCACTCGCCGATCGCGTACAGACCGTTGACGATCTTCTGCGTGCCGTCGCCGTTAGGGGTGACGACCTGGCCGTGGATGTTGGTTGGAATACCGCCCATCTGGTAGTGGATGGTCGGCACCACAGGAATCGGTTCCTTGGTCGCATCGACGTTGGCGAACTTGTGGCCGATTTCCAGAATCGACGGCAGGCGCTTGGCGATGGTGTCGGCGCCGATGTGGCGCAGGTCCAGCATGACGTGGTCCTTGTTCGGACCGCAGCCGCGGCCTTCCTTGATTTCCTGGTCCATCGAACGCGACACGAAGTCGCGCGGCGCCAGATCCTTCAGCGTAGGAGCGTAACGCTCCATGAAACGTTCGCCTTCGGAGTTGATCAGGATACCGCCCTCGCCGCGTACGCCCTCGGTGATGAGGACGCCCGCGCCGGCCACGCCGGTCGGGTGGAACTGCCAGAACTCCATGTCCTGCAGCGGCAGGCCGGCGCGTGCGGCCATGCCCATGCCGTCGCCGGTGTTGATGAAGGCGTTGGTCGAGGCGGCGAAGATGCGGCCTGCGCCGCCGGTGGCGAAGATGGTGGTCTTCGCTTCCAGGATCATCGTTTCGCCTGTTTCCATTTCCAGTGCCACCACGCCGACGACGTCGCCTTCGGCGTCACGGATGATGTCGAGCGCCATCCATTCGACGAAGAAGTGGGTGCGGGCGCGGACGTTACGCTGATACAAGGTGTGCAGCAGCGCGTGGCCGGTGCGGTCGGCCGCGGCGCAGGCGCGCTGCACGGCTTTTTCACCGAAGTTGGCGGTGTGGCCGCCGAACGGACGCTGGTAGATGGTGCCGTCGGGATTGCGGTCGAACGGCATGCCGAAGTGTTCCAGCTCGTAGACGACCTTCGGTGCTTCGCGGCACATGAATTCGATCGCGTCCTGGTCGCCCAGGTAGTCGCCGCCCTTGACGGTGTCGAACATGTGCCAGAACCAGTTGTCCTCTGCCATGTTGCCCAACGAGGCGCCGATGCCGCCCTGCGCCGCGACGGTGTGCGAGCGGGTCGGGAACACTTTGGACAGCACCGCGACGTTCAGGCCGGCTTCGGCCAGTTGCAGCGAGGCGCGCATGCCGGAGCCGCCGGCGCCGACGATTACCGCATCAAAGCGGCGGGTTGGAATTCCAGTTTTAATAGCTGCCACGATTACACACTCCAGAGTATCTGTACCGACCAAACGGCACAAGCGATCAGCCACAGTACCGTGGCCATTTGCAAGGTCAGGCGAACGCCGACGTGTTTGACGTAGTCCATCCAGACGTCGCGCATGCCGACCCAGGCGTGGTAGAACAGGCCGAACAGGGTCACGGCGGAAATCAGTTTGAACCATTGCTGCGAGAACAGGGCCGCCCAGCCTTCATACGTGAAATTCTGGCCGCTCAGGAACGCGATCAGCAGAATGGCCGTGTACAGCACCATGACGACGGCGGTGACGCGCTGCGCCAGCCAGTCCTTCAGGCCGTAGTGGGCGCCGACGACGCGGCGTTTTGGACCAACATTGTTATTTGCCATCTCAGAACACTCCAAACAATTTCAGGGCGACCAGCAAGGTCAGAACCAGGCTGATGACCAGCACGGCGGCCGACGATTGGCGCGCGGAATCTTTGTCCAGGCCGATGTGGGTGTCCATCACCAGGTGGCGTACGCCAGCGCAGAAGTGGTGGAAATAGCCCCAGCACAGTGCCAGGATGATCAATTTGACCAATGGGTAGGTGATGAAACCTTGGTAGTGCGCGAAGGAAATCTCGGAGCGCAGGCTCTCTTGCAAGAGATACAACACGAATGGCAGCAACAGGCACATCAGCACGCCGCTGATGCGGTGCAGGATGGACACGATGGCGGCCAACGGTTGGCGGTAGTTGGACAATTCGGTAATGTGGATATTACGGAACTCCGGCCGTTCTTTTTTAGGGACTTCCCTTACGGCTTCTGACATAACAAGACCTCCTCAGGCTTAAACAAAAATTGGTTAGACCGCGATTTTCGCCGATTTCCACGCCGATAACCAATATCTATTGTTACATATAACTAAAATAGTGTTTCGCAACACCGTCCGGCGGCCGCTTTCCGCAGCTCAACGTATTATCAGCGCAACAATGCTACCGTGGTGTGACGCCCGGTCTGTTGTACGCTACCTGACGCGCTATTCTGCCCGCCAGGGTCTCCTGCTCCACTCGATGCCAGTGTAATGGGCCGGCGCCGGCCCACTTAGTTCAGTTCGTTATGGTAATGATGGCGCTCGGTAAGATACTGGCCGCGGCGCAGTTCCACCGGTTTGTCGCCATAGGTGAACGACACCCGCTCCGACGCCAGCAGCGGCGTATCGAGGGCGATGTGTAGCAGCGCCGCCACGCCGGCGTCGGCGCACACGGCGCGGATCTTTTCGGTCGCCCGTATCATGCGGGTGCCGAATTCGGACTCGAACAGCCCGTACATCGGGCCCTTGTATTCCACCAGCCGCTCGGCGGTCAATCCCTTGAACGTCACGCCCGGCAGCCACATCTCTTCGACAATGGTGGGCACGCTGTCGAACGACTGCACGCGCTTGATGAAAATGACGGCGTCGCCGGACTTCAGGTCGAGCAGGCGCGCCACGTCGGCCGGCGCGCGCATGCGCCTGACTTCAATGAACTTACTTTCAGGGTAATGGGGCACGCCCTCGTCGGGCAGCAGCTTGAGGAAGCGGAAATGCGCGCGCGCCTCGTGGTGGGTGGCGACGAAAGTGCCCTTGCCTTGCTTGCGCATGACCAGGTTCTCGGCGGCCAGCTCGTCGATGGCTTTGCGCACGGTGCCCTGGCTGACCTTGAAGCGGTTCGCCAGCTCGACCTCGCTGGGGATCAACTCGCCCGGCTTCCATTCCCCCGATTGCAGGCTCTGTGTGATCAGCGCCTTGATTTGCTGGTACAGTGGGGAGAATGTCGGCGAGCTGCCTGCCGGAAGGCCAGGCGCGGCGGTCGGCGTGGCTGTGGGACCCGCTGCCGCACCCGCTGTCGGGGACGCCGCCGAACCCGCCGACGATCCCGCGGCGCCACCGGCACTTGAGGCTGGGCTGCTGCTGTTCGAATTGGGCGGGGCGGGATTCATAGACCGAGATTTCACCACAAATGACCACTTCCGTCCAGCAAAACCGGCAACAACTTATCTGTCTTATATAAGACATAAGATAGGATTGACAGAAGCCCATTACGCGCCTACACTCCGCAGCCATGCGTTTATATGCTGTGGATTTGCAGTATGATTATGGATTAGGTTTTCCCGCGCCGGCATGGTCCGGCTTTAAGAACGTGGTCAAGAACACTTTCATTCCCACTTTGGAGATTCATCATGGCTAAAACCCCAATGCGCGTTGCTGTCACCGGCGCCGCCGGTCAAATCGGTTACGCTCTGCTGTTCCGCATCGCCAACGGCGACATGCTCGGCAAGGACCAGCCGGTCATCCTGCAACTGCTGGAAATCGCCGACGAAAAGGCACAGAAGGCCCTCAAGGGCGTCATGATGGAAATCGACGACTGCGCGTTCCCGCTGCTGACCGAGATGACCGCCCACTCCGACCCGATGACCGCCTTCAAGGATGTCGACGTCGCAGTGCTGGTCGGCGCCCGTCCGCGCGGCCCTGGCATGGAACGCAAGGACCTGCTGGAAGCGAACGCCCAGATCTTCACCGTGCAAGGCAAGGCGCTGGACGCCGTCGCTTCGCGCAACGTTAAAGTGCTGGTGGTCGGCAACCCTGCCAACACCAACGCCTACATCGCCATGAAATCGGCGCCGTCGCTGCCGGCCAAGAACTTCACCGCCATGCTGCGCCTGGACCACAACCGCGCGCTGTCGCAAGTGGCCGCCAAGACCGGCACCGCCGTCAAGGACATCGAGAAGCTGACCGTTTGGGGCAACCACTCGCCAACCATGTACGCCGACTACCGTTTCGCCACCGTCGGCGGCAAGGCCGTCAAGGACCTGATCAACGACCAGGAATGGAACGCCAACACGTTCCTGCCAACCGTCGGCAAGCGCGGCGCCGCCATCATCGAAGCGCGCGGCCTGTCGTCGGCCGCGTCGGCAGCCAACGCCGCCATCGACCACGTCCACGACTGGATGCTGGGCACCAACGGCAAGTGGACCACCATGGGCGTTCCTTCGGATGGTTCGTACGGCATCCCTGAAGGCACCATGTTCGGCTTCCCTGTCACCACCGAAAACGGCGAATACAAAATCGTCCAGGGCCTGGAAATCGACGCCTTCTCGCAAGAGCGCATCAACCTGACCCTGAAAGAACTGACCGAAGAGCGCGAAGGCGTCAAGCACCTGCTGCCGTAATCTTCCTTCGTGCACTAAGTGGAACCGGTTAAACCACCGATCCGCCGCACCCGCCGCGCTGCCGAGAGCAGCGCGGCGTCTGTTTTGCCACTGTCAGACGTCGCCGCCACACCCGGAACACCCGCCATTCAGCCAACCGCCATTCCAGACCACACCCGCATGCACCCATCCGAGGTTTTATTCCAGGGCAATCGCCAGCCGCTGCTGCTGCCGGCCTGCGACCATTACGCCGGCTCCGAAAAGCTGATGCGTAAATCGATCGCTCTGCAACAAGAACTTGGCCCGCTGTTCGACATCACGCTCGACTGCGAGGACGGCGCCAGCGCCGGCAACGAGGCCGCCCACGCGCGCCTGGTGGCCGAGCTGCTGACTTCCGACGACAACAAATTCAACCGCATCGGCGCCCGCGTGCACGATGTCGGCAGCCCGTTCTTCGCCCAGGACGTCGAGATCATCTGCGCCGCCGCCCAGCGCCTGGCGTATCTGGTGCTGCCGAAGGTCCACGGCGCGCAGGAAGTGACCGACGCCATCGCGCTGATCAACCAGCACGCCGCCAGGGCCGGCCGCGACGCCGGCAATCCGCTGCCGATCCACGTGCTGATCGAAACCCACGGCGCGCTGCGCCAGGCCTACGACATCGCCGCCATTCCACAGGTGCAGTGCCTGTCGTTCGGCATTATGGACTTCATCTCGTCGCACTACGGCGCCATTCCCGGCGCGGCGATGCGCACGCCGGGCCAGTTCACGCACCCGCTGGTGGTGCGCGCCAAGCTGGAAATCTCGGCCGCCTGCCACGCGCACGGCAAAGTGCCGTCGCATAACGTGACCACCGAGATCAAGGACACCGCCGTCGCCGCCAACGACGCCCAGCGCGCCGCCGCCGAATTCGGCTACACGCGCATGTGGAGCATCCACCCGAACCAGATCAAGCCGATCATCAAGACCTTCACGCCGCGCCTGTCCGAGGTCAACGAGGCGGCCGCCATCCTGCTGGAGGCGGCAGCCGTGCAGTGGGGGCCGATCGCGCAAAACGGCCGCTTGCACGACCGCGCCAGCTACCGATATTATTGGACCGTTTTACAGCGCGCCAAACTGGCCGGGCTGACTTTGCCCGAGTCGGTGGCCGCGCTGATGAACCCCGCCGACCACCCACTGGAAACAAACTGATGTCGATCTCCAAACTATTCATGGCTTGCAGCCTCGCGCTGGCCTCGCTGTCCCTCGCCACCGGCGCCCACGCCGCCGCGGAAACCACCAAGACGCCGATTAAGAAGGCTGTCAAGAAGTCGACCAAGAAGGCCGCCAAGCCGGTGGAAGAAGTTGTGCCGAAGGCGCCCGACGAGGAAGCCGACGAGCCGGTCGTCACCGATTCGGCCGTCACCGAGTTCGACTGCGAACTGGGCAACAAGATCACCATCTACGCCAACACCACCGACGACGGGCACATCGCGCTGCGCTGGAAGAAGCGCCTGCACCGCCTGACGCGCGTGGGCACGACCACCGGCGCCCAGCGCTTCGAAAACAAATTGTACGGCTTGATCTGGATCGGCATTCCCGCCAAGGGCATGCTGCTCGATTCAAAGCTGAACCGCCAGCTGGCCAACGAGTGCCGCAACGCCGAACAACTGAAGCCGGTCATCACCTCCGACGCGGAGCCGACCAGCGTCAAGACCACGGTCCAGTAACAGAATCAAGCAACAAGTTTAGTAACACGGTTCCAAAACGGGCGCGCCGGCATGGGCGCTTGCACAACGCAGCACTTCAATAAATAGACGATACCCACTGAAGGAGAGGTCATGTCCCGCAACACTCTGAACACGCTTAAGGATTTCAACATTTCGGGCAAGAAGGCGAAGTTCTACTCGCTGCCTGCACTGGAGAAGAGCCTGGGCGCCAAAATCTCCCGCCTGCCGGTATCGATCCGCGTTGTGCTGGAATCCGTGCTGCGTAACTGCGACGGCAAAAAAGTCACCGAAGAACACATCAAGCAACTGGCCAACTGGAGCCCGACCGGCGAGCGCACCGACGAGATCCCGTTCGTCGTCGCCCGCGTGGTGCTGCAGGACTTCACCGGCGTGCCGCTGCTGGCCGACCTGGCCGCGATGCGCAACGTCGCCTACAAGATGGGTATCAACGCCAAAAAGATCGAGCCATTGGTTCCGGTCGACCTGGTGGTCGACCACTCGGTCACCATCGACCACTTCCGCGAGCCGGGCGCGCTGGACCTGAACATGAAGCTGGAATTCTCGCGCAACAACGAGCGTTACCAGTTCATGAAATGGGGCATGCAAGCGTTCGACACCTTCGGCGTGGTGCCACCAGGCTTCGGCATCGTCCACCAGGTCAACCTGGAATACCTGGCGCGCGGCGTGCACAAGGATGCGGGCGGCGTGTACTACCCTGATTCGCTGGTCGGCACCGACTCGCACACCACCATGATCAACGGCATCGGCGTGGTCGGCTGGGGCGTGGGCGGCATCGAGGCGGAAGCCGGCATGCTGGGCCAGCCGGTCTACTTCCTGACCCCGGACGTCATCGGCGTCAACCTGACCGGCGTGCTGCGCGAAGGCTGCACCGCGACCGATCTGGTGCTGACCATCACCGAACTGCTGCGCAAGGAAAAAGTCGTCGGCAAGTTCGTCGAGTTCTTCGGCGAAGGTACCGAGACCCTGTCGGTCACCGACCGCGCCACCATCGCCAACATGGCGCCTGAATACGGCGCGACGATGGGCTTCTTCCCGGTCGACGACGCCACCATCGAATACTTCGAAGGCACCGGCCGCAGCAAGGCCGAAATCGACGCCTTTGCCGCCTACTTCAAGGCGCAGGGCATGTACGGCGTGTCGAAAGCCGGCGAGATCGATTACACCCGCGTGGTGGAACTGAACCTGACGACCGTCACGCCTTCCTTGGCGGGTCCTAAGCGTCCACAGGACCGTATCGAAATCGGCAACGTGAAAAACAACTTCACCGAACTGTTCTCGAAACCGACCACCGAAAACGGCTTCAACAAAAAGCCGGAAGACCTGACCAAGACCTACACCACCACCAACGGCGTGGACGTGAAAAACGGCGACGTGCTGATCGCCGCGATCACCTCGTGCACCAACACCTCGAACCCGAGCGTGCTGCTGGCCGCCGGCCTGCTGGCCAAGAAGGCCGTCGAAGCCGGCCTGACGGTCGCCCCGCACATCAAGTCGTCGCTGGCGCCTGGCTCGCGCGTGGTCACCGAGTACCTGACCGCCGCCGGCCTGCTGCCATACCTGGAGCAACTGGGCTTCGGCGTGACCGCCTACGGCTGCACCACCTGCATCGGTAACGCCGGCGACCTGACCCCGGAACTGAACGCCGCCATCACCTCGAACGACATCGTCGCTTCGGCCGTGCTGTCCGGTAACCGTAACTTCGAAGCGCGGATCCACCCGAACATCCGTTCGAACTTCCTGGCCTCGCCACCGCTGGTCGTGGCCTACGCCATCGCCGGCAACATGACCGTCGACCTGATGACCCAGCCGGTCGGCAAGGGCACCAACGGCAAGGACGTGTACCTGGGCGACATCTGGCCGACCTCGAAAGAGATCGCCAAGCTGATGAAGTTCGCGATGAACTCGAAAGTGTTCAAGACCAACTACGCCGACGTCAAGGGCAACCCTGGCAAGCTGTGGGAACACGTGTCGACCACCGAAGGCCAAGTGTACAACTGGCCGGCGTCGACCTACATCGCCGAGCCACCGTTCTTCGACGGCTTCGAGATGACCCCGAAAGCGGTCGCGGCCGGCATCGAAGGCGCGCGTGCATTGGGCGTGTTCGGCGACTCGATCACCACCGACCACATCTCCCCTGCCGGCTCCATCAAGGAAGACGGCCCTGCGGGCAAATGGCTGCTGGCCAACGGCGTGTTGAAGGCAGACTTCAACTCCTACGGCTCGCGTCGCGGCAACCACGAGATCATGATGCGCGGCACCTTCGCCAACGTGCGTATCAAGAACAAGATGATCCCGCCAAAAGCGGACGGCTCGGCGGTTGAAGGCGGCATCACGATTCACCAGCCATCGGGCGAACAGCTGTCGATCTACGACGCGGCAATGAAGTATGTTGCCGAAGGCACCCCGACCATGGTGTTCGGTGGTGAAGAATACGGCACCGGCTCGTCGCGCGACTGGGCTGCCAAGGGCACCCAGCTGCTGGGCGTGAAGGCTGTGATCGTGCGTTCGTTCGAACGTATCCACCGCTCCAACCTGGTCGGCATGGGCGTGCTGCCGCTGCAATTCATCGGCACCGACAGCGTCGAATCGCTGGGCATCACCGGCAAGGAAACCTACGACCTGAAGGGCCTGGAAGGCGAGATCAAGCCGCAACAGCTGGCAACGCTGGTGATCCACCGTGCCGACGGCTCGAGCCAGGAAGTGCGCGTATTGTTGCGTATCGACACCCCGATCGAAGTCGACTACTACAAGCACGGCGGTATTCTGCCATTCGTGCTGCGTCAGCTGCTGGCCGCGTAAGCAGCCGGTCAAGCTGGTTCACGGCTCAAAAACACCCTGTCCGCTTCGGCGGCAGGGTGTTTTTTTTCGCCCCGCATCATTGCGAGAAAAGCAATCGCCGTCGTACACGGGTCGAACGTGCAGCCGGGCGCCGGAGTGGCGACGGTGGATTGAGCCGCGCAGCAACCCGGAAAGGCGGGGTCGTACCCCGTACGGGGTACGACCCCTGTGTGCCGCAGTGCGGGTTGAACGGTTCCTGCTTGATTTCCGCACCCCTGTCCCGAACTAATAAGAGTTAGCTGAGCGAATCAACTACAATACGTGTCATAAGGGTTATCATTTGCATGACCGATCCGTTTTTTTCACAAATTTTATAAGACTCTTATTGCGCTATGCGTCGTCCATCTAAAGATTCATCCCATAA
>Ga0308163_10004920_pt1 | contig 10409 bp, 7 predicted proteins | sample PhyTR1_FD_201037 | JGI IMG/M metagenome (GOLD analysis project Ga0308163, IMG submission 201037) | Phyllosphere microbial communities from UC Gill Tract Community Farm, Albany, California, United States - DLSLT.R1 | ecosystem: Host-associated > Plants > Phyllosphere > Unclassified | place: USA...
AACCTCATCGTGAATGAGATGCTGGAAACGGCTCCACAATTCCCAGCGCTTGCGTTCATCCGGCTCGATGGCTGCAGCCTCCAGCAAGGCGTCCGCCTGTGGATTGTCGTAGTGGGCGGCGTTCGAGAAGGGCAGGCCGATCTTGAAGTTCTTGCTCCAATAGGCGCGCTGGATGCCGAGCGTCGGATCAAACGTATTCGACAGCGATTCCACCACGAGATCGAAGGCCCGATCCGTGTAGACCGTCTTCAGGAAGGTCGGCAGGTCGTATTTACGGATCTCGATACCGATGCCGATCTTCTCCAGTTGGTTTCGGATCACATCGGCAAAGCCCGGCACGAGATAGGAATTATAGGTCAGCCGCAGCTGGAAACGCTTGCCGTCCGCCTTTCGCGGAAAGCCTGCTTTGTCCAGAAGCGCTTCCGCCGCCTTGGGATCGTAAGGGTGAGCCTTCACCTTCGGGTCGCACCAGTTCGGCAGCGCCGTGCTGACCGGGCTTGGCGAGACCTGCCCATAGCCGAACAGCGCGACATTGACGATGTCCTGTAGGTTGATCGCCTTGGCGATGGCGAGCCGGACATCCTTGTTGCGCAGCAACTCGGTATCGTAATTGAAGAAGAGTTGCTGCTGCGGGCCTGAATAAGCATAGGTCGTGGTATCGACCACGAGGTTCTTGTTCTGCCTCAAGCGCTCTAGGTCGGCGAGCGGTACCGGATTGTCGCCGATGTCGGCCTCACCTGTTTCCAGAGCCACGGCACGGGCAGCGGGATCGGTTACGATGCGCAGCACGACGCGGTCGAGATAGGGCTTGCCCTTGTCCCAGTAGTTGGGGTTCTTCTCGAAGATCAGATGGCTGCCGGGCACCCATTCGCTGAGCTTGAACGGACCGGTGCCGATTGCCGTCTTCAGGGTCTGTCCATCACCGGGCGGCAATTTTTCGAAAATGTGTTTCGGCACGATCGGCGATTCAGAGCTGGACTGGGCCGCAAGCAAGAAGGGTGCGGGTTTGGACAGAACGATGATGGCCGTCAGCGGGTCCGGCGTCTCGACAGCCACGACATTCTGGTAAGTGATGCGGCCGCGCGGATGCGCCTCTTTCAGGCGAAAGATGGAAAAGGCCACATCCTCGGACGTGAAATCCGCGCCGTCATGCCACGTCACGCCGGGCCGAAGCTTGAAGGTGTAACGCAGGTTATCCTCGGAGACCGACCAGCTGGTGGCCAGAAGCGGCTGCGGCTTCAGATCGAAATCGAAAGTCAGCAGGCCCTCGACGATCTTCGGCCCGATCGCCTGGCCGGTGCCGGAGGATGTGTTGATGGCAAACAGCGCATTGCCGGGATCGACCCGGTACAGGAGTTTGAGCGTTCCGCCGGGAACCGGCTTGACGGTCTCGGCTGATGCATAGGAGGGGACGTGCAGAGAGAGTGAGCTGCCGGCTGTGGCAGCCAGCAGCAGGCTATTAAAGGCGCGTCTCGTGAATGCCATAAGGGCCGTCTCCTCTAAAACGAAGATCAATGCGGTCTTCAGAGCATCGCGACCCCATGCCGTTTTCGAAAGAATGAATTTCTTTTGATGGCGGCAATAATTCCTTCTTTGCGTAAAATTTTTCTCATTTTTTGGTCTTTTGTGCTGAGCGCAGTTCGTTGGCCGGGCGGTCGCGAGTTTGACGAACTTCAAAACCCGACAGCGGCGGTGTCTAAAAAATTCGTATATTCGTTTATTGCGCCGGACGGACGGAAATGATCTTTCTGTCGGCGTCATGGTCTTGGCAGAAAATTTCTCGGCAAGGTGCCAAAGCGGGGTTTTATTGAGCGAGACAGATGGCGACCGCAGCTAAGGCGGTCGGAGACCATTGTCGTGAACGCCAGCCAGGCCAGGAGATTTTCATGACATCGACAATATTGCGACAGACGCCGGAGCAGGATGATGAGGCCTATCGTCATAGCCTATGGCAGGCACGTTACGGTAATGGATCGGTTGAGGGTTTGCCGGAGCAGTGGCCGGAGCAGTGGAATGACACAATCGAGGTGCTGCTCAACCACCGAACCTCGCGAAGCTACCGCCCCGATGTCTTGCCGACCGGGACGGTCGAGCTTCTGGTGGCGACGGCGCAATCGGCGCCGACCTCGTCTAACCTGCAGGCGTGGAGCGTGATTGCCGTTGAAGACCCGGAACGCAAGGCGCGGCTGGCTGGCTTCACCGGCGGAAACGCGCATATTCTGGCCGCTCCGCTGTTTATGGTCTGGCTGGTCGATCTATCTCGCCTGAGGACCGTTGCGCGCCAGCACGGCAACGATGGTGAAGGGCTCGATTTCCACGAGAGCTTTCTGCTTGGTGCCATCGATGCGGCCCTGGCTGCGCAGAATGCGGTGGTGGCGATCGACTCCCTGGGGCTCGGCTCCTGCTATATTGGAGGCCTGCGCAACCAACCGGAAGATGTTGCCCGCGAGTTGAAACTTCCGTCGGAAACGGTTGCCGTGTTCGGGCTGACGGTGGGTTACCCAGACCCGGCAGTCGACACGGATGTGAAGCCCCGTCTGCCGCAATCCGCAGTCTTTTTCCGCGAACAGTATGGCGAAGTCCGGCCAGAGGATCTCGCTTCCTATGACGACGCCCTCAAAACCTTTCAACAGAAGCAGAAATTGCCGGTCACTGGCTGGACGAGCGTGATTGCCAAGCGGATTGAAAACGAGGCTGCGCTTAAGGGCAGATCGCAGTTGACGGCCATCCTCAGACGCCTCGGCTTTCCCTTGAAGTAGGTGAAATGGGCCGGGAACTGTCCTGGCCCATTTCCTCACGGTCAGAAGTCGGAAACGATCCGTTCACAACCAGACGGCAATATAGTATATAATTTCTATAGATATTATAGAATTATTGTTAGCTTGGTCATCATTCCCCTCTTGAACAGGATGTTGCGATGGCACAGGTTGCCCCCCATCTTTCTTCTGCCCCTACCAAGGTCTGGTATACCCGTTGCCCGGCGCCGACCCCGCTCTCCATCGCAGCGCAGTTGGGATGGGTGGACCAGGCATTTTCCCGGCACGGAATCGACGTGACATCCATTCGCGACTCCGCTGATCCCAAGATCCGCCAGAGCCATTTCGACCATCATCTCGATTGGTCATTTCGCCAGGGGGGGAATATTCCGCCGATCTGGGCGCGATCCAGCGGACGTCGTACCCGCATCGTCGGATTGATACGCACGGACGAATTTCAGGCGGTGATCACGCTCCCGCATCTCGGTATCCGCCACGGCGCAGATCTGAAGGGCCGAAAGCTTGGGTTGCCGCGCCGCCCAGGCGACATCATCGATTTCCAGCGGGCGACGTCTCTGAAGGGCATTGTGTCTGCTCTCGACATCCATGGCCTGACGGCTGCGGATGTCGAAACCGTGGATCTCGTCGCGCAGCCATCCAGCCCTGGTTCGAGCGTGGATGCGTCCACGTTCACGCCGCGCCGAAAGCTTCCCTATGGGGAGGAGATCGCGGCGCTGCATCGCGGCGAGATCGACGCCTTCTTCGTCAAGGGTGCGGAAGGTGTCACTGTCGCGAACCTGATCGGGGCGCATGTGGTGGTCGAAACGGGTTTCCACCCGGATCCAAAGATCCGTATCAATAATGGTACGCCGCGTCCTCTGACCGTTGACGCAACCTTTGCGGACCAGCGGCCGGATCTCGTTGCGGAATTGATTGCGATGACCCAGCGCGTGGCTGAGTGGGCGGAGAAGCATCCGTCCGACGCAGTGCGGTTCATCGCGGCTGAAATCGGCGTGAGTGAGGATGCGGTCAGAGCCGCCAAGGGCCCGGAGGTTCACCGGCATCTGTCTCTTACGCTGGATCAGGACGAGATCGACGCTATCGCGCACTTCAAGGATTTCCTGCTGGAATGGAAGTTCATTCCGGGAAATTTCAATGTCGAAGACTGGGTAGATCCGCGCCTGCTGGCGCTGGCATATCTGCGTCAACCGTCGTGAGGCCGGATCATGACATTATCCGTTCTCGTGACTGGTGCAACAGGTCGGCTCGGCCAACTGGTCGTTCGCCGTCTGCTTTATAGTGGCGACCGCGTTCGTGTTCTCACCCGCCGGCCCGACGAGGCGAAACGTCTGTGGGGCGATGCGGTCGAAATCGCGACCGGTGATTTCGAGGATCGAGCAAGCTTGCGTGCCGGCCTGAAGGACGTCGAATGCGTTTTCCTTCTCTCTCCGATCAGCGAAAACCTTGCGATCCACCAGACGGCTCTCATCGATGCGGCTGCCGACGCAGGCGCGCGGCATATCGTCAAGATCTCCGGCTCTGCTTGGACAATCGAGAATTCCGCCCGCTCAAGCGCTGGCGCGCAGCACGGCCAAGTGGAAGCCCACCTTGTCAAGAGTGGCCTCTCCCACGCGGTCATTCGCCCCAATGCGTGGATGCAGGTATCGCTTGCGCCTGTCGTCGCCGCCGCTCTGGCAGGTCGCGATCTGCCAGGCCGTTATGCGGGCGCCGCCGTCTCCTTCATCGACATCAATGACATTGCTGAGGTGGCGGCGCGCATGCTGCATGCAGGGTTGAACATAAGAGAACCGCTGGTCCTGACCGGTGCGGAGGCCTTCACCACGTCCGATGTCGCAGGTCTTGTCTCAACCATTCTTCGCCGTCCGATCGCTATCGATACCAAAGCTCTCGCTGCCTCACCCGGGCATGAGGAGGCGTTCGCGACGCAGGCGGTTCGGGAGTTCGGAGCGCTCATTGCAGAAGGCCTCGCTGCCGAGGTGACGGACACGGTCGAACGGGTCTTGAATCGCCAGCCAGCCAGCCAGCTTGCGTCGTTTTCTAGCACACCAGCTTACGCCTGCACGCAAACCTGCACAGGCTGAGGGAGATATACAATGGCAGTAACGGCTATTCAGACAATTGGCGCAGAACGCAAGGCACCTTCGGATTTTAAGGAGAGCCCACTCAGCCGCGCGACCCGCCAGCCGCTGATGCTGGGCTTGTTCCTGAATCTTCAGGATATCAACTTTTCCACCCTGCCGACCAGCAATAGCTGGACCTTCGATTACAACGCCGAGCTGGTCAAACGGGCGGATGAACTCGGGTTCGAGATTGCCTTCAGCCGCACGCAATGGCTGCCGAAGGGCGGATATGACGGCGAATCCTCACTCGACAGCTTCATTGCACTTGGTGCCATGGCGGCGATCACCAAGAACATCCTGCTGATCTCGACGATCCATGTGCTTTACGGGCCACTACATCCACTGCATCTGGCGAAATATGGAGCAACGCTGGATCATATCGCCAAAGGTCGCTGGGGCATCAATATCGTCACGGGCCACCGCGCCATCGAGCACGAGATGTTCGGCTGGCAGCGCATCGACCATGACAAACGCTACGAGATGGCCTCGGAACTGTTCGACGTGCTGCATCATCTATGGGGCGAGACGGAGAACTACTCCTATCAGGGCAAGCTCAATCCATGGTCCGTCAACAACGGCTGGATTACGCCGAAGCCGCTGTTTGGCCGTCCCAACCTGGTCACGGCTACCGGTTCTCCGGCTGGGATCGATTTTGCCGCGCGTCATTCGGATCTCGTCTTCGTTACCTCGCCGGGCGGCGCACATATCGATAGCGCCTTGGAAACCTTGCCCGCTCATATCCAGGTGGTAAAGGATCGCGCCAGCGCCTATGGCCGTCAGGTCAAGACGATCATCAACCCGATCGTCGTCAGCCGTGATACGGAGGCTGAAGCCATTGCCTATGCCGATGCGATCGAGGCGGGCAAGCCGCAGCCGGGTACGCGCGCATTCGCCACGAACAATTATGACAGCGACGCCCATGCCTGGCGGGGCAGGGGCGATGTCCGCCACAAGCAGGGCCGTAATCTGGGCGGCAATATCGAAATCATCGGTTCGCCGGAGCAGGTGGTCGAGCAGTTCATCGGTCTCAAGAAGGCGGGCATCGATGGCGTGCAGTTGACCTTCTACGATTTCCGCGAGGACCTCGAATATTTTGCCGAACGCATCCTGCCTTTGATGAAGGAGGCGGGCCTGCGCCTCTAACGCAGTGTTAACGCTCTCGATCCGCATGTCTCGGATGCGGAAAAAGCTTTTTTATGACCGGAGAATGATTTTGACCACGTCCATCGATCCCGTGACCGACAGCCAACCGAAGGTGATTGATCGCATTGCCGCCTTCACGCCGGAACTGGTCTCCATCCGCCACGACATCCACCAGCATCCGGAAATCGGCTTCGAGGAGGTCCGCACGTCAGGCATCGTCGCGGAAAAGCTCGCCTCCTGGGGCATTGAGGTGCATCGCGGCTATGGCAAGACCGGCGTCGTCGGCCACCTGACGGGTCGCCATCCCGGCAATCGATCGATCGGCCTTCGTGCGGATATGGATGCGCTGCCCATGCCGGAGGAGACCGGGCTTCCCTATGCTTCCGTCTATCCCGGCAAGTTCCACGGCTGCGGGCATGATGTACACACCACGATCCTGCTCGGCACAGCGCGTTACCTTGCCGAAACACGGGATTTCGCCGGTACTGTCGTCTTCATTTTCCAGCCGGCGGAAGAGGGGCTTGGCGGCGCGCGCGCGATGATTGCCGATGGTCTGTTCGAGCAGTTTCCGGTCGATGAGATCTATGGGTTGCACAATTCCTCCCATGCCCATCCAAACCACTTGAAGGCTTCGCCGGGCACTATTTTAGCCGGGGCGGACTTCTTCGACATTCATTTGCGCGGACGCGGCGCCCATGCCGCCCATCCCGATGTGTCGCGTGATCCCATTCCGGCGACGGGCGAACTCATCCAGGCGCTGCAGACCATCGTCAGCCGCACCATCTCGCCGACGGAACCGGCGGTGCTCTCAATCACCAAACTGGAGGCGGGGTCCGCTTATAACGTGATCCCAGAGCAAGCATCCATCAGCGGTACGGTACGGGCATTTTCCGATGAGGTGCGTGCCACCATCCGCGAGCGCATCCGCACGATTTCCGAGCATGTGGCGGCGGCGCATGGCCTCACGGCCGAGGTCGATATCCGCGACATCTTCTCGGTGCTCACCAATCATCAGGAGCACGTCGATGCCGTTGCTGCCGTAGCCCGCGACGTTCTGGGCGAGGCGCGCGTTTCGACAGCACCCTCGCGCTTCATGGGCAGCGAAGACTTTGCCGACATGCTGAAGCACGCGCCCGGCGCGTTCTTCACGCTGGGCCATACCGGAACGGTGCCGGCACATAATCCACGCTTCGTCGTGGACGATGCGATCCTGCCGGTCGGAGCAACACTGTTTGCCCGCCTGGTCGAGACCAGGCTGAAGGCAGCCTGATGTTTTCATCACCATAACAAAAGAGAGGTAACACCATGGATTTGACTCGTCGCAAGGCGCTTTTGCTGGGCGCGGCCGTGGGCGGCGCGGGCCTTCTGCCCCGGCTCGGTTTTGCAGCCGAAACCCCGAAAAAGGGCGGCATTGCAACCTTCGTGACCGTCGGCGAGCCGACGACGCTCGTCCCCTTGTCGGACAGCAATACCAAGACGCGCTATATTTCCACCAAGATTCTCGAAGGGCTGGTAAAATTCGATAAGGAGTTCAAGCCCGAGCCGGTACTCGCGGAAAGCTGGGAGCAATCCGCCGATGGCCTGCGTCATACATTCAAGCTGCGCAAGGGCGTGAAGTGGCACGATGGCAAGGACTTCACCTCCGTGGACGTGAAGTTCTCGCTTTTGGCCTTCAAGAAGGTGGGGCCGCGTGGCCGCATCACTTTCGCAAACGTCAGCGATGTGGAGACGCCCGATCCGCTGACGGCTATCGTCGTGCTCTCCAAGCCTGCACCCTATCTGCTGCGGGCACTGACCGGCGGCGAGACGCCCATCCTGCCGGCGCATCGCTATCCGACCGATAATTATGCCGAGAGCCCGAACGGTAATGCGCCCGTCGGAACTGGCCCCTTCATCTTCGAGGAATGGAAGCGTGGCAGCTATGTGAAGCTGAAGCGCAACCCCGATTACTGGCAGCCCGGCTTGCCGCATCTGGATGGCTTCGTCACGCGCTTCGTGGGCGACGCGGCTTCCGCCTCCATCGCATTGGAAACAGGAGAAGCCGATTATACCGCTGATATTGCCTACAGCGATATCGAGCGGCTGCGCCAGAGCCCGTCGGTGGCCGTCGATGTCTATACCGATGCCTATCTGAACAATACGCAGGTCTTCGAGTTCAACCTGGAAAACCCAATCCTCGCCAAGAAAGACGTGCGTCACGCGCTCGCCCATGCCATCGATCGGCAGTTCATCATCGATGCGATTTTTTATGGCACCGCGCAGGCTGCGGCCTCCACAATCCCCGCCGTTTTCAAGGCTTACAACGACGAGTCGCCGTTCCAGTACACGTTCGATCTCGCCAAAGCCAACGCGCTTCTGGATGCCGCCGGTCAGCCCAGGGATGCAAGCGGGACACGCTTCACGCTGCGCCTTGCCTTCGCGCCCGGCGACACATTCAAGAAGACCTCGGAATATCTGCGCTCCAGCTTCGGCAAGCTCGGCGTGAAGGTGGAGATACTGGAAGGCGATCTCGCGACCTACACGGAACGCGGTTTTGATATCAACCTCAACGGCATCAGCCGGTTGTTCGACCCAACGCCGGGCGTGCAGCGGCTCTACTGGTCCGATAACATCAAGAACATCGTGCCTTATGCCAATGCCGCCCATTACAACAATCCGAAGGTGGATGATCTCTTCCGTGCGGCGGCAGTCGAGGTGGATGAGCAGAAACGCGCGGAGCAGTTCAAGGACATCCAGAAGATCACGGGTGACGACCTGCCCAACTTTTCCGTGGTGGCTCTGCCGACCGTGATTGCCCGCAACAAGCGGATCGAAAATCTCGTGACCACGATCGACATCGCCTATAGCGACCTGTCGACAGCCTGGAAACGCAGCTGAGGTGATCGGGGGATATCCTCAAACTCCTCGGCGCTCCTTCGGGACGCCGGGGTATTTTGTGTTGTTGCGCTTTCACGGATGCTAGTCAGACAGCGCTGGAATGCGCATTTTTTTTCTTCCTTATGCGGCAATATTGATTGCTGGACGTCGCAACGGGCAGGCTTCACGCTGTATCCAGAGTTTATTTTACCAATATGGATGGCACATCGCATGGCAAAAGACAGACTGTTCCTCATCGCTCCCGGCTTTGAAGATCCCAAGCATCCCGGCAGTGTTTTCGTCTGCCCTTACTGTAATCAGGTGGAAGGTTTGCTCGCGAGCTTTCCCGCTCTCGCGGAGAAGGTCGAGGTCCAGCGCGTCGGGTTTTTGCGCCCAAGGGCGGACGTGATTGCCGTTGTTGGCGAGGAAAACCAATCGCTGCCATTGCTGGTGTTTGGTGACGATCCGCCTGAAGACGCGCGTCAGGCTGGCAGCGTGAATTTCGTGCAGGACACGAAACGCATTCTCGATCTTCTTGCGGAACGCCACGGATTCCCCCGTCTGCATTGAGCAGCGCATTTCTCACATTCTCGGAAGGAGAACCGCATGACAGTGCCTTCACGATCTCTCGTGCTGAATGCCTTCATTTACCCCGCAGGCCACCATGAGGCGGCATGGCGTTATCCGGGGTCCGAACCGCATCGGGTCACCGACATCAAGCTTTATCAGGAGATCGCCAAAAAGGCCGAGGCTGCCAAGCTAGACGCGATCTTCTTTGCCGATGCGCCTGTTCTTGATGAGAATATTCGCTATGCGGCGCGCCACCGGCTGGAACCGATCACGGCGATCACGGCGCTTGCCGCAGTGACCGAGCGGATCGGCTTCATCGCCACGGCCTCCACGACCTATTACGACCCCTACAACCTCGCACGGCTGTTTGCCTCGGTGGACCATATCAGCGGGGGCCGCGTGGGATGGAACATCGTCACCACCTCCGTCGATCGCGCAGCGGCCAATTTCGGGCTTGAGAAGCACCCCGCCCATGCGGATCGCTACCGGCAGGCGGCAGAATTCGTCGATGTCGTCACCAAGCTGTGGGATAGCTGGGAGGACGACGCGCTCGTGGTCGATCCCGAAAGCGGACTGTTTGCCGAGACGGATCATATCCATCCGATCCAGCACAAGGGCGAGTTCTACAGTGTGCAGGGTGCCTTGAACCTGCCGCGTTCGCCGCAGGGGCGTCCGATCTATGTGCAGGCGGGTTCCTCCGATGATGGCCGTGCCTTTGCCGCACGCCATGCGGAAGCGATCTTCACCGCGCATCAGTCGCTTGAAAGCGCGCAGGAATTCTATGCGGATATCAAGAGCCGTGCGCGTGGCCAGGGTCGCAATCCCGATCACGTCAAGATCCTGCCGGGCTTGAGCCCCTTCATCGCCTCCACCGAAGCGGAGGCCAAGGCGCTGGAAACGGAGTTCAACAATCTCATCCAGCCTGCCTTCTCGCTCCAGCAGC
>Ga0308163_10004921_pt1 | contig 10407 bp, 8 predicted proteins | sample PhyTR1_FD_201037 | JGI IMG/M metagenome (GOLD analysis project Ga0308163, IMG submission 201037) | Phyllosphere microbial communities from UC Gill Tract Community Farm, Albany, California, United States - DLSLT.R1 | ecosystem: Host-associated > Plants > Phyllosphere > Unclassified | place: USA...
CGACGATGGCCAACGAGATACCGTCGATTCCGCGCAACTGGTCGAAGCGCTCGAGCTGCTTCTCCGGCGCGACGCGGCCGACGTAGCCGAGCACGACCTCGCCGTTCGGTGCGAGCCGTGCGCGCAGATCGACGGCATCCGGATGCGCGCGCAACCGCGGGTGGTATCGCTCGGTGTCGACGCCCCGGCCCCACCGCGCCAGGCGGGTGACGCCGGCGGCGACGAGGTCGCGTTCCGAGCTCGACGACGGAACGAGGGTGAGGTCGGCGGCCTCGTGGATCCAGCGGACGAAGCGCCACGCAAGGGCCGCCGCCTTGCCGAGATGGTTGCGCTTGGCGTACCCCGCCACATCCGTCTGGAAGATGGCGACGCTCGGCACGCCGATGCGGTTTGCCGCCGCGATCGCCTGCGCTCCGAGAAGAAAAGGTGACGCGGCGTGCAGGACGTCGGGTGCGAAGGCGGCGAGTACGCGCTGAACCTGGGGGTGGGGGAGCCCGACGGGGAACTGTCGATACGCGACGGCGGGCACCGCGTGCACGGCGAACCCGCGGTAGCTCGTGGGCGTGTTCCGGGCAGCGGGTGCGATGAGAATCGCCTCGTGTCCCGAGTCGGCAAGAAAGTCGAGCACCTTGCAGACGCTGTTCGTGACTCCATTGACTGTGGGCAGAAAGCTCTCCGTGACGACGGCGACTCTCATGGGCTTCTCCCGTCGGCCCGGGGATGCACCGGGCACGTTTCGAACGCTACGAGCGACGGGTGGCGCAGGGGTTAATAGACGGTGGCGGCGAGGTGAGCATTGGTTCAATCGACACGACGCTGGGGTGGGTATGGTGGGGCCATGGCTGAGAACTCTGCGATGGACCGTTTCTACAGCGTCATTCCCGCCGGAGGGATCGGCTCGAGACTCTGGCCCCTTTCCCGCGCAGACGCGCCCAAGTTCCTGCACGACCTGAGCGGCTCGGGCCGCAGTCTGCTTCGCGACACGTGGGAGCGCCTCGCTCCCATCTCCGGGGAGCAGCGCGTGATGGTCGTCACCGGGCGCGCTCACCGCGCCGCCGTCGAGCAGCAGATCCCCGAACTGGCCGACATGAATGTCGTGCTCGAGAGCGAGCCGCGCGAATCGTCGGCCGCCATCGGACTGGCCGCCGCCATCCTGCAGCACCGCGAGCCCGGTGTCATCATCGGCTCGTTCGCCGCCGACCACGTCATCACCCAGACCGAGGCGTTCCGCGACACGGTGGTGCAGGCCGTGAACGCTGCCGACGCCGGCTACATCGTGACCATCGGCATCACGCCGACGGAACCGTCGGTGGGCTTCGGCTACATCCTGACCGGCGACGCTCTCGGCATTCCCGGCGCATCGACCGCGATGGTCGCCAAGCGTTTCGTCGAGAAGCCAGACCTCGAGACCGCCAAGAAGTACCTCAAGAGCAAGAAGTACCTGTGGAACGGCGGCATGTTCATCGCGCGTGCCGACAAGCTGCTCGAGCAGCTCGGCAAGGCCGAACCCGAACTGCTCGCCGGTCTGCTCGAACTGGCAGAAGCGTGGGACACCCCGCGACGCGGCGCTGTCGTCGATCAGGTCTGGCCCAAGCTCAAGAAGATCGCCATCGACTACACGGTGGCCGAGCCCGCCGCCCTCGACGGCACGCTCGCGGTCGTCCCCGGCGACTTCAGCTGGGACGACGTCGGCGACTTCGCCTCGATCGCCAAGCTGCACTCCACGGGTCGCGGCTCCGAGCTCGCCATCCTGGGCAAGAACGCCCGCGTGCTCTCCGACTCGTCGAGCGGGGTCGTGGTGTCGCAGAGCGGCCGCGTGATCAGCCTCATCGGCGTCAAAGACATCGTGGTCGTCGATACCCCGGATGCGCTGCTCGTCACCACGAGCGAGCATGCCCAGCGAGTCAAGTCGGTCGTCGACGCCCTGCGCCTCGGCGGTTCGGGCGACGTTCTCTGACCTCTCGGCCGCGCGACCGAGCCGCTAGTCTTTTCGCCATGTCGACATCTTCCCTCCTGCGCTCCGTTGTCGTTGTAGCTGCTTCGGCGCTCGTGCTGGCCGGATGCGCGCCGGCGCCCGAGACCACCGAGAAGGCCAGCGACTACTGCGCGCGAATGGTCACCAACTCGGGCGGCCTCGAGGACCGTTCGTTCAACCAGTCGAGCTGGGAGGGCCTCGAGAAGGCCAAGTCCGATCTGTCGATCGATGCCGAGGTGATCGTGTCGACCAACGAGACCGACCTGGCGCCCAACGTCACGCAGGCTGTCGACAGCGGATGCCAGTTCGTGCTGACGGTCGGATACGAGCTTGCCGACGCGACCACGGCGGCGGCGAAGGCGAACCCCGACGTGCACTTCGCGATCGTCGACGAGCAGGTCGACGGAGAGAACATCAAGCCGATCGTCTTCGACACCGCTCAGGCCGCATACCTGGCCGGCTACCTCGCCGCGGGAACGAGCGCGACCGGCAAGGTCGCGACGTTCGGTGGCGGAAATCAGCCTCCCGTGACCTTGTTCATGGACGGGTTCGTCGACGGCGTCGCCAAGTACAACGAGGTGCACGGAACCGCGGTGCAGGCCCTCGGCTGGAACAAAGACGCCCAGGACGGCGTCTTCACGGGCGATTTCGAAGACATCAACAAGGGCAAGGTCACGACCCAGGCGTTCATCGACCAGGGTGCCGACGTCATCCTTCCCGTCGCGGGTCAGGTCGGAGAGGGCGCGGCCGCGGCGGCCCTCGAGAATGCGAACGTGTCGATCATCTGGGTCGACAACGACGGCTACGACACGCTGCCGGCCACCTACAAGCCCATCGTCCTCACGAGTGTGCTGAAGAACACCGGCGATGCCGTGGTGCAGATCGTCGGCGACGACGTCGACGGCTCGTTCGACAACACGCCCTTCGTCGGCACTCTCGAGAACGGGGGAGTGGCTCTGGCTCCCTACCACGACAAGGCTGCCGCGGTCACGCCCGCGCTGCAGGCCGAACTCGACGGGCTGAAGGCCGACATCGTGTCGGGTGCACTCACGGTCTCGAGTCCGAGCACGCCGTAATCGTTCGGATCGGCGCCGAACGGCGCGACGCATCCGGTGTCTTTTCAGGCTTTTCGACACTGAACATTTCAGGGTTGTTTCGGCGCGAACGCGTCTTTGTAACGACTGGGCGGCGATGCCGTCTGGTGGCCGCTCGATCCGCGTCACATTAGGTAACGTGAGAAACCACACAGCCCTGCGCTCCGCTTTCATCGCGGGGCAATCCTTGGAGGACATCTTGAGCAAGACCATTCGCCGTGCTGCCATGGGCGGCATCGCCACCCTCGGCTTCGCCGCACTCCTCGCCGGTTGCGCGTCCGCGCCGGCCGAAACCGGTTCGTCCGACGCCGCCGCCTCGAACGCGCTTCCCTGCATGGTTTCCGACGCCGGTGGATTCGACGACAAGTCCTTCAACCAGGCCGGCTTCGAGGGGCTCAACGACGCCGCCAAGAAGCTGGGCGTCGAGCCCGTCACCGTTCAGTCCGATTCCGAGACCGCGTTCGCTCCGAACATCTCGAGCCTCGTCGACCAGAACTGCACGCTGATCGTCACCGTGGGCTTCGCGCTCGCCGACGCCACCAAGGCCGCCGCCGAGGCGAACTCAGACATCGAGTTCGCGATCATCGACGACGCCTCCATCACGGCCGACAACGTCAAGCCGATCACGTTCGACACCGCCGGTGCCGCATTCCTCGCGGGCTACGCGGCTGCCGACTACTCGAAGTCGGGCATCGTCGCCACCTGGGGCGGCATGAACTTCCCCACCGTCACCATCTTCATGGACGGCTTCGCGCAGGGCGTCAAGTACTACAACGAGCAGAAGTCCAAAGACGTCAAGGTTCTGGGCTACGACCTCGACAACCCCGACTCCGCTACCTTCACCGGTGGCTTCGAGGCCAACGACGTCGCCAAGACCACCGCTCAGAACTTCATCGACCAGGGCGCAGACGTTCTGCTCCCCGTCGGCGGACCGATCTACCAGAGCGCGGGCGTTGCAATCCAGGAGTCCGGCAAGGACATCGCCATGGTCGGTGTCGACTCCGACCTCTATGAGAGCGACCCCACCTACAAGGACCTCTACCTGACGTCCATCCTCAAGGGCATCAAGACGGCCACCGACACGGTCGTCACCGACGCCGCTGCCGGCGACTTCTCGAGCGAGCCCTACGTCGGAACTCTCGAGAACGATGGAGTCGGCATGGCGCCGTTCCACGACTTCGAGTCGAAGGTGAACTCCTCGCTGCAGGGCGAGATCGACGACCTCAAGGCGAAGATCGTCTCGGGCGACGTCAAGGTCTCCTCGTACCTGAACAAGTAGTCGCACACACCGTTCCACCCGCGTGAAATCGGGGGACCAGCCACGGCTGGTCCCCCGATCGCGTTAAGCGCGCTCTTCACGCATCGAACTGATGGGTAGATTGTCTCTATGAAGCTCGAACTCCGTGGCATTACGAAGCGTTTCGGCGCTCTCACGGCCAACGATCACATCGACCTCACGATCGAGCCGGGAGAGATCCACTGTCTCCTCGGCGAGAACGGCGCAGGCAAGTCGACATTGATGAATGTGCTCTACGGCCTCTACAAGGCCGAAGAGGGAGACATCCTTCTCGACGACGTGGTGCAGCACTTCGCTGGCCCGGGCGACGCCATGGCAGCGGGAATCGGCATGGTGCACCAGCACTTCATGCTCATCCCCGTGTTCACCGTCGCCGAGAACGTGATGCTCGGCCACGAGCAGACGAATGCGGCCGGTGTGCTCGACCTCGGCGCGGCGCGCGAGAAGGTGCGTGAGATCAGCGAGCGGTTCGGCTTCCACGTCGATCCGGATGCGCTGGTCGACGACCTGCCCGTCGGCGTGCAGCAGCGGGTCGAGATCATCAAGGCGCTGTCTCGCGACGCGAAGGTGCTCGTGTTCGATGAGCCCACCGCCGTGCTCACTCCGCAGGAGACCGACGAGCTCATGGTCATCATGAGACAGCTGAAGGCCGCCGGCACATCCATCGTCTTCATCACCCACAAGCTCCGCGAGGTGCGCGAGGTGGCCGACCGCATCACGGTCATCCGCCTCGGCAAGGTCGTCGGCGAGGCGTCGCCCACGGCGACCAACGCAGAACTGGCCTCGCTCATGGTCGGTCGTGCCGTCGAGCTGACCGTGCACAAAGACCCGGCCACCCCCGGGGCAGACGCGTTCGTCGTCTCCAACCTCTCTGTCGTCGACCCCCACGGGCAGCTGGTCGTCAACGACGTGAGCTTCGATGTGCGTGCGGGCGAGATCCTCGCGATCGCGGGCGTTCAGGGCAACGGTCAGACCGAGCTCACCGAGGCGATCATGGGTCTGCAGCAGCGCGTGCGGGGTGAGATCACCCTCGATGGCAAGTCGATCAGAGGGCTGTCCGTGAAGCAGGTGCTCGCGGCCGGAATCGGCTTCGTGCCGGAAGACCGAAAAGAAGACGGCCTCGTCGGCGAGTTCACCATCGCCGAGAACCTGATGCTCGACCGCAGCGACGGGCCGCCGTTCGTCAAGGCGGGAACCCTTCAACTGAACTACCTCAAGGAATTCGCCGAGCAGAAGTCGAAGGAGTTCGACGTTCGCAGCCAGGGCATCACCACGCCGGTCGGCCGGCTCTCCGGCGGAAACCAGCAGAAGGTCGTGCTCGCCCGTGAGCTCAGTCGCGAGCTGCGCCTCTTCATGGCGGCCCAGCCCACCCGCGGTATCGACGTGGGGTCGATCGAGTTCGTGCACAAGCGCATCGTCGCGACGCGCGACTCCGGCATTCCGGTGATCGTCGTCTCGACCGAGCTCGACGAGGTCGTCGCGCTCGCCGACCGTATCGCCGTGATGTACCGCGGAACGATCGTCGGTATCGTGCCGGGCGACACGCCCCGCGACGTGCTCGGCCTCATGATGGCCGGCGAAGTACCTGATTCCGTCACCTCCCCACCCGAAGGAGCGGCCGCGTGAGCCAGCCCACAGTCCCACCGGTCGAATCCGGCCCACCCGCCGCGTCCACGCCCGGGTCCAACGACGCATCCGTCGCCGAGCCGCGCTGGCACGGCGTCATGCGAGAGATCGTCGGCGGCAGCGCGATGATCTCGGTCCTCGCTGTCGTCTTGGCGATGCTCGCCGGAGGCATCCTGATCGCCCTCACCGACGACAAGGTCACGGCGGCGGCGGGATACTTCTTCGCCCGCCCCGGCGACCTGATCAAGGCGGTGTGGGACTCCGTCTCAGGCGCCTACACCTCGCTGTTCCAGGGTGCGGTGTACAACTTCCGTCGCCCCGGCTTCATCGCCGGCATCAAGCCGCTCACCGAGACACTCACCTTCGCCACGCCGCTGATCGCTGCCGGCCTCGGTGTCGGCCTCGCCTTCCGCGTCGGCCTCTTCAACATCGGCGGCCGCGGCCAGATGCTCATCGCCGCCGCGTGCGCCGGCTGGGTCAGCTGGTCGTTCGAGCTGCCCTACGGACTCCACCTGATCCTCGCCGTCGTAGCGGGCATCATCGGCGGTGCCGTCTGGGGCGGAATCGTCGGATTGCTCAAGGCGAGAACCGGAGCCCACGAGGTGATCGTCACGATCATGCTCAACTTCGTGGCGCTCTACCTGATCTCGTTCATGCTGAAGACCCCGGGCCTGCTCCAGGCTCCCGGCTCGAACAACCCCAAGACGCCCGCAGCCCTCCCGACGGCGGTCTTCCCCGATCTCCTCGGCCCGCAGTTCAATCTGCACTGGGGATTCATCTTTGTGATCGCGGCCACCGTGTATGTCTGGTACCTGCTGAATCGGTCGAACCTCGGCTTCCAGTTCCGCGCCGTGGGCGAGAACCCCAACGCAGCACGCGTGGCCGGCATCAGCGTCAACAAGATGTACATCTACGCGATGCTCCTCTCGGGCGGCCTCGTCGGTCTCGCCGGCGTCGCACAGGTGCTCGGCACGGTGACCACGGGCTTCAGTTCGGGCATCGACGCGGGCATCGGCTTCGACGCCATCACGGTCGCACTGCTCGGCCGCTCCAAGCCCTGGGGCATCTTCTTCGCCGGAATCCTGTTCGGCGCGTTCAAGGCCGGCGGATTCGCCATGCAGGCATCGGAGGGAATCCCCATCGACATCGTGGTCGTGATCCAGTCGCTGATCGTGCTCTTCATCGCCGCGCCGCCGCTCGTGCGCGCGGTGTTCCACCTGCCGAAGCCCAGCGGCGTCCGTCTCAGACGGCCGCGCACCCAGACCGCGGCGGTGACCAAGTGAGCATTCAAGACGCGCCTCTGCAGCACAACCACCCGGATTCGCTGCCTCCCGCACTCGAGAAGACCATCGTCAAGAGCTGGAAGGCGCCGATCGCCTACGGCATCTTCTCGATCATCGCCATACTGCTCTTCGTGGCCTTCGGTCGCGAGGGTGTCAGCGGATTCCGTCTGTCGACCGATTCCGACTTCGTGCAGATCCCCACGATCGAGGCGCCGACGAGAGCGACGGGCATCGTGCTCACCGTTCTTCTGCTGGCCCTGGCCGCCTACAGCGCGTTCCTCGTGTCGCGCAATCGACCCGTGCGGCTCTGGATCACCGTCGTCTTCGCGATCCTGTTCCTCGTCGCGTTCCTCACCTGGGCCGCGGCCGGAGCCACGATTCCCGTTCCCGGACTGCTGGTCGGGGCCGTCGGACTGAGCGTTCCGCTCGTGTTCGGTGCCCTCGGCGGCGTGATCTCGGAGCGCGTCGGTGTCGTGAACGTGGCCATCGAGGGGCAGCTGCTCGCCGGCGCATTCGTGTCGGCGGTCGTCGCCTCGGTCACCGGGCAGGCCGTGCTCGGGCTCATCTCGGCTATGGCCGCCGGTGTGCTCGTGTCGTTCGTGCTCGCAGCGTTCTCGATCAAGTACTTCGTCGACCAGGTCATCGTGGGTGTCGTTCTCAACGTGCTCGTCACCGGGCTCACGAGCTTCCTCTATTCGCAGGTTCTGACGAAGAACACCGATCTGCTCAACAACAGCGCCACCATCCGCCTGCCCCGGCTCCCCATTCCCGGGCTCAGCGAGATCCCGATTCTCGGCCCGGTGCTGTTCAGGCAGACGATCATCGTCTACATCCTCTACATCGCTGTCGCGGTGGTCTTCTTCGCGCTCTTCAAGACGCGGTGGGGTCTGCGCCTGCGCGCCGTGGGCGAGCACCCGCAGGCCGCCGACACCGTGGGCATCAACGTGGCCCGCACGCGGTTCTGGAACGTCTCTCTCGCGGGAGCGATCGCCGGTCTCGGTGGTGCATACTTCACCATGGGTTCGGTCGGTTCGTTCAACAAGGAGATGACAGCGGGTGCCGGATTCATCGCCCTGGCGGCCGTCATCTTCGGTCGCTGGGACCCGATCAGGGCAACGCTCGCCGCCCTTCTGTTCGGCTTCGCATCGAACCTGCAGAGCGTGCTGAGCATCATCGGTTCGCCCGTGCCCAGCGAGTTCATGCTGATGCTGCCCTACCTCGTCACGATCTTCGCGGTCGCGGGGGTGGTCGGCCGTGTCCGAGGGCCTGCCGCAGCCGGTAAACCGTACGTAAAGTCCTAGGAGAGCCGATATGACCGAGATCGACCAGGCATCCGGCATCGACTGGGACGCGCTTCGTGCTGAGGCTCTCGTGGCCATGACGAAGGCCTATGTGCCGTACTCGAGGTTCCCGGTCGGGGTGGCCGCGCTCGTCGACGACGGACGCGTGATCTCCGGCTGCAACGTCGAGAACGCGAGCTACGGCCTCACCCTGTGCGCCGAGTGCGCCCTCGTCTCGTCGCTGCATATGACGGGTGGCGGGCATCTGGTCGGCTTCGTCTGCGTCGATGGCGACGGCAACGCACTGATGCCCTGCGGTCGATGCCGTCAACTGCTCTACGAGCACTCCGCGCCCGGCATGCTGCTGCAGACCGTCTCCGGCATCCGAACCATCGACGAGGTGCTGCCGGATGCCTTCGGTCCGCGCACCCTGCAGGCCTACGTCGAGACGCACTAACCCCGTTCCCCCGTTCCCCGAGCTCGTCGAGGGGAACACCCCAGAAAGGCTCCACCCGTGTCAGAATCCTTCGACGTCGTCGACCTGATCCGCACCAAGCGCGATCACGGACACCTCAGCACCGCCGAGATCGACTGGCTGGTGGACGCCTACACGCGTGGCTACGTGGGCAACGAGCAGATGGCGGCGATGGCCATGGCCATCCTGCTAAACGGCATGGAGCGGCAGGAGATCCGCGATCTCACGCTCGCCATGATCGCGTCGGGCGAGCGCATGAGCTTCGAGGGTCTCGGCAAGGTGACCGTCGACAAGCACTCCACGGGCGGAGTCGGCGACAAGATCACACTTCCACTCATGCCGCTCGTCGCATCGTTCGGCGTCGCGGTTCCCCAGCTGTCTGGTCGAGGGCTCGGTCACACCGGCGGAACCCTCGACAAGCTCGAGAGCATCCCGGGATGGCGAGCGGACCTCACGAACGACGAGATGTTCGCCCAGCTGCGCGACGTCGGCGGCGTGATCTGCGCCGCAGGCTCTGGACTCGCACCGGCCGACAAGAAGCTCTACGCGCTGCGCGACATCACCGGAACGGTCGAGGCCATCCCGCTGATCGCATCCAGCATCATGTCGAAGAAGATCGCCGAGGGAACCGACTCGCTCGTTCTCGACGTCAAGTTCGGCTCGGGCGCCTTCATGGTCGACATCGAGAAGTCGCGCGAGCTCGCCCGCACGATGGTCGACCTCGGAAACGACGCCGGAGTCTCGACGACGGCCCTTCTGACCGACATGAACGTGCCGCTCGGGCTCGCCATCGGAAACGCCAACGAGGTGCGCGAGTCGGTCGAGGTTCTCGCGGGCGGAGGCCCTGCCGACGTGGTCGAGCTCACGATCGCGCTGGCGAAGGAGATGCTGCGCCTCGCCGGGCAGCCCGACGCCGACGTCGAGAAGGCTCTGGCCGACGGTCGCGCCATGGACACGTGGCGCCGCGTCATCGAGGCTCAGGGCGGCGACCCGGATGCCGCGCTGCCGGTCGCGCGTGAGACTCACGTCGTGAAGGCCGATCGCGACGGTGTTCTGCTCACGCAGGAGGCCCTGCCCTTCGGCATCGCCGCGTGGCGACTCGGGGCCGGACGGGCCCGAGCTCAGGACCCGGTGCAGCACGCCGCCGGCATCGATCTGCACGCCAAGCCCGGCGACACGGTCAAGGCCGGCCAGCCGCTGTTCACCCTCTCGGCCGACGAGCCGGAGCGCTTCGAGCGCGCGCTCGAGGCCGTCGAGGGCGCGTGGAGCATTGGCGACGCCGCCGAGTGGACGCCGCGCGGCCCGCTGGTCGCGGAGCGCATCGAGTAGCGAGGAACGAGCCGGCGTATCGAGACCACCTCAGGGTGATCTCGATAC
>Ga0308163_10004923_pt1 | contig 10406 bp, 9 predicted proteins | sample PhyTR1_FD_201037 | JGI IMG/M metagenome (GOLD analysis project Ga0308163, IMG submission 201037) | Phyllosphere microbial communities from UC Gill Tract Community Farm, Albany, California, United States - DLSLT.R1 | ecosystem: Host-associated > Plants > Phyllosphere > Unclassified | place: USA...
GTTGCTTGATCGGCAGGTGCTTTTTCAGCACGTCGAACATCGCCTGGTACCGCTCGCGGAATGAGTCGAAGCGGTAGCCCAGGCGCAAGGCTTCCTTGGGATCGTCCAGCACGCTGGTGTCTGCCAGGCCCCGGCCCTTGAGCACCTCCAGCAGACCGTTGGGCATGATGCTGTCCAGGCCTTTGAGCTGGTCGTTGTTGCTGCCGCTGCGTAGCAGCTTCAGGCTTTCGACGGCGCAGTTGTTGGACAGGAAGTAATAGCTGCCGTCGTAGCTCCAGTGCATTTCGGCGGCGTGCTCGACCGTCTCCTCGATCTCGGTGCGCGACAGGTTCAGCGGCACCGAGGCCAGGCTGCGCAGTTCGGTCTTGGTGTATTCATCGATCACCTGGGCCAGCGGCAGCACGAACAGGCGCGACGGGTATTTGCCCACCAGCCCGTCCCAGCTCGACAGCTGCACGTCGCCGACGAAGGCGCGGTACGACAGCACCAGATGCTGGTCCAGATCCAGGCGGCAATCCGGGCCACGAGGGCGACCGGGCCGGCAGATGACCAGACGCAACATGCTGTGGCCCCAACGGCTCATCATGTTCTGATTGGCTTCGGCCAGCAGGTAATCCACCTCATACACGCGCTCGGGGTCGAGTTTGCCCAGTGGTTCGCGGCCGAAGTCATTGCCGGCATTCAGATACGGATAGAACGACGGGCACGCGTCTTTGGCAGCGGGTGCCCAGCCGAATTGTTCTTTGTAGTAAGCGTATAGCGCTGGGCGGCGGCAGACGTAGGCCGGGTCGAGCAGGAAGTACTCCATGTTGACCGCGACGAATTCCAGCGGGCTGGTGGTTTCATAGATGTCGGGGCTGCGTGCGACCTGACCGTTGTGCTCTTCGCGATCACCCCGGCGGCCTACGTATTGCGCCCAGCCGGCCAGATCCAGCAAGCGCGGGTCATCGCTCAAGGTAAAGCGGCGCTCGGTCTGGCCTCGGCAGTAATCAGGCAAACCCACTTTGCCCAGCGAGCTGCTGCGTCGGCCGCACTGGAAGATCACCGAGCGCTGTGCGGGTGACCACAGGCGGGCGCGATCATAAATGTGGGTCAGCTCGTGCAGCACCGTGGCGAGCATCTCTCTGCGCACCGTGCCGTGGGGGCGATTGGTTTGCTTGGTCGCGGCGCTGCCGTCGGTCAAGCCGGCCAGCAGGTTGGTATTCAGATCAAGTCGGTACGGGCCGGACGCCTGACCGTAAGCATTAGCAGGCATGTCGGAGGACCAGCGCACATCAATGCGGCGGTCCAGATCCGTGACGAAGCGCGGCGGCAGGGCGCCGAGCGCTTCATCCAGTAGCGTCTGGGTGGCATTGCGCTGTGCAGGGCTGAGGCCGCTGGTATCCAGCGACAGGCTCAGGTCAGCGAAGGCTGAGGTGCCAAGCAGAGACAATGCGCCTGCCAGCAGCCAGACGCAGACGCGCCTCACAGAGCGAGGATAGCTTCAGCGAGCACTTGGTCGCTGGCATCACGCGCTTCCGGCACGCGGGTGCGCAGCATGTCGAAGGCAGCGTCCAGTTGCGAACCGTGGATGTCGCCGCCACTGGCGACGTAGCTGGCTGCGTCATCCTTGGCCTGGACCACGATTTTGGAGTCGCGGATCGAAGTGGTGGTGTCCGAGGTGAAGTCGATGGTGCGACCGAAAGCACGCACGATGATGTTACTGGTTTGCACGACGGTTTGAGCTTGAGCCATGTCGGCGAGCAGCAGCAGGCCCAAGGTGGCAGCAATCAGGGGGGTACGCATGGGAACGTCTCCAGATAATACAGAAGAGGTGAAGTGGCTATTGGACGAGGATTGCTTGCGCGAGTTCGAGGTCGCTGGCACTAAGTTTTGGTTCGGCTTGGCGCAAGGCCATCAGCGCTGATTCCAGTTGTGCGCCTCGTAGTTCGCCATCACTGGCAATGAAAGCCGCAGCGTCATCTTGTGCCGCAACGATCAGCTTTCTGTCAAAGGGGGCGGTGGTCACCTTGCTGGTGACATATCCGGTCATAACCAGGCTTTGAACCCTGGTATCCAGTGCCTGAGCCTGGGTGGTCCAGAGCAGGCAGGTTATCGGGGTAATGACTAGCAGGGACAGTAAACGCATGGCTCTCGAAACACTTGCAAAAACGAGCCGCAAGGCTAGCGCAATGGCCGGTCCAGAGCTAGCCCGACAGCCTGGTGGTGTTACCCAGACTGCCGTACCAGAACGATCAGATGGCCAGGATTGCCTGAGCCAACTGAGCGTCGGAAGCTTGAAGCTGCGGAGCGGTCTGGCGAATGTGCACCAAAGCGCTTTCAAGCTGAGCGCCGCGGATTACACCTGCGCTGCCTACAAAGCTGGCAGCGTCGTCACGGGCAGCCTGAACGATTTTGTCGTCTTTAAAGGAAGAGCTGACATCGGAAGTGGCGTTGGTTGAGGCATCAATGCCGCGCACCAGCGTATCGGTGGTGACAACGAAGCTGGTGGCGCTGGCGCCGGTTGCAGCAGTCAGCAGGACAGCGGCACCTAGAAGGCGAAGACGGGACATGGTCGGACTCCAGTGGGAACAGGAAGCTATATAAAGAAACGCGGATTAAACCGGCTGTTTCGTGAAGGCCGCGACAGAACAGATCGTACGGGACTGCCTAAGCCTAGCATGGCGGGTGTTATAGGTGCCGGTTTGAGCGCTCGGCGGGGGAAATCGTTCCAGTCAGACAGGGCAATAGTTCGTAACTGTAATGCCTGTTTGTAATCTCTGTAGAACTGTACCGTTTGCGTCGGTGACGGAGATATCCACACATAGGACCGGGTTTAGCTGGGACGGCGCTATTTCAGGCGCTATGGATGGGGAGGCTGTGCTGGCCCCTTCGCGAATGAATTCGCTCTTACAGGGTCAGTGTTGCTCTTGAGGCCGGAGCACCCTCCAGAAATGACAAAACCCGTCAGCAGTTACCTGCGACGGGTCTTGTATGAAGCAATTCGGGTTGCTGGTGAGTGACCTCGGAAGGTCAGGACCAGCGTGCGCCAGTTAGCGCCAGAACGGCTTGCTCAGCTCTTCGTAACGCTGCGATTCGCTGATACCTGCGTCAGCCAGCAGACGTGCATCCAGGCGGGCCAATTGGTGGCGGCTGGACAGGCGACGTTGCCAAAGCATCAGGTTAGCGAAAGCGCGAAGAGGCCATGCAGCTTTTGCGTTTGTAGCGGTGTTTTCGTTGAAAAGGTCGGAACTGAGTGTACGTTCCATGGTGTGCATCCTTCCGCTTGTGGCGGGCTAGAGAGTGATTTAACTGGTGCCCATCTTCCTCCCAGTCACGCAATCTCTCTAGACACAGTTCAACTGTATTGTGCGAGTTCAGTTAACTGTTTAAAGGCACTGTTTTGTTCCGATTTGGGGCAACTGTACCGGTCAGCACCTTTGTAGTGCATTTTGTGCGCTAAATAGGTGAAATCCGGGTTTTTACCCCCGAAAATCACCGGTACAGAAGTACAGTTTTTTAAATTCTGGCCAAAACAATCTGGCTCAGAAACAAAAGACTGTCTTGCAGGCTCACAACTGTTCACCTCAGATAGGCAACATGCTGCCTGTCTCATCCAGGCGCGAGTGCCAACTTAGTGCTTCGCGCAGGATGTGTGGCGTGTGCCCACCCTTGGCGCAAGCGGCAGCGAAGTAGGTGTTGAGCGCATCTCGGTAGGCCGGATGCACACAGTTGTCGATGATCACGCGAGCCCGCTCCCTGGGCGCCAGGCCGCGTAAATCCGCCAAACCTTGTTCAGTCACGAGGATGTCCACATCGTGCTCGGTGTGGTCCACGTGGCTGACCATGGGTACAACGCTGGAAATGGCCCCGCCCTTGGCGATGGACTTGGTCACGAAAATGGCCAAGTGAGCGTTACGAGCGAAATCTCCCGAGCCGCCGATGCCATTCATCATGCGGGTACCGCAGACGTGGGTGGAGTTGACGTTGCCGTACAGGTCGAACTCCAGCGCGGTGTTGATGCCGATGATGCCCAGTCGACGGATGATTTCCGGGTGATTGGAGATCTCCTGCGGGCGCAGCATCAGCCGGGATTTGTATCGCCCGAAGTCAGCGAACACTTCGGCGTGCTTGCTGGCCGACAGGGTCATGGAGCTGCCCGAAGCGAAGCTCAGCTTGCCGGCGTCGAACAGTTCGAACGTCGAGTCCTGCAACACTTCGGAATACATGGTCATGTCATGGAAAGGCGAATCCACCAGGCCGTGCATCACGGCGTTGGCGATAGTGCCGATCCCGGCTTGCAGGGGCATCAGCTTGTTGGTCAGCCGGTCTTCGCGCACTTCATTCTTGAAGAACTCCACCAGGTGGCTGGCGATGGCCTGAGTGTCCTTGTCCGGTGGCAGCACCGTCGATGGCGAGTCAGGCTGGTTGCTGATCACCACACCCACGATTTTCGCCGGGTCAATCTGTACCGCCGGGTTGCCGATACGCGTGTCGGCCTGCAACACGGGAATGGGCAGGCGGGTAGGGCGATAGCTGGGGATATAGATGTCGTGCAGGCCTTCCAGCTCCAGCGGTTGGGCCAGATTGATCTCAACGATGACTTGCTTGGCCAGGATCGCGAAGCTGGCAGAGTTGCCTACCGACGTACTCAGCACCAGGTGCCCTTCTTCGGTGATGGCTACGCATTCGATGATCGCCAGGTCCACCGCCTTGATCTGCCGGTTACGCAGTTGCTCGACGGTATCGGAGAGGTGGCTGTCGATGAACATCACCGAGCCGTCGTTGATGGCCTTGCGCAGGGTGCTGTCGACCTGGAACGGCGATCGGCGCGACAACACGCCGGCTTCGGTCAGTTGCTTGTCCAGGTCGTTGCCCAGGCTCGCGCCGGTCATCAGGCTGATCTTGAGGGGCGACAGTTTTGCGCGTTCGGCCAGTGCGTGGGGCACGGCCTTGGCTTCACCAGCGCGGGTGAAGCCACTCATGCCGACGGTCATGCCGTCCTGAATCAGGGCGGCAGCATCAGCCGCGCTCATTACCTTGCTCATGAGCGAAGGCAAGCGGATACGATCACGGTACATGGGATTCTTATCTCGGGGGTGAAAGCGAAGCTCAAGTCTAGAGATTCGAGCGGTGTTCGTCCCGCTACCAAGGTCGCATTTGGAGGCTCTAATTAGCGGGTTTCAACGCAAAACACTGTTACGCAGAATGTAAAAAGCCCCGGCGTTTTCACGCCAGGGCTTTGGCTGAACGCGTCTGGAGGCTACGCGTTGTCGACAGCCTTAACCATGTCCTCGATCACCTTTTTGGCGTCGCCGAAGACCATCATGGTTTTGTCCAGATAGAACAGTTCGTTGTCCAGACCGGCATAGCCGCTGGCCATCGAGCGCTTGTTGACGATGATGGTCTTGGCCTTGAACGCTTCCAGAATCGGCATGCCGGCAATCGGCGATTTAGGATCGTTCTTAGCCGCCGGGTTGACCACGTCGTTGGCGCCCAGCACCAGTACGACATCGGCCTGGCCGAACTCGGAGTTGATGTCTTCCATCTCGAACACCTGGTCGTAAGGCACTTCGGCCTCGGCGAGCAGTACGTTCATGTGGCCTGGCATACGTCCGGCAACCGGGTGAATCGCGTACTTCACGGTGACACCGTGGTGAGTCAGCTTTTCGGTCAGCTCTTTCAGCGCGTGCTGTGCCCGGGCAACTGCCAGGCCGTAGCCAGGAACGATGATCACGGTGTCGGCGTTGGTCAGCAGGAAGGTGGCGTCGTCGGCCGAACCGGATTTCACCGGACGGGCCTCTTTGGAGCCCGCCGGGCCGGCGTCGTCTGTTGCGCCGCCGAAGCCGCCGCCGATCACGTTGAAGAACGAACGGTTCATCGCTTTGCACATGATGTACGACAGGATCGCACCGGATGAACCCACCAGGGAGCCGGCGATGATCAGCATTGAGTTGTTCAGCGAGAAACCGATACCGGCCGCTGCCCAGCCCGAGTAACTGTTGAGCATCGACACAACCACAGGCATGTCCGCGCCGCCAATCGGGATGATCAGCAGTACACCAATCACGAAGGCCAGGGCCAGCATGATGGCGAACGCATTCAGGTTGCCGGTGAACATGAAGAACAGACCAAACGCCAGCGTCGCCAGGCCCAGTACGAGGTTCAGCTTGTGCTGACCGGCGAACTGTACCGGTGCGCCCTGGAACAGGCGGAACTTGTACTTGCCGGACAGTTTGCCGAACGCGATAACCGAACCGGAGAAGGTGATTGCACCAATCGCCGCGCCGAGGAACAGCTCAAGACGGTTGCCGGTCGGGATGGCATCGCCCAGGTTCTTCACGATGTTCAGAGACTGCGGCTCAACAACTGCAGCAATGGCGATGAACACTGCCGCGAGGCCGATCATGCTGTGCATGAAGGCGACCAGTTCCGGCATCTTGGTCATTTCAACGCGCTTGGCCATGATCGAGCCAGCGGTACCGCCGACCAGCAGGCCGATCACGATGTAACCGATGCCAGCCGTGGTGTCGGACAGCGCGGCCAGTTTGTAGACCAGGCCAATGGTGGTCACGACCGCCAGACCCATGCCTAGCATGCCGAACAGGTTGCCGCGACGCGACGTGGTCGGATGCGACAGGCCTTTAAGGGCCTGGATGAAGCAGACTGCTGAAACGAGGTACAGCAGGGTAACCAGATTCATGCTCATTACTTACGCACCTCTTCTTTTGCCTTAGGTGCTTTTTTCTTGAACATTTCCAGCATACGCCGGGTGACAAGGAAACCACCAAACACGTTGACCGCAGCCAGAGCGACCGCGAGGGTGCCCATGGTTTTGCCCAGCGGCGTGACCGTCAGGGCAGCGGCCAGCATGGCGCCGACGATCACGATGGCCGAGATGGCGTTGGTCACGGCCATCAGCGGTGTGTGCAGCGCAGGCGTCACGTTCCACACCACGTGGTAGCCCACGTAAATCGCCAGCACGAAAATGATCAGGTTGTAGATACCCGGGGAGATCAGCTCTTCCATTGTTTTATCCTCAGCCGTTCTTGCGGATGACTTGGCCGTCGCGGCACATCAGGCACGCGGCAACAATGTCGTCTTCCAGGTTGATGTGCAGCTGGCCATCCTTGTCGAACAGCAGCTTCATGAAGTCCAGCAGGTTGCGTGCGTACAGCGCCGAAGCGTCAGCAGCGACCAGGGCCGGCAGGTTGGTGTGGCCGACGATGGTCACGCCGTGCTCAACCACAACCTGATCGGCTACGGTCAGCGGGCAGTTGCCGCCTTGTGCGGCCGCCAGATCGATCACGACCGAGCCGGGTTTCATCTGCGCCACAGTCTCGGCACTGAGCAATACCGGCGCCTTGCGGCCCGGGATCAGTGCGGTGGTGATCACAATGTCCGATTGCTTGGCGCGCTCGTGAACCGCAACCGCCTGACGCTGCATCCAGCTGGCAGGCATTGGGCGTGCGTAGCCACCGACACCAACGGCGCATTCGCGCTCTTCATCGGTTTCGTAAGGCACATCAATGAACTTGGCGCCCAGCGACTCGATTTGCTCTTTAACGGCAGGGCGTACATCGGAGGCTTCGACCACTGCACCCAGACGCTTGGCGGTAGCGATTGCCTGCAAGCCGGCCACACCCGCACCAAGTACCAGAACCCGGGCGGCTTTGACGGTGCCCGCTGCGGTCATGAGCATCGGCATGAAGCGCGGATAGTGGTGGGCACCCAGCAACACGGCTTTATAGCCAGCGATGTTGGCCTGGGAGGACAGCACGTCAAGGCTCTGTGCGCGGGAGGTACGCGGTGCCGCTTCCAGCGCGAAGGCAGTGACGCCTTGCTCAGCCATCTTGGCGATGGTTTCGCTGTTGAAGGGGTTGAGCATCCCGACCACGATCGTGCCGCTCTTGATCTGCGCCAGTTCGCTGTCGTTAGGCGCGCAGACCTTGAGCAACAGCTCTGCGGTCAATGCTTCGGCTGCGGCACCAATAGTGGCGCCTGCTGCTTCGTAAGCGCTGTCCGGGACGCTGGCATTAATGCCTGCTCCGCTTTGCACCGTGACCCGATGGCCTTGGGCGATCAGCTTCTTGATGGTTTCAGGGGTTGCAGCAACCCGCTTTTCGCCCGACTGGGTCTCGAGAGGAACGCCAATGTGCACGTGTAATCTCCTGCGTGATCTTCTTGTTTTCTTCAAATAGGCCAGCGCACTTCAGCAAGTACGACTGGGGCTGCCGATCAGCATGATCCCGCCATTTTCCGGGCGGGGCGCGGCATTTTGCAGGCGAAGTTTGGTGCCTTCAATTGATTTTGTAATGAGACGATAAATTAACTACAAGTCATCCCGTGACCATATGTCGCAGCTGCTATGCTCTAGCCCTTGTTTTCAGGCTATTACAGGGAAAATAGTCGAAATATCGAAAAACCATGAATTCAGTTCCTGAATCACGGATATAACGAAAGAACAGGGCTCGGCATCAGGTAATCAGCGGCTTATAGGCCTTAATTTTCGTGCGGAGATGTGAGCAGTGATATGCGACAAAAACTTATATCTGTAGGTTGTCGAATAATGTCACTACACAATCACCTGTTGGCTCTCTTCACGCTTTGACATCTGCTCGTAATTCACGGCCTGCTCAACCAGCCAGTCTCTGAAGGCACGCAGGGAAGCTGACTCGACCTTACGCACCGGGATCATCAGGTAATAGGCCTTGAGGCTGTGGAGTGCATGGCTGTTCGCGACTACCAGGCGCTTCTCCATGAGTTCGCGCTGAATGAGAAAAGGCGGAATCAAGGCGATGCCCATTTCATGGCTGGCGGCTTGGGCCAGCATTGAAAACAGCTCGTAGCGTGGGCCGGTCATGTCGCGCGCGATGTTCATGTCCAGCCCGCTGAACCATTGGCGCCATGCATAGGGCCGGGTGGTCTGTTGCAGGAGTGGCAGTGTGGCTATTTCTTCCGGGGCGAGCTGAGTTCGGTTGCCCAGCAACGCGGGGCTGCAGACGGGGACAGGGTTTTCGCCCATGAGCCGATAGGACTCGGTGCCGGACCAGTCTGCATCGCCAAAGTAGATGGCAGCGTCGAAGTCGGTATCGGCAAACAGGAAGGGGCGAGTGCGGTTGGTGAGGTTAACCGTCACTTCAGGCTGATGCCTCTGGAAATCCTTCAGGCGCGGCAGTAGCCACTGAGTACCGAACGTCGGTACGACCGCCAGCTCAATTGAATTGGCGCCCTGGTTGCCCATGACCGACAAGGTGTCGCGTTCCACCGCGTCGAGTTGAGTGGCGACACGCCGGCTGTAGGACAAACCCGCTTCTGTCAGCTTCACTCCTCGCCGGGAGCGTCGGAAGAGCTCAATGCCGAGGAAGGATTCCAGGCTGCCAATCTGTCGGCAGATGGCGCTCTGAGTCAGCGAAAGCTCTTCGGCAGCCTTGGTGAAGCTCTCGTGCCGAGCAGCAGCCTCGAAGCTGACGAGGGCGGAAGTGCTGGGGATTTTGCGGCGCATGTTCGCGGCCCTCACTCATCACAGCCAATATTGTTCTTGTTATGAATCTCGGAGTGAGAAATTAGCACAACAGCGTGCGGATTCATCGTTTGTGAGGTGGTCGAGCGGCGACTAGGATCAGGCCATAAGTATTTCAATAATTGAGGATGACTCATGGCTGGCAAGGCAAGCTTCAACTGGATCGATCCGCTCCTGCTGGATCAACAGCTCACCGAAGAGGAGCGCATGGTTCGAAACAGCGCCGCCCAATTCGCCCAGGACAAGCTGGCACCCCGAGTGCTTGAAGCCTTTCGCCATGAGCAGACCGATCCTGCGATCTTTCGCGAAATGGGTGACGTCGGCTTGCTTGGCGCGACCATCCCGGAAGAATACGGCGGAAGTGGTCTCAATTACGTGTGCTATGGGCTGATTGCCCGGGAAGTGGAGCGCATCGACTCGGGCTACCGTTCGATGATGAGCGTGCAGTCCTCCCTGGTCATGGTGCCCATCAATGAATTCGGCACCCAGGCGCAAAAACAGAAATACCTGCCCAAACTGGCTTCCGGCGAGTGGATCGGTTGCTTTGGTCTGACAGAGCCGAATCACGGTTCTGACCCTGGTGCGATGATCACTCGCGCAAAAAAAGTAGACGGAGGCTACAGGCTTTCGGGCAGCAAGATGTGGATCACCAACAGCCCGATCGCTGATGTGTTCGTGGTCTGGGGCAAGGATGACGAAGGCGACATTCGCGGCTTCGTGCTTGAGAAGGGCTGGGTCGGGCTGAGTGCTCCTGCGATTCATGGCAAGGTCGGCCTGCGCGCGTCCATCACCGGCGAAATCGTCATGGATAACGTCTTTGTGCCCGAGGAAAATATCTTTCCGGATGTGCGGGGTCTCAAGGGGCCGTTTACCTGTCTGAATTCGGCACGTTATGGCATCTCTT
>Ga0308163_10004927_pt1 | contig 10401 bp, 6 predicted proteins | sample PhyTR1_FD_201037 | JGI IMG/M metagenome (GOLD analysis project Ga0308163, IMG submission 201037) | Phyllosphere microbial communities from UC Gill Tract Community Farm, Albany, California, United States - DLSLT.R1 | ecosystem: Host-associated > Plants > Phyllosphere > Unclassified | place: USA...
GGCCAGCACCCGATGCATGCGCAGCGCCTGGGGCCAGGTCGCCGCACCACCCAAGCCCAGCTTGAAGCCAAGCTTGATGTATTCCCTGGCCTCTTCACGGCTCCCGGCGAACGCATGAACGATGCCGCTGCGCTTTAGCTTGAAACGCTTGAGCGTGGCGATGGTGTCGGCGTGGCTGCGCCGTACGTGGAGCAAGGCCGGGAGATTGAAGTCAGCGGCCATCTGCAACTGGCTGATGAAGACCTGTTGCTGTTGTCCCCTGTCCAGCGACTCGACGTAGTAGTCCAGACCGATCTCGCCGATTGCGCATAGCTTTGGATGACCTGCCAGGGCCGCTAACCGGTCGCGCAGCTCATGCAAATGCTCAGGGCGATGCTCGTCGAGGTAAATGGGATGCAGCCCCAGGGCGGCGTAAACCTGAGGCTCAAGAAGGGCTAGATCCCACACCCGTTGCAGATTGCGCTGATAGACCCCCAGTACCACCATACGCTCGACGCCCAGTTGCCGACAGCGGCTGAGCACCGCCTGACGGTCGCTGTCGAAATCGTCGAAATCCAGATGAGTGTGAGTGTCGATCAGCGTCACGATCAAACCTCGTGAATGCGCTGTTTGAACGTGCGGACGATGGCGTGCACACCGGGCTGGTACTGATCCTGCTCGACGGCGGACAAAGCCAGGGCCAGGGCTTTTTCGGCAATCAGCTGATGTTGCTGAGCCATGGCATTGACCGGCAGCGGCAGGAAGTCCAGTAACTGGGTATCCCCGAAGGTGCCCAGATGCAGCTGGTCGGGATTCAGGCGGCGTTGTTGAAGCAGGTCGAACACGCCCTGCAGCAGCACATAGGAGGTAGTGACCAGCGCGTCGGGGAAATACCCAAGGCGATCCAGCATCTGGCCTGCGATCTGCAAGCCACAGTCGCGGCTGAACGACTCGCCATGCTCGATGATCACCGCGCCCTTGAAACCGTCCAGTGCGTCCTCGAAACCACTGGCACGGGCCTTACTGACGCTCAGTTCAGGGCGTGCGCCGATCAGTGCAATATGTTCGGGCCGGGTTTCAAGCAGGCTGCGGGTCAATTGCTGGCTGGCGTCGTGGTCGTCACTGACCACCGAGCAGAAGTACTCTGGGTCCATCTCGCGGTCGATGGCGATGACTGGGATGCCCTGCTGTTGCAGCTTGCGATAGCTGTCATCACTGGCGGGCAGGCAACTGGCGACGAACAGCGCGTCGCAGCGGCGGGCGCGAAATAACTGCAACAGTTGCAGTTCGCTGATGGGGTCATCGTCGGAGCTTGCGATCAGCAGCTGGTAACCGCGCGCGCGAGCGCCTTGTTCCAGCTGTTTGGCAATGCGGGCGTAACTGGGGTTTTCCAGGTCCGGCAGAATGAAGCCCAATGTGCGGGTGTGCCGGCTGCGCAGGCCAGCCGCTTGCGGGTTGGGACGAAAACCATGGGCTTCGACCACAGCGCGCACGCGTTCGACCGTCGCATTGCTGATGCGCTGCTGCTCGGCCTTGCCGTTGATCACGTAGCTGGCGGTGGTGACGGACACACCGGCCAGACGCGCAATATCACTGAGTTTCAAACCTACGTTCCTTTTGTTTTCGCAGATGTGATGAATGCGCCGGGATTTTCACCGATTCGCGGCCATCATTACAGCAGACCATTGTCATGAGTGAAGGTCTTGGTTTTTTTCAGACTGTTCCTACACCAACCGACCGGATGAGCTTCAATCGGCAGAGATTATCGAGTAACGTGCCCGCCCATCTAGATTAAACGATTCAGCAAGCCTGTTTATTGCTGTAATCAGGCAAGAACGCCGGGTTTGATGTCAGGCGTTTCTGCAATCACCGACCGTGAGTGAACGGTCGTACAACAAAAATCAGGCGCAACAGTGCGCTGCACAGGAGAACGTCATGCTCGAGCTGACCGTTGAGCAAATTTCCATGGACCAGGCAGCCGCCGACAAACCCGCAGCGCTTCAATTGCTCGCTGATCTGCTAGTCACTGATGGGCTTGTTGCGCCCGGCTACCTGCAAGGCTTGCAGGCGCGTGAACAGCAGGGCTCGACCTTTCTCGGGCAGGGCATCGCGATTCCCCACGGCACTCCGCAGACCCGCGATCAGGTATACGCCACCGGGGTGCGACTGATGCAGTTTCCGCAGGGTGTGGACTGGGGGGATGGACAGATGGTCTACCTGGCCATCGGTATCGCCGCCAAGTCGGACGAACACCTGCGCCTTCTGCAATTGCTCACCCGCGCCCTCGGCGAGACAGATCTGGGCGAAGCCCTGCGTCAGGCGAAGAGTCCCGAGGCGCTGTTCAAACTGCTGCAAGGCGCGCCGCAGGAGCTGGCGCTGGACGCGCAGATGATCAGCCTCGGCGCCTCGGTCGATGACTTCGAAGAGCTGGTCTGGCGCGGTGCGCGTTTGTTGCGCCGCGCCGAATGCGTGAACAACGGTTTCGCTGCAGTGCTGCAACAGGTCGAGCCACTGCCGCTCGGGGATGGCCTCTGGTGGCTGCACAGCGAGCAGATGGTCAACAAACCGGGGCTGGCATTCGTCACTCCCGACAAACCCATGCGACATCTTGGCCAGCCGCTGACGGGGTTGTTCTGTCTGGCGAGTCTGGGCGAGTCGCATCAGGCTTTGCTGGAGCGTCTATGCGCGTTGCTGATCGAAGGTCGTGGTCATGAACTGGGCCAGGCCACCAGCAGCCGCGCTGTCCTGCAAGCGCTGGGTGGTGATGTGCCGCCGGATTGGCCGAGTGAGCGTGTGGCCCTGGCCAACGCCCATGGGCTGCACGCGCGGCCGGCGAAGATACTCGCGCAGTTGGCCAAGAGCTTTGAAGGCGATGTGCGAGTGCGGATTGTCGATTCGACGCAAAACCCGGTATCGGCCAAAAGCCTGAGCAAGTTGCTGAGTCTGGGCGTTCGTCGTGGGCAGACGCTTGAGTTCATCGCTGAACCGGCCGTGGCGGGTGATGCCTTGCCTGCGCTGATCGCTGCTGTCCTTGAAGGGCTTGGCGAAGAAATCGAGCCGCTGCCGACCGCAACCGCGCCGACACCGATTGCCGCAGTGGTAGAGAAATCGCTCACCGCTCCGGCTGCCGGGTCGCAGATCCAGGCCGTGCCGGCGGCCCCCGGCATCGCTACCGGCCCGGCCCATGTGCATGTGCTGCCGGTATTCGATTACCCCCTGCGTGGTGAGTCCCACAGCGTCGAGCACGAGCGTCTGCATTCGGCGCTGGCGCAAGTGCGCCAGGACATCGAGGGGCTGATCCGGCGCAGCACCGCCAAGGCCATCCGCGAGATTTTCGTCACTCACCAGGAAATGCTCGACGACCCGGAACTGGTCGACGAAGTGGCGCTGCGCTTGAAGCAAGGTGACAGTGCTGCGGCTGCGTGGATGAGTGTGATTGAAGCGGCTGCCCTTCAGCAGGAACAACTCAAGGACGCACTGCTTGCCGAGCGCGCGGCCGACCTTCGCGATGTCGGCCGCCGAGTGCTGGCGCAGATCTGTGGCGTCGACGATCTGGTCGAGCCGCAGGAGCCCTACATTCTGGTGATGGACGAAGTGGGGCCTTCCGACGTGGCGCGGCTGGATCCGGCGCGCGTCGCCGGTATTCTCACTGCCCGCGGTGGTGCCACCGCGCACAGTGCAATCGTTGCGCGGGCGTTGGGGATTCCAGCGTTGGTTGGCGCAGGTGATTCTGTGCTCCTGATCAAATCCGGCACGCTGCTGTTGATCGACGGCCAGCGCGGCCGTCTCGACGTCGCGCCCGACGAGCAGACCTTGCAACGTGCGCTGCTGGACCGCGACACCCGTGAAACACGGCTCAAGGCTGCTGCTGCATTGCGCATGGAGCCTGCGATCACCAAGGATGGCCACCCGGTCGAGGTGTTCGCCAATATCGGCGATAGCGCCGGGACGCCAGCGGCAGTGGAGCAGGGCGCGGAAGGTATTGGCCTGCTGCGCACCGAGTTGCTGTTCATGGCCCACAGTTCTGCGCCGGACGAAGCGACCCAAGAAGCCGAATACCGCCGTGTACTCGCTGACCTCAAAGGGCGGCCGCTGGTGGTGCGTACCCTCGATGTCGGTGGCGACAAACCGCTGCCGTACTGGCCCATCGACAAGGAAGAAAACCCTTTCCTCGGCGTGCGCGGCATTCGCCTCACCCTGCAACGCCCCGAAGTGATGGAGAGCCAGTTGCGCGCGTTGCTGCGCGCTGCCGACAACCGCCCTTTGCGCATCATGTTTCCCATGGTCGGCACAGTCGAAGAGTGGCGTCAGGCGCGGGACATGACAGAGCGTCTGCGTCTGGAAATTCCGGTAGCCGATTTGCAATTGGGGATCATGATCGAAGTGCCGTCGGCTGCCTTGCTGGCGCCGGTGCTGGCGAAGGAAGTGGACTTCTTCAGCGTTGGCACCAACGACCTGACTCAGTACACCCTGGCGATCGACCGGGGCCACCCGACGTTGTCGGCCCAGGCCGATGGGTTGCATCCGGCGGTACTGCAACTGATCGACATCACCGTGCGCGCGGCCCATGCCCATGGCAAATGGGTGGGTGTGTGCGGCGAACTGGCTGCGGACCCGGTGGCGGTCCCGGTGCTGGTCGGTCTGGGGGTGGATGAGTTGAGTGTCGCGGCGCGCAGTGTTGGCGAGGTCAAGGCGTGCGTACGCGATTTGAATGTGATCGGTGCCCGACAGCTCGCGCAAGCCGCGCTGGCGGTCGGCAGCGCCGCTGAAGTGCGTGCCCTGGTGGAGGGGCTGTAATGGCGAAAATTCTCACATTGACCATGAACCCGGCACTGGATCTCACCGTGCAGTTGGGGCCGTTGCACGTGGGCCAGGTCAACCGCAGCGAAGCGATGCTTTGCCATGCGGCAGGCAAGGGTATCAACGTCGCGCAGGTACTGTCCGACCTGGGACATGAACTAACGGTGGCGGGATTTCTCGGCGTCGACAATCAACAGCCATTCGAGTCGCTATTCGCCAAACGGGGATTCGTCGATGAGTTCGTGCGGGTGCCGGGCGAAACTCGCAGCAACATCAAGCTGGCCGAAAGCAGCGGACGGATTACCGACCTGAACGGTCCCGGCCCCGAGGTCAGCATTCAGGCGCAACAGGCGCTGGCGGCTCGAGTCGAACAGATCGCAGGCGGTTTCGATGCGGTCGTCGTGGCGGGCAGCCTCCCTCGCGGCGTCGACCCTCTGTGGCTGAAAGCCCTGTTGCTGCGCCTGAATGAAATGGGCTTGAAGGTGGCGCTGGACACCAGTGGCGAAGCGTTGCGCGCAGGCCTCGAAGCTTCGCCATGGATGATCAAACCCAATACCGAAGAGCTGGCCGACGCGCTGGAAGCGCCGATCATTTCGATCCCCGCGCAGGCGCAAGCTGCTGCCGCGCTACGTCAGCGCGGTATCGAGCATGTGGTGATTTCCCAGGGTTCGGAAGGCGTGCACTGGTTCAGTTCCACCGTCGCGTTGCAGGCGCTGCCACCGAAGGTCACGGTGGCGAGTACGGTCGGCGCCGGGGATTCGCTGCTGGCGGGGATGGTTCACGGCCTGTTGGCCGGGAGCACACCTGAGCAGACCCTGCGCACGGCCACTGCGATAGCAGCGATGGCAGTGACCCAAATCGGTTTCGGGATCAACGACACTGTGCAACTCAAGCGGCTGGAAAGCGGCGTCAGCGTGCGCGCCTTGAGCGAAAAATAAGAGGGGAAGTGTGATGAAGTTAGCCATTGTTACGGCCTGTCCGAACGGCAAAATCAGCAGTGTCCTCAGCGCTCGCCTGCTCGATGCGGCGGCGCAGCGTCAGGGCTGGAGCACCTGTGTCGAAGTGCATGACCCGCGCCATCCGGAAAAACAGCTGTCCGCCGCCGATATCGAAGCGGCCGACTGGGTGCTGGTGGTCAATACCGGTCCACTGGATCTGCAGCGCTTTTCCGGCAAACGCCTGCATCAGTCGACACCGTCCCAGGCTTTGCAGGATGTCGACGGTTTTCTGCGCTCGGCCCGCGAACTGGCGTCGGTTTATACCGCCACCGAAGTCGCCAAACCTGATATTGCCGCAAGTGCTGCCCCACGCTTGGTGGCCGTGACCGCATGTCCAACTGGCGTAGCCCACACCTTCATGGCCGCCGAGGCAATTCAGCAGGCTGCGAAGAAACTCGGCTATGACCTGCAAGTAGAAACCCAAGGCTCGGTAGGCGCACGTAACCCGCTCAGCGCTCAGGCCATTGCCGACGCCGATGTGGTGCTGCTCGCTGCGGACATTGAGGTCGCGACCGAGCGTTTCGCCGGTAAACGCATCTATCGCTGCGGCACCGGCATTGCGCTGAAACAATCTGAAGCGACCCTGAAAAAAGCCTTGGCCGAGGCCGAAGTCGAATCTGCGGTTTCAGCCTCCAAAGCTCCTGCGAAGAAGGACAAGACTGGCGTCTACAAACACCTGTTGACTGGCGTGTCGTTCATGCTGCCCATGGTAGTGGCGGGCGGTTTGCTGATCGCGCTGTCGTTCGTGTTCGGTATCACCGCGTTCAAGGAACAGGGCACCCTCGCGGCTGCGCTGATGCAGATCGGCGGTGACGCAGCCTTCAAGCTGATGGTGCCGCTGCTCGCGGGGTACATCGCCTATTCCATCGCGGACCGGCCAGGGCTTGCCCCCGGCATGATCGGCGGTTTGCTCGCCAGTACCCTGGGGGCGGGTTTCATCGGCGGCATCATCGCCGGTTTCCTGGCCGGCTACAGCGCTGCGGCGATCAATCGTTACGCGAAACTGCCGGCGAGTGTCGAGGCCCTCAAGCCGATCCTGATCATCCCCCTGCTGGCGAGTCTGTTCACTGGCCTTGTGATGATCTACGTGGTCGGCAAACCGGTGGCGGGCATGCTTGAAGGGCTGACTCACTTCCTCGACAGCATGGGCACCACCAACGCGATCCTGCTCGGCGTGTTGCTCGGCGCGATGATGTGCGTCGATCTCGGCGGGCCGATCAACAAGGCTTCGTATGCTTTTTCGGTGGGCCTGTTGGCGTCGCAGAGTTATGCGCCGATGGCCGCTGCGATGGCGGCCGGCATGGTCCCGCCAATCGGCATGGGCATCGCCAGTCTAATCGCTCGCAACAAGTTCGCTCAGAGCGAGCGCGAAGCAGGCAAGGCGGCGTTCGTGCTGGGACTGTGCTTCATCTCCGAAGGCGCGATTCCGTTTGCCGCGAAAGACCCGTTACGGGTGATTCCGGCAAGCGTTGTCGGCGGCGCGCTGACTGGAGCATTGTCGATGTTCTTCGGCTGCAAACTCATGGCGCCCCACGGCGGGCTGTTCGTAATGCTGATCCCGAATGCGATCAACCATGCGTTGCTTTACCTGCTGGCAATCGTCGTCGGCAGTGTTGTGACGGGCGTGTTGTACGCGGTGTTGAAACGACCGGAAGTCGTGGAACTGGATGCAGTGCCAGCCGGCGCTTGAGCGCCTTCAACCTGGTCGCTGTCACATTCCCCCAACAATCCATTGTTAGGGTCCTCTCTTTGGTATTCGCCTGAGGAGGATAGAAATGACCCGGTTCGACCTGACACGCCGTCGCATCATTCAAGCCGCTGGCGCCGGATTGCTCTTGCCGGGCCTTGCGCCCGCGGTCATTGCATCGGTCAAGGACCGGCCGAAAATGACCGATGGCGTGCAGTCCGGCGACCTGCAGGGCGATCGCGCCATGGTCTGGAGCCGCAGCGATCGTCCGTCGCGGATGGTGGTCGAGTGGGACACCCGCAGCATGTTCAGCAATCCGCGCCGGGCGGTCTCGCTGCTGGCCGATCAGCGCACCGACTTCACCGCTCGCGTCGAACTCACCGGTTTGCCGACCGATCAGGCGATTTTCTATCGGGTTTTCTTCGAAGATGCCCAGACCGGCGTCGCCAGCGAACCTTGGTTCGGCCACCTGCGCAGCGTCCCACAAGCCCGTCGCGACATTCGTTTTGTCTGGAGCGGTGACACTGTCGGCCAGGGCTTCGGCATCAACCCGGAGATCGGCGGCATGCGCATCTATGAAGCCATGCGCCTGCGTCTTCCGGACTTCTTCATCCACAGCGGCGACACCATCTACGCCGACGGCCCGGTTCCTGCCGAGGTAGTCACGGAGGGCGGGCGGATCTGGCGCAATATCACCACCGAAGAGAAGAGCAAGGTCGCCGAAACCCTCGACGAATATCGCGGCGCCTATCGCTACAACCTGATGGACGAAAACCTGCGCCGCTTCAACGCCGAGGTCCCGCAGATCTGGCAGTGGGACGACCACGAAGTGAGCAACAACTGGTCGCCGAGCAAGCAACTGGACGAGCGCTACAAGGTCAAGGACATCCAGTTGCTGGCTTCTCGCGGGCGTCAGGCGTTCCTCGAATACGCACCGATGCGTTTGCAGAGTGCCGATAACGGCGGGCGGGTTTACCGCAAGCTCAGCTACGGGCCGATGCTCGACGTGTTCGTGCTCGATATGCGCAGTTACCGCGACGCCAACGATGCCAACCTCGCCGACAAACCGGGTCCGACCACGGCCTTTCTCGGCCGCGAGCAACTGGACTGGCTCAAACGCGAATTGCAGGCGTCCAGCGCACAATGGAAGGTCATCGCCGCTGACATGCCGATTGGTCTGGGCGTGCCGGATGGTGAGGTAAGCCCCGGCGTCATGCGTTGGGAAGCGATCGCCAACACCGACAACGGTGCGCCCAAAGGCCGTGAGCTGGAAGTCGCCGAACTGCTCGGGTTCCTGCGCCAGCAGAAGATTCGCGACACCGTGTGGCTGACGGCCGACGTGCATTACTGCGCAGCGCACCACTATCACCCGGATCAGGCCGTGTTCCAGGATTTCGACCCGTTCTGGGAGTTCGTCGCCGGGCCTTTGAATGCGGGCAGTTATGGGCCGAACACGCTGGACAAGACCTTCGGCCCGCAGCTTGTGTTCCAGAAAGCCCCGCCGGCGCAGAACACTTCGCCCTTTGCCGGGTTTCAGTTTTTCGGGGAGGTGAACATCGATGGGCAGAGCGGCGAAATGACCGTGACCCTGCGCGATCTGGATGGCGTGTCGGTGTTCGAAAAAAAGCTCGCGCCCTCTACTCCAGTCTGAAACACACCTGTAGCAGTCTGGCTCGTCCGCGGGGCGATCTCAATGACGCCACCGCCGGCAAACGGAACGCCGCCCGGCCGGGCTGCTACCGCCTCGTGTTTTTCCTCGAATCCGTGCATATGCTGAAGTTGTACGATCACCTCGCAAATCCCGGTAACACTTAGCCGCCTGCTGGCCTATCATTAGCCACCTAATGACGGCTCAGGGTTTGGCGTGCATGCTGGCAATTTTTTGGGAAACCCTGAACATCACCGCCCCGGTATTCGCCATGCTGTTTCTCGGCGTGGTGCTCAAGCGTGTCGGCTGGATCAACGACAGCTTCATTCACACTGCATCTTCGCTGGTCTTCAACTGCACGATGCCGGCCTTGCTGTTCCTCGGCATCATCCACGCTGACCTGCATGCGGCTTTGCAACCCGGCGTGCTGATCTACTTCATCGTCGCCACTCTGCTGGGTTTTGCGCTGGTCTGGGGCTGGGCAATCTATCGCGTACCCTTCGTCGAGCGCGGGATTTACGTGCAAGGGGCGTTTCGTGGCAATAACGGCGTCATCGGCCTCGCGCTGGCAGCGAGCATGTATGGCGATTACGGCATTTCTCTCGGCGCCATCCTCGCCGCGTTGGTGATCCTGTTCTACAACACGCTCTCTACCGTGGTGCTCGCGGTGTACAGCCCGGTGATCAAGTCCGACCCCTGGAGCATCTGCAAGAGCGTGCTCGCCAACCCGCTGATCATTAGCATCGTCGCGGCTACGCCGTTCGCTTATTTCGGGATCGGACTGCCCAAGTGGCTCGACACCTCCGGCAGCTATCTGGCGCAGATGACGCTGCCACTGGCGTTGATGTGCATCGGCGGCACGCTGTCGCTGAAATCATTGCGCGAAAGCGGTACCTTGGCGGTCAGCGCGAGCATGATGAAAATGGTCTGGCTGCCGCTGATCTGCACCATCGGCGCTTGGCTGTTGGGCTTTCGCCATGCGGAGTTGGGGATTCTGTTTCTGTACTTCGGCGCACCGACGGCGTCCGCCAGTTTCGTCATGGCCCGCGCGGCGGAAGGCAATCACGAACTGGCGGCGTCGATCATCGTCATGACCACGCTGGCGGCGGCGGTGACCACCAATATCGGAGTTTTCATTCTGCAGTGGGGCGGATGGATTTAAGCCGCACGTATCAAGGCATGATGCGCCGCTTCGGGCGTGGCCCCAATCCTGGGGGGAGCTGCATCTTCCGATTTCTAGTGCTGCCGTCGCCACGCCCTGACGGTGCCTACCAGAACGCACATCCCCA
>Ga0308163_10004928_pt1 | contig 10400 bp, 8 predicted proteins | sample PhyTR1_FD_201037 | JGI IMG/M metagenome (GOLD analysis project Ga0308163, IMG submission 201037) | Phyllosphere microbial communities from UC Gill Tract Community Farm, Albany, California, United States - DLSLT.R1 | ecosystem: Host-associated > Plants > Phyllosphere > Unclassified | place: USA...
ACTGGTGGATGCGGTCGTCGCGCTGGATACTACCCCGGATCGGAGCGCTGCGCATCGGATCGCCGGGATTGCCGGAACCCTGGGGTTCGCGCGTCTCGGTCAAAGCTGGCTGGCGGTATCGGAAGGTGATGGGACGATGTGCGAGGCCGCGCGCCGTGAAGCACGCGTCGCGATCTACACGCTCGCCCGGGCAGCGCACGCGCGCGGCGTTTACTAAACCCTTACCGGCTGACGAAAGCTTGGGCCTGTCCGGACACGGCATCGTGATCGAAAGGAATACCAAACCACTCCAACCCCTTAGACTTTGGTCGCAGATCGATATGGCCATCATCCACAAGTAGCATCCCGTTAACCCCACCCGGCTTGAGTGGCTTCACCGCAACGGTGGGTAACAAGCGTGCAAGCAGGGAATGGCAGCAACGGTGGGATTGGGCGCAAGGGGTCGCGTTGCATCACCGCGGCTGTCGTCTTGTTCGCTGCGTCGCCTGCGATCGCCGCGACACCGGCGGGCACGCCGATCGCCAACACCGCCACGATGACCCGCACCACCGATGGCGGTGTGGAGGCGCTCGCGTCCAACACCGTCACGTTGACCACCGCCGAAATCCTCGACGTGACGATCGCGGCCGACCGGGCGACGGCAACGGCGCGGAACGGCGAGACCGTGGCGATAGGCTTCGTCCTGACCAATACCGGCAACGGGCAGGAAGACTATCTCGTCACCATCGGCAGCGGCACGGCCGGTCTCTCGCTCGACCGTCTCGCGATCGATAGCGACGGCGACGGGGTCTATTCCGCCGCGACCGACCAGACGCTTGCGCCGGGTGCTGCGGTGCCGCTCGCGCCCGGTCAGACGATCCGCGTGTTCGCGCTGCTCGACGGCGCGCAGGTCACGGCGGCGACCGCCATCACGGCAGTTGCCACTGCGCGTACCGGTAGCGGCGCCGCGGGAACGGCTTACCCGAATGGCGGCGACGGGGGCGGCGATGCCGTCGTCGGTTCAACCGGGGCGACCGCGACTGCGACAACGCAGCTTGCCTTGACCGCGGGCGTCCCCACGCTCGCCAAGACGCAAAGCGTGCTCGCGCCGGATGGCAGCGCGCGCGCCATCCCCGGCGCGATCGTGACGTACCGGCTCGTCGCGAGCTTCCCCGGTGCGACGCGGGGCGTGGTGATCGACGACCCCGTCCCGACGGGCACCGCTTATGTCCCCGGCAGCTTGCGGCTCGACGATGCAGTGCTGTCCGACGCGAGCAACGACGACGCCGGCAGCGCGACCACCACCGCGATCCACGTCGCGCTCGGCGACGTCGCGACAGCGGGCAGCCGCAGCATCCAGTTCAGCGTGAAAATACAGTGAGGAACATACCGATGTACAAATGCCTATGCGTGGTCGTCGTGGCCGCAGCGATCCACGCTTCCCCCGCGCTCGCGGCGGGACCGTTGCAGGTCGAATCGCGCGTCCTGACCGAACAGAAGACGCGCGCCGCAGACGGCACGGTCCGCGTCGCGCTCGTGCCGGCGCGCCGGATCGTCCCCGGCGACCGCGTCACCTTCGTCCTGGCCTATCGCAACACCGGCACGCAGCCGATCGGCAATGTCGTGCTCGATAACCCGGTTCCCAAGGGGATCGCATATCGTGCGCCCGCCGCCACCTCCGCCGCGCCCGACCTCTCGGTCGACGGCAAGACTTATGGGCCGCTTGCGAGCCTGCGCGTCGCCACCGCCACCGGCACGACGCGCGCCGCGACCCCGAACGATGTCACCCACGTCCGGTGGCGGCTCGAGCGTCCGATCACGGCCGGTGCGCAGGGCCAACTCGCCTTCGATGCCGTCCTGCGATGATCGACCATCACCAGAAAACACCGTGTAACCAGGGAGTATATAACATGTTTCGGAACAGGGTTCGAACCTTGCTGCTGACGGGATCGGCCGCCGTCGCCAGCATCGGGACCGCACAGGCGCAGACCGCCGCGCAGAATACGACGGCGGGAACGAGCATCAGCAACACCGCGTCGGTAACCTATACCGTCAACGGCACCGCGCAGACGACCAATTCGACGACGGCGACCTTCGTGGTCGATCGCAAGGTCAACTTCACCGTCATCGCCGACCAGGGCGGGACCAAGACGCAGGTCAATCTTGGCCAGACCGACGCCGTCACCAAGTTCAAGGTGACCAACACGACCAACGGCATTCAGGATTTCTTCCTCGATCCGGGCCAGTCGTTGATTGCCGACGGGCTGGTGACCGGAATCGACGATTTCGACATGGGCAACCTGCGGGTGTTCGTCGATTCGAACAACAATGGCGTCTATGACCCTGGCGTCGATACCAGGGCCTATATCGATGAACTCGCGCCGGACGCGTCGATTGCGGTGTTTATCGTCGGCAACGTCCCCGGTTCGGGAACACTGAGCCAGGCGAACGTCAACCTGCAGGTGATCGCGGCGGCGGGCGGACAGGCCAACACGCGTGGTGAGATCCTGTTGCCGACCGACCTCAATCTCGCCAACGCCGACAATACGGTCGACATTGTTTTCGCCGACGATGACAATGACGGGATCGGCGTCGATCTGCCGCGCAACGGCCAGGGTCGTGCCTATGCATCGTATGAGATCGGCACGCGCAACGTCGCGCTGACGGTAACGAAGTCCGCGCTTGTCCTGTCGGACGGCGTGAACACGCTCAACCCCAAGTCGCTGCCTGGCGCGACGGTGCAATATTGCCTGCTCGTCCGCAACGCCACGCTGACTGCATCGGCAAACGGCGTCCAACTGAACGACGTGGTCCCCGCGAACACCACCTATGTGCCCGGCTCGATCACGATCGGCGCGCCGGGCGGAAGCTGCGTGCTGCTCGGCTCGACCGAGGATGACGATGCCGACGACGCGACCGAGACCGACGGCGTCACCGCGTCGTTCAACAGCACCAACCGCAACATGAACGCCATCCTCGGCACCGTCGGCGGCGGCGGGGTGACTGCGGTCGCGTTCAAGGTGACGATCAACTAGCCGCCCTCGCGCTCATTACTACAGGAGAAGTGTCCCTCCGGCGCGCGAAATCCGCGCGCCGGGGAACGCCCCGCCATGTCCAGATTCAGGCATATCGCGCATTTTGGCGCCCTCGTCGGGCTTGCCGCCGCCGTCTCCATGACGGCGGCCCCCGGCGTTGCGGCGGAGGTGGCGCGCATTGCCAATACGGCGACGCTCGGCTTCGATGCCTCGAGCGGCCGACAATCGATTTCCTCCAATACCGTGACGCTCGACGTTACCCGCACGAAGCGCCCGACGACGCTCAGTTTCCGCCTGTTGCCCGTGGGGTATCAGTTGACCGGGCTGAAGTGCGAGACGAACCCGATCAAGTTCACGCCCGCATCAATCGACGCGGCGACCTTGGCGAGTGCGCCGAAAGTGGCTGCGATCGACGTGACCTCGCCGTTGATCCTGGTGCTCGATAATGTGGGTGGGAACCGCGACCCCAAAGTCCGCGAGACTTCGCATATCGCGGTTACGACATCCACCACGCGAGGCGAGATCGATCTGCTTGAAACCGGGGTCGACACCGGCGTGTTCGCGGGCGGGGTCCCCGAACGCGGTGGCGGCACCGACGAAACCGCGGCATGCGATGTGACGCGCGGGCGCGGCGCAAATTTCACGCTGTCGTTCACCGAGGATGAGTTCAGCCTGCCGTCCACCTCGTCGATCCTGGTCGACCCGGCAGGCTATGTATTCGATTCGGGCACGGGTGCGCTGGTCGACGGCGCGATCGTCTCGCTGCTCGACGACAATAACCAGCCTGCAGAGGTGTTTGGCGACGACGGGGTCAGCCGGTATCCGTCGACCGTCATCAGCGGTGGGCAGACAACCGACGCCAGCGGGCGTGTCTATGATTTTCCGCAGGGGAATTATCGCTTCCCGTTCGTCGCGCCGGGCGTGTTCCACCTGCGGATCGTGCCCCCGGGCGATTATACTGCGCCGACGACGCGGTCGCTGACAGACCTGACCGCCTTGCGCGACCCCTCGGGCGTGCCGTTCATCCTCAACGACGCCTCGTTCGGCAAACGCTTTACGATCGACACGCCCAACCCCTTCTATTCCGACATTCCGCTCGACCGCGCCGGGGCTAGCAAGCTGCTGCTCGCCAAGACCGCCTCGGTGCGCGAGGCGTCGCCGGGGGATTTCGTGCAATATCTGGTGAGCGTGACCAACCGTGGCACCGACACCGCGCGCAACGTCCACCTCACCGATATCCTGCCCCCCGGCCTGCGCTACGAGCGCGGATCGACGCGCGGCGCGAGCGAAGCCGTGCCTGCCGCCGATGGTCGCACGCTCGACTTCACGGTCCCGCCGATCCCCGTCGGGCAGCGCGTGGACATCCGCTACGTCGTTTCGATCGCGCCGGGCGCACCCACCGGAGAGGCGCTCAACCGGGTCCTCGCGTCCGGCAGTGCCGGCGCGACGAGCAACGAGGCTGCCGCTTCGGTGCGGATCACGCCGTTGCTGTTCACCAGTGGCTTTACGTTGATCGGGCGCGTGACCGAGGGCGGATGCGGGGATCCCGACAGCGGGCGTATCGGCATTCGCGGCATCCGCCTGGTACTCGAGGACGGCACCTTCGTCGTGACCGACAAGGACGGCTATTATCACGTCGAGGGCATCCGCCCGGGCCGGCATGTCGTCCAGATCGACACCAACAGCCTGCCGGCCTCGCACGAGCCCGTCGCCTGCGACAGCGACACGCGCACCGCCGGCAGCGCGATCTCGCGCTTCGTCGAGGCCGAGGGCGGATTGCTCAAGCGCGTCGATTTCCAGCTCCGCCCGACCGGCGCGAAGGCCGCCGCCGCCGATGTGCTGCCCATCACGGTGGCGAGCGATAGCGTCGCGGCGGGCGACCGCGACTGGGTGACCGGCCAGACCGCGGGGACCGAGATCCTGTTCCCGACCGCGGACACCAACCCGCGCGCGCCGGTGACGCGCGTCGCGATCAAGCACCTTCCCGGCCAGCGCGTTGCGCTGAGCGTCAACGGAACGCTCGCCGAAGTCCTCAATTTCGACACGACCGAGACCAGCCCCGACAAGACCGTCGCGGTGTCGCGCTGGTCGGGGATCGGGCTCAAGGACGGCGACAACCGGATCGTCGCGCGCGTGCTCGATGACTCGGGGCAGCTCGTCACCACGCTGGAACGCACGGTCCATTCGTCGACCGCAGCGATCCGCGCGACCTATGCCGCCGAGCAAAGCCGACTGGTTGCGGACGGGCTCACGCGTCCGCTGATCGCGGTGCGCGTGACCGATCGCGACGGCCGCCCGGTGCGCGACGGAACGCTGGTGCCGTTCACGGTCGACCAGCCGTACGGCGCCGCGATCGACGTTGAACTCGCGCAGCAGCGCCCGCTCGAAGGCCGTGGCCGAGCTGCCGCGACCGCGCGCGTCACGGGCGACGACGGGCTCGCGTTCATTGCGCTCGAACCGACGACGCAGGCGGGGGCGGTGCATGTCTCGGTCACGCTGGCCGAAAAGGACCAGACCCACACCAGCGACATCCGCGCCTGGCTGGCGGGCGCGGCGCGTGACTGGATGGTGGTCGGCTTCGGGGCGGGGACGCTCGGCTACGACACGCTCAAGACGCACAGCCGCACGCTTCCCCGCGGGATGCGTGGTGGTGTCGTCAGCGACGGGCAGCTCGCTTTCTATGCCAAGGGGCGGATCAAGGGCTCGTGGCTCGCGACGATCGCCTATGACAGCGACCGCACGATCGACCGGAGCCGCGGGCTGCTCGGCACGATCGACCCGGATCGCTATTACACCGTCTATGGCGACGGCTCGCAGCAGGGCTATGACGCCGCGACCCAGCGCAAGCTGTACCTGCGACTGGAACGCCGCAACCTCTACGCAATGCTCGGCGATTTCGAGACCGGGCTGACCGACACGCAACTCACGCGCTACAGCCGCACGCTCAACGGTGTGAAGGCCGAATATCAGGGCAATCGCATCCTGTTCAGCGCGTTCGCGGCGAACACCGATCAACTGTATGCGCGCGACGAAATCCAGGGCAACGGCCTGTCCGGCCCGTACCGCCTGTCGGGGCGCGACATCGTCCCCAACAGCGACAAGCTCCGGCTCGAGACTCGCGACCGGATCCGGCCCGAGTTGATCCTGTCGGCCAAGCAGATGACCCGCCACATCGATTACGACATCGACGCGAGCGCGGGCACGATCCGCTTCCGTGAGCCCGTGCTGGGGCGCGACGGCGCGAACAATCCGGTGTTCATCGTCGTGGATTATGAGACGGAAGGCCGCACCCGCCAGCTCGCAACCGGAGGCCGCGCGGCGATCCGGCTGGCCAAGGGCCGCGCGCAGCTCGGCGCGAGCGTGCTGCGCGACGAAACCGCGGGCAATGGCACGGTCGCCGGGATCGACCTCAAGGCCAAGCCGACCGCCAACAGCGAAATCCGCGGCGAAGTCGCGACCGGTGGCAGGCTCGGGATCGGCAGCGGTCGCGCGTGGCTCGCCGAGGGCGAAGTGCATATCCGCCGCGCCGACGTGCTGGTTTACGGCCGCAGCCAGGATCGTGGGTTCGGCCTGGGGCAGCAGAACGTCGTCGAGGCGGGAACACGCAAGTTCGGGATCGACGGGCGCGTCGCACTCGCTGACAAGCTTGCGATGACGCTGACCGCGTGGACCGCGGCGCAGCTCGACGCCCCTGGCGCACGCACTGCTGCCGAGACGCGGCTCGAATATCGCCGGACGCACGGCACGCTGTTCATCGGCGGGACCTATGCCGATGACCGCGGGATCGACGGGCAGGCCCGGCATTCGCGGCTGCTGACGCTGGGCGGGACGCAGGATCTGTTCGGCGGCAAGCTGGTACTCGGCGCGCAGGCGCAGGTGGCCCCGGGCGGCGACAAGGAAAGCGTCGACTTCCCGCTACGCCAGCAACTTACCGCTGCGCTGCGCGTGCGCGAGGGCATCCGCCTGCTCGCGGGCTATGAGATTTCGCAAGGCCGTGATTTCACCGCAAACACCGCACGCGTCGGGTTTGACGTCGCCCCCTGGTCGGGTGCCAAGCTGATGAGTACGCTCAACCAGCAAGCGGCAAGCCAGGCAGAGCTCCCGGTCGGCAACACCGCGTCGACCGGCGGCGAGAACGGCCAGCGGACCTATGCGCAATATGGCCTCAACCAGTCGATCAAGTTCGGCAAGCGCTGGAACATGGACCTGACGCTTGACGCTAACAGCACACTGCGTGGGCGGGTACCGACCGGCGCGTTGGTCAACGCCTTCGCGAGCACCGCGAACACCCCGATTGCCGGGCAGTACGGCAATGACGGCGATTATGTCGCGGCGACGATCGGTGCGGGCTATCGCGCCGAGCGCTGGTCGTGGAACGGCCGCGTCGAATATCGCCGGTCGGACCAGAGCAATCGCTGGACGATCAACACCGACGCGCTGCGCTCGCTCGGCCAGGGCCGGACGCTGGCGGCAAGCGTGCGCTATTCGGACCTGACCGACACACGTGGCGCGCGCGCCGCCTTCGGTACCGCCGACCTCGCGCTTGCGCTGCGTCCGCAGGACAGCCGCTGGTCGCTGCTCGAACGTCTGCAGGTTCGCAACGAACAGGCCGATGCCGGGATCACCGGCACCAACGTCATCGGCGTGCCCGCGTTTGGCGGCGGCTTTCAGTCGACGCTGCGGCTGATCAACAACGTCGCGGTCAATTACCGCACCGGGCCGGAAGGCGCGGGTCATGGGTTCGAGGCAACGGTCTATTATGGCGCAAAGTGGGTGCGGGGATCGTTCGGCGACGATGATTACACTGGCTATATCGACGTGATCGGCTTCGATCTGCGCCGCGATGTCGGTCGGCGGTTCGACATCGGAGTGCAGGGTTCGGTGCAGCACGCCTGGGGCCGCGGCAGTGTGGCGTTCAGCGGCGGCCCGTCCGCCGGCGTATCGCCTGCGCAGAACGTGTGGATCTCGGTCGGTTACAACATCACGGGTTATCGCGACCGCGACTTCGAGGCGGATCGCTACACCCGCTCGGGCGCGTACGTCACCGCGCGGCTCAAGTTCGACCAATGGTCGCTCGGGCGTGCCGGCCGCACGATCTTCGGGGGCGTGAAGTGATGTGGCGGGCAATCCTTGTGGTGGTGGGGCTGGGAATCACGGTGCTTCCGCAGGCGGGCAGGGCGGATCCACTGACCGTGACCAAGAACGCGCTCGTCGTCGCGGATCAGGTCAACCTTGCCGCGCCTAAGGCGCTCCCGGGGGCGACGGTCGATTATCGTGTGTTGTTTACCAACCCGACCGGTAATCTGCTGACCCCGGTGCGCAATATCAGTGTCGAGGACGTGTTGCCGACGCGCGTCGTGCTGCGGGTCGCGGATCTTGCGGCGGCGGGGAAGGGGCCGGTCGAGTTCCTCGACGGCAGTCTGCTCGGGCTCGGGTTGCTGGGCAGCGGGCTGACGTGCGGTTTCACGTCCTATGCCAGCACGACCGACTGCATCGACTTCTTCGACGGCACGAGCTGGACCTACGTGCCGACCCCCGATGCCGACGGCTACGACGCGCGGGTCCGTGCGATCCGGGTCAAGCCGGTTACGACCTTCACAACCAACGGCTCCTTCCAGATCCGCTACAGGGTAAAGATCCGATGACCTACATGGCTCCCATCGTCCCACAGCGCCAATTGACCGAGCGCCGCGAGGACGAGCGGTATCGTCGCGTCCTCGCCACGGGCAAGCTGATCCTGGGTGATTGCGAGATGTTCTGCTTCGTCCGTGACCTCTCCACACGCGGTGCCAAGATCGAGACGCTGACCGTGCCCGTGATCGGGCAGCAGCTCGTCTTTGAGATGCGCGGGCTCGGGCCGTGCTCGGCGCGTGTGGTGTGGAATCGGGAGCATCTCGTCGGGCTGGCGTTCGATAGCCCGCAGGATCTTGGCGCGATCTCGGATCGCGGGACACGTCAGGGCTATTGTGCCCGTGCGCCGCGCTTCGCGACCGATCGGCTGGCGCAGTTGCGGATCGGTGGATCGACGGTCGCGGTCGAACTGGTCGATCTCAGCGCAGGCGGCGCCCGGTTGCGTGGCGCGGGCGCACCGCGGATCGAGACGCCCGCGTCGCTGATCATCGACCGGATTGCACCGCGCGCCGGCTTTGTTCGGTGGGCGCGCGATGGCGACATCGGCTTCCAGTTCACCCCGATCCTGGATTTGCCGACGCTGATGCAGATCCTGCGCTGAGCTACTTTTTCGGCAGTTTGACCGCGGTCACTTCCAGTTCGACCAGATACATCGGGGCGACGAGATTGGCGACCTGGAAGGTCGATCGCGCCACGGTGTTGGGGTTCGCCGCCGAGCCGAAGAACGTCTGGAAGCCTGCGTTGAATCCCGAAAAATCGATCTTGCCGAGTTTCGGGTCGGCCGCGAGGAACGCCTGCATCTTGATGACGTCGGCCATCGCATAGCCCTTGGATTTGAGCAGCGCCTCGATCGTGGTGAGGACGCTGACGGTCTGGGTCTTGGTGTCGCCGAAATCGTCGACCACTGCTTTCTTCGCAGGGTCGATCGGGTCCGCCAGCTGGCCCGACAGATAGAAAGTCTCATGTCCCGCCGGGACGATCACGCCCTTGAGGATCATGCCGGGCTTGCCGTCGGGGCCGGGGCTGACGATGCGATCGACCTGCGCGGGGGCTGCGTGGGCGGTCGAGGCGAGGGTGAGGGCCGCCGCTGCGGTCGCGATGATGTGCTTCATACGAATGGTTTCCTTCAACGGATCAATTGGCCTGGATCGGTTTCTTGCTCGATGGGTCCGGTGCGTCGCCCGTGCGGAGTGCAGCCACCTGGGCAGGGGTGACCGGCGTCGCCGTATTGCCCCAGGACGCGCGGGCGTAGGTCAACGCCGTCGCAATCTGTGCATTGGTCAGATCCCCCTTGAACGCGGGCATGCCGCCGCGGCCGTTGAGGACGACGAGGATCGCCCCCGCAGGTTTGCCGGTAACCAGCGCGCTGCCCGCAAGCGCCGGGAATGCCCCGCGGATTCCCTTGCCGTCGGGCTGATGACAGGCGGCGCAATTGTCCGTGAAGGTTTGCAGCGCGGACGGTGCCGGGGATGCCCCGCCCGCCAATGGCGGGGTGTGGGTGGTCTGGGCGATGCCTGCCACCGCAAGCGTGGCGGCGGCGAAGGCTACAGGAATCGTGTACCGCATTGCGCTCACCCCTTCATCGCACGCGCATGGAGGCGCTCGACCTGCTGCCACGCGGACTCGAATGCGCCCGCCTGCCAGCCGCCAAGATAGCTCAGATGTTCGCCGGCAAGGTAGATGCGGTCATCCGGTTCGGTCAGGACCGGATAGGCTGTCGCGCGTGCATCCTCGCTCCATACGCCCCAGCCGCCA
>Ga0308163_10004929_pt1 | contig 10399 bp, 7 predicted proteins | sample PhyTR1_FD_201037 | JGI IMG/M metagenome (GOLD analysis project Ga0308163, IMG submission 201037) | Phyllosphere microbial communities from UC Gill Tract Community Farm, Albany, California, United States - DLSLT.R1 | ecosystem: Host-associated > Plants > Phyllosphere > Unclassified | place: USA...
GGAAACTGAGTATTGTCTATTGGTTCTTTGCGATCGGCTTGCTGGTCAGCGAATTCGTGTTTAAAAAGAATCTGATGCGCAAATCGATGGGCGAGATCATCGAATTGCCGGATCTGATCTGGTCGCGCCTCAATCTGGCCTGGATCAGTTTCTTCACCGCCATGGGTGTCCTCAATTGGTATGTTGCATTCGTCCTGTTTAAAGGCGACACCAGCGCCTGGGTCAGCTTCAAGGCCTTCGGCTCGACGGCCATCATGTTTGTGTTTATCGTTGCGCAAACGATATATTTGTCGCGCCACATGAAGGATCCGACATGAGCGATACCCGCATGGACCGCATGCGCAGCCGCTTTCAGGCTGCCCTCTCGCCGGTGGAACTGGTGCTGGAAGATGACTCCGCGATGCACGCCGGACATGCCGGCGCGGCCTCCGGCGGCGGTCATTACAATGTCAGAATCGTTTCGTTACAATTCGAGGGCCTGAAACTCGTCACAAGACATCGACTCGTGTATGATTCCGTGCACGATATGATGCATAGTGAAATACATGCATTGGCCATTACCGCATTGGCTCCGTCCGAAGTATGATGTAGCGCCCGGCTAGGAGCGGTCCTATCGGCTTCAAGAATAATTGAACACAAAGACAGATAGCTGACCGAACTCCTTCCAGGCAATTTCGCTAAAACTTTCCCCTTACAGGAATTAATAATGACTTTCAAGCCAGCCAGTTTGCTGATCGCACTTCTCGTTGTCGCCGTGCCTGCATTTGCACAGAACGTTGCCGTTGTTAATGGCAAAGCCATCCCAACCTCGCGCGTCGAAGCCGTCGTCAAGCAGGTCGTGGCCCAGGGCCAGCAGCCGGACTCGCCGCAACTGCGCGACCTGATCAAGAAAGACCTGATCGGCCGCGAAGTAATGATGCAGGAAGCGGAAAAACAAGGCTTCGGCAAGGATGCCGCCGTCAAAGCGCAGATCGACAACGCCCGCCAGGCCATCATCATCAACGCGATGATCGCCGACTACATCAAGAAGAACCCGATCGCCGACGCCGACATCAAGGCCGAGTACGACCGCTTCACGAAACAGGCTGGCGACAAGGAATACCACGTGCGTCACATCCTGACCACGACCGAAGCCGAAGCCAACGACGTGATCGCCAAGCTCAAAGGCGGCGCCAAGTTTGAAGACCTGGCCAAGACCTCGAAAGACACCGGTTCGGCTGCCAACGGCGGCGATCTGGACTGGGCTTCGCCTTCGTCGTTCCCACCAGCCTTCTCGGCCGCCTTCGTGGCCCTGCAAAAAGGTGGCGTGACCGAGAAGCCGGTGCAAACCCCGAACGGTTTCCACGTCATCAAGGTCGACGACATCCGCCCGGCCAAGCTGCCGACGCTGGAAGAAGTCAAGCCGCAGATCTCCGAAGCGCTGGCACAGAAGAAGCTGCAAGCGTACCAGGAAGAACTGGTCAAGAAAGCAAAAGTGCAGTAATGTTATAGAAGGCGGCGCCCTGCGGGGCGCCGTTTTTGATTGTGCGTTGGTACAATGCACCGCCGAGTGCGATTTCTTGTTTTTTTATAGGATTTAATAATGATGTTGAAGCCAGCCCGTCTGTTGTTAGCACTGATCGCTGTTGTTGCAGCTCCGGTTTTCGCGCAAAACGCCGCGACCGTCAATGGAAAGGCTATTCCTGCCGCCAAGGTAGACCAGATGGTCAAACAAGTGGTCGCCCAAGGCCAGCAACCTGACAGCCCGCAGCTGCGCGAAATGGTCAAGAAGGAATTGATCGGCCGCGAAGTGCTGCTGCAGGAAGCCAGCAAGCAGGGCTATGGCGCCAAGCCGGAAGTGAAGTCGGCCATCGACAACGCCGCGCAGAGCATCACCATCAACGCCATGCTGGCGGACTACGTCAAGAAGAACCCGGTCAAGGATGCAGAAATCCAGGCCGAATATGACAAGTACAAGGCTGCCGTGGGCGACAAGGAATACCACTCGCGACACATCCTGGTCGCGACCGAACAGGAAGCCAAGGACATCATCGCCAAGCTCAAAGCCGGCGGCAAGTTCGAAGAACTGGCCAAGGTCTCGAAGGATGGTTCCGCCAACAACGGCGGCGATCTGGGCTGGATGACGCCCGCCAAACTGGTCAAGCCTTTCGCTGACGCGATGATCGCGCTGAAACCAGGCGCGATCACCGAAACCCCGGTCAAGACCGAGTTCGGCTATCACGTCATCAAGCTGGAAGAGTCGCGCGCGACCAAGCTGCCAGCGCTGGCAGAAGTTAAAGGCCAGGTTGCAGAAGCACTGCAACAGAAGAAGATCGCCGCTTATCGCGACGAACTGATCAAGAAAGCAAAAGTCCAGTAATCCTGGCAGCCCCGCCCCATCAAGCGCCCGATGAAGTTTATCGGGCGTTTTGCTTTTTAGGTCGCGCTTTCAGTGCATGCTGCGCTGGCGCCATTCGAACAGTCCCATGCCGGCGAGCATGGCCAGCACGAACAGCAGTGCCTTCGGCTCGAGCATGCCCAGGCCGACCAGCGCAGGGCCGGGACAGAAGCCCGCGATGCCCCAGCCGGTACCGAACAGCAGCGCGCCGACGACCAGAGGGCGGTCGATCTGGCGCGCTGTCGGCATGTTGATGGGCTCGCCGGATGGCGTTCGCTTGCGGCGGGCGGCCACCGTGAATCCGACCAAGGCCACGCCGATGGCGCCACCCATGACAAACATCAGCGATGGGTCCCAGCTGCCGCCGAGGTCAAGAAAGCCCAGCACCTTGGCGGGATTGGCCATTCCCGATACGATCAAGCCGAGGCCGAAAATAAGTCCGGCGAGTAATGCGGTGATTATTGGCATAGATTGTGATCTTAATTATTTATTAAATGGCGGACCACGTAGGTCGTCACGAAACCGGCTGCCATAAAGGTAAATGTAGCTACCAGGGAGCGAAGCGAAAGACGCGATAACCCGCAGACGCCGTGGCCGCTGGTGCAACCGGAACCGTAGCGGGTGCCGAATCCGACTAGCAGTCCGGCGGCAATCAAGGGGACAATAGTCGCTTCGATTTGTATTGCCGGGAGTTCGGTGAATAGTCGGTATATCAACGGTGCGCCGAGCAAGCCGCCGATGAATGCAATTCGCCAGCCTATGTCAGCCTTTTGCGGTCGCAGCAAGCCGCCGATGATGCCGCTTATCCCGGCTATCTTTCCATTGAATAGAATAAGCAGACTCGCTGCGGTACCGATTAATATGCCGCCGGCAAGGGATGCCCACGGTGTGAAGGATTGCCAATCAATGGACATTGTTGTTCCTTTTTGCGATCTGCGATAGGTCGACCGTTGGGTCGATTTTTACTATAGCACTTGGCTGGGGGGTTTGTTCATTTGACGTTGGCGGAGCTTGGCCGATTACGCTTCGCTAATCCGCCCTACGTGGTTTAGACCATCGCCCGGTACGTGGTCGCGAGGCGCTGCGCTGGGATTTGGCGCTTACGTGCTAATAGTTAGCGCAAAGTTTGGTTTTTTTTACCTGCCGATGAGGCGTTGCCCTTTTCGTATCCAATGCAATGAGCGCATGAATAGATGGGCTGGGCGCTGGGGAATTACGCGCGCCACGATCGTACGCTGTGCGGGAATTTGACGCAGCGGAGAAAGGAACACTTTCTCCGCTGGGTTATCGGGAGGCGAATAAAAATTTCGCCTCCGATATTTAAGTGCTGAATATTAGCCGACTACAACCGGCCTATTACCCGACGAATTTGCGGGCATTGCGGAACATGCGCATCCACGGCGAATCCTCGCCCCACGCTTCCGGATGCCAGGACTGCTGCACCGTCCGGAACACGCGTTCGGCGTGCGGCATCATGACCGTAAAGCGGCCGTCGGCCGTGGTCACCGACGTCAAGCCTTGCGGCGAGCCGTTCGGGTTGAACGGATAGGCCTCGGTGGCCGCGCCGCGCTGGTCGACGAAACGCATCGCCGCCACCGCCTCGGCGATGTTGCCGGTCTGGCTGAAGTCCGCGTAGCCTTCGCCATGGGCGATGGCGATCGGCGTTTGCGTGCCGGCCATGCCGTTGAAGAAGATCGAAGGCGAATCCAGCACTTCCACCATCGCGAAGCGCGCTTCGAATTTCTCCGATTTGTTGGTGGTGAACTTCGGCCACGCGTGCGCGCCCGGGATCATTGACTTCAGGTTGCTCATCATCTGGCAGCCGTTGCAGACGCCCAGGCCAAAGCTGTCGGTGCGCGCGAAGAAGCGGGCGAACTGCTCGGACAACGCGGCGTTGAACAGTATCGTCTTGGCCCAGCCTTCGCCGGCACCCAGCACGTCGCCGTACGAGAAGCCGCCAACGGCGATGATGCCCTGGAAGTCGTCCAGCTTGGCGCGGCCGGCAATCAGATCGCTCATATGAACGTCGACGGCGTTGAAACCCGCCTGGTGCATCACGTACGCGGTCTCGATGTGCGAGTTGACGCCCTGCTCGCGCAGGATCGCCACGCGCGGACGCACGCCGGTCGCGATGAATGGCGCGGCCACGTTTTCGGTCAGGTCGAAGGTAATCTTCGGCGTCATGCCCGGCTCGGATTCGTCCAGGATGCGGTCGTATTCGGCGTCGGCGCAGGCCGGATTGTCGCGCAAACGGGCGATGCGCCAGCTGGTTTCGCTCCACAAGCGGTGCAGTGCGGAACGCGGCTGGTTGTAAATGATTTTGGCGTCACGGGTGAATTCGATCACGCCACGGTCGTTCGGCTTGCCGATGATATGGCTGCACGCGCCCAGATTGAACGAGCGCAGCACGTCCATGACCAGCGACTTTTCGTCCGCGCGCACCTGAATCACGGCGCCCAGCTCCTCCGAGAACAGCGCGCGCAGCGTCTGCTCGTTGCGGCGTTCGGCGATCTGGCCGGTCCAGTTCTTGGCGTCGCCCTGGTCGGCGCCGTGGCCCTCTTCCAGGGTCAGGATGTCGAGGTTGATCGACAGGCCCGCGCGGCCGGCGAAGGCCATCTCGGTCAGGGTGCCATATAGGCCGCCGTCGGAACGGTCGTGGTAGGCCAGCAGCTTGCCATCGGCGTTCAGTTGCTGGATGGCGGCAAAGAAGGCTTTCAGGTCTTCCGGGCTGTCGACATCCGGCGTCTCGTTGCCCAGTTGGCCCATGACCAGCGACAGCGCCGAGGCGCCCAGGCGGTTCTTGCCGCGACCCAGATCGATCAGGATCATGGCGGTGTCGCCGGCGTCGGTCTTGATCTGCGGCGTCAGCGATTTGCGCACGTCATACACCGGCGCGAAGGCCGAGACGATCAGCGATACCGGCGAGGTGACCGCTTTAGATTCGCCGTCATCCTTCCAGGTGGTGCGCATTGACAGCGAATCCTTGCCGACCGGGATGCTGATGCCCAGTGCCGGGCACAGTTCCATGCCGACCGCTTTGACGGTGTCGAACAGCGCCGCGTCCTGGCCCGGCTGGCCGCAAGCGGCCATCCAGTTGGCCGACAGTTTGATGTCGGAGATATCCTTGATCGGCGCGGCGGCGATGTTGGTGATCGATTCGGCGACCGCCATGCGGCCCGACGCCGCAGCGTTGATGACAGCCAGCGGCGTGCGCTCGCCCATCGCCATCGCTTCGCCCAGATAACCTTCAAAGCTCATCGCGGTGACGGCGCAATCGCCCACCGGCACCTGCCATGGGCCGACCATCTGGTCGCGCACGGACATGCCGCCCACGGTGCGGTCACCGATGGTGATCAGGAAGGACTTGTCGCCTACGGTTGGCAGCAGCAGCACGCGTTTGGCCGCTTCTTCCAGTTCGATGCCGGTCAGGTCGATGGCCGGGAAATCGTTTTGCACGTGATGCGCGTCGCGCTGCATCTTCGGCGGTTTGCCCAGCAGGACGTCCATCGGCATATCGACCGGCTCATTGCCCAGCTCCGGATCGATCAGCTTAAGTTGACGTTCCTCGGTGGCGGTGCCGACGACGGCGAACAGGCAACGCTCACGCTCGCACAGCGCCTGGAACAGCGGCAGGCTTTCCGGCGCGATCGCCAGCACATAGCGTTCCTGCGATTCGTTGGACCAGATCTCTTTCGGCGCCATGCCGCTTTCTTCCAGCGGGATTTTGCGCAGGTCGAAGATCGCGCCGCGCTTGGCGTCGTTGGTGATCTCCGGGAAGGCGTTCGACAAACCGCCGGCGCCGACGTCATGGATCGAGATGATCGGATTGCTGGCGCCGAGCTGCCAGCAGCCGTTGATCACTTCCTGGGCGCGGCGTTCCATTTCCGGGTTGCCGCGCTGGACCGAGTCGAAGTCCAGGTCGGCCGTGTTGGTGCCGGTCGCCATCGACGACGCGGCCGAGCCGCCCATGCCGATGCGCATGCCGGGACCACCCAGCTGCACCAGCAGGCTGCCGACCGGGATGTCGTTCTTGTGCGTGTGCTGGCCGGAGATGTTGCCGATGCCGCCCGCGATCATGATCGGCTTGTGGTAGCCGAACACGGTGTCGTGCGCGCCGGCGAACTGCTTGCCGATATTCTGTTCGTAGGTGCGGAAGTAACCGCCCAGCACCGGCCGGCCGAATTCATTGCTGAACGCGGCGCCGCCAAGCGGGCCTTCGATCATGATCTGCAGCGCCGAGGCGATACGATCCGGTTTGCCGTAGGCCTTGGCGGACGCGCTGTCGCGGTAGCCGCCGTCTTTGGCATTGATCGGCGCGGTGGCGTCAAGGTCGTTTTCCCAGGCCTGCACGGCGCCCGGCAGCAGCAGGTTCGAGACCGTGAAACCGGCCAGACCAGCCTTCGGCTTGGCGCCGCGGCCGGTCGCGCCCTCGTCGCGGATCTCGCCGCCGGCGCCGGTGGAGGCGCCCGGAAACGGAGAAATCGCGGTCGGGTGGTTGTGGGTTTCCACCTTCATCAAGGTGTGGGTCAATTCGGTCATCGGCGCGTACTGCTGCGCCTCGCCCTGTGGGAAGAAGCGCATCACTTCGGCGCCTTCCATGATCGACGAATTGTCGCTGTAGGCGACGATGGTGCCCTTCGGCTGCAACTGGTGGGTGTTCTTGATCATGCCGAACAGCGACTTCGGTTGCGCCACGCCGTCGATGGTCCAGTCGGCGTTGAAGATCTTGTGGCGGCAATGCTCGCTGTTAGCCTGCGCGAACATCATCAGTTCGACGTCGGTCGGATTGCGGCCGGCCTTGGTGAAGGCGGCGTCCAGATACTCGATCTCGTCGTCCGACATCGCCAGGCCCAGGTCCGTGTTGGCCTTCTCCAGCGCGTTCTTGCCCATGCCGATCACGTCGACCGACTCAAGCGGCTTGGCGTCCAGCGTGCGGAACAGGCCTGCCGCCTCCTCCGACGAACGCAGCACCGATTCGGTCATGCGGTCGTGCAGCAGGGCCGCGACGGTGTGCACTTCCGCGTCCGACAGTTTCTTCGGCGCGCCGATGCTGCTGCCCAGGATGCCCGTCTTCAGGTTGATGCGGAATGCGATGCCGCGCTCGACGCGCTTGACGTGCACCATGCCGCAGTTATGGACGATGTCGGTGGCCTTCGAGGCCCACGGCGAGATCGTGCCAAAACGCGGGATGACGAAGAACTCTTCCACCGCGCCTTCAGCGTTGTCGGCGTGGGCCGGCTCGCCGTAGGTCAGCAGCGCGCCAAGGCGGCTGGTATCGTCGGCCGACAGCGGCTGGGCGGCATCGATGAAGTGGACATAGCGCGCCTGGACGGCGGCGACGGACGGCAGCGCGGCTTGCAATTGGGTCAACAGGCGTTGGCTACGGAATGCGGACAGGGCATTGGAGCCCGGCAGAATCAACATATTTGGAGGATGGTTGATGCAGCAAGGCTGCGGATTAAAGGGCGATGAGGCATGAGGCTAATTCTTGCGGTGTTCCTTTGCGCGCATTATACCCTTTAGCACGACCTCCATACAGCGCCATTTCCACCCAAAAACTGCCGCTGAAGCAACATTTAACGACGGTTTACCCCTGAAAACCCCGTGTTTCGGCGCCAAGCGGCGGGTTTCTGTCACGTTTTTACTTGCCTTGGAGTATGCTAGACCGAATATAAGCAGAGGTTTGTGTCATGGCAGAATATAGCGACTTGTCGGTACTGATCGTCGACCCGAATCCGGGTATGCGGGGCAGCCTGCACAATATGCTGAACCAATCGTCGATCACCAGGATCGAATATGCGGTCAGTTCCGGCACCGCGATCCGGCAGTTGTCAAAAAAACCGTACGACATCGTGCTGTGCGAATACGACCTGGGCAACGGCAGCGGCGAAAACAATGGCCAGGACGGCCAGCAACTGCTCGAAGACCTGCGCCACCACAAGCTGATCGCGCAGTGGACCATCTTCATCATGCTCACCTCCGAAGGCGTCTACAGCAAAGTGATCGGCGCGGTGGAGCTGGCGCCGACCGACTACATCCTCAAACCGTTCACCGTCGACTCGCTACTACAGCGCATCGGCCGCGCCGTCGACCGGCGCGCGGTGTTCTGGCCCGTGTACGAGCAACTGGCCGCCGGCAGCATTCGCAAGGCCATCACCAGCTGCAAGGAAGGCGAGGACAAGCATCCCCGCTACGCCAACGACTACGCCCGCCTGCGCGCCGAGCTGCTGGTGTCCATCGACGATCTGGTGGAGGCCGAATTCGTCTATCAGACCATCCTGATGACCCGCCCCACCGCCTGGGCCCACCTGGGCATGGCGCGTTGCCAGTTTGGCTTGCAGAAGTTCGTCGAGGCGCAGCAAACGCTGGTAAACCTGCTCGAGGCGCATCCGAAGTTCATGGCCGCCTACGACCTGCTGGCGCGCACCCACGAGGCGCTGGGCCAGCAGGAGTCGGCCAAGAAGGTGCTGGAGGACGCGGTCGGCATCTCTCCCAACATGGTGCGCCGGCTGCGCCATCTGGGCGAGGTGGCGCTGGAAACGGGCGATGTGGGCGTGGCCGAGAAAGCCTTCAAGCAAGTCGTCGCCAAGGCCAAGTACTCGGAGTTCCGCGACCCCGAGGACCACGTCAAGCTGGTCAAGACGCTGGTCAAGAAAGGCGACGCCCACCAGGCCAGCGGCGTGATCCGGGACATGGAACGCTCCCTGCGCGGCAACGCCAACACCGAGGCCTGCCGCGCCATCGCCGCCGGGCTGGTGCAGGAAATGGCCGGCAACCTGGCCGCCGCCGCGACCGAGCTGACCACGGCCGTCAACGCCATCGAGAACGCGCGCGGCCTGTCGACCGGCCTGAAAATCGGCCTGGTACACAGCTGCCTGAGCGTCAAGCTCGACCAGCAAGCGTCCAATGTCATGCTCAACCTGATGAACGACAACGACAGCGGCGTGACCATGGACGACGCCGTGCAAGTGTTCGAGAAGGCCGGCCGCCACGACCTGGCCGAGGGCATGGGCGAACAGATCAAGATGCAGGTGGGCGAGCTGTTGGCCGACGCGGCCACGATGCGTGGCCACGGCGACCTGCGCGGCGCGCTCGACACGCTCAACGCCGGCTTGCGCAAGGCGCCGGCAAACATGTCGCTGCTGCCGGCTGCGGCATCGGCGATGTTGAAGCAACTGGACGATCTGGGCTGGGAAGTGCCGCTGGCCGAGCAATGCGCCTGGCTGCTCGAACGCATGCGCAAGATCGACCCGGCCCATCCATCGCTCGAGGCGCTGCAGGCGCAGTACTATCACACCCAGCGCAAGTACGGTATTGCCACCACGGCCTGAGCGCCGCATCCGCCGTCCGGTTCAAGCCCCGCACCGGACTACCCCAAAAGCCTGCCCCACACACTGACAATTATCAAGTTGAATAGCGTTATTGATATCTATTAAAGGCAATAGATTATACAATCCGCCCAATTCTTGCGAAAATTCAACATCGCCAGAACAAACTATAAGTTGTACAGTCAAAACAAGGGGTAGGACAATGGTTTCAGATAACGGCGGTTTCAGAACCGACGTGAACGGCTTGCGCGCGTGGGCCGTTCTCGCAGTGGTGTTGTATCACTTTGGCGTGGCCGGGTTTGGGGGCGGCTACGTTGGCGTGGATATCTTCTTTGTCATTTCCGGCTTCCTCATGACGGGAATCATCTACAGGGCCCTGCGGGACGGCGCGCTCGAGCAGCCAGGGGCTTTCCTGTGGCGCTTCTACCTCGCGCGTGGCAAGCGCATCCTCCCAGCGCTGATCGTCGTCTGCGCGGCGCTGCTGATCATCGGCAGTTTCACGCTGTCGGACCTGGAGTTCGACGAGCTTGGCGATCAGGTCGCCAGCGCGGTGCTGTTCGTGTCGAACATTAAATTCTGGCGCGGCACCAACTACTTCTCACCGGCCGTGTTCGATATCCCGCTGCTGCACACCTGGTCGCTGTCGGTCGAGTGGCAGTTTTACATGGTATTGCCGTTGGCTATGATGTTGGTA
>Ga0308163_10004931_pt1 | contig 10399 bp, 11 predicted proteins | sample PhyTR1_FD_201037 | JGI IMG/M metagenome (GOLD analysis project Ga0308163, IMG submission 201037) | Phyllosphere microbial communities from UC Gill Tract Community Farm, Albany, California, United States - DLSLT.R1 | ecosystem: Host-associated > Plants > Phyllosphere > Unclassified | place: USA...
GGAAGAGAGGTGAAGGGCCTAATCTACGTGACAAGGTCGAGCCTTCAGGGCAAATACAGGATGTCCCTCACCTCAGTTAATGGTAGCTAACCACTAACTCGTTCAAGATACAAGGGCGGATTAGCGGAGCGTAATCGGCCATGTGTGCGCCTCGGGGACGCATACATGGCCGATTACGGCGTTCCGCCTAATCCGCCCTACGTGTATCCGTGGTTTGTCGGGGCCGCGTTGCGGGTGTCATGCCGCCTTGCGTGACGTCGCCGCCTTGGTGCCGCTCTTCGCGCGGGCCGCTGCGGCGGGGGCCTTCTTGGTCGTGCTGGTCTTGCGACGCGGCGCTGGTGCTTCCTCTTCCTCCTCCTCGTCGGCCTTTGCAGCGCTTTTGCGCGGCGTCGGCTTGGCGGCGCCCTTGCCAGGTCGCTTGCCAAGGCTGTCCTGCAGCAGCGCCACCAGATCGACCACATTCGACGGCTTGGCCGGCCGGTCTTCGGCCTCGGCGGCGGTGATGGTCTTGGTCTGACCGGCCTTGACCTTTTTCTTCACCAACGCCAGCACGTCGTCCTTGTAGGTGTCGTGATACTGTTCCGGCTTCCATTCCTCGCTCATACCCTCAACCAGCGACAGCGCCATTTGCAGCTCCTTGTCGCTGATGCCGGCCGCCTTGGCCGTCGCTGGCGGCAGCTTGAGTTCCTCGGCGCTGCGGATCTCGGCCGCATAGCGCAAAGTATTGAGGACGATCTTGTCGTCGATGCACACCAGCGCGCACAGGTGCTGCTTGGTGCGGATCACCACCGTCGCGATGCCGATCTTGCCGGCCTTGCGCAGCGTTTCGCGCAGCAGCGCGTAGACCTTGGCGCCGCCCTTGGAAGGCGCAAGATAATACGGCTGCTCATAATAGGTCAGCGGCACGTCGGACGCGTCGACGAAGGCCTGGATGTCGATGGTGCCCGTGGCTTCGACGTTGGCGCGTTTCAAATCCTCGTCCGAGAGGACGACGTATTCATCCTCCTCGTACTCGTAGCCTTTGACGATGTCGTCCCAGGTCACGTCCTTGCCGCTCTTTTTGTTATAGCGCTTGTAGCCCACCGGTGAAAAGTCGCGGCGGTCGAGCATCGTCAAATCCAGCTCGTGCGTCTGCACCGCCGAATACAGTTCGACCGGAATATGCACCAGCCCGAAGCTGATGGCGCCTTTCCACATCGCGCGGGCGGCCATGGCTCAGGACCCCACGGAACCGGTAATCGGCAGCACAATGCCGCTGATATAGCTGGAGCACGACGGCGCGGCCAGGAACACATAAGCCGGCGACAGCTCCTGCGGCTGCGCGGCGCGGCGCATGTCGGTGGCCTGGCCGAACTTGGCGATCTTGTCGGGCGACTGGTCGGCCGGGTTGAGCGGCGTCCACACCGGCCCCGGCGCCACCGCATTCACGCGGATGCCCTGGTCCAGCAGGTTGGAGGCCAGCGACATCGTGAATGCGTGGATCGCACCTTTGGTCGTCGAGTAATCGAGCAGCTGGCTGGAACCCTGCAGCCCGACGACCGAACCGGTATTGATGATGGAGGCGCCACGCTTAAGGAAGGGCAGCACTGCCTTGGCCATGTGGAAGTAGCCGTAGACGTTGGTTTTCATCGTCATGTCGAAGCGGTCTTCGGTGATGTCGGTCAGTTTTTCGGCGTGCTCCTGGAAGGCGGCGTTATTGACCAGGATATCGAGCCGGCCGAAGTGCTCGTGGGTCTGTTCGGCGGCCTGTCGGCAGAAGGCGGCGTCGCGCACATCGCCGCGCAGCAGCAGGCAGCGCTGGCCCTCCGCTTCGACATAGCCCTTGGTGTCGTTCGCATCCTGGTCTTCGTCCAGGTAGATGATGGCGACGTCGGCGCCTTCGCGCGCATACAGCACCGCGACCGCACGGCCGATGCCGGAATCACCGCCGGTGATCAGGGCGGTCATGCCGGCCAGCTTGCCGCTGCCTGCGTAGTCGGGCGCGAGGAACTCGGGCTTGAGCTGCATTTGCGCCTCGATGCCAGGCTTTTCCAGGTGCTGCGTAGGCATCGTGCCCGGATATTCATGTTCAGTGGTCTGCACCGGTCCCTGACGCTCGCCCGACTGGCTGCCAGAGGACTTTTCCTGCTGGTCGGCCTGATCCTGGCGCTGTTGAATTTCGCGTTGCTGGCTCGCGGTACCCGCGTCTGCCCGGTTTTCCGAATTTGGCATAATTTCCTCCCTGTTGCGTAGAAGGTTCAGTATTCGCCCTGGCCGCCCGGATGACAGTGCGCTTTTTCACACATGGAAGTAGATGCGGACGGAAGTTTGAGAGCGGTTCTGTGGCACACTGGAAGCAAGCGGTTCCGCACAAAAATAAAGTACCTAGGGGCAACATGATGACCGACATTCCAACGCGTTCCGGCAGCGTCGGCGCGTATTTCAATGCCAGCCGCGAACGGCGCGAGCACTTTCAGGCGACGTGCGGGGAAATGTTCTCCCGGCTCGCCATCGCCGACAGCATCGACAACATGGAGATCAAGCTGGCAGGTGATGCCCCCGGCTTGCTGGTGCTGGACCTGAACGGTTACGCGCGCCCCGGTGGATTGGCGACGATCGGCCATCTCATCGCCGACCGCGCCGACGCGCCGCTGCTGGTGTTGTGCGGGTATGAGCAGTGCGCGTGGCTGCCGGAACTGATGGCTTTCGGGTCCTTCGATTACCTGATTTGCCCGGCGCTGGATGACGAACTGCGTTACGCCGTCAGGGAGGCGTTGTCGGTGTCCGACGACCCGGCCGCCGCCACGCAACAGCGCCTGTTCGACAAGGAGCGCGAGCTGCGCGATCTGGTGGCCTTGCAGCGCGGCGTGCAGCACGCCATCGGCGCCATCGACAACATCGACAGGATGGCGGCCAAGGTGTGTCAGGCCTTGTGCGGTTTCCCCGGCGTTTATCACGCCTCGCTGCTGCACATGAAGCAGCACGGCGATTTGCGGCTGGTCGCCCAAGCCTCGCCCGATGATCTCAATCTGGCCACGCTGCTGGGACGGACGGACCATCTGCTGCAGTCGGCGCTGCGCGACGTTTTCCCGCCGTTGATGGCGGTATCTTCCGGGCGCATGGTGCTGCTGGACGCGCCGGAGAAAACCGGCGACCCGGAATTGGCCATGCGATTGCACGACCGTTACGTGCGCATGGTGCTGGCGCTGCCGCTGCGCTCCGAGGCGGGCAATCCGGAGACGGAATCGGTGCTGGGTGCGATATGTCTCATGTTCGACCGCCACATCGCCTTCTCGCGCGATCAATTTTCCACGTTCGCCAGCCTGGCGCAGTTTGTCAGCCTGGGTCTGGGCATGAGCGAATTAAAGCATCGGAACGACGAGCTGGCGGGGCAGCTGTCGCAACTGAGCACGGTCGATCACCTGACGGGCGCCGCCAACCGGCGCGCCGGCGAGACGACGTTGGACAACGAAGTGCAGCGCGCGCGCCGTTATGGCCTGCCGCTGGCGGCGTTGTCGTTCGAGGTCACCAGCTTCCGCTCGGCGAACGATCCCTACGGCCATCTGCTCGGCGACGCCGCCTTGCGCCTGGCGGCGGAGACGGTGACGCGGCGGCTGCGCGCATCCGACATGCTGGCCCGGATGCGCGGGCAGGAGTTTTTGATCATCGCGACGCACACCACGGCCGCCGACGCGATGCTGCTGGTGGAAAAACTGCGCCAGGCGATCTCGGAGGCGGATTTGCCGGGTTGCGACAGCGTCAGCGTCAGTCTTGCCATCGCGCAGGTCAGGCCGGAGGAGGGTGCGGATGCCGTGCTGGATCGGCTCGACGTGGCGTTGCAGCGCGCCAAGCGCGCTGGGCGTAATCATATCGAGTTGGCTGGGTAGCGAAGGCAGAAGGATCCATCTGAGGTGACAAAGCGCGCATTTTCTACGGTTTTGGCCTGTTATGCTTCCCCTTTTACAATCGCTCTTATGACGGGAATCCCATGCGGAAGTTAATTTCCATGCTGCTTATTACTTCGGCGGTGCTTTGCGCATCTGTTCGCGCTGAAAGCGGAGACGCTGTTCGACAAGCACAGGAAGCCGCGCAGCGTTGGTTTGCATCGGCAGATGCCGGCCTTTACCAAAAAACATGGGAGCAAGCAGCAATCCCCTTCCAGCAAGCGGTGACCGAAGCCGAGTGGGAGACAGCTTTAAGGACAGTGCGAGCACCAATTGGCGATGTGCAGAATCGTTCCCTGATTTCTGCAACGTTCACTGAAAAATTACCTGGCGCACCCAAGGGGCAATATGTGGTGATGCAGTACGCTAGTAAATACACGAAAAAGGCTGACGTTACAGAGACCGTCATCCCCATGTTGAGTGAAGACGGTATCTGGAGGGTTTCTGGCTACTTTGTGAAATAGGGAGAAGGTGAGCAGTGAAACTCCAGTGAAAGCTTGTTCGCCCGGTCGTATGGACGTTGCCATGCGGACCGCTGCAAGCGGCCATGAGCAGTCCGTCAAAGCAGTCTGAACGATGCAGTTTGCATTCAGGAGAAACCCATGTCTGACTTCACCAACGTTCGTTTCACGCTTGCCGTCCTGGACCTGGCCAATTCGACGAATTACTACACCTCGGTTCTTGGCTTGACCGTGGATTTTACCGCTCCGGGCTGGACGTTTCTGTCCCGAGGCAGCTTTCGCGTCATGCTTGGCGAGTGCACGGATGCTACTCCGCCGTCTAAGTTAGGTGACCATGCCTGGTATGGATACGTAACGGTCTCAGACGCTTCCGCCATATTTGCCGAGTATCAGGCTGCCGGCGCAGAGTTCACTCAAACGCTGTCGGACAAGCCGTGGGGAATGCGCGAGTTTGGCATTCGCACAATCGATGGCCATCGCATCATGTTTGGTCAGGAATTATAGCCGTGTTTGGGCGTCGTGGGCTGAGTTCGGCCAAGAGCAGACGACGATTTTTGTAAAGGCATGATATGCGACCTGAAATTCGAGTGCTTGTGGAGTTAGGACGGCTGCCAAGTGAAGATGATGCTGAGGTTGATCTGCTCAAAAAATTTGATACTGCCTATCGGAAAATCGAACCACCAGTAAGCGATGAGGAGGCGATTGCGTTAGTTGAGTTATTCGGCGATGATGGGTGCTTCGGACTCGCTTCATCGCTGATGCATCTAGTCGAGACAGCCCCTGGTTGGCCAGTTGAAGATGTTCTTGCCGCCACCGATAACCCATGGATTCTTGAGTTAAAGAATCGGGCTACCCGAGGCGGTCTTTTGCAAGAGTGATAAGCGCTGCAACCGGCCACAAGCGGACCTCCGAGGCCGCATAATCTGAGTCCGTAGTTGAATGCTAGTTAAGCAAGTTAGTCTGCTTCCTTGCGCCGAGCTACGGCAGCGCCAATGCCTAGCAGACCGATAAGCATCAAAGCAGACTGCGACGGCTCAGGCACGGGCGTCTCGGTCCCAGCACGAACGAGAACAACACCAAGCGCCTCGGCGCCAGAGGAAAAGTCATTGTTCGAAACGAAAGAGTTGGGCTGACACTCGAACGCTGCAACGCAAAAATAGCTTTGACCAAACTTTCTATCGCGGAAAGACGCAAGAGACCCGTCCCCAACAGATTCAGTAATGCCAAGGTAGCTATCAAAATATCTTGCGGTGTCTATAGAGACGTTAAGTGGCGCCGTTCCCCAGTAAGGGTAGCCCGACGCTTGAAAGTCCGTGCTATAGCTAAATCCGAAGCTCTCAAAAAGGCGCGAAACATCTTCGTCAGTGCCCAGTGTGAAGCCCTTCGGCCCGTAAAGCGCCAAAGCCGACGTTTGACTCATTCCCACAGTCGATGTGAAGTCCAAGAATTCGTACGCCGTTGCACCATCTTTGATAAGGGTGAGGTCTTCTTGCGTTTCTAGGGTGCTGGTTCCGACAAGTGTTGGAGCAGCATGAGCAACACCCAAACAGAGCGTTAAAAGGGACGAGGCCAGCAATACTTTTTTTGATTTCATGTCATGACTCCTAGCTTGGATTGGTTTCGTTATAGGTTGCAGGCCCCTAGGATATTCCCCAGATACCACGGCCTCAAATCGCGCTTAAAATCTTATAATTATAGCCATCCAGTAGTTGAATCCGCAATCTAAAACAAAATTTCCAAAAATAAGTCAATACCTAAAGGGGTAGAACAGGGGAAACGGGAAAAATAGTACGCTAAGCTCAAAATTGCACCTGAGCACCTTAGGTGGGGACGGAAATAGTCTACAGTATCACTTCCGACAGGCCGGTTTCGGCCAAAAGCGGCCTTTTCTAAAAATTGTTTGTAAACCTTACAATGAATGACATACTTGCCGCGCACAAACATAGCTCGCAGCATCGCGTTGAGGTATTGAGTAGTAATCAATGTGGCTGCTTCCATTGCCTTGACACGTTTAGTCCAAGCGAAATTCGTGATTGGGTTGATTGGCCGAAGAATACGGCAGCCAAGCTGGAGCTTCAGTCAGGCACGACCGCATTGTGCCCATCTTGCGGAATTGATTCTGTCATTGGGTCTAGCTCTGGCTTCCCGTTGACGTCCGAGTTCCTTTGCCGGATGCGAAAGCATTGGTTTGACGAGTAATCAGCTTCGGGCCAAGAGCGGACCTCGTTCGCGACGACAACAATAGGAAACAACGTGACGATGCATTTATCAATGAAAGTCGTTGTAATCAGCTCTTTTTCAGGCGCCATATTTATGGCAGCGCCGTATCCTGCGTTTGCTAGCGGTTCGAAATCAAGTAACTGCAAATTGGTGCCCTCTCATAACGATGGAGAATCCGGAGAAGAGCGTTCTCACTCGACTGCTCGTGCACTTATTAAGTATGTCGAAAAATATTGGGATGTCGCCACGTCGAAAAAACCGGAGAAAGCTACTGTGTCACGTGTGCAGGACCCTTCTGGTGATGGCTCAGAACTTGATTTCCATAAAGTACAATTCAGGAGTTTTCAAGCGGGGTTTTATCGCTATCCAGATGGGACAGCGATGCCCTCTGAGCTTTCGACAACATCTATAAAGTTCAACCTCCCGTGTGGGCTGAAGGTAGGGCAAGTTCAGAAAAAGGTGCAAGCCGTTCTAGGAGCGCCTTCACAAGTTCAGCAAGAATCTTTTTTTTATGGCACTGGTGGTGACCAAAACGGTGAGGTAATTTTTACCTTTAAACGAGGAAAGCTGATCCAGGTCATTTGGGCCTATGACACTCACTAGCCGCATTTCTCTTGTTAGAGGATATCGGCTTCGCTCAGATACCGCAACAGGCCAATACCGGACGGTCGGTGTGGCTCAGTTTACGATCTTGTGGCCATCAGAGCACGTAACAGGTTTTGTTACGCGGTAAGCCTCGGTTCGCCATGGTTATGTGGGTGCCAGGCCATGCCTAGCGCGGACGGAGGGGCGTATCGAAAAGCAGTGCGCGCACGTGAGTCAAAACCGGTATCTTTACGAAAACATGGTTGAGAAATGCGACTCGTCAGCGGTGAGGCAGCGAGAATCACAAAGCTTTGCTAGAAGCGATTACAATCTTGCCAATTGCTTAAAGAGTGAGGACATTTTATGAAAGTTTTCATCAGCTCGCTGATCGGCGGGTTCGAGGAATTTCGCGCTGCGGCACGTTCGGCAATTGTCGCGTTGCGCCATGAACCCGTAGTTGCGGAGGACTTCGGCGCCCAGACCAGCTCACCTCAAATTGCATGCCTCCAAGGTTTGCGGTCCGCCGACCTCGTGGTTCTGATCCTTGGAGGGCGTTATGGCTTTGTCCAGGGATCGTCCCGTGTTTCTCCAACCCACGAGGAGTACCTCGAAGCCCGAGGGAAGAAGCCCATCCTCACGTTCGTCCAAAGCGGCGTCGACCGCGACGAGCAGCAAGCCAAGTTCGTTACGGAGGTAAGCGAGTGGCAAAGCGGACACTTCCGAACCAGCTTTACAACTGCCGACCAACTCCGTGACTTGGTCACGCGTGCCATTCACGACTATCAGCTCGCGAACGCGGCGGGGCCTCTGGACACCGGTGCCGTGTCGGCTGCGGCCCTGGGCATGCTTCCCAAGGCTCGACAAAATCGTCAAGCGGCCTCTCCGACTCTTCACGTTAGTATCGCTGGCGGCCCCATTCAACGCCTCCTGCGCCCCTCGGAGTTGGAAGCCCCTAGCCTTGTGGAGGCTATCCATCAACAGGCGCTTTTTGTCGAGCCAAAACTATTTTCCAAGTCCAAGGGGGTCGACGACAGCATCGACGGATCAGTTCTCGTCCTAGAGCAAGAGCGCGGCGCGCGGATTCGGCTTGGCGAGGACGGCGCGCTACTTTTGAGCCTTCCCCTTGAGCGACCAGAAAGCGGCCGCCGCAATGGGTTTGGTTCTTTTGCGATCATTGAGGAGGATGTCTTGCGCGGACTGGCCGCAGCTATGGCGTTTGGAGCATGGCTATTGGACGAAATCGACCCTACCCAACGCATTACCCATGTTGCGCTGGCGGCATCGGTCGAGGCAAGCGACCACATGGGATGGCGCACGCAGGCTGAGCAGGACGCGAACCCCAATTCTGGAACGATGCGCATGGGAAGCGGGCAGCAACCACACTCATCGACCGACTGCCCTCGGGCTGCGTTGCGCTTCCAGGCCACCGAACTCGCGGAGGATCTCATGGTGCCCTTGCGTCGACAGATGAAAATGTGACGCCATTGAACATGTAGCAAGGCTGTCGGGACCGGCGCGACCAGCTACAAAGTGGCTCATCTCATCGGCAGCGGGCAGGCTTGGCGTAACAAGAGCAAGCGATCCGCATTAGTTTTACCTAAGTGTTTCGACGAAGTTGTTTGACGAATCCGATTAACTGCCCGCCAGAGTAAGCCGGTTCATTCAAACCGAGGGTGTCCCACAGATCAAAAATCCGCTGCTCGGCCAGCGTTGGACGCCGTGTGATCCAAGGCTCAATCCCCTCACTGTACTGACGTGGCTCGCCGTTGATTTTTATGCTTATCACATAGACCTCTGCATTTAGTTAAGGGAATCACAAGGACCTGAAGCCATCATGCTTGACTAAGCGATGAAGCATATGGGGACACCTGAATTATCTTCAAGGCAATACTTTAACCTCGTATTTGACCAATGCATCAGCTGGGCAGGGTGCAATTCCACATGAACACAACCGTATGTGACCGAAGGTGTCGAGCCTGTCCTTCAGCAAAGTTTCGACAGCGGCCTCAACCTGCGGTAGGAAATTAGAGCAAAAGTGCGCCATGGTCGATGCTTTGGAAGCGCGAGCGAGACCGTACGCAGGAGCTGGTCGTCGCCATCTAAGACTGCGCAAGCCAACTTCGACTAATAACCCATAGCAGAACCACCTACATGCTGTGGTAGCAACAAACTCGTACACTGAGCCGACGTCCGCGATCGGTCAACAACGGACAGTAGTCGGAAAGAGAGTTGAAGATGCCTAACGCATGCGGTATATGCCGTCGAAAACTGGATCAGAAAGATGACCCGCTATCACTTGACTGTGGTGGAGACTGTTGGGGTTGTATCGGTGAAATTGAAGCAGACATGGGCGACGAGTATTCGTTAGCAAAAGTAAGGGAAGAGTTTGCTAAAGGGCTTCGTCCAGGCTGGGTTGACAAAAGCTGAAATTTGTCCGCAGAGGATAAGAAATAACAAGACGGCCATCGGCCAAAAGCAGCCGCTCAACAAACGCGAAACGATGAGGAAAACTCTTAAAAATAGAGGAAACGATGAGTCTCAATAACAACGTTAGGGGCAGTCAACGGAGGTCACTTTAACCCTACGTCGTCATCCAATAATGGGTTGCGGTTGGGCGGTTTCTCCAAATTCCGCTTATGACAGATGCACCAATGTCATCGGGTTTTATACTCTGCAGGAGATGCTCAGTAGTCTTGACTTTATACGGATGTTGCAAAAAAATCCTGGGACCGATTCGGTACCCGAGAACGTCGTAAAGCATGCTCAATGGTTTGAAAGCCAAAATACCGTTAGCATTGATGACGCACTTGTTTCCGAAAGCAAGAAGGTGATTGGCGACGGTGTAGAAATGATCGACAACAGAGTGCCTAAAAGCGGTAAGCCCAAAGAATAACGACAGCGTTCACCCAGTGAGAGTAGACGGCGACAAGGTCTAACGGCGGGCGGCTTAAGGTAGCTGTCCGTCATGAAGAATGAGTACATGCTAAGTCCGGAAAGAAAAAAACACAAATAAAACGACGATCTCAAAAAATCTAAATAATCCATTAAAAAATGACAATCAGCTTTCCCAAGCCCCCGCTCGATATTCTGGCTTAGATAATTTATGAAATTTTTCGTTCCATCGACTATTATTATAGCCATTGTTTTTTATTCTTTTACACCGTTTTCTCGAGCGGTAGATGGCGATGCATCCTCTTCGAAGCCCAGAAA
>Ga0308163_10004933_pt1 | contig 10397 bp, 10 predicted proteins | sample PhyTR1_FD_201037 | JGI IMG/M metagenome (GOLD analysis project Ga0308163, IMG submission 201037) | Phyllosphere microbial communities from UC Gill Tract Community Farm, Albany, California, United States - DLSLT.R1 | ecosystem: Host-associated > Plants > Phyllosphere > Unclassified | place: USA...
TGCGGCGACCGCCTTCATGGCCGGCGAGTCCTCCTGACGCGACACGAAGCGGGCGAAGATCGATGCCGAGATGGTCGGGACGGGCACCGCGTTCGCGATGGCCTCCTCGATCGTCCAGCGGCCCTCACCCGAATCCTCGACGTAGCCCTCGATCTGCTCGAAGTCCGGGTCCTCCTCGAGGGCACGGACGAGGAGCTCCAGCAGCCAGGACCGCACGACGGTGCCGCGCTGCCAGGCCTTGAAGGTGCCGGGCACGTCCTTGATGATGTCCTCGCGCTTGTCGAGGAGCTCGAAGCCCTCGGCGTACGCCTGCATGAGCGCGTACTCGATGCCGTTGTGCACCATCTTCGCGTAGTGGCCGGCGCCGACCTCTCCGACGTGGACGAAACCCTCATCGCGCGGGCCTTCAGGACGCAGGGCGTCGAAGACGGGCATGACCCGCTCCACCTGCTCCTTGGAACCGCCGACCATGAGGCCGTAGCCGTTGTCGACACCCCAGACACCGCCGGAGACGCCGGCATCGATGTAGTCGATGCCCTTCGCCGACAGCAGCTCGGCGTGCTTGAAGTCGTCCGTGAAGCGGCTGTTGCCGCCGTCGATGATCAGGTCGCCGGCCTCGAGCAGGCCGTTCAGCTCCTCGACGACGGAGTCGGTGATGGCCCCGGCAGGGACCATGACCCAGACCGTGCGAGGTGCCGGGAGCGCAGCGACGAGGTCGCTGATCGTCGCGACGTCGGTGACATCGGGGTTCCGGTCGAAACCGGTGACCTCGATGCCGTTCGCACGCAGACGCGTGCGCATGTTGTTGCCCATCTTGCCGAGACCGACGAGACCGATGTGCATGGTGGATCCTTTGCGTGTCAGCGCAGCAGCAGGTTCGGCTGCAGCAGGTACTTGTAGCTGTCGGCACCCGGCTGATCCTTGGAGGATTGGCTCGTGATGAGCATGGGTCCCGGCTTGTTCGTGTTCTCCGTCTTCGTGAACGAGAACCGCACGTACTCGCTCCGGACCGCGGTCAGACCGTCGATCAGGAACTGCGGCTTGAGGGAGAGCACGATGTCGTCGCCGGTGAGGAGGGCGTCGATGCCCTCGGATGCCTGCGCCTGCTCGGATCCGACGGCCTCGAGCGTGAGGCCGTCGATGGTGAAGGTGAAGCGGAGGGCCGCTTCGCGCTCGAGGACGAGCGACATACGCCTGGTCGCCTCGATGAGTTCCGCGGTGTTGATGATCGCGTAGTTGTCGGTCGTCTCGGGGAAGAGTCGCTTGACCGGCGGGAAGTTGCCCTTGATCAGCAGCGAGGTGACCGTCTTGCGGTCAGCCCGGAACGCGATGAGCTCGCGGTCGTCGCGATTCGTGATCGCGACGTTGATGTTGCCGCTGTGGCCGAAGGTCTTGCCGACCTCCTGGAGCGTGCGGGCCGGCACGAGGGCCGTGATCGTCTCGCTGGAACCGTCGCCCTGGCCCGAGTCCCAGTCGATCTCACGGACTGCGACGCGGTAGCGGTCGGTCGCGACGAGGCTGAGACTCGTCTTGGAGACCTCGAGCTGCACGCCGGTGATGACCGGGGTCACGTCGTCGCGGCTTGCGGCGACAGCGACCTGGCTCACTGCGGTGGCGAACTCGTCGGCGGGCACGAGGCCGAAGTCGGCGTCGACCTGCGGGATCGTCGGGTACTCCTCGACGGGCATCGATCCGAGCGTGAACCGGGCAGAACCACAGGTGACCTCGATGCGGTTCTCGACCTTGCTGAACCGGACGGGTGCATTCGGAAGGCGGCTGGCGATCTCCGAGAGCAGCCGGCCGTTGACGAGTGCCGTGCCGGCCTCCTCGACCTCGGCCGCGATGCCGGTCTGGCTGGAGACCTCGTAGTCGAAGGAGGACAGGATGAGACCGTCGTCACCGGCTTCGATGAGGATGCCGTTCAGGATCGGCAGCGTCGGGCGCTGCGGGAGCAGCTTCACTGCGAACGAGACGGCTTCGCTGAATACATCCCGGTTGACGCTGAATCGCACGACAAGTCCCCTGTCTCTGGCTCTCGATGACGTCACCAATGCTAGTGGGTCTGCTTCCGGGGTCGAGTGGGACGAGGTGCTGTGGAGAAGCGAGCCTGGGGAAAGGTTGTTTGGCGGAGAGATCATTGAATTAACGGTTAACAGTCTTAACCGGTGTGGAAACTGTGGATAAGTCCGCCGAACCCGCTCGAACACAGGGAACTACATGTGTGTAACTTGGTGGTGGCCTGTGGAGAGAACGACACGAGGGTGTGGGACGCGGAGGCCGGTGAACGATGTTCACTCACAAGCCTGCCCGGAGCTTCCACATCTCTCCACAGGTTATCCACAGGGCTGCGAGGTCCGAATGTGGACAGATCGGGCTCGGATCATGTCGTCGAATGAGCGCTCGTCGTCGCCTGATGAACGAAATCGGCCCCTCGAGCGCACCGAGTGCGTCGAGGGGCCGGAAACGTTCACCAGGACGCGTCAGGCGCCGTAGCGGTTACCCGGTCCCCGAGCCTGTCGAGGGGCGGCACTTCGACAGGCTCAGTGACCGAACAGGGGTCAGGCGCCGTAGCGGAGGTTCTGCTTGATGCGGCTCGTGAGCTCGGTCACCTGGTTGTAGATCGAGCGCTTCTCCTGCATGAGGTCGGTGATCTTGCGGTTGGCGTACATGACCGTCGTGTGGTCCCGGTTGCCGAACAGCTGACCGATCTTCGGGAGTGAGAGGTTCGTGAGCTCGCGACAGAGGTACATCGCGATCTGACGCGCCGTCGCGACCGCCTGCGACCGGCTCGAGCCGTATAGGTCGTCGACCGAGAGCTTGAAGTAGTCGGCCGTCGTGTTGATGATGTCGATCGGCGAGATGACGTTGTCGTCGTCGAGGCTGATGACGTCCTTCAGCACCGTCTGGGCCAACGTCATGTCGACGGCGGTCCGGTTCAGGCTCGCGAACGCGACGACCCGGATGAGCGTGCCTTCCAGCTCACGGATGTTGCTCGACACCTTGGTGGCGATGAACTCGAGGACCTCGTCCGGGATGTGCAGCTTCTCGTTCTGCGCCTTCTTGCGCAGGATCGCGATGCGCGTCTCGAGGTCGGGAGCCTGGACGTCGGTGATGAGTCCCCACTCGAAGCGCGAACGCATCCGCTCTTCGAAGCCGGTGAGCGCCTTCGGCGGCAGGTCGCTGGTGATGACCACCTGCTTGTTGTGATCGTGCAGGGTGTTGAAGGTGTGGAAGAACGCCTCCTGCGTCTCCGCCTTGCCCTGGAGGAACTGGATGTCGTCGATCAGCAGGATGTCGATGTCGCGGTACCGCGACTGGAAGAACGAGCCGCGGTTGTTGGCGATCGAGTTGATGAAGTCGTTCGTGAACTCCTCGCTGGACACGTACCGGACGCGGATCCCCGCGTAGAGGTTCATCGCGTAGTGGCCGATGGCGTGGAGGAGGTGGGTCTTGCCGAGCCCGGAGTCGCCGTACACGAACAGCGGGTTGTAGGCCTTGGCCGGCGCTTCGGCCACGGCGACCGCGGCCGCGTGCGCGAACCGGTTGGACTGACCGATGACGAAGTTGTCGAAGCTGTACTTCGGGTTGAGTCGGGTGTCGTTCTCGCGAGCCGGCAGCGTGGGGGTCGGGGTCAGCTGCGGTTGCGGTGACTCGAGCGGTGCCGGGTCGATGTGCTGGAAGCCGGTCTGCTCGTACCGTTCCTCGACGATGTCGGGGTTGACGACGATCGCGTAATTGCCGACGGGACCGCCGTCGACGATGGACGCGAGTGCGGCGAGGATCGGTGCCCGCATGCGCTGGTTGAGCATGCCCATCGTGAACTCGTTGGGCACCTCCAGGTAGAAGGTGCCGCCCATGATGCCCTTGGGGACGATGAGGTTGAGGAACCCGCGGAGCGGCGGGGTGATGCGGTCGTCGACGGAGAGGATCTCGAGCACCGATTGCCAGGTCTCAGCGATCGCATCGTCGGCGTCCGACATAGTTCTCCCCACACATACTCACAGGTTCATCCACAGGCTCTCCCCTGAGTATTCGGGGCTGAGCGCGGTGCTATCCACACGCTGTGCATAACCCGAGGGCTTACGCTAACAACACGTCGCCCCAGTCCCAAATCACTGTACGGCCGCCCTGCGTGTCACTGCTACAATTTCTGTGAATCCTGTGGATAATCATTCGTTTGGGCGCCGCTGGTTTGACCTTCGCGCGAGTAGACCGTAGGTTTAATCAGTTGACTTCTGCCCACGGGCACCCTTCCGTACCCTGCTGCCACCTGTGCAGTGGTGGGTCATGATCCGGAGATCGTAATTATGAGCAAGAGAACCTTCCAGCCGAACAACCGTCGTCGCGCCAAGAAGCACGGCTTCCGTCTGCGCATGCGCACGCGTGCCGGCCGCGGCATCCTGTCGGCTCGTCGCGCCAAGGGCCGCACCGAACTCTCCGCGTAGAGCCGTCGTGCTCGAGCGTGCGAGCCGGATCACGTCCGGCGACGACTACCGAGGGGTAGTTCGTCGCGGGTCCCGGTTCGTCGGCGAGCACACGGTCACGTACGTACGCATGAACCCGAAGGGCGGACAGCCGCGCTTCGGGTTCATCGTTGCGAAAACGGTCGGTAACGCAGTGACCCGCAATCTCGTCAGACGTCGTTTGAAGGCCATCTGCCACGACAGCGTCGTTCAGGCTGCCCACGGAGCTGACGTGGTCATCCGGGCGCTGCCGTCTGCAGCGACGGCGCCGTTCGCCTCGCTCCATGCCGAGGTCGATCGCGCCTTCGCCAAACGCGGCGTCATCGTCGAGAGTTCGGACGCGCACCGATGAACGGCGTCCTCGCTGCCACCTGCCTCGCGCCCCGCAATGCTGCGGTGCTGGCGCTTCGCGGGTATCGCGCCGCGATCTCTCCGCTGTACGGCGACGTCTGCCGGTATTACCCCAGCTGTTCCGCGTACGCTCTGGGAGCGGTGCAGCAACACGGTGTCGTCGTCGGTTCGGCGATGGCAGCGGCCCGCATCGCGAGATGCCACCCCTGGGCAGCACCTCGCTTCGACGAGGTGCCACCCAAGAAGAACTTCCGGTACAGCGTCACTTCTCACGGATTTGTCGTGCAACCGAGCCACGGAAAGGGCTGACCCGCACCTATGGACATCATCGGCACAATTCTCTGGCCGCTCAAATGGGCGGTCGAGCTGCTCCTCGTGGGCTGGCACCTGCTGTGGACGGCCATCGGACTCGACCCCGCGGCCGGTATCACCTGGGTCCTCTCGATCGTCGGGCTCGTCCTCGTCGTCCGTGCCGCCCTGATCCCGCTGTTCATCAAGCAGATCAAGAGCCAGCGCAAGATGCTCGAGATCGCGCCGCAGATGAAGAAGGTGCAGGAGAAGTACAAGGGCAAGCGCGACCAGGCCAGCCGTGAGGCGATGTCCCGCGAGACGATGGAGCTGTACAAGAAGCACGGCACCTCCCCCGTCAGCGGATGTCTGCCGCTGCTCGTCCAGATGCCGATCTTCTTCGCCCTGTTCTCCGTGCTCAACGACGCCCAGAAGAGCAAGGCCGGGGTCGGTCCCCTGAACGAGACCCTCGCCGTGCAGTTCGGCGACGCGAACCTCTTCGGGATCGCTCCGCTGCACACGAGCATGCAGGCGGCACTCGCCGGCAACCCGGTCAACTGGGCGGTCGTCATCATCGCCGCCGTCATGGTCATCCTCATGTGCGCGTCGCAGTTCATCACGCAGCTGCAGATCGTGTCGAAGAACATGTCGGCCGAGACGAAGGCCAGCCCGCAGTTCAAGCAGCAGCGGATCCTCCTCTACATCCTGCCCTTCGTGTTCCTCTTCTCCGGCTTCGCCTTCCCGCTCGGCGTCATGTTCTACTGGCTGACGTCGAACGCGTGGACGATGGTGCAGCAGTTCCTCGTCATCCGGAACATGCCGACGCCTGGTTCCGACGCTGCGAAGGCTCGGGAGGAGCGTCTCGCGCGGAAGGGCAAGCTCATGACGCCGAACGGCGACGTCATCTCGATCTCCGAGGCGCCGGTACCCGAGAAGAAGACCCCGACGCAGCGCCAGCAGCCCATGGGCAAGGCGCGTGCGAAGAAGCAGCAGACCGACGGACGAGACAAGCAGGAGTATCGGTGACTGACCAGGAACTGGCCCCGGCCCAGGACGAAGCACCCACCATCACGCAGCTCGAAGAAGAGGGCGACGTCGCAGCGGACTACATCGAGGAGTTCCTCGACATCTGCGACATTGATGGCGACATCGACATCGATGCCCGCAATGGTCGTGCGTACGTGTCGATCGACTCCCCCACGGAGAGCAACCTGCGTCTCCTGTCGCGTCCCGACACGGTGAACGCACTGCAGGAGCTGACCCGCCTGGCTGTTCAGAACCGTACCGGTGGCTTCTCCCGGCTCATCCTCGACATCGGCGGATCCCGCGAAGCGCGTCAGCAGGAGCTCGGCGCCCTCGTGGAGCGAGCGGTCGAGCGCATCGAGGCCGGTTCCACCGAGGCGGCACTCCCCCCGATGTCGAGCTACGAGCGCAAGCTCGTCCACGACATCGTGTCGGCTCGCGGCTTCGTGTCCGAGTCCCACGGCGAAGGCCGCGACCGTCACACCGTCATCACCCGCGGCTGACGCGGCCCGATCGTTTCACGTGAAACTCCGATGACTGACGTGCCTGCAGGACTCGAACCGGAACCGGCGGAAGCAGCCGAGTTGTTCGGCGACCGGATCGATGTCGGTCGTGCCTTCGCCGCGAACCTGGCGGAGTTCGGTGAGCCACTCGGGCTGATCGGGCCCCTGGAACTTCCGCGTCTTTGGACGCGCCACATCCTCAACAGTGTGATCGTGGCTCCGCTCCTTCATCCCGGACGAGTCGGGGACGTCGGCACTGGCGCGGGGCTGCCTGGACTGGTCCTCGCGATCGCCCGGCCGGACGTCGAGTTCGTGCTCATCGAGCCGATGGAACGTCGGGTCGCCTGGCTCAACGATCAGGTCGGAGTCCTCGGGCTCGAGAACGTCACCGTCGTGCGAGCGCGCGCTGAGGACGTTCGTCTCGATGAGCCCCTCGACCAGGTGACCGCACGGGCGGTCAGCGCATTGCGAAAGCTACTTCCCCTCACCGCTCCCCTGCTTCGGGACGGCGGAGAGCTGGTCCTCATGAAGGGTGCCGGCGCGCAGGCGGAAGTCGATGCCTCGACCAAGGAACTCCGCAAGTACCGGGTCTCCGGTGTCGAGGTTCGAACGCTCGGCGAGGGCGTTCTCGCGGAGCCGACTCGAGTCATCGTGGGAACCGTCCGCGGCTGAAGTCGGGCGAGAGCTCTTGGGGCCTCCGAGAGGGGCCTCACAGACGATGTTCGGCGGTTTGCGAGCTCTCGGGAGAATGGCTCCTGACGAACCCCGCTGGAGAGCGAGGCCATTTCAGGGGTCCTGAGTTCGTCAGGAACGATTCTCCGGTCCATCCGGACACGAAATTGGGGCGTTGGGCGGGCCGGATTCGAGTGTTTTCTGACGTTTGCCAGCAGTAGTGCTCCTGGTATCTCATATATGTTCTTCACCAAGCCTGTAGCCCCAGTCTCGTGACGCGGCGGCGGCACCGCGATCGACGGGCGGCGATGCTCCGCGCTCCGGTGGTCGGCGCACCCAGACGTCCATGCTGTTGTGCGCGGTGGCCGGCCAGCTAGCTGCCTTTTCGGAGATGATGGACGAGTGCGCGTGGCAACGGTGGAGCTCTCAGGTTGGTGATCCGGTCGGGCTTGTCAGGGATCTGTGGCCTTCCTTCGAAGTCCGGGTAGGTCCGAGTCCGTACTTGGTTTCAGGGTAGGTGCGTCGCCCCGTACCCGTCCCACACGTTCAACTGACGCGCGGTGGTGCATCACGTGGCGGACCTGTCGTTGGAGACCTGCTGCGAGATGCACATTCCGCCAGTTCCTCAGGTTCCTGTGGGCCGACTGGCGCCCGAGCGTCGGCAGGCTCATGTCCGCCGGCGGGTCGGTGTTGGCGGAGGTGCTGGGTCAGTTGCCGGCCGGAGAAGGAGAGGATGGTCTGCCTGCGGCTATCGCGTGCGTCGAAGTCGTCCCGTTCTTCGAGGTTCTGGCGCGGTGCAGTGCGTTCACATTGGAGCATCCCGTGCTGCTACTCCGCGCTCTCCCCGGCGGCGAGGTACCGTGCACGGCGCCCAATCTGCGTAACGATGTGTCGAAGTGCGCCGGCACCGCGGATGTCGTACTCGTGACTCCTGTGAGCTTGGAAGGAGCAGGCGTATTCCCGATCGACGATGCATGATTCTGCGCCCAGGTGGCCTCGGCGGAGGGTGCTTGCCACCGGAAGGGTGAGATTGCGCGACGTTTCACGTGGAACGTGGGAGCAATGCCACTCGCTGGAGTCCTTCGTTCTCAGGAGTGGTTCCTGTCGGCCTGGAGTCGTGTGATCCAGTTCACTCAGTGCGTGCACGCCCAGGGAGGCCGTCGTGCTGGGACCGCCGCGGTGTTCGATGTTTCACGTGGAACATGGGTGGCGGTCTGCTCCTGCGTGGCTGTAGCGCGGTGGTGGAGACAAGTTGAGTTCGACGAGCACAGTGCGCGGTAGCAGGCTGGCCTGCGCTCGAGACCACAACCATCGGTTGCGTTGGTCCTGTCGAGAGGGTTTCACGTGAAACAGCGGCCGGGTACGACGGACCGGGTGTGAGATCGGACCGGTTGCGTGATACTTCGTCGATACCGCTCCCCCAGTGTGGGATCACACCGGTGAGGCGGATAGCGGGCTGCGGCCAGGGGCTGCGAAGACGCCTATCGATATGAGCCGTCCACGGCTCGGCGTGCGCGGAGTCTCGGTTTCACGTGAAACGTTGGCGCGGACTCGTGCCTGTCGTGCAACTCTCCACCATACGAGCGTGTGGGACTGGGGCCTGTGGATAACTCTGTGGACAGTTCTGGCGCGCAACCGCAGGAACTGGTGATCCTCTGCGAAGAAGGGGGCCCCGCCCGGCCCACCACCGCACTGTGGCCAACTCACACCGGGGCGAGAGCCCGGACGTGCCGGGCCCGGAGTGGGACGTGCGGGTACGAACTTCCGCGGAAATACGCGGATCTCCTCCTGATCGCAGAGCAACCTCCCACATGGTTGTCAACACACGTCCGCCGGTCTCGTCTCGGGTTGATCTGACCAGCATCGACCTGCACGCCTGGGGCTCGCGCAGTTGCGCGGGATCGGCCACGCCGGTGCCCTGTGGATAACCCTGTGGAAGCAAGAGGGGGAGGTGTCCCTTCTGGGCACCATCCGGGACGTTCGACGATATGCGGGTGTCGCAAAATGGTGCTCGAGGGGCTCCGTGCGTACGCACTCTCCCGATCACTGTCGGAGATCGCTCCCCTGGCATCAGCCCACGCTGGTACGGTTGAAGGACACGTTTCGAGCAAGAAGGTTTCACGTGAAACAACCCGAACCAACGCATTCCGCGGCTCCCGAGCGCGACTCCGTTGGTAGCGCCTTCGACGCGTCCACGCCGTTGGCTCGCGAGCTCCATCATCTGACTGAGAGGCGTAAAGCCTTGGCTCACGCAACCCTGCCGACGCCCGACCACACTCGGGTCTTCACGGTCTCCAACCAGAAGGGTGGAGTCGGCAAGACGACGACCACCGTCAACATCGGCGCCGCCCTCGCTCGTTCGGGCGCTCGTGTCCTCGTGATCGACCTGGATCCCCAGGGGAACGCGTCAACCGCACTCGGTGTCGAGCATCACTCGGACGTCCCGAGTGTCTACGACGTCCTGATCGACGACTTCCCCCTGGCCGATGTCGTCCAGCAGAGCCCCGAGTTCCCCACGCTGTTCTGCGCTCCCTCGACGATCCATCTCGCCGGCGCGGAGATCGAACTCGTGTCACAGGTCGCGCGTGAGCACCGACTCCGCACGGCGCTCGAACAGTTCATCCAGGACGCCGAAGAGCCGTTCCACTACGTCCTGATCGATTGCCCGCCGTCACTCGGCCTCCTGACGATCAATGCCTTCGTCGCGGCCAAAGAGGTACTCATCCCGATCCAGTGCGAGTACTACGCGCTCGAGGGCTTGAGTCAGCTCCTCAGTAGCATCCAGCTGATCCAGCGGCACCTGAACCCAGGGCTCGCCGTCAGTACCATCCTCCTGACCATGTACGACGGGCGCACCAACCTCGCGCAGCAGGTGGCCCAGGACGTCCGAGACCACTTCACCGGGCAGGTCCTTGAGTCGGTCATCCCACGAGCGGTGCGCATCTCAGAAGCCCCCAGCTTCGGGCAGAGCGTCATCAGCTACGACCCCACGTCACTCGGCGCGGTGTCCTATCTCGAAGCAGCGGCGGAGATCGCCAACCGATGGGCCGCAGGCTCCTCCGATACACCCGATACGAACCACCCTGAGGGAGTCAGT
>Ga0308163_10004938_pt1 | contig 10389 bp, 9 predicted proteins | sample PhyTR1_FD_201037 | JGI IMG/M metagenome (GOLD analysis project Ga0308163, IMG submission 201037) | Phyllosphere microbial communities from UC Gill Tract Community Farm, Albany, California, United States - DLSLT.R1 | ecosystem: Host-associated > Plants > Phyllosphere > Unclassified | place: USA...
GTGTTCGTCGTCGCGATCGCCGTCGGCCTCGTCCTCCTGCGCTCCTGGGAGCGCAAACAGCGACTCTCCTCGGAACGGGTGGGCGTCCACGCGGTGGGGCGCCGGGCGTTCACCGCCGAGGCGACCCGACTCCGCGACAGGCAGCAGCCCGATCGTCGCCTCGCGATCCTCGTCGTGGCGATCGACGGCTACGGCGACCTCCGCCGCGCCTACGGGCTGGCGACGGCGGGGGAGCTGGAGGCACTGCTCGCTGCCGCGGTCTTCCGGGAGCTGCCGCCCGGGTCCGTCTGTACGCGAGTGTGGGGCGGGACGATCCTCGTGGCCACGTCGGTCGAACCAGGGCCGACCGGCCTCTCCGGTCTGCACGACCTCGCGGCACCGATCGCCGCCGGCTACCGGGAGGCCGTGACGCAGCAGCTCGACGGTTTCGCCGGTGCTGCGAACCTCGGCGTCGCGGTGGATTCGGCCGCGCCGACGCCCGTCGAGACCCTCGTGTCGATCGCACAGACGGCCCGAGCCGACGCGGAGCGGCGAAACGAATCGGTGCGGGTCGTCGAATCCTCGTCGGAGACGCAGGACCGCTGACGGCGCGTGCGGCTCAGCGGCCCTGGCGCTTCTTGTACGGCAGCGGCTCGCCCTTGACCTTCGGCGCGCGACCCTTGCCCTTGTTCGCCTTGGCTTTGCCGCCCGGCGCAGGAGCCGACTTCGCTGCTGCTGCCGCTGAGGCGTCGAGTTGGCGACGCGCCTCGATGAGGAACGCGTAGCCGGCGTCCGTCAGCTGCGTGGATTCCACGTCGCGAGCGAACAGTTCCGCTCCGACGCTCTCCTCGAGCTTCCGGACGTCGGCGACGACGGTGCTCCGCGGCACGCCGAGCGCCTTGGCCGCCTTCGCGAAGTGGAGGGTCTCCGCGGAGGCGACGAAGGAGCGCAGCTGCTTGTGATCCATGCCCTCAGCCTACGGTCACGGCGTCAGGCTGCCGACCAGTGTCGCGTCAGCCACCCAGCTGGTCGCGTCGACGACGTCGCACGATCACCGAGGCGATACCCGCGAGCAGACCGAGGCCGAGCAGGGAGCCGGCCACGATCGCGAGCGTGGATCCCTGGAACCCGGTGTCGGGGAGCCTCGTGATGTCTCCGGCTGGAACCGCCGGCTGCCCGGGGACCTGCGGGGTGCCCGGCGGCACGATGACGATCGTCGATTCGATGGAGTCGTCGGGCGCGCTGCCGTTACTCGCGGTGATGGTGACCGTGTAGGTCCCGGGCGTCGTGGGCGTGCCGGTCACGCCGCCGGTCACGCTATCGAGGACGAGTCCCGGGGGCAGGGCACCCGAGGTGACCGTGTACGTCGCGTCGGGGCTGCCCGTGGAGGTGACGGTGCTGTCATACGTCGTACCGACGGTGCCGCCGGGGAGCGGAGCGGAGGTGATCTCCGGGCTCGTCGTCACGACGGAGCCGCTGCCGTCGTCGCAGCCTGCAGGACGGGTGATGACCGTGTTGTCGAGCGTCACAGCACCGGTGGATGCGAGCAGGCGACCCTCGACGACCGTGCCCGATTGCGTGGAGATGGACGCGTCGGCGAGGATCGTGCCGACGAAGGGCGCGCCTCCGCGGAGCGTGGCCGAGCTGCCCACGCGCCAGAACACGTTGCAAGCACTCGCGCCGCCGACGAGGGTGACCGAGGAGCCGACGGCGGTGTCCAGCGTGCTCGCGGCCTGGAAGACCCAGACGGACTCTGCGGCGCCGGTGAGCGTCACGTTGCCGGTGAGGGAGATCTCTCCGCCTGCATAGACGCCGGGCTCGAGGTTGAGGCCGGTGAGGTCACCGACCTGCTGCGGGGCCGGCGTGAGACTGGAGGCGGTACCCATCGCGATGAGGAGGTCGTTCTTGGCGGTGGCGGCGACCTCGTTGGTCACATCCTGGATGCCGTTGACGATGCCCGGCGGAAAATTGGTCACGGCGCTCCCCGGGCTCAGCCCGAGGTCGCCGTTGATCGTGGTCGGGGAGTCGGTGTTGGTGACGGTCGACCCTGCGAGCACGCCGTACTTGGCTGCCGTGCCCAGGTTGATCGGGCCGTTGATCGTGGTCGCGGCGTTCGCCGGTCCGGCACCGATGGCCAGGAGTCCGACGGTCACGACTGCCGCTGCGGCGAAGAGGCGAGAGCGAACGCGGCCGGGTCTGGCGCTGCGGGCGGGTGGAGAGAGTTCGAGGCGCATCAGGGCCCCTTCCGTGTGGGAGGGGCGCGAAGCCAAAGAACATGGCGACATCAACCGCAACTGCTCCCTGTGTAACACCTTCGGGGGGCGCCCAGTCGGTTAGTGCGGAACGCGTACCCGATCGTGATGTCGTGCTATTCGCGGGCGGGCGCGAGGGTGGCGCGGAATGAACGGTCTCCTGCGCCCGGTCCGAGTGAGACGATTGACCTATGACTGCAACGCTCGTGGCCCAAGGCCTGGCCGGAGGACACGGCCACCGCACCCTGTTCGACGGCCTCGATCTGACGGTGGCACCGGGCGACGTCATCGGCGTCGTCGGGATGAACGGCGCGGGGAAGTCGACCCTGCTCCAGCTCCTCGGCGGCTCCCTCGAACCGCAGGCAGGCACGATCTCGCTGTCGCCCTCCGACGCCTTCGTGGGCGCGCTCCCGCAGGAACACGAGCGCGTCGTCGGCGAGAGTGTCGCCGCTTACATCGCCCGGCGCACCGGCTGTGCTGCGGCGACCGAGGCGATGGACGCGGCTGCCGCGGCGCTCGCCGAACCCCCGCAGGCAGGCGCGGACCCCGCGGACGTCTACTCCGCCGCCCTCGACCGCTGGTTGGCGAGCGGCGCTGCCGATCTCGAGGAGCGGATCCCCGCGGTCCTCGCCGACCTCGGGCTGGACCTCGACGCGGATGTCACGACCACGATGATGACCTCGCTGTCCGGTGGGCAGGCCGCTCGCGTCGGACTGGCGGCGCTGCTGCTGTCGCGATTCGACATCGTCCTCCTCGACGAACCGACCAACGATCTCGACCTGGACGGCTTGGAGCGGCTCGAACGCTTCGTGCAGGGATTGCGCGGGGGTGTGGTGCTCGTCAGCCACGACCGCGAGTTCCTCGCCCGCTGCGTCACGCGCGTCCTCGAACTCGACCTCGCACAGCAGAGCAACCGCGTCTTCGGGGGCGGATACGAGGCCTACCTCGAGGAGCGTGAGGTCGCCAGGCGGCACGCCCGCGACGCCTATGACGAGTTCGCCGACAAGAAGGCCGATCTCATTGGTCGCGCCCGGGTGCAGCGGGAGTGGTCCAGCCAGGGGGTGCGGAACGCGATGAAGAAGGCGCCCGACAACGACAAGATCCGGCGGAAGGCCTCGGCGGAGTCCTCGGAGAAGCAGGCCCAGAAGGTCCGGCAGATGGAGAGCCGTATCGCCCGGCTGGACGAGGTCGAGGAACCGCGCAAGGAGTGGCAGCTGCAGTTCACGATCGGCAGCGCACCGCGTTCGAGCACGGTCGTCGCGACGCTGTCCGAGGCCGTCGTCCGGCAGGGCGACTTCCAGCTCGGCCCCCTGTCGCTCCAGGTGAACGTGGGCGATCGCATCGGCATCACCGGGCCCAACGGCGCCGGCAAGTCCACCCTGCTCGCGACGCTGCTCGGTCGTCGCGAACCCGACGCGGGCAGTGCGAGCCTCGGCTCGAGTGTGCGGATCGGCGAGATCGACCAGGCCCGCTCACTGCTCGTCGGCACGGAGCCGCTCGCCGACCGCTTCGAGGCGATCGTGCCCGACCTCAGTCCGGGAGAGGTCAGGACGCTGCTGGCGAAGTTCGGGCTGAAGGCCGACCACGTGAACCGGCCCGTCGACGAGCTGTCACCGGGGGAGCGCACCCGCGCCGGGCTCGCCGTGCTCCAGGCGAAGGGGATCAACCTGCTGGTCTTGGACGAGCCGACGAACCACCTCGACCTCGCTGCGATCGAACAGCTCGAGGAGGCACTCGAGAGCTACGACGGAACACTCCTCCTCGTCACCCACGACCGCCGCATGCTCGACACCGTCCGGATCGAACGGCGATGGGTCGTCGAGGCCGGCCAGGTCGCGGAGCGCTAGCCCGCGGCGGTACCGCTCAGAGGCCTCGGAGGAGCGCGTCACGGAGTTCGGGTCCGATGTCCTCGGGAACGTCGACCTCGACCGCGAGCGCCTGGATCGCCCGGCTGTAGTAGTTGCGAGCGGCCGCAGCGAGCGTGATGTCGAGGATCTCCCGGTCGGAGAAGCCGTGCTGGCGCAGGGTCAGGCTGTCGGCGTCGGTCATCCGGTCCGAGTCGCGACCCACCCGTTCGGCGTAGGCCATCATTGCGACCTCCGCGGGGCTCAGGCCGGCGTCGTGATAGTCCGCCGCGATCCGCACGAGTTGGTCCTCCTCGAACAGCGCAAGCGATCTCCGGCCGTGAGCGAGACGGCAATGCCGTGACCGCGTCCCTCGCGCCGCGGCGAGCGTCACGAGCTCGTAGCGTCGCAGGCCGAGCGGTCGGGCGATCTCACCGATCAGCGCCTCCCATGCGGCGTAGGCCCCGGGGTTCAACGCCATCACCTTCGTGTGCGCCGCGACGAAACCCTGGTCGGCGATGTCGTCGTCGTACATCGCGGCCGTCGTCGCATCGGCATCGGCTTCGGGGATGGTGTGGAGGATCGACATGTCGGCCACCTCGTCGGAACGGGCCGCGGGCCGGGCGTCCGCGGCTACCGTTCATGATGGCACTCGAGATCGGCGCTGTCAGAACCCTTTTCCGGTTGGTCTCGGCGATCACATCGGCATCACCGGCCCCGGTTGTCGCCGGGGAGACCCGCGCCCCGACAATGAGCGAGGACCCCGCGGCGTTCGCCAGGCGGGGTCCTCGTCGTTCAGAGGGCGCGTCAGTCGCGCAGCTGCTCCTTGTAGTCGTTCTTCGCCTCGGTGGTGTCGCGCTCGGCTTCGGCCTTCTTCACGTCGGCCTCCGCCTGCTTCACCTTCGCGTCGGCCTTGGCCTCGTCGACCTTGTCGCCGATCCGGTCCTTGGCGTCTTCGACGGTCTCGCCGATCTTCCGGCCGGTCGCCTCAGCAGCGTCCTTGGCGTTGTCCAGGAATCCCATGTCAGCTCCGTCTCTGATCCCGACTCTCGGTCACCGTTCCAGCCTCGCGGGCCCGCGCCCGCGAGGCAACCACTTGTGTTCCGAGGCGTGGACGGCTAGATCATGAGACGATCCGGCGCGCGGGGGCGCCGTCGCTCAGGGGGCGGGGGCGCCACCGTCGGTCGGGGTCGCGTGCGGCAGCCAGTCCTTGAGGATGACCTCCTCCGGGTCGACCAGACGTTCGGTGTGGAGGTCGTACTCCGGGTCACGCTCGGCGAGGAACCGGGTGACGGCGTCAGCGTCCTCGTTGTCGTGTCGACGTCGTGCGCGGTCTGCCGCGTCCTGCTCGGTGCTCATGGATCCCACCGTAGCCCAGCCTCCGGCGGAGGGCACCGCTGGACACCCGGCGTCGGACACCCGGCACCGAGCGCCCGGCCGGATCCGTCCGGTCGGGCGTCGTGGGTTTCAGCGGAGACCCGCGACGGCCTCCACCGAGGCGACGACGGCGCTCGCCGTCCGGTCCAGCTCGGCCGCGGTGACGGCGGCGGTCCAACTGAAGCGCACGGCGGTCTGCGCGACCTCTGGAGCGATGCCGATCGCGAGGAGGACCGGTGACGGCTCGTCGCTGCCGGCGGCGCACGCGGAGCCGCTCGAGGAGATGACGCCCCGCCGTTCGAGTTCGAGGAGGACCGCCTCGCCGGAGGTCCCGGGGAACACGAACGATGCGATGCCCGGTAGGCGTCGTTCGGGGTGGCCCGTCAACCGAGCACGCGGGACCTCGTTCAGGACCCTCGCGATGAACGCGTCACGCAGTCCACTGACGCGGTCCACCGCTTCCACCCGATCACGCTCGGCGAGCTCCAGCGCCGTCGCGAGCCCGACGGCGGCGGCCACCTGTTCGGTCCCGCTCCGGCGACCGCGTTCCTGACCGCCACCGTGCAGGAGCGGTTCCAACGGCAGGGAGCCGCGCACGGCGAGCAGTCCGACGCCCTTCGGAGCACCGAGCTTGTGGCCGGCCAGGCTCAGCGCGTCCACGCCGAGGCGATCCAGTCCGAGCGGCAGCCATCCCGCCGCCTGCACGGCGTCGGTGTGGAACGGGACGCCTGCGGCCTGGGCGACGCCTCCGAGCGCCGACAGGTCCTGGACCGTGCCGATCTCGTTGTTGGCCGCCATCACCGAGACGAGCACTGTGTCCGGCCGCAGTGCAGCGGCGAGGTCGGCCGGGTCGACCAGGCCGGTCCCGTCCACCGGGAGGACGGTGGCCTCGACCCCGTGGAACCGCGTGAGGTACGCGACCGATTCCGCGACCGCCTCGTGCTCGATCGGCGAGGTGACGACATGGCGTCCGCGATCGAGGGCCGCCAGGGTGATGCCCTTGACCGCGAGGTTGTCCGCTTCGGTGCCACCCGAGGTGAACACCACGTCCCCAGGTCGGACGCCCAGCACGGTCGCGACGCGTCGCCGGGCGTCCCGCAACGCCCCGGCCGCCGCCTCGCCGACGGTGTGATGGCTCGACGGGTTGCCGAAGGTGCTCGTCAGGTACGGCCACATCGCCTCGAGCACCTCCGGGCGCACCGGCGTCGTCGCGGCGTTGTCGAGGTAGAGCATCTCAGTCGACCGAGACGTCGAGCCCGAGGTCGAGGGACCGGACGCTGTGGGTGAGGGCACCGGAGGAGATGACATCGACGCCGGTCTCCGCGATGGCCCGCACCGTCGTCAGCGTCACGTTCCCGCTCGCCTCCACGATGGCGCGGCCGGCGATCAGCGCGACGCCCTCGCGGAGCTGGTCGACGGTGAAGTTGTCGAGCATGATCGTGTCGACGCCCGCCGCGAGCACCGCCTCGATCTGGTCCAGGCGGTCGACCTCGACCTCGATCGTCGTCGTGTGCGGGAGCTCCTCGCGAGCCCGCAGCAACGCCTCGGTGACCGTCCGGCCGCGCTCGAGGAGGACCGCCAGGTGGTTGTCCTTGACCATGACGGCGTCGGAGAGCGAATGGCGGTGGTTGTGCCCGCCGCCCGATCGCACCGCGTGGCGCTCGAAGACGCGCAGGCCCGGGGTCGTCTTCCGGGTGTCGACGATGCGGGCGCGGGTGTCGGACACGGCTTCGACGTACGCCGCGGTGATGGTCGCGATGCCGCTCATCCGCTGGACGAAGTTCAGGGCGACGCGCTCAGCGGTCAAGACGGCACGCGCCGGACCCGACACCATGGCGATGGTGTCGCCAGCGGCGAAGCGCTCGCCGTCGGCGACGAGGAACGCGACCGTGATGCGTGGGTCGGTCAGTCGGAACGCCGCCTCGAACACGGCCGACCCGCTGAAGACGCCCGCCTCGCGTGCGGTCAGGGATGCCGAGGCCGTGGCGTCCTCCGGGATGAGGGTCGCCGCCGTCAGGTCGCCCCATGGGGCGTCCTCGACGAGGGCCGCGGTGACGGTGGTGTCGATGAGGTGTGGGGTCAGCATGGTGCGAGCACGGTTCCGTTCGCGGATGGGTGGGTGGTGGGCTGGGGCGCGTCGGCCGAGGTGGCGAGGACGATCGCGATGGGCGACGCCTGATCCGGATCGACACCGGGATGGTCGTCCCTGGCGTGGGCGCCGCGTGACTCGGTGCGTGCGAGGGCGCCGGCGACCACGGCCCGGGCGAGCAGCAGGAGGTTGCGGTCCTCGGCGGCAGCGACCGACCGTGGCGCAGTGACGACGTCGTGGAGTTCGGCCGACCACCGGTCCAGGGTCCGGCGCGCGAGCTCGAGACCACGCGCGTCACGGACCAGCCCGGCATCCCGCCACATCACGGCGTGGAGCGCCGACCGGCTGAAAGGCTCGACGGGATCCGTTGGGAGCCCGGGATCGTCATCGGCCGCACGGGGATCCAGGACGACCCGCTGACCGCCGAGCCTCGGGCGACCGGCGATCAGACCCGGTGCTGCATCGATCGCCGCGACGGCACGGGCCGCGAAGACGGCACCCTCGAGGAGCGAGTTGGAGGCGAGGCGGTTGGCGCCGTGGACGCCCGTCCGTGCGACTTCGCCCACGGCCAGGAGTCCGGGCAGGGTGGTCCGGCCGTCGAGGTCCGTGGCGACACCGCCCATCCAGTAATGTGCGGCCGGGGCGACGGCGACCGGTGTGCGCGACCAGTCCACGCCGGAGGCTCGGAGGTGCTCGTCGATCCCCGGGAACCGCGCGGCGAGGCGGTCCGCGCCGAGGGCGGTCGCGTCGAGTGTCACCGGGGCACCACCCTGCGCGGCCATTGCCCGGGCGATCCCTCGGGCGACGACGTCGCGTGGTGCCAGCTCGGCGTCTGGGTGGAGCTCCCGCATGAAGCGTTCACCGTTCGCGTCCCGGAGCACGGCCCCCTCGCCGCGGACGGCCTCGGAGACGAGGAAGCTGCCGGGTGCGGCGAGCGCGGTCGGGTGGAACTGGACGAGCTCCACGTCGGCCAGCACCGCTCCAGCACGGAGCGCTGCAGCGGCGCCGTCGCCCGTCGCCACCGCCGGGTTGGTCGTGAACGGGTAGAGCTGCCCGACACCGCCGGTGGCGAGGATCACCTGGTCGGCGTCGACGGTGAACGCACCGCGCTCGGATGACCGGAGGTGCGCACCGGTGACCGTTCCGGCGGTGACCACCAGGTCGACGAGGACGGTGTGCTCCAGCACGGTGACCCGCCGGGCCGCAAGCGTCTCGACGAGCGCCGTCTCGATCGCCGCGCCGGTCGCGTCACCGCCGGCGTGCAGCACCCGGGGGTAGGAGTGTGCCGCTTCGAGGCCCTTCGCGAAGGCGTCGCCGTCGCGGTCGAACGCCACACCGAAGGCGATGAGCTCGCGGATCCGTTCGGGCCCCTCGGTGCAGAGCACCCGGACGGCCTCCTCGTCGCACAGCCCCGCACCGGCCAGCAGCGTGTCCCGGACGTGGTCCTCGACGCGGTCGTCGTCGAACATGACCCCGGCGATCCCGCCCTGCGCATAGCGCGTGTTGCTCTGGCCGAGGACGTCCTTGGTGACGACCACCACCTCGTGCCGTCCGCTGGCGTGGATCGCGGCCACGAGACCGGCGATCCCGCTCCCGACCACGAGCACCGTCGCCATGTCAGCCGGCCTGGGTTCCGGTGGCGACCGGCGGCTTCGCGGCGAGCATGCGCTCGAGCGACAGGCGGGCCGGGACGGCCACGTCGTCGGAGACGGTGATGCGGTTGAGCACCTCGCCCGCGACGAGTCCTTCGAGCACCCAGGCCAGGTAGCCGGGGTGGATGCGGTACATCGTCGAGCAGGGGCAGATCACGTCGTCGAGGCAGAAGATCGTGTGCTGCGGGTACTGCGCGGCGAGGCGCTGCACCATGTTGATCTCGGTGCCGATCGCGAATGTGGTGCCGTCCGGTGCCGCCGCGATGGCCTTCTGGATGTAGTCCGTCGATCCCGCCTCGTCGGCGGCGTCGACGACCGCCATCGGGCACTCGGGGTGCACGATGACCCGGACGCCGGGGTGCTGCGCCCGGGCGCGGTCGATCTGGTCGACGGTGAACCGCTTGTGCACCGAGCAGAAGCCGTGCCACAGGATGACCTCTGCCTGCTCGAGGTCCGTCGCCTCGTTGCCGCCGAGCGGGCGGTTCGGGTTCCACATCGGCATGTGCTCGAGTGGCACGCCCAGCTTCTTGGCGGTGTTCCGACCCAGGTGCTGGTCCGGGAAGAACAGCACCCGCTGTCCGCGCTCGAAGGCCCACCGCAGGACCGTCTCCGCGTTGCTGGACGTGCAGACGATCCCGCCGTGCCGACCGCAGAAGCCCTTGAGTGCCGCCGAGGAGTTCATGTAGGTGACGGGGATGACCGGTACCCGGCCGTCGGCGTCCGGTTCGGTCCCGTAGAGCGCCTCGAGGGCCTCCCACGCCTCCTCGACCTGGTCGATGTCCGCCATGTCGGCCATCGAGCAGCCGGCGGCGAGGTTCGGGAGGATCACGGCCTGCTCGGGTCCGGACAGGAGGTCGGCCGTCTCGGCCATGAAGTGCACGCCGCAGAACACGATCGCCTCGGCCTCGGTGCGTGCCTTGGCCGCGTTCGCGAGTTGGAAGGAGTCGCCGATGTAGTCGGCGTGCTGGACCACCTCGTCGCGCTGATAGAAGTGCCCGAGGATCACGACGCGGTCTCCGAGGGTCTGCTTCGCGGCCACGATGCGGCGGTGGAGCTCGTCGTTCGAGGCGTCGCGGTACGCGGCCGGGAGTTGTCCTTGTCGCGGCGAACCGGTCGGGATGACGTCGCCCATCGACGCGCCAGGGCCGTAGCTCGGCGGCTGCAGGTCGAACACCCAGGGCCCGGCCGCGAGCTCG
>Ga0308163_10004940_pt1 | contig 10387 bp, 9 predicted proteins | sample PhyTR1_FD_201037 | JGI IMG/M metagenome (GOLD analysis project Ga0308163, IMG submission 201037) | Phyllosphere microbial communities from UC Gill Tract Community Farm, Albany, California, United States - DLSLT.R1 | ecosystem: Host-associated > Plants > Phyllosphere > Unclassified | place: USA...
CGTGGAGATGATCCTGCCGGTGAAACTGTAAAACGGTTTATCCGTTGCGCCGATATTCCAGATGCTGGCTGCTCACGCCCTGGGTGACGAAATCCGCGTCGTCCGGGATCTGCACGTTAAAGAAATCCAGCTTGAATAACGGCAGCCGATTGAATTTCTTTGACTTGAAAATGCCGCGATTCCGTTTAAGCTCACTATAGCGGTCGCCTTTGAATTCCCGGTTCACGGAAGTGAATGGCAGCATATGCTCAGCCATGTCGGGGAAATGAAGCGTTGGATTTTTCCGTTTGAAATCCTCGAAAATCTCAAACTGATCGCGGCAAATCACCTGGATTGCCGTTTCCGGAAAATTGTTATGCTGCGTCCACAGCACATGCCAGCCGCTGCGGGTCTGGTCGAGGAAATCGCGCAGCCTTGGACTGAGGATATACGCGTCCGACTCGATATGGATGATTTTATCGGCCCCCAATTCCCGGGCCACCTCCACCGAATGCAGAAAGCTGCGCCACCAGCCGGGATAGTCCTTGATGTTTTGCCGCCCCAGGTTATCGTCGAAGCGAATGATCAGATTCTTGTCTTGCAATGATGCCAGTGGGGCGGTGCTCGGCACCGTCTTGATGACCTCAGCTGGCGGCAGGTACGGCGACCCATCGTCGATCATGAGTCGTTTGACCACATCCAGCGGGAAGTCCTGATAATAATCGAGCCAGCGCTTATATCGGCTCTCCCATGCCTCGGCATTACGGATATAGCTGGTGCAAAATATTATCGACTTCATTGCTTATTCGACGAGCCTTAAGCTTTCGGCAACGTCACGCCACGCTGGCCTTGATATTTACCGTTGCGATCCTTGTACGACACCTCGCACACTTCATCGCTCTCGAAGAACAGCACCTGCGCGCAACCCTCGCCGGCGTAAATCTTTGCCGGCAGCGGCGTGGTGTTGGAGAATTCCAGGGTCACATAGCCTTCCCACTCCGGCTCGAACGGCGTCACGTTGACGATAATGCCGCAACGCGCGTACGTCGATTTACCCAGGCATACCGTCAGTACGCTGCGCGGAATACGGAAGTACTCCATGGTGCGCGCCAACGCGAAGGAGTTTGGCGGAATGATGCAGACATCGCTCTTGACGTCGACAAAGGAGTTCGAATCGAAGTTCTTCGGATCGACGATGGTGCTGTTGATGTTCGTGAAGATCTTGAATTCGTCGGCGCAGCGGATATCGTAGCCATACGACGAGGTGCCGTAGGAGATGACTTTGCGGCCATCCTGCTCACGCACCTGGTCCGGGAAGAACGGCTCGATCATCCCATGCTGCTCCGCCATGCGGCGTATCCATTTATCGCTTTTAATCGTCATCGCAAGGTATTCCTAAAATTGCCGGGGGGCGCTACCGCGCCGAATGGACGAGATTTTACGCGAAAGCCCCGTATTTCAGAACTTTTTTAGCGCCGCCGGCGACGGATTGTTCGTCCAGCAGACCGGCGATCATCTCAGCCGTAGCGTCGGCCGCCGCCACCGGCGCCTCCATCGGAAACAGATGGCCGCCGGGGATCAGCCGGAAGTGGCGTCCCACCAGTGCCTGCGTGTGGTCATGGCCCGATTGGCTGGTTTCCCATGAATCGGTGCCGCCGATGAAGCCGATCGGCACCGGGAACTGCCCGCGCACGATTCTAGGCAGATGATGCGGCAAGGTGGCGTAGACCGCCGTCTCGATCTCCCTGGTGTAGCGCAGCTGCACGCCTTCAGGATGCGGTGCGAGGCCGTTGTCGATGTAATCGGTCAGCACACCTGGCGCCCAGGCGGCGAAGATATCCTTGCTGGCGAAGTGCTCGTACGCGGTGGCGGCGCTGGGCCACACATTCCGGCGGCGCTTGGAGAATTTGGCCGGCGGCACGTCGTACTGCTTGCCAACCAGCTTAATGGTGCGCCACACCAGCGCGCGCCAGCCGGCGACCACCGGCGCGTCGAGCATGACGACGCAGCGCACCAGGTCCGGCCGCGCATGGGCGACCATTAAACTCAGCATGCCGCCCAGCGAATGCCCGACCAGGATCACCGGCTCCGTGTAACGCGCGGTCAGTTCGGCGATGTATTCGTCCACAAGCCGCGGCCAGCAGTCCGTGACCGGGTACTGTGGGTTATGCGCGTGCATATCGAGCGCCTGGATGTCGAATCGCTCGTTCAAGCGCTCGAAGAACTGGCGGTACACGCCAGCCGGATAGCTGTTGGCATGGGCGAAATGCAGCTTGGGCTTGCTCACAAGCGGTCTCCGTATGGTTATTATCGACCAATTGTAACGGTAGATCCGGCCAGCGGCTGGTGGGAAAGCTCTAATTCAACGGCCATGCACCAAGGAACACTAACCTAAGCGCCCATCTAAAATACGTAGGGCGGATTAGCGCAGCGTAATCCGCCATGTACGAGTCGTCAGCGGCTCATGGCGGATTACGGCGTTCCGCCTAATCCGCCCTACCAATCATCGGCCATACCAATAGCGCGCATGTGTCTCGCGATAGCCGGAAATCCAAATCGTCCCACCGAAGTCGATGGTCAGCGCGCCCAATTGATCCGTGCGCAAGCGTTGTATTCGCAACTCGCCATATCGCTCGTAGACTTCCTTTTTGGGATGTTGGTAGCGATTGCGGTAGCCGACCTGGAAGATGGCCGCCTGCGGGCTGACCGACTTTAAGAACTCCGCCGTCGAACTGGTACCACTGCCATGGTGCGGCACCAGCAAAACATCGGCCCGCAGCCGCTCACGGTCGCGCGACACAAGTTGTTCTTCTTGCAAGGCCTCGATATCCCCGGCCAGCAGCATCGATTTGCCGCCCGCGGTGATTTTCAGCGTACAGCCCCGCGCATTGGGTTTGAGCGTGTGATCAGCGTAGCTGGCTGTCAGCGGATGGAGTATCTCGAAGCGCACGCCGTCCCAGGTCCATGCCTGGCCTGCGGCGCACTGCAGGTGCCGTCGGGCCGCCGCCATGATCGGATGATTGGGTTGCAGCGATCCGAGCACCCAATCGACCGGCAATCCATCCATCACCGACAAGGCGCCGCCGGAATGATCGGCGTCGCTGTGGCTGACAATCATGCCATCAAGCGACGGAATGCCGCGCGCCCGCAGATACGGCAGGATGACCCGGTTGCCGGCGTTGATGTCGGTACCGTAGCTTGGGCCGGCATCGTACAGCAGGCGATGATGACTGGTCTCGATCAACAGGGCCATGCCCTGCCCGACATCGAACGCGGTTACCGTCATGCGGCCCGGTTCCGGGTGCGATGGCTCGGCAGCCAGCAGCGGTATCCACGTCGCCAGGCCAAGCCAGCGGACCGGCCACCCGCGCGGCGCGAGCAGCCACAAGGTGCCGAACATCGCCCAACAAAACAGCCATAAAGGCGGTGTCGGCGCCCGCCAGACGGCGTAACGCAAACCGCTGAACCACTGCAGGCAGATCGTCAGCCATTCGACCAGAGCATGTGCCACACCGAGAACGAAACTGGCCAACGTCAACGGCAGCATGCTGCCGACCAGCGCCAGCGGCGTAACGACAAGGCTAATCAACGGTATCGCCACCGCGTTCGCCAACGGGCTGATGACGGATACCTGCGCGAACAACAGCATGGTCAGCGGCACCAGTCCAAGCGTGACGGCGTACTGCGTATGCGCGCCGACGCGCAAGGCCGCCCAGAATCGCGCAACCGCTGTCTGTCCGGGGTGTACATCTTGCGAGGTGTCCTCGGCGCCTTGGGCCCGCCCTGCGGGGCGCCGCGTGGTACGTCCGACAGTCGAATACAAAATGACGGCCACGGCGCCGAAAGACAACCAAAATCCCGGCCACAGCACCGCCCATGGATCAAGCAGCACCACGACGCCCAGCGCGGTACACAACACATGTGACACGCTGGCGATCCGGTTCAGCCAGAGCGCGACGGCAACCACGATCAGCATGTACAGCGTACGCTGGGCCGGCACCCCGAAGCCGGCGAGCAGCACATACAAGAAGGCCACCGCCGCGCCAACCAGCGCCGCGACTTTTTGCGCCGGCAGCACCAACGGCAGTTGCGCGCGCGTGAAAAACGAATGCCGCCACAACGTGAAGGCGATCAGCGCAAACAATCCCGCCACCATCGTGATGTGCAACCCGCTGATGCTGACCAGATGACCGATGCCGGTATTGGTGAACACCTTCCAGTCGGCTTGATCGATCCCGCGCTGATCGCCAACCACCAAGGCGACGATCACGCCCGCGTAGGGTTTGCCGGGGAGCGCCGCCAGGATCCGTGCGCGCAGCACGGCGCGACTATGCTCGACGAGGTTGCGGGCACTGAAGACAAAGCTGTCCAGCCGCCGGTTGCCGTGATTCGGCCGCACGTAGCCGGTCGCCCGAACGCCCTGCTCCAGCAGCCAGGCCTCGTAATCGAAACCGTATTCGTTGGCATTGCCGTGGGGCCGTTGCAGGCGGACGGTGAGCTGCCAGCGTTCGCCCGGCTGCACGTCTCCCACTTCGGTCACCTGATCGCGAAAGCCCGAATACCACGACAAGGCGATACGGGGAGGCACCGGCGCCGGCCCGGGCATCGTATTTCGCGTCTCGCCCCGCCCATCGAGCACGCGCTCCACCGCGAAGTTGAACCGCACGCCTTGCGCAAAACGGTAGGGCAAATTATCGATCGTACCCACGACCGTGAAGTCGCGTCCCTCGTCCACGCTTGCCAATTGCGATGACAACGCGCCATGCGCAAGCCACGCCGCCCAGCAGAAGCCTACAGCGACGCCTGCCACCACCGCATGGGCCGGTCGCAAGATGCGATACGCGAGCGCCGGGCCTGCCGACAATCTGCGCAGGGCGACGCTGTGCCACAGGGCGAGCCACACGGTCAGCAGTCCGGCGTGCCACGCCAGGACGGCGATCAGAGGCAGCGCCGCCTGCGTTTGCAAAAACGCCGCCCCCGCCGCAAATCCGATGATCGCCATACGCATCGCCACCCCGCCAGTACATCGCTACCGCAGCCGAACAATCGGCCCTACCTTGGGCCGACACAGCGATACTATGCAAGCTTCGGTCAGCCCTTCGGCTGGTCGATGCGGCGTTTGATACGAATCAACAGAAGGATTTCTTCAAACGAACAAAAACGCCGACAGGGCTAACCCCGCCGGCGCTCGATATGGCTTGAAGAAATTTAGTGCTTATTTCGGCGAGACGTCGGTTGCCTTGACGGCGATCCGCTCGGCGATGTTTTTCGCGGCGATGGTCTCGGTCAAAAACGAGGTCGACTTCACCAGCAGATCGCGCGCCACTTCTTCCAGAGGCGAGCCGCTGATGCTGGCGTGGTTGCCACCCAGCCCGGTTCCGCCGCCCCAGCCCATCGCCGAGACGCCGAAGCCGGTCTTCTCGTTATTGGCCTGGAAGGTCTTGGAGGCGATGATCTTGGCCCGACGCACGTCCACCACGCGGATGTCCATGTTCATGTGGACCTTGGACTTCTTGTAATCGACCGCGCCGGCCAGCATGCTCAGCGGGCCCTTGAGGAAGCTCAGGCCGCCCAGGCCGGTGGAGCTTTGCTCGAAGCCCAGCGACGTGATCGAACCGGTGATCATGTAGTCGGCCGCTTCGGCCTCGACCTTTTTGCCGATCAGCGCCAGCTCCTTGTTGATCTCTTCCATTTCGGCGCGCTCCTGCACGTCGAAGCAGCCGGTCTGCGTCAGCGCGGTGGCGAGCATCTCGGTCATGCCGGTGCCCACGCCGGTGTAACTCGGCTGTGCCACAGTGCCCGAACGCTCCCACCAACGGTACTGGCGCGGGTCCTGCTGACCAGCGCCGGACGAGCAATCGGCCGATTTGCATTTAAATTCGGTGAACACGACCTTGGCCGCAGGCGTTGTGCACTTCGGCACGTTGATTTGGCGCTCCGACACCTCGCTCGTATCGGCGAAGCACATGGCGGGAACAAACAGGAGGGCAGCGGCGAGGCGAACGTCTGGTTTCATATGGAGTCCGTGAGTTTGTACAGGCAAATATTGGCAATTATGCACTGCACACTCAGCAATAAATCTCTCCAAATGTAACAACGCAGTGGTCAATTACACAAAATTTGAGATGCCGCAACACGCGTGGCGCGATTTCGTGCTTGAACCGCCTCTAGAGGCGTACCAGGGCTTGGCGGGCGTTGGCAGTGGTCGCCGACGCGACCTCCTCCACGCTAATGTCGCGCAGCTCGGCCAACACGGCGCCGATGCGGGGAATCTGGTCGGGACTATTGCGCCCCGGGTGTATCCAGCTGGGGGAAATATCGGGTGCGTCGGTCTCCAGCACGATCGCCTCCAGCGGCAGCTCGGCTGCCATGCGGCGTATTTGCAGCGCGCGCGTAAAGGTCATGGCGCCGCCGAATCCAAGCTTGAATCCCAGGTCGATATAGCCCTGCGCCTGCTGGAAGCTGCCATTGAAAGCGTGAGCGATGCCGCCGGCTGGCCGGATCTGGCGCACATGCTTGAGCACCACGTCCTGCGAGCGGCGTACATGCATCAGCACCGGCAGCTCGAAATCGCGGGCGATCTTGAGCTGCTCTCGGAAGAAGAAGATCTGCTTCTCGCGCATCGCCGGCTCGGTCAACATCGGGATGAAGAAGTCCAGCCCGATCTCGCCCAGGGCCACGAAGCGCGGATCGGTCAGTGCCGCCTCGACCTGCTCGCGTAGCACTCGCAGGTCGTCCTCCTTCGCGTTCGGCACATAGATGGGGTGGATGCCGAGCGCGTAGCAGCCGTTATCGACACTGGCCGCCAACTGCGCGACGATGGAGAAATTGGCAGTGTCCACCGCCGGAATGACGATCATGCCGACACCCTGCTCCCCCGCCTTGCGCGCCTGTTCGACGGATTCGTCGCCGAATTCGTGCGCGTCGAGGTGGCAGTGGGTGTCGATCCACATGATGTCAGTCCTGGTAGGGTTTCAAACCTTCGTCGGTCAGGCGCAGTACGCGGTCGCAGCGGCGCGCCAGTTCGATGTCGTGGGTGACGATGACGAAGGCCGTGCCCAGGGTGCGCGACAGCTCGAGCATCAAATCGAAAATCTGCTGCGCGGTGGCGTGATCCAGGTTGCCGGTCGGTTCGTCTGCCAGCACACAGGCGGGCTGCGTGACCAGCGCACGCGCCAGCGCCACGCGCTGACGTTCGCCACCGGACAATTCGCCCGGCACGTGCGTGACGCGCTTGGCCAGATTCACGCGGGCGAGGATTTGCTGCGCGGCGCTGGTCGCGTCGCTGCGCTTGACGCGCCGTATCATCAGCGGCATGCCGACGTTGTCCAGCGCGGAGAACTCCGGCAGCAGATGATGGAACTGGTAGACAAAGCCGAGCGACGCGTTACGCAGATCGCCGCGCGCCGTTTCACTCAGGCTGGCGAAGTCTTTGCCCAGCAGGGTCACGCTGCCGGTGCTTGGCGTATCGAGGCCGCCCAGCAGATGCAGCAGCGTCGATTTACCGGAGCCCGAGGCGCCGACGATGGCAACGCGTTCGCCGCGTCGCACGTCGATGTCGATCCCGGCCAGTACCTTTACCGAGTAGCTCCCCTGCGTGAAGGTCTTGCCCAGGTTTCGGCAGGACAGGACCACCGGTTCCGTCTTGGTCGTCGAATCACTCATAGCGCAATGCCTCCGCAGGTTTGACGCGGGCGGCCCACCAGCTTGGGTAGATCGTGGCGACGAACGCCAGCACCACGGCCACGCCGCCGATCTTGAAAACGTCCGGCCAGCGCATGTCCGACGGCACGGCGCTGATGTAGTAAATATCCTTGGACAAGAACTGCACTCCTAATAAATGTTCGATAAACGGCACGATGATGTCGATATTGAGCGCCACCAGCACGCCGCCCGCCACGCCCAGTATCGTGCCCAGGATGCCGACCAGCGCGCCCTGGATCATAAAGATCTTCATGATCGAGCGCGGCGAGGCCCCCAGCGTGCGCAAAATAGCGATATCGGCCTGCTTGTCGGTCACCGTCATCACCAGCGTGGACACCAGATTGAAGGCGGCGACCGCGATGATCAACGTCAGGATGATAAACATCATGCGCTTTTCGGTCTGCACGGCGGCGAACCAATTGGCGTTAAGTTTTGACCAGTCGCGCATGACCAGGTCACCGGGCATGGAGTGCTTGAGGTCCAGCGCCACCTGCGGCGCGCGGTTCATGTCGGACAGGCGCAGGCGCAAGCCGGCCGGCGCGTCCAGGCGCAGCAGCTTTTCGGCGTCGGTCAGGTGAACAAAGGCCAGCGCGGAGTCGAACTCGTTGTGACCCGCCTCGAAAATGCCGACCACATTGAAGGAACGCATGCGCGGCAGCATGCCGGCAGGCGTGGCCTGCCCTTGCGCCAGCGCCAGCGTGACCTTTTCGCCCAGATTGACGCGCAGCGCGCGCGCCAGCTCGATCCCCAGCACGATGTTGTAGGCGCCCGGCTGCAGCGCGCTGAAACTGCCGCGGCGGGTCTGTTTGGCGACGTCGGAAACGTTCGGCTCCTGCTCTGGCAGCACCCCACGGACGATCGCCGGGCGCAGGATATCGTCGCGCACCAGCATGCCCTGGGTCTCGGCGAACGGCGCGGTGCCGATCACTTCCGGATTCTTGCGCGCCTCAATGGCGGCGGCCTGCCAGTTCGGCATGGACCCGCGCGGGTCGAATACCTCGACGTGCGCCAGCACCGACAGCATGCGGCCGGTCACTTCCTTCTGGAAGCCGTTCATCACCGACAGCACCACGATCAGCGCGGCGACGCCCAGGCCGATGCCCGCCATCGAAATCAGCGAGATGAACGAGATAAAACTGTTACGCCCGCTGCGCTTGCCGGCGCGCGTGTAGCGCAAGCCGACCAGCCATTCAAACGGTAGATTCTTAATGATACTCATGTGTTCCAGCGGACAAAATCGGCGAAGTCAGCAGTTTGCCATACAAATAGTGTTCCATGGGTGCGGCGCAGCACAAAGCGCCAAGCCGCCCGCCTCACTCGTAACGCAGCGCTTGCGCCGGCTTGACGCGGGCGCCGCGCCAGCTTGGGTAGATGGTGGCCACGAACGCCAGCAGCACCGACACCACGCCAATGCGGGTGACATCGGACAGGCGCAGATCGGAGGGCACTGAGCTGATCAGGTAAATGTCCTTGGACAGGAAATGCATCCCGAACAAGCCTTCGATAAACGGCACGATGATGTGAATGTTGACCGCCAGCAGCGACCCCAGCGCGACGCCGAAGACGGTTCCCAGCACGCCGGTCAGCGCGCCCTGGATCATGAATATCTTCATGATCGACCCCGGCGAAGCGCCCAGGGTGCGCAAAATGGCGATATCGGCCTGCTTGTCGGTCACGGTCATCACCAGGGTGGCGACGAGATTGAAGGCCGCAACCGCGATAATCATGGTGAGAATGATAAACATCATGTTCTTCTGGCTTTTCACGGCGGCGAACCAGGTCGAATTGGCGCTGGTCCAGTCGCGCATGAACAAATCACCCGGCATCGATCGCTTCAACTCCCGCGCCACCTCGGGCGCGCGCTGCATGTCGGCCAAGCGCAGACGCAGGCCGGACGGCGCGGTCAGCCCGGCCAGCTCCTCGGCATCGCTGATATTGATGAGCGCCAGACCGGAGTCGAACTGATTGTGGCCGACCTCGAAGATGCCTGTGACCGTCAGCGAACGCACGCGCGGCTGCATGGCGTTGCCGGCGCCCGGCCCTTGGGCGCGCGCCAGGGTCACCGTCTGGCCGACTTCAACCTTGAGCGCACGCGCCAGCTCGGCGCCCAGCACGATATTGAATTGACCAGCTTTTAGCGTATCGAGGCTGCCGGACCGCATGTGCTCGCCGACTTCGGAGACATTTTTCTCGGCGGCCGGCAGTACGCCGCGCACCACCGACGGGCGCAGGATATCGTCGCGGATCAGCATGCCTTCGGTCTCGACGAAGGGTGCGGCGGCGCGCACCTCGGGGTTCGTGGCCGCCTCGCGGGCACGCTGCTCCCAGTGCGGCATGGCGCCACGCAGGTCGAACACCTCGACGTGCGCCAGCACCGACAGCATGCGGGTGGTCACTTCTTTTTCGAAGCCGTTCATCACGGACAGCACCACGATCAGCGCGGCCGTGCCCAGGCCGATGCCGGCCATGGAAATCAGGGAAATGAAGGAGATAAAACTATTGCGGCCGCTACGCTTGCCGGCGCGCGTGTAGCGCAGGCCGACCAGCCATTCAAACGGCAAATTCTTGACTATACTCATGGGCTACAGGGGCGATCAACTGAAGTGAGCCCGAAGTTTGCCATATAAATAGCATTCCATGGGTGAAACGCCCCACGCGCGCCGAGAAATCGTCGCGCCGCCGGACAGCGGCGGCGCGACGGTCA
>Ga0308163_10004941_pt1 | contig 10386 bp, 12 predicted proteins | sample PhyTR1_FD_201037 | JGI IMG/M metagenome (GOLD analysis project Ga0308163, IMG submission 201037) | Phyllosphere microbial communities from UC Gill Tract Community Farm, Albany, California, United States - DLSLT.R1 | ecosystem: Host-associated > Plants > Phyllosphere > Unclassified | place: USA...
TGGTCGAAGCACTGGGCGCGATTCGCCTGCGTTCCGACGTCGAACGCAAGCGCCTGTTCGGCGAGCAAACCGTAGCCAACGACGTGCAGGCCGGTATTTACAGTGCCGATGCCAGCGCTGCCACATACGCCCGCCTGCATGAAATCGCTGAAGTGATCCTGCATGCCGGTTTCCCGGTGGTGATCGACGCGACTTACCTCAAGCGCGAACAACGCGACAGCGCAGCAAAAATCGCCGAAGCCACCGGCACGCCGTTCCTGATCCTCGACTGCAACGCGCCGCAAGCGGTGATCGAGAGCTGGCTGGCGATTCGTCAGGCGGACAAGAAAGATCCGTCCGACGCCACGTTGGCCGTGATCGAGGCGCAACAGGCCAGTCGCGAAGCACTGACGCCGGAAGAGATCCTGCGCAGCAAGCGCGTGCAAACCAATGAAAGCGGGACCCTGGACACCGTCGTGGCGCAAATCCGCCAGCGTCTGCCGGGCCTGTAAGAAACTATTTCGGTCGTGAAGTCCTCGCTGGCTTCACGGCCGCCAAATAGTGGCACTATACTGGCGTCATAAAACCAACAGGTGATGTGACATGAGCCAGCCGAAACTTCTCGACACCCCGCTTTATGCCTTGCTGCACAAAGACGACATCGCAGGCTTCAACAAAGAACGCCCGAAGGACGGGCCGATCGACATGGTCGGCGGCGATTTCCGTGGCCTTGATCTGCGTGAACTGAACGCCGATGGCGTGGATTTCAGGGACGCGTACTTCCGTTCCGCCGATTTGCGCGGTATCGATTTCCGCAATTCATCGCTCGAAGGCGCAAGCCTGGCCCACGCACAGATTTCCGGGGCGTACTTTCCGCCGGAACTGAGTGCCGACGAAATCCTGATGTCGATGAATTTTGGTACGCGCTTGCGTTATCGCACCCGCTGATACACCCATTTTCCCCTGACACAACGCCTCCACCCTGTAGGAGCGAGCCTGCTCGCGAAGACGTAGTGTCAGTCACCATAAATTCGAGCTTTAAACCGCTTTCGCGAGCGGCCTCACTCATACATTGATGTGTGTTTTCTCCCTTCTTTTTGCGTTCGCAGGCCTTTCAAGCTCCCTTTCTTAGAAGCGTTTGCGTTGAATCCGACCAAACAACCACGCTTTTCCTACTGATGGCTACACTCCTGAGAAGATCGCCCACGCACCATTCGGCCGTCGCAAGGAGGCTTGATGAATGATGAACTGCAACACCTGAAGAATCTTGGCAAGACGTCGGCGCAATGGCTGCATGCCGTGGGCATCCACAGCGCCTCGGACTTGCGTCGCCTGGGGGCGGTGGATGCCTATCGGGCCGTGCGTACCCGCGGGTTTCGCGCATCAAAGGTGTTGCTGTATGCGATCGAAGGGGCGTTGATGGATGTGCACTGGAACGACATCCCTGCCGAACGCAAAGACGCTTTGAACAAGCAGCTCGATGCCATCTCTTCGCGTCACAAGAACTGAACAGGCCTGACTGCCATGTACCTGCTTGGGGAACAGTCGGTATCAGTCGATGCACTGATCAATCGCTTGCAGAGCTTGCCTGCACGCTGGCTCGAAGGGCTTGCGCCGTGCGGGCCGACGCTGGAGCCGGAAACCTCTGACGATCTGCAGCGACAATTACCCGGCGATCAACTGTTTCTGCTGACAGAAGGCGTGATCAACGGCTGCATTGGCGGGCGCGCGATCGTTTATTGGCAGGAAGGCGACTTGATCGGTCTACAACAGGGCCAGGCCTGGTCTGACTGCCGCCTGTGCAGTGACGGACCATTGCGGTTGCTGCCGTATCGACGCACTGAACTGATTCAACACGTGTTTGCCGAGCCTGAGCGGGCCGAGCAATTGCTGGAGTACCTACTGGGGCAGATGGCGATGCTGGCCCATGCGGTGGCCGAACTGAAACCCCGGGAGTTTCGCAGCACCAATGGCTTCAAGCGGGTCGAGAGCGGTGAAGTGTTGATCCAGCAGGGCGATGTTGCCGATCACGTCTTTGTGCTCATCGAGGGGCATGCCGAAGCGTTTGTTGACGGGCACAAGGTCGGTGAAGTGCCAAAGGACGAGATTTTCGGCGCCATGGCGGTGTTCACCGGTGAACCGCGCAATGCCACGGTCATCGCTCGCGAGCCGAGCACCGTGATGCTGATCCCCGGCGATCAGTTTCTGAACATGACCCGCAACAATCCGAAAATCGCTCACAGCCTGATTGAGAGCATGGCCCGGCGCATCGGCCAGCTCAACCAGCAGATTACCCGGATGAGCGCACCCGAAGGTCAGCGTTAAGTCCCGTGTTTCCGGGGCATTCCGGCTATTTAAACGACTAAATCAAGCAAATCGAGAAACAGAGGTTGACTCGTTAATGAGAATCGCTATGATTATCACAACTGGTCGCGAGATCAGTCGATATTCTGAAAAGCCCTTGGTTCGGACTCTCAGATTATCTCCTCATCAGGCTAATCACGGTTATTTGACCCGGTTTTTACCGGGTCTTTTTTTGTCTGTGGAAAAGTCATTGGCCGAACTGTTTGCGCATCTGCGCGCAGTAATCCTGCTCGGGTGTCGCGGGGGTGTACCAGACGTAATCGGCCATCGCGGCGCTGACCTCAGCCCCCTGCTCGGCCAAGAGCAGCACCGTCGGCGCCCGGGCTGCGCGCAGATCCATAACATGCAGCGGCACGCCAACATCCTTGCGCGCATGCCAGGCCCCTGCCAACAGTACGGCTGGCGTGGGCGCCGCGAGCAAGCGCTCGGCCATGCGTCGATCGCGCTGCTGCTGGACGGCAAGCATCGCCGGCATTTGTGATTTGGGCAGCAAGCCGCAGTGTGATTCGCTGATCTGCTCAAGCAGCGTGGTCTTCACCGAAGCCGCATTGCTGCGAGCACCGCTCAGGTCTGGCGGCTGACGATAGAAGGCGCGGATTTCGCGGTTATCCAGATTGGCCGCCAACAACGGATAGGGTTGCGTGAGGGCGAACCGAACGATTGGCCCATAGAGATTCCAATCCCAACCGCCCTCCCAGGCCAATGCGCCGGGAAGATCAGTGGGCGGCGTGACCGCGTGACGAACTTGATCAACTTTCGGCTGTTGATCAGGCGTGAGCATTTCCAGCAGCAAACTGCCTTGGGGCCGCTGCTCACCGAGCGCCTGTAACAGCCAGAACTGCACAGTGTGGTGATCAGCGTTGTCATGTTGTTCACCGATGATCAACTGTTGCGGCTTGGCCAAACGCATCAGCAGTTCCTCTGCTGTCAGTAACTCGCCGCTGTGCAGATCGCGAATCTCGCCGCTGAACGGCGGGGGCGGCGCGGCAACATGCTGACACCCCGCCAGCAGCAACACGATCAATAGCCACATCCCGCGCATGCCATCACCTCGATGAGAAATCAGCGGGCGATGATCAGCGGATGCCCACGTTCCGGGTGCGGCTGCACCAATACCTCGAGACCGAACACGGCTTTGAGCGTATCCGGTCGCAATACCTGCTGCGGCGTATCCAACGCCACCGGGCGCCCGCCTTCGAGCAACAACACACGATCACAATAGCGCGCCGCCAGATTCAGATCATGCAGGATGACCAGCACTGCCGCGCCACGATCGGCAAATTCACGCACAGCCTGCAGCGTCGTATGCTGATGCAGCGGATCAAGCATCGAGGTCGGCTCGTCCAGCAACAAACTTTGCCCGGCCTGCCCCGGCCACAGTTGCGCCAGCACCCGCGCCAGATGCACGCGCTGACGCTCGCCACCCGACAATGCCAGATAACTGCGACCGCTCAGATGCCCGGCATCCGCCGCCTCCAGTGCTGCCGCGACAATCTCGTCATCGCGCACCCGACCGCTCTGATAAGGCAGGCGGCCCATGCCAACCACTTCCTCGACGCGAAAGGCAAAGTCCAACGTCGACACCTGCGGCAACACCGCCAGACGCTGCGCGCGCTGGGTGCCCGTCCAGTGACTCAAGGCCTGGCCCTCAAGCGAAACCTCGCCTTCACTGGTCGTCAGTTCGCCGCACAGGGCGCCGAGCAGCGTGCTTTTACCGGCACCGTTCGGCCCGAGCACACCCAGCACCTCACCCGGTTCAAGTTGCAGGCTGACCTCGCTGAGCACCGTCTTGCGCCCACGACGGATATGCAGGTTGTGCGCACACAGCATCAGGCACGCCCTCGTAACAGCAGATAAAGGAAGAACGGCGCACCGATAAACGCAGTGACAATACCGATCGGCAACTCCGCCGGCGCCAGCGCCAGCCGCGCCACCAGATCCGCCAGCAACAGCAGGCTGGCCCCGGCCAACAGCGACGCCGGCAGCAGCACTCGATGATCCGGTCCGGCCAGCAGGCGCACCAGATGCGGCACCACCAGCCCGACGAAACCAATCATCCCCGCAGCCGCGACGGCCGCACCAACCCCCAGCGCGGTGCAAAACACCAATTCGCGCTTGAGCCGCTCGACGTCGATCCCCAGGTGCCCCGCCTCGGACTCCCCGAGCAACAAGGCATTCAGGGCCTTGGCGCGACGCGGCAACCACAATGCCACACCGGTGCTGATGATCAGCAAGGGCCAGAGCCGCGCATAACTGGCGCCATTGAGGCTGCCCAGGTTCCAGAACGTCAGCGTGCGCAGGGTCGCGTCATCCGCCAGATAAGTGAACAGTCCCACCGCCGAGCTTGCCAGCGCCGTCAGGGCAATCCCCGCCAGCAGCATGGTCGCGACGTTGGTCTGACCGTTACGCCGCCCGAGCCGATAGACCAGCGCGGTCACCCCGAGCCCACCGAGAAACGCACACGCCGACAACAGATACGGCCCGAACCACTCCGGCAAACCGCCAAAAAACGTACCACCGACAATCGCCACTGCTGCGCCCAGCGCCGCGCCACTGGACACCCCGACCAACCCGGGATCGGCCAACGGATTGCGAAACAAGCCCTGCATCGCCACACCGGACAGCGCCAGCACACCACCCACCGCTAACCCGAGCAAGGTGCGTGGCAAGCGAATTTGCCCGAGGATCAGTTCAGCCTGCTCCAGACCGTCCGGCGCCAGCGGCACGCCGAGCATGCGTAACGCAGCACGCAAGGTATCCAACAGCGGCAGACTGACCGGACCCAGCGCCAATGACAGCCAGATGGCCAGCAGACACAACAGTGTCAGGCCGATGAACAGGCTGCGGGGTTTGACCAATGGAGTCATGGATGGCCCTTGGTCGGGTAGAAACCGTCAGACAGACGCTGCAACGCCGCCGGCAAACGTGGCCCGAGCCCACCGACCAGCAGCGTCGGATCCAGCTCCAGCACCCGTCCGGCCTTGGCCGCGCGACTTGATTGGAGAATCGGGTTTTCCTTGAACAGCGCCGCTTTCGCGGCCGCACCGCTCAGCGCGCGATCGGCGAACACCAGCACCTGCGGATCGAGCCCGGCCAGCGATTCCACAGAGAACGGTTTGTAACCGGTATGCGTCGCCAGGTTCTGCCCGCCCGCCTGTTGCAATAGCCAGTCGGCAGCAGTGTCTTTACCGGCGATCAACGGTTTGCCGCCGGCATGCCCGATCAGCACCAGCACGCCGGGGGCTTCATGCTCAGTCTGCAACTTGGCGACCCGGGATTTCTGCACCGCGAGTTGCTGTTGATAACTCTCCAGCAACTGAGTCGCCTGCGATTGCGCACCCAGCAACTGCCCCAGATGCGTGACGTTTTTCTCCAGCGTCGGCAGATCCGGCTGCGCCGAGAACAGTTCGACCCGCACCTTGGCGCTCTTCACTTGAGCAATGACCGGCGGCGGCCCCATTTCTTCGGTGCCGATGAGGATGTCCGGGCGCAGGCTGAGAATGCCTTCTGCCGACAGGCTGCGCTGATAGCCGATGCTCGGCAGTGTCTTCAGCGCCTCAGGATGCTGGCTGGTGGTGTCGACGCCGACCAGTTTCGATTGGCCGCCCAACGCACTCACCCACTCCGACAGCGCGCCACCGGCACTGACCCAACGTTGTGGCAAATCGGCCGCTAGCGCCTGCAGGCTGGCGACCAGTCCGACACACAGCACAACAACGTGGGTACTCAGACGCATACGCAGCTTTCCTCGAACAGTTTTCCCGGGCAGCGGAACAGCAGGCCAAGTATCCTTGGCGATGGTTGCGCGTCGTGGGTGAAGGCGGCCATTTGATAATTGTTTGCATTTAAACGTCAAGCTCGGACACTTCTGAAACGAGCCGACACTTGAGGATAGCCATGAAGTTTTTGTGCGCGGGGGCCGATCTGGCCGAGGCCGGCAGCCGTGGGTTCGACATCAACGGAAACAAACTGTTTGCCGTGCGCCGCGACGGCAAGGCTTATGTATACCTCAACCGTTGCCCGCACCGCGGCGTCGGACTGGAGTGGCAGCCCGACCAGTTTCTCGACTCCAGCAACAGCCTGATCCAGTGCGCCACCCACGGCGCACTGTTTCTGATCGAGGACGGCGAATGCGTCGCCGGCCCCTGCGCCGGGCAATCCCTGACCGCCATCCCTTGTCGCGAAGATACCCAAGGGCTGTGGATAGATATTTAACCGTTGAGCAAAACATCCAGTCGCCGGTCGATTACCATTTCTTCATGGTTTAACCGTACGCCATAGGCCAACACCTCGACCCCGCACATCACTGCCTCGCGCAGCGCATCCGCGTAGGCCGAATCGATTTCCTCCGCCGGACGCACCGCGTCGATCCCGCTGAGATTGACGCAATACAACTGCACCGCACGAATGCCGTCACGGGCCAGATGCGCCAGCTCCCGCAGATGCTTGGCGCCACGCTGCGTGACTGCGTCGGGAAACGCCGCCACATTCGTCCCGTCGAACCCCAGGGTGACGCTTTTCACTTCCACATAGGCGGGGCCACTCGGGTATTCGAGGCGAAAGTCGATGCGACTCTTTTCCTGGCCGTACGCTACTTCTCGTTTAAGCGCCGTGAAGCCGTTCAACTCGCTGATAACCCCAGCCTGCAACGCTTCTTCGACCAGCGCATTGGCGCGCCCGGTGTTCACACAGAACAACCGGCCCTGCGGGGTTTCACCGATTTCCCAGGTCCCGGGCAGCTTGCGCTTGGGGTCGTTGGAGCGGCTGAACCACACCTGCCCGCCCTCGACCTGGCAATTGAGCATCGAGCCAGTGTTCGGGCAATGCAAAGTCATCAGTTCGCCGTTGAGCGTTTCAACATCAGCGAGAAAACGTTTGTAGCGGCGAATCAGCCGCGCCTCTTCCAGGGCCGGATAAAAGCGCATCAGCCTTGCCAGCTCTTCAAGCCACGGGCGATCCGTTCCACCGCTTCCTGTAAGCGAGGGAGGTTTTGCGTGTAGGCAAAACGCACATGGTGACCGGCCTGATAACGCCCGAAATCCAGCCCCGGGGTAAAGGCAACGTGCTCGGTTTCGAGGAAATGTCGGCAGAACGCGAAGGCATCACCGCCGAACTGGCTGATATCCGCGTACAAGTAGAAAGCCCCTTCCGGCTCGACAGCGATGTTGAAACCCAACTCGCGCAACGCCGGCAGGAGGAAGTCGCGACGACGGCCGAATTCAGCGCGGCGCTCTTCGAGGATGGCGATGGTGTCTGGCTCAAAACAAGCCAAAGCGGCGTGCTGCGCCATGCTCGGGGCGCTGATGTAGAGGTTCTGCGCGAGTTTTTCCAGTTCGCCGACGGCAGCGTCAGGCGCTACCAGCCAGCCGAGGCGCCAACCGGTCATGCCGAAATATTTGGAGAAACTGTTGAGAACAAACGCGCTGTCATCGACTTCCAGCACGCTCGCCGCGTCGGTGCCGTAGGTCAGGCCGTGATAAATCTCGTCCACCACCAGATGCCCCTGCCGCGCCTTGATGGCTGTGGATAACCCGGCCAGCTCATCACGGGTCAGGATCGTCCCGGTCGGATTGGCCGGCGAGGCCACCAAGGCCCCGACGCTGTCGTGGTCCCAATGCCGCGCCACCAGATCCGGGGTCAGTTGATAACGCACGTCCGGCCCGACCGGAACCAGCTGCGCCGCGCCTTCGACCAGACGCAGAAAATGCCGGTTGCACGGGTAACCGGGATCGGCCAGCAGCCAGTGTTTGCCGGGGTCCACCAGCAAGGCGCTGGCCAGCAACAGGGCGCCGGAGCCACCGGGAGTGATCAGGATCCGTCGCGGATCAATGTTCAGGCCGTAACGTATTTGATAGAAACCGGCGATCGCTTCGCGCAACTCGGGGATGCCTCGCGCTGCGGTGTAGCGGGTCTTGCCCGCTGTCAGCGCCGCTTGCCCGGCACGGATGATCGGCTCGGCCGTGGTGAAGTCCGGCTCGCCGATTTCCAGGTGGATCACGTCGTGCCCTTCCGCCTGCAATTCGTTGGCCCGCGCCAGCAGCGCCATCACATGGAACGGTTCGATCGCACGACTGCGCGCACTGTAGGACTGAGCCATTGGTTTTCCTTCGACGGGGAAAAAGAGACGATTCTACCCATCTGCCGGAACGAGCGAGAACCCATCGCGGTCACAGCCTCAAGAACGCTGGACTGTAACGATATGAGCGTACGTTCCAGGATTGACTAAAATCAGAGATTGATCAGGTCTCCATCACTGGATGACATGACTTGCCAAACTTCTGCAAGCGCCACCCGCCGGGGCCTCGACATCCGGGAGTAGCGCAGGCCGAATTGATCTGGTAAGTTCGCCCGCTTGCAGCCGCAGGGCCGGCAGGTGTCGGTGATGGAGCAATCCTGCGCAATGGATTACAAGAGTAGAGGCGGTCCATTTCATGCCCACCCAAGTAAAGCAACAGCAGAATCAGACGATCAGCGGTTTCGAACCTTATGTTCCGGCGAAAGGTGAAGAGTACATGGGCGCCCCGATGCGCGCGCACTTCACCAAGATCCTGAACAAGTGGAAACTGGACTTGATGCAGGAAGTCGACCGTACGGTTGATCACATGAAAGACGAAGCGGCCAACTTCCCTGACCCGGCCGACCGTGCCAGTCAGGAAGAGGAATTCGCCCTGGAGCTGCGCGCCCGCGACCGCGAGCGCAAACTGATCAAGAAAATCGACAAGACCCTGCAACTGATCGAAGACGAAGAGTACGGCTGGTGCGAGTCCTGCGGCATCGAGATCGGCGTCAAGCGCCTCGAAGCCCGCCCTACTGCGGATCTGTGCATCGATTGCAAGACCCTGGCGGAAATCAAGGAAAAGCAGGTCGGCAAGTAATCTCGACCTGAACGAAAAACGGAGCGTGCGAACGCTCCGTTTTTGTTTCTGCCTTTTGCCCCTTGCCTTTGTGGGAGCAAGCCTGCTCGCGATAGCGGTGGGTCATTCAACATCAATATTGACTGACCCACCGCTATCGCGAGCAGGCTCACTCCTACAAGTTGACCTGCGTATGCCCTGAAAGAAGTTTCGTTTCCATGACTGCCAAAACCGCCCCCGCCTACATCGGCCGCTTCGCCCCCACCCCCAGTGGCCACCTGCACTTCGGCTCGCTGGTCGCTGCCCTCGCCTCTTACCTCGACGCGCGCGCGGTCGGCGGGCGCTGGCTGGTGCGCATGGAAGATCTCGATCCGCCCCGGGAAGAGCCAGGCGCACAGGCGGCGATTCTCAAGGCGCTGGAAAGCTACGGTTTCGAGTGGGACGGCGAGATGGTGCGCCAGAGTGACCGGCACGCCGCCTACGCCGACGTTCTCGACAGCCTGTTCAATCATGGTCTGGCCTACGCCTGCACTTGTTCGCGCAAACAGCTGGAACCGTATCACGGGATTTATCCGGGGCTGTGCCGCAATGCCGGGCATGATCAGAAAGACGCGGCGATTCGCTTGCGTGTGCCGGAGCTGGAGTATCACTTCATCGACCGGGTGCAGGGCGAGTTTCGCCAGCATCTGGGGCGTGATGTCGGCGATTTCGTGATACGCCGCCGCGATGGCCTGTACGCCTATCAACTGGCGGTGGTGCTGGATGACGCCTGGCAAGGCATCACCGACATCGTGCGCGGGGCCGATCTGCTTGATTCCACCCCGCGCCAACTCTATCTGCAAGAACTGCTGGGCTTTCGTCAGCCACGCTACCTGCACCTGCCGTTGATCACGCAACCGGACGGCAACAAGCTCGGTAAGTCCTACCGTTCGCCGCCACTGGAAGCCGATCAGGCCACCCCACTGCTGCTGCGGGCCCTGCGTGCACTGGGACAAAACCCCGGTGCCGAGCTGGCGCATGCCACCGCGCAAGAACTGCTGAAATGGGGCGCCAGCCACTGGGATGCGACCCGGATCCCGCGCACACTGACCCTGCCCGAAGCGCAACTGCAATGACGACACTTGCAGTGGCGCGCCCATCCGTTACCATCGCCGCACGTTTTCGGGCACGCGCATAAAAAAGAGAGGCC
>Ga0308163_10004944_pt1 | contig 10382 bp, 9 predicted proteins | sample PhyTR1_FD_201037 | JGI IMG/M metagenome (GOLD analysis project Ga0308163, IMG submission 201037) | Phyllosphere microbial communities from UC Gill Tract Community Farm, Albany, California, United States - DLSLT.R1 | ecosystem: Host-associated > Plants > Phyllosphere > Unclassified | place: USA...
ATAAACAGTGTTTTAAGCGGCACTTTGGATTTGGGTACAAAATGACGCTCAGCGGTTTGCTGGATATTCTTTACAGGAATATATATGTAGTAATTATTGGCAGCTACTATTCTGTCACGCAACTTGGTTTTTATAACCGTGCAGAGTCCTTTAGCCAGTTGCCGGTAAACAATATTTCAATGGTGATACACAGAGTAACTTATCCGATGTTCTCAGAAATAAGCGATGACGATGAAAAACTAAAGCGTGTATACAGGCGCATTATGCAGCAGGTGATTTTCTGGGTGGCACCCATACTGATCATTATGATCATTCTGGCCGAACCCTTATTTATTTTCCTACTCACTGATAAATGGCTGCCTGCCGTGCCTTACTTCCAGATCTTGTGCCTGGCAGGGATCATGTACCCGCTGAATGCCTATAACCTCAATGTACTGAAAGTAAAGGGAAGGAGCGATCTGGTACTCAGGCTGGAAACGATCAAGAAGTCCATCTGTCTGATAGGCATATTCTGCGCTACTTTCTTCGGCATCTACGGGCTCCTGTATTTTCAGTTGATTTTTAGTGTAGTAGCCTACTATATCAACTCAACGTATTCCAGTACGCTGATCGGCTATCCGGTGAGGGAACAGTTTCTGGACCTCTGGCCGATTTTCGCTGCGGCAATGATCGGCGGGGTAATTACCTATGTAATTGATAACCTGATAGTCGTTCCGCTCTCGCTGGGAAACCTGGGCCGGATCGTAACCAGTGGATTTATCTATTGTGTGGTTTATCTGTGTACCGGCCTTCTGTTTAAGCTTATCCCAATTGACGATTTCAAAATATTGATTCTAAAAAAATGATACCTGTAACAAAACCTTACATGCCTGCGGTTCAGGATTTTGAATTGTATGTGCACAACATTTGGGAACGCCAGTGGCTAACCAATAACGGTCCTCTGGTAAATGAACTGGAACTGGAACTGAAAAAGTACCTTTCATTAGATCATTTACTGTTTGTTTCAAATGGAACAATTGCCCTGCAGCTGGCCATAAAAGCGCTCGGGCTTGAAGGAGAAATTATAACCACTCCTTTCTCGTTCGTGGCTACCTCGTCCAGCATTGTATGGCAAAACTGTAAACCCGTCTACGTCGATATCGATGCTGAAACATTCAACATAGACCCGCGGAAAATAGAAGAAGCCATAACGCCCGCAACTTCTGCAATTATTGCTACCCATGTATATGGGAACCCCTGCGATATTGATGCAATACAGCAGATAGCTGAGCGGTATAAACTCAAAGTCATTTATGATGGAGCACACGCCTTTGGTACTACCTATAAAAATAAGTCTGTATTTGAGTATGGTGACATCAGCACAGTGAGCTTTCACGCCACCAAACTTTACCATACGGTAGAGGGTGGGGCCGTATTTACAAAAGATCCCGAGCTCTTGCGTAAAATGGCCTCCATGCGCAATTTTGGACACAGCGCCCCGGATGAGTTTGCAGGCCTGGGCATCAATGGTAAAAACTGTGAGTTCCATGCAGCAATGGGCCTTTGCAACCTCAGAAAAGTAGATGAGATCCTGGATAAACGCCGGCTGCTCTCCTTCTATTACTGGAAAACATTAGCTACACTTAGGGCAACATACCCCAAACTGAACGCTGATCTGGATTACAACTATGCCTATTTCCCGGTGCTGTTTGAATCAGAAGACCTGATGCAAAAATGCCTGAAAGCGCTGGAGAATGAAAAAATATATTGTAAACGCTATTTTTTTCCGGCACTTTCCACGCTGGAATTTCTGGCGCCTGCAGCCATGCCTGTTTGCGAGGATATTGCCAGCAGGATCCTGTGCCTGCCACTTTACCACAGCCTTACATCAAGTGATCTTGACCTGATCACCCGGATAATCCTCAGAGTACAAACCTATGATTCAGCCCCGGTTGAGGCAACTGCCCTGGCTGACCAGACCAAAGCGCAATTGGTATGAAAAATACTGCCGCACTACCATTGGTGAGTATATGTTGCATTACATATAATCACGCCGCATACATTGCCCAGGCACTGGACAGTTTTCTGATGCAGAAAACAAACTTTGACTATGAGATCATCATTGGGGAGGATAACTCAGCTGATGGTACCCAGGCTGTGCTCGAAAGATATGCAAAGGCATATCCTGAGGACATCACCGTGGTGAACCATAATCCCAACATAGGGGCCATTGCCAATCAGATTGATACTTTTTCCCGTGCAAGGGGCAAATATATTGCCTACTGTGACGGGGATGATTTCTGGACTGATCCCTGTAAACTCCAGAAACAGGTAGATTTCCTGGAGGCCAATCCCGCGTATGTGATCTGCTGCCACCATTCAACAGTAATCAATGAAGATGGCCAGAAGATTTACGAAAAGGCAGCGCCTCATGAGATGGAATTTGGGTATATGGATTTGCTCCTGGGCATACGCGAAGAGACCAGAAGCGGTTCGCTGATGGTGAGAAATGACCATTATGTGAATGCGGTTGGCAAGCTGGACTGGTATTCACAGACCTACGGCACCGACTTACTGTTCAAACTTTACATCCTCTCTGTTACCCAGCAGAAAATATACGTGATGCCTGATATGATGGCTTGTTACAGGATACACAAAGGTGGCATCTGGAGCATGATAGACGGCAAAGTGCGGAAGTCAAGGATGATCAGCGATTTCAATATTGTAGTGAATAATTTCGACTATCCATCAACTGCAAGAAGATCGTTACTGAGGATTTATCTGCAGAAATACCTGTTGTTTGAGTTGCGCTACTTAAAACTCAACAACGCTTTTAATACCCTGAGCAATCTTTTTTAACTCATTATCATGGCAGTTTCCAAAATCTATTTTGTGATCAATACCCTGCAGAGGGGTGGTGCAGAACGTGTGCTTTCTACGCTAAGCAATAGTTTGAGCAGTCGCGATTATCAGGTAACAATAGTTTGCATGAACCAGGCGCTGAGAGGTTATCCCATTGCTGAGAACGTGAAAGTGGTCACACTCGTTAACCGCAGCAAAAAGCAGAACGTGTGGCGCCGGATCGGCTATGGCTTAATGACAGGTTTCAGACTTTTCAGGCTGTTGCTGCTGGACAGGCCTTCGTGTGTGATCGCATTCATGACCAGCGCCAATCTATGGACTGGTCTTACCTGCGGCGTACTGGGTATCCCTTATATCGTATCTGAACGTACAACACCTGAGCTTACCATTCACCAGCTAAGCAAATTTCATAAATGGCTGTCCTATCATATTTACAAAAATTCAAAGGCGATCGTTATCCCTGCCAGGGGAATAGAAGAGGCTATGAAGCAGGAATACAAGTTTCGGCGGCTCCATAATTATCACCTCATCAGAAATCCTGTCTATCAATTTAAGCCTTCCACAGGGAAAGCGGTTCATGAGCGCAAATTTATCCTGGGGATCGGCAGGTTATCCAATGAAAAAGGATTTGATCAGCTGATCCAGGCCTTTAGCAGGGTAGAAGTGCGAAATATAGACCTGCTGATTATTGGCGTGGGCGAAGAGCGCAGCAACCTGATGGCGCAGATCCGGCAGCTGGAACTGGAGGACAGGGTATTTCTGCTGGGGGCAAGAAAGGATGTAGAGCACTATTACCGCGCTGCAACCTTGTTCGTTTGCCCCTCCCGCAATGAAGGTTATCCGAATGCGCTGGTAGAAGCCATGAGCAATGGCTGTGCCTGCGTAGCTATGAACTGTGAATTTGGGCCCGCGGAGATTATTGAGCATGGGCACAATGGAGTGCTGGTGCCGGACGGCGACCTGAAACAGCTAACCAAAGAGATCTTCAATGTTTTATTTGATAACACCTATAGGGCCGCTCTGGGCCGGAACGCCAGCCGCATCAAGGAAACCAATGCGCTGAACCTCATTTCCGATCAATGGGAAGAACTAATCAACACTTAACCTAAAATTTCAATTATGAATATTCCTTTTTCACCCCCATTCATTGATCAGCTGGTGATTGATGAGGTCATGGATTCCCTGAAATCCAACTGGATAACCTCTGGTCCCAAAGTGAAGGCTTTAGAAACAGAAATGGTGCAATTGACAGCATCCAAGGCTGCAGTATGCGTCAACTCCTGGACATCGGGAGCTATGCTGATGCTCAAGTGGTTTGGCATTGGTGAGGGGGACGAGGTCATTGTACCGGCATATACCTATTGTGCAACCGCATTATGTGTGCTGCATTGTGGTGCCAAACCGGTAATGGTAGATATCCTGGATGATTTTACAATTGATCCTGAGAAAATCAAAGCCAGCATCACCCCGCGGACAAAAGCTATAATCGCTGTTGACATTGCCGGTCTGCCCTGCCGCTACCATGATATACAAAAGATGATGGCAGCACCGGAGGTAAGGGAAAAGTTTGTGGCCCGCGGCCAGGAACAGGAACAGCTGGGCAGGATTCTGCTGATAGCAGATGCGGCGCACTCCATAGGTGCGCAATACGATGGAATGCCTGCAGCAGTTCAAAGTGATGTAGCTATCTTTTCATTCCATGCAGTAAAAAATATCACTACAGGTGAAGGAGGTTGTATTTGTTTAAACCTTCCCTATCCATTTGATCATACACAGATATACCAGTTCCTGAAACTGTTTTCCCTGAATGGCCAGAATAAGGATGCTTTCAGTAAGTCGCAGGGAGGAAACTGGCGATACGATATCCTCTGCAAAGGCTATAAAATGAATATGCCAGATCTCTGCGCAGCAGTGGGGCTGGCACAAATCAAAAGGTATAAAAATTTCCTGCTGCCCCTCCGTAAAATTATTGCACTCAAATACTGCGCTGCCTTTGCGGGTTACGACTGGTTTACTGAACCGCTGCTGAAAGATGAATGCCGCGAAGCTTCCTATCACCTTTTCCCATTGCGCATCAAGGGCATAGGCGAGACAGAACGCGACCTGATTATCGATGAGCTGGTTACCCTGGGCATTACGGCCAATGTACATTTTATACCTATGCCTATGCTTAGCTATTTTAAAAGCCTGGGATTTGCGATTGGCGATTACCCAAACAGCTATGCACAGTATGCCTGTGAAATTTCATTGCCGATATATCCGCAGCTAAGAACGGCTGAAGTTGAATATATCATCGAAGGCGTCATCTCTTCGGTACAGAAAACGCTCAAAACTGCACCAGTTGCAGATCCGCTCAATTAAAATTTCATTCTGATGAATGCAAAAAGATTATTTGATATCCTTTTCTCACTGATAGGTATCATTTGTATGCTCCCCCTGTGGCTGCTGGTAATGGCCTGCCTGAAACTTGATTCTGCCGGACCGGTATTTTATACCCAGGTACGGGTAGGGCTAAACCATAAATGTTTCTGGCTGATCAAGTTCAGGACGATGTGTACCGGTGCGGATAAAAAGGGCTTGCTCACGGTAGGAAAGGACAACAGAATCACTGCAGTTGGGGGATGGCTGCGCAAATACAAGGTTGACGAACTGCCTCAGCTGATCAATATCCTGAAAGGAGAGATGAGCTTTGTGGGGCCGAGGCCGGAGGTACCGCATTACGTGGATATGTACAATGACGGACAGCGCAGGGTGTTAAGCGTAAAACCAGGGATTACCGACTGGGCATCGATCAGGTATATAAGGGAGAATGAACTGCTGGCCGGTGCCGAAGATCCGGAAGCCTTTTATATACAGACCGTAATGCCCTCCAAAATCAGTCAGAACCTGGAGTATGTAGACCATCACGATCTGTGGACGGATTGCAAAATCATCAGTTATACCATTAAAAATATTTTGATCCAATGAAAACTATCCGTTTCCTGGACTGGCCGCCAAAGCGTTACTATGGCGAATCGCACCTGTTTCACCGCTGGAAGAGACAGCTGGCGCAACGCGGCTACAAAGTGGAGCTGTGTTATGACCATCTGCAGCCGAAACTGCAAAATTCTGAATGTCTGATTATCCATTCCCGTTACTTTAAAGAATGGCAGCACCTGCCAACCAGAAATCCGCAGAACGAGGATGCGCTGCTTGGCTGGTTGCAGCAGTGTAAAAAAGGGGTGGGCCAGCTGATCTGGTTTGATGCAGCAGATTCTTCGGGATCAGCAGATTTAGGATTGCTGCCCTATATAGACCTGTTTTTAAAGAAACAACTGCTGCGGGACCGAAGTTATTACACCGGCAATCATCCCAATACCAATCTCAGGGTGTGGTTGCCGGCACTACTGGATGGCCCTGCGCTGGAGGGAAGGCCGGAATTTGTAACCTGTGCAAGCACTGATCTGCCAAGAATAAGGCTGGGCTGGAATGTAGGCCTCAACGATTACCGCTATTACGGGTACAAAATGACTAAGCTGAGCAATTTTCTGGGCTATAAGTTACACCCTCTGGATTTTACGGACACTTCAACACCCCGTCCGCTGGACCTGGCCTTCAGGGGCACGCTTCACGGTGATGTAAATAACCAGCAGCAGGTGTCGGCCCAGAGAAACAAAATTATTACGCTGCTGCAGCGCCTGGAAAGAAATGTGTCTGCAGGTCCCCTGCGGGGCAGGCCCGCATACCTGAAGGAACTTAAAACCACAAAAATTGGCATCAGCCCATTTGGATGGGGTGAAATCTGCTCCCGTGATTTCGAAAACTTTATTGCCGGCTGCCTGCTGGTAAAACCTTCGATGGAGCACCTTGAAACCTTTCCGAACTTTTTTGTGAAAGACCACACCTACATCCCGGTGCGCTGGGACCTGGCGGATCTGGAAGAGCGCTTAAACCATATCCTTGATCACTATAGTGAATACCAGGATATAGCGATTACCGGGCAGCAACACTTTGCACAGCTGTCAAGCGACCACGAAGGTTTTATCAACCATTTGGAACAAGCCATCAAACCCTTATGAATTTGCCAAAAATAGTCCTGATGATGCTTTACCTGGCTTCATTAGCTTACGGAATCTTCCTGACGGATATTTTCAGGTTGCCTGCACCGCTGGTGTTTTGCGTTCCGCTGGTCTTTTTCTACAGGGAATTGCATAGCAGGTTTAGGTACAGCAGGGAAGTAGCCTGGCTCTGCATTGCGATATTTCTTTATCAGGTGGTTGGCCTCAATACCATGAATAGCTTTTTTGCCATGGTCATTACCATTGTGTGCTGTGCCCTGTATTTCAGCTATTTTGTGAATAACAATGCCCGGCGCTTCATCTGGTCTGTATGGATATTTTATGGTCTGCTTTTCATCTCCTCTCTGGTGATGGTGGCTAACCACTTTTATCCCCAGGTGGATAACCTGAGGGCAATTATTCTGGGCGCTCCTGTAATGCAAAGTCCCGCGGGTATTTCTCCAACTGAATTTGGCTATGGCTATCAGCTTGCTGCTTTTGCCCCTTTTGTGCTGATCAGTACTTTTCTGTTCAACAAAAGCCTGCTGCTGAAAGCTGCGGTCTTTATGCTCTGCCTGCTCTTTGTATTTCTTGGATTACAGCGCTCTGCATTTGTAGGCTTTGTTTTAGCTGTATTGCTGTTTCTTTTCTTCTACTATGGTTTCAGGGCGATTCTTCTCGCGGGCCTTATGGCTGCCCTCTGCGTGGTCTTTCTTAACGTTAGCGGCGGGGATATGATGATGGGTACCGACAATATATTGAACAAAAATGAGCACAATGATGAAGCGAGCAACCGCTCTGACCTCGCTAAAGAAAACCTCAGGATTTATGCAGAATATCCCTATGGTCTGATTTTCTATGGCAAAGACTGGGGAGATGTGATTTACAGAAACTATACCTTCTCTGCCGGGATCACCTCACATAATGCATACCTGATGTTCATTACCTATCTGGGGCCATTTCTTGGGATTGGGTTGCTCGCAACAATCTATTTGCCCCTGGGCAAAATTGTGCTGAAGAGTTTCAGGAAGAAACATGAGCCCGGGCAGGCCATGATGCTCTGCCTGATCTTCTCCTTCATCAGTGTATCTGTAAATGCGCTTTCCCATAACCCCTGGCTGTTTAGCGCCGACGGGCCAACACTATTTTCTTTTTTTGCCATCCTGCACTGCTATCATCTCCAGAAGGAAGCTGCAGGGGAAGAGTCACCCATTCAAACCTTAAGTTATGCCTGATACTAAAATTATACACGTTGTAGGTAGCCTTGATCATGGCGGAGCGGAACGTTTTGTAACGGACCTCTGCAATGAACTCGCCAGGAAACCCCTTGATGTAATTCTGGTATCGCTCTGTGAAAATGCGGTAAATGACAGCCTGATTGACCAGGTTAGCGACCGGGTACAGTACGTTTCGTTCTCCAAAAAGAAGGGCTTAAGCTTAGCTGTGCTCCTGAGGCTCACCCAATGGCTCAGGAAACAGCGGCCAACAGTGGTGCACAGCCATCTCAACAGCAGTGAATACCTGATGTTCTACCGGCTGATCAGCAGAAAAACTTCATTTTACCATACCCTGCACAACGTTGCCGAAGAGGAATGCCCTGAGTTTCCACTAAAGCTGATCAGAAAGATCTTTTACAGTTTAAATATGGTAACCCCGGTAACCATTTCCGCCGGGTGCAGTGATTCCTACCGGCGCTATTATCACCTGAAGAATGACCGGATGATAGAAAATGCAAGGAACACCATACAGCCAACAGCTTTAAGGGCATCGCTGCAGAAATTATATAAATCATCATCCGATGAAATACTGCTGGTGCATATCGGCAGGATATCGATAGAAAAAAATCAGGCTTTGCTGATCAGGGCGGTAAAAAGCCTCAACCGGACGGAAACAAAGAAATGCCGTTTGCTGATGATAGGAGAGATCAAAGACGAGCACCTGTACCATAAGCTGCTGACGCTGGCAGCGGGCGATCCTCAGATTGAGTTCCTTGGCCTGAGAAAAAATATCGCGGATTACCTGAGCATAGCTGATGCATTCTGTCTGAGCAGCAGCTGGGAAGGAATGCCCATATCGTTAATCGAGGCGATGTCGCTGGGATGTATACCGGTATGTACCGCCGTGGGCGGTATTCCGGATATGATCACTGACGGCTTTAACGGTTTCCTGAGTAAACCTGATGACCTGAATGCCTACAAAGAAGCGCTGAGGAAGATCATCAGGGGAGAAGATCTCAGTAAGCTGAGCAAAAGAACTCTGCAGACTTACCGAAACAGGTACCAGATTGGCATTTCTGCCGGCAAGTATCTCAGTATGTATTACCAGGCAGTATGAATTACCAGGCAGTATGATGACAATGAAATACTTTACCATGATACCTAATAAATTATGAATGTAACATCTGTAAAAAGAGTTTTAATGCTGACGCCTTCGATGAGTAAGGGCGGTGCAGAAAAGCAGCTGCTGAAAGTTGCGCATTACCTGCGCAGCAGGGGCCACGAGGTAAAGATTTTGTCGCTCACGCCCATCAATGAGTTTGGTACGGTAATCAGCGACTCGGCACTGCCCTTTGTATTTCTGAAAAGCTGGAAAAACAGTCCCTATAGTAATTACCGTCAGCTGTTCCGCGAGTTTCGCGATTTTAAACCTGAAGTGGTGATTTCGTTTATGTTTATTGCCATCATTTTTGCCCGGCTGCTGAAAAACTATTTTAGTTTTAAGCTGATCTCCACTATCCGGATTTCGGTATTGCCATCCAAATGGTTTTTGCCCTTTCAGCTGACAAGCGGGGACGATGCGATTGTATATAACTCTACCGGAGTGCGACTGCTCTTTGAACAAAGATTCCCCCAGCTCCGCAGGGGAAAGGTAATCCATAACGAAATCAGTCTGCCGGAACAGGTGCAGCGGCGGGCATCACAGCGGCCCTTTACCTGGGTTTGTGTAGGCCACTTTCGCTGGAACAAGGATTATCCTACATTATTTAAAGCATTGGCCAGGCTCAAACAAAGGGATTTTAGGGTAATTATAGTTGGGGAGCTGAAAGGTGCCCGCTGGCCGGAGGATATGCTGTGCCAGCTGCAGCTCGGATCAAAGGTAAAACTAATGGGATTTGTAGCAGATCCCGGAAAGATCATTGAAGAGGCCGATGCCTTTGTGCTGTCATCCTTCTCTGAAGGAATGCCCAATGCAACCCTGGAAGCCATGGCACTGGCAAAACCTGTAGTGGTAACAGATATAGTGGGCAACCGTGAACTCATTAAATCATCAGAGGGTGGTTTGCTTTGCCGGCCCTGTGATGAAGCAGACCTGGCTGACCGCATGCTCAGCATAATGGATATGACTGCGGATGAGCGGATGGCAATGGGAGAACGGGGGCGGCAGTTTATCAGCAGGTATTTTAACAAAAAAGCGATTATGCAGCAATGGGAAGACCTGCTGGCAGAAGTATAATCAGCTGATCAACCCTAAAATTATGTGTGGAATATTTGGTACTATTAATTA
>Ga0308163_10004946_pt1 | contig 10381 bp, 10 predicted proteins | sample PhyTR1_FD_201037 | JGI IMG/M metagenome (GOLD analysis project Ga0308163, IMG submission 201037) | Phyllosphere microbial communities from UC Gill Tract Community Farm, Albany, California, United States - DLSLT.R1 | ecosystem: Host-associated > Plants > Phyllosphere > Unclassified | place: USA...
ATTCGTTAAACGGCGGATACTAGCGTTATCGCCATTCTCAACGGAGGAGCAAGATCATGAAACAAGTCGCCATCATTACCGGTGCATCGCGCGGCATCGGTGCTGCAATTGCACAACGCCTGGCCCGAGACGGCTTTGCCGTGGTGGTCAACTATGCAGGCAACACGGTGGAGGCGGCCAAGGTCGTCAACGCCATCAACGCCGACGGCGGTACGGCCATCGCGCTGCAGGCGGACGTAGCCGACCCCGCCGCTGTACGCGGCCTGTTCGACCAGACCATTGCGCAACTGGGCCGCGTCGATGTGTTGGTGAATAATGCCGGCATCATGCCGCCGCAGTTGCCGCAACTGGCCGCCACCGACGACGATACCTTTGACCGTCTGGTTGCCGTCAACCTCAAGGGCAGTTTCAACACCATGCGCGAGGCCGCGACCCGGCTGGAGCAGGGCGGTCGCATCATCAATTTCTCGTCCAGCCTGGTCGGCACCCGTTTGCCGGGCTATGCGGTGTACGCCGCCACCAAGGCTGGCGTGGAAGTCATGACCAATATCCTGGCCAAGGAGCTGCGCGGCAAAAACATCACGGTCAATGCCGTCGCACCCGGCCCCACTGCCACCGCCTTGTTCCTCGACGGTAAAACCCCGGAACTGATCGAACGCCTGGCCAAGATGCCGCCGCTGGAACGCCTGGGCGAGCCGGAAGATATTGCCAATGCGGTGTCCTTCTTCGCCAGCAAGGATGGCGGCTGGGTCAACGGCCAGACGCTGCGCGCCAACGGCGGCATGGTGTAAGGAGAGCAGTCATGAACAAATCGATGGTTCTGGTCACCGGTATCGGCTACCCGTAGGTCAAGTCGCTGGCGCTGGCCTGCTCCAGCCGTCCCGTGTCGGCGAACTGCGCGCGCCGTTCCCGTATCGCTTGCTGGCGCCGGCCGTGGCTGCCGCCATTCCCGGTGAAACCCGTAACAGCTTTGCGTTGTTGAACTGGCTGTGCATCAGTGCCAGTGCCGTGATGACGGCGCTGGCGGTGTTGCGTGTTGGCGCCAGCGGCAAGGCTGTGGTGATCGCCGGCCTGTTGATGATCGTCTCGGTGCCAACCTTCTGGTATGCGCCTTACCTGCTGACCGACCCGGCCTCGATCTGCGCCCGCGCCGCCTTTGTGTTGGCGGTGCTGAGCGGTCAGCCATGGCTGGCCGCGCTGGCCGGCGTAACTGCCTCCGCTGTGCGGGAAGAAAACATCCTGCTATTGGTGTGGCTGCTCGGCATGCGCCGCATCAGCATTCCGGCTGGCCTGGCGGCGCTGGCGCTGGCGGGCGCCTGGATGGTGGCGGTGCGCTGGTGGTTGATTCCCAACCTGCCCAGCTATGTGTGGGCGCCCAGTGTCCACACGGTGATTACCGCGCTGCAGGATGTACGTTCGCTGGCGTCGCTGGCAACTGCGATCGGACTGGTCGTACCGCTGGCGCTGCTGGGCATGCGCGGTGGATTGCCGGCCTTGCAGCCGCTAAAATCGCTGTTGTTGCTGATGATATTGCCGCCGCTGTATGCCGCCTTGTGCGTGCGGGTGGATGGCCGCGCCATCTGGGGCCTGTATCCGATGCTGCTGCCGTTCGCCGCCATTTATGGCGCGGCGTTGCTGGAGCGCCGCAAGGCGTAATGCTTAATGCGGCCGGCGCCACGTCGCGCGCGGCCGCGATGCTACGCTTACAGGCCGGCGCCCTGGCCTTCGAAGCTGCGCTCGATCAGTTCGATCTTGTAGCCGTCCGGGTCGGTGACGAAGGCGATCACGGTGTTGCCGCCCTTGACCGGGCCCGGCTCGCGGGTGACGGCGCCGCCGTTGGCCTTGACTGCTGCTGCGGCGCTATAGATGTCGTCCGCCGAAATGGCGATATGGCCATAGGCATTGCCCATGTCGTAGCTGGTGGTGCCGTAGTTATAGGTCAGCTCCAGCTCGGCATGCTCCGGGTTCGCGCCATAGCCGAGGAAGGCCAGCGTGTATTGATACTCCGGGTTGTCGCTGGTGCGCAGCAGCTTCATGCCCAGCACGTTGGTGTAGAAGTCGATGGAACGCTGCAGGTCGCCGACCCGCAGCATGGTGTGCAATATGCGCATGGTAAATCCTTGTAGATGAAAGCAAACAAGGATTTTATCAGCGGCTGGCGGTTTTCGCCGGAGCCGGTGCCGGCGCGCTCGCAGTTGCAGGCGCTGCAGCCGGTGCAACTGCGCCCGCGCTTGGCGCTACCCGCCAGATGATATTGCCGACATCGTCCGCTACCAGCAGCGCGCCTTGCTTGTCGACCGCCACGCCGACCGGTCGGCCGCGTGCCTTCTCATCCTTGTCGAGGAAGCCGGTCAGGAAATCCTGCGGCGGGCCGGAAGGCTTGCCGTTGGCGAACGGCACAAACACCACCTTGTAGCCGCTGTGCGGCTTGCGGTTCCACGAACCGTGCTGGCCGATGAACGCGCCGCCCTGGTAGGTCTGCGGGAACAGCTTGCCGTTGTAGAAGGCCAGGCCCAGCGAAGCGGTGTGGCCGCCCAGCGCATAGTCCGGCACGATGGCCTTGGCTACCAGCTCCGGCTTCTGCGGCTTGACGCGGGTGTCGACGTGCTGGCCGAAGTAGCTGTACGGCCAGCCATAGAAGCCGCCTTCCTTCACCGAGGTCATGTAATCCGGCACCAGGTCGTTGCCGAGCTCGTCGCGTTCATTCACTGCCGTCCACAGCGCCTTGCTCTGCGGCTCGAAGTCCATGCCGTTCGGGTTGCGCAGGCCGGTGGCGAACAACTTCGATTTGCCTGTGGCGATGTCCAGCTGCCAGATGGCGGCGCGGCCCTGTTCCGCTTCGATGCCGTTTTCGGCGACATTGCTGTTGGAACCGACCGTCACATACAGGAACTTGCCGTCCGGGCTGGCAACCAGGTTCTTGGTCCAGTGGTGGTTGATGGTGCCTGCCGGCAGGTCCATGACCTTGGTGCCGGCCGCCGTGATGCTGGTGGCGCCCGGTTCGTACGGGAAGCGCACCACGGCGTCGGTGTTGGCGACGTACAGGTTGTTGCCCACCAGCGCCATGCCGAACGGCGAGCTCAGTCCCTTGAGGAAGACGTTGCGGCTTTGCGCGCCGCCTTTGGCGTCCAGGCCGCGCAGCAGCGTGATGCGATTTGCCGATTCGCTGACCGCGCCAGCTTTCTTCTGCATGTGCTTCATCACCGCGCCCTTGATGCCCTTGCTGTCATCCGGCTTGGGCGGCGCGTTGGTTTCGGCCACCAGCACATCGCCGTTGGGCAGCGTGTAGACCCAGCGCGGATGGTCGAGATCGCGCGCATAGGCGGTGACGCTGAATCCCGCCGCCGGCATCGGCTGTTCCTGTGCCGATGACCATGGCGCTGCGGGCGCCACATTGACCGTAGGCACCAGCTTGCGATCCGGCTCGGGCAGCTGCGGCTGCGGGCCGAAGCCGACCGGATAGGATTGGGCAGTGGCCAGCAGCGGCGCAAAGGCAGTGCTGATCAGGAAGGCGAGGGTGGCTTGCTGGCGCATCGGGGTGGCACTCCTTGGGTTAGTCGCGTTTAACGTGCGGTTGTGGTTGCGCTTTGGCGTCCTCGCGCGGCTTTTGCACGCCACGCTGGTTGTGCAGGTCGGTGTCGACCATGCCGCTGTCGATGTCCTTGGCGGCTTGCTGCATGATGCTGTGCTGCTTGTTGCCGTGAGCATCCGGTGCTTCGTCGCGCTCGTGCGGCATGCGCTTGACGCCGTCGTTTTGCACCTTGGCGTCGGTATTGACGTGTTGATCTTTCATGGCGGCCTCCGTGGCGTTGTCATGGAACCATCTTAACCAGTTGGTTTTACGTCAGTCGCCACATTGAATTCTGACAACTCCGGCACGAAGTCGTTTATCATTTAGACCATCTTTCTTGAACGGGATGCTGCATGAGCAACGCTGTTGTGACGCCGGCCAATTGCGCCAACTGTGATTCGCCGCTGGGCGGCCATTACTGTGCCAATTGCGGCCAGGAGGCAGTGCTGCACCAGGCCAGCACGCGCGAGTTCCTGCACGAATTCATCGGCCACTATGTCGCGCTGGAAGGCAAGCTGTTGGGCTCGCTGGCGCGGCTGGTGTTCCGTCCCGGCCTGCTGACCAATGAATACATGCGTGGCCGCCGCGTGCGCTTCGTGGAGCCGCTGCGCCTTTACCTGTCGTTCAGCCTGTTGTTCTTTGCGCTGCTCAAGTTCGGCGACTTCCAGCTGGTCGATACCAATACGAATACCGAGACCGAAGCACCGAGCGCGCAGGTGGCGACGGCCGGTGCGCATTCCGCACCTGCCGCCGCGGCCGCACCGCGCAGCGTGATCGAGCCCGGCGCCAAGGGAAGTGCGGAGCGGGAAAAAGCAGAGGATGAGGTTGACGAATGGCTGGCAGGACATGACCAGGAGTCGCTGCGCCACAAGTGGCAGGCGCTGTCTGCCATGCCGGCCGAGCAGCAAAAGGCGGCGCTGCAAAGTGGCTTCTACCGTTACGCGCCGTATGCCATTTTCTGCCTGATGCCGGTGTTTGCGCTATACCTGAAGATGCTGTATGTCGGCTCGGGCCGGCGCTTTGGCGAGCACGTGCTGTTTGCCTTGCACACCAACGCCTTCGCCTTCCTGCTGTTCAGCCTGATGCTGGTGATACCGGTCGGCTTTATCCGGTTCCTGTTGTGGTGCTGGCTGCTCGGCTATCTGCCGTGGGCGATGCGGCGCGTGTATCACAGCGGCCGTGCCGGCACGCTGCTGCGCTGGGCGGTGCTGATGTTCTTCTATTCCATCTCGATCGGCGTGGCGCTGGGGATCGCTGGCGCGCTGGGCGCGGCCACCGCGCACTAGGCGGCGAGGCTTGCATTAAATACTGTTTAAATGTACAGTGGCAAGGCCGGTAGGTGATGGCACGCAGCAGGTTTATGGGTTACCCTGCTGCGTGTTACTGCCCCTAGCCTAAAGCCGAGATTTTTATGACCGCCACGCACGCTGTTTTTCACACTATCGCACTGGTCGTGCGCCCGAATACCGACGGCATCGCCGAGTCGGTCGGCAGCGTGGTCGACTTCCTGACCGGGCGCGGTTACGAAGTGGTGTTTGAAGAACAGACCGCCGCCCACCTGGGTGTGCAGATGGACGATGCGCGCGTGTTGAGCGCGGCCGGCATCGGCGCCGAATGCGACGCTGCCATCGTCATGGGCGGCGACGGCACCATGCTCGGCATTGCGCGCCAGCTGGCGCCATTCAACGTGCCACTGATCGGCATCAACCAGGGCCGGCTTGGCTTCATGACCGACATTCCGCAGGAAGGCATGCTGGAGGTGTTGTCGGGCATCCTGAGCGGCAGCCACAAGGCCGAACGCCGTACCCTGCTGGAGGGACGCGTGGTGCGCGCCGGCCAGACCATCCACGTCGGCATGGCCGTCAACGATGTGGTGGTGTCGCGCGGCGCCGGCGCCGGCATGGCCGAGCTGCGCGTCGATGTCGACGGCCAGTTCATGTACAACCAGCGTTCCGATGGCCTGATCATCTCCACCCCGACCGGTTCCACCGCCTATGCCCTGTCGGCCGGCGGGCCGCTGCTGCACCCGTCGCTGGGCGGCATCGTGCTGGTGCCGATTGCGCCGCACGCGCTGTCGAACCGGCCGATTGTGCTGCCGGAATCCAGCGAGATCATTATTGAAATCGTGCGCGGGCGCGACATCAGCGTCAACTTCGATATGCAAACCTTCGCCAGCCTGCAGTCGCAGGACCAGATCGTGATCCAGCGCTCGCCGCATGCGATCACCTTCCTGCACCCGGATGGCTGGAGCTACTTCCACACCTTGCGTGAAAAGCTGCACTGGAACGAGTATCCGTCCGGTGAGGGCAAACTCAATTAACCACTTTACAGGTCTCCATGCTGCGCACCCTGTCCATCCGTGATTTTGTTATTGTCGAATCGATCGAACTGGAATTTTCCGCCGGCTTTACGGTGTTCACCGGCGAGACCGGGGCCGGCAAGTCGATCCTGATCGATGCGCTGACGCTGGCGCTGGGCGGACGTGGCGACGCCAGCGTGGTGCGCGAAGGCGCGGCCAAGGCCGATATCACGGCGGACTTCGCGGTCAGCGCACAGGCGCGCGCCTGGTTGCAAGCGCATGAATTCGCGGTCGAGGAAGATGGCGCACTGCTGCGCCGGGTGATCGACAACGCCGGCCGCAGCAAGGCCTATATCAACGGCGTGGCGGCGACCGCGGCGCAGTTGCGCGAGCTGGGCGACCTGCTGGTCGATATTCACGGACAGCATGCACACCAGTCGCTGATTAAGGCCGACGCCCAGCGCGACCTGCTGGACAGCCAGGCCGGCGCCGGCGGCGAGACGCGCGCGGTGGCGACGGCGTACAAGGCCTGGCGCGCGCTGGCCAGGCGGCTGGAAGAATTCGAGAGCAATGCGGCCAATGTGCTGTATGAGCGCGAGCGGCTGGAGTGGCAGGTCAACGAGCTGGAGAAGCTGGCGGTCAAGCCGGGCGAGTGGCTGGAGGTCAGCAATGAACAGAGCCGTTTGTCGCACGCCGCCAGTTTGCTGGAAGGCGCGCAGGATGCGCTGGCGGTGATTTCCGAGGCCGAAGATCATCCTATCCTGTCGCAGCTGTCTTCGCTGAATCAGAAGCTGGGCAAGCTGGCGGATATCGACAGCGGCCTGCAACCGATCGTCGATCTGATCGAGCCGGCGCGCATCCAGTTGCAGGAGGCGGTCTACGCGCTGAACGACTACCTGGACCGGGTCGATCTGGACCCGTCGCGTTTGCGTTCGGTGGAGGCGCGCATGGATGCCATCCATTCGGCATCGCGCAAGTTCCGCGTACCGGAAGAGCAGCTTCCCGAGGAGCACGCCAGGCTGGCGACCCGCCTGGTGCAACTGGCTGACGCCACCGACCTCGAAGGCTTGCGCAAGCAGGAAGAAAAGCTGAAAGCCAGCTACTCGGACGAAGCGCGCAAGCTGTCGGCCACGCGCACGAAAGCTGCAGCAACGCTGGGCGAGGCGGTGACCAGGGCGATGCAGGAACTGAACATGACTGGCGGCCGTTTCGAGGTCGCGCTGAACGCTTGCGAGCCGGCGGTGTATGGCATGGAGCAGGTGGAATTCCTGGTGGCCGGCCATGCCGGCGTGGCGGCGCGACCGCTGGCCAAGGTGGCGTCGGGCGGCGAGCTGGCGCGCATTTCGCTGGCGATTTCGGTGATTACGTCCAACGCCACCACGGTGCCGACGCTGATCTTCGACGAGGTGGACAGCGGTATTGGCGGCGGTGTGGCGGAAGTGGTGGGGCGTTTGCTGCGCAGGCTCGGGCAGGAGCGCCAGGTGCTGTGCGTGACGCACTTGCCGCAGGTGGCCAGCCAGGCGGGGCAGCACTTCCAGGTGGCCAAGGGCACGCTGGACAATGGCAAGACCGCCTCGCGCATCGATGTGCTGGATGCCAAGTCGCGCGTGGAGGAAATTGCCCGCATGCTGGGCGGCCTGGAAATCACCGCCACCACCCGCAAACACGCCCGCGAGCTGTTAGCCTCCTGACAACCGTCATGGCTGGCCTGAGTATCGCGATCGCCAAGCTTATACATTAAGATAGCGGCTTACGGTAAAACCTAAGCCCCTCATGACCTTCCAAAAAGAACCTCCCCACAAGCACGGCACAGTCGGCCGCAGCGCCATCGTGCTGGTCAACCTGGGCACGCCTGACGCGCCGACCCGCTCGGCCGTGCGCCGCTACCTGAAGGAATTCCTGTCCGATCCGCGCGTGGTCGAGATTCCGCGCGCCATCTGGTGGTTTATCCTCAACCTGATTATCCTGCCGTTCCGCTCCGGCCAGTCGGCCAGGAAGTACGCCTCGATCTGGACCAATGAAGGCTCGCCGCTGCGCACCAACACTGCGGCGCAGGCGCTCGGCCTGCGCGCCGCGCTCGGCGAACGTGGCCACGAGGAACTGACCGTCGCCATGGCCATGCGCTACGGCTCGCCCTCGCTGCCGGAAGTGCTGGACAAGCTGAAAGCCGATGGCGCCGAACGCATCCTGCTGCTGCCCGCCTATCCGCAATACTCCGGCACTACTACCGGTTCGATCTACGACGCCGTGTTCCAGCACTACGGCAGCGTGCGCAACATCCCGGAGCTGCGCTTCGTACGCAATTACCACGACCATGAAGGCTATATCCACGCGCTGAAAGACTCCGTGCTGAACCACTGGGAACAGCATGGCAAGCCGGAAAAGCTGGTGATGTCCTTCCACGGCGTACCGAAACGCACGCTGATGCTGGGCGACCCTTACCACTGTGAATGCCTGAAAACCGCGCGCCTGCTGGCCGCCGCGCTGAAGCTGACGCCGGAGCAGTACCTGGTCACCTTCCAGTCGCGTTTCGGCAAGGCCGAGTGGCTGCAACCGTACACCGCACCGAGCGTGGCGCAACTGGCGCGCGACGGCGTGCGCAAGCTGGACGTGATCTGCCCCGGCTTTATCAGCGATTGCCTGGAGACGCTGGAAGAAATCGCCATGGAAGTGCGCCACGATTTCGAAACCAACGGCGGCAAGGAGTTCCATTACATTCCCTGCCTGAACGATACGCCGGCCTGGATCGCCGCGCTGGCCGAAATCGGCGAGCAGCACATCATCGGCTGGCCGACGCAGTTGCCGCCGTCGCAGCGCGAGCTGCTGAAAAAATCGGCGGAAGCCGGCCGCGTCAGCGCCCTGCAGCGCGGCGCCATCGACTGAAAAGCAACATTACCCGCCTCACCACACCGTCACCCGATAATCAGCACTTGCGGGTGACGAGTGCCAGCCTGTTAAAATAGCCGCCTGATGCAAGCTTAACGTTGTCGAAATGGCAGGCAAGAAAACCCTTGAAATCGTAGGTTATTGCCCCATTTGCTGCCACAGCGGTAATAAAAGTAATGTCAAACAAATACGATCGTAGGAGTCTCTAGATGCAAGATCAGGAAAACCAAGCCGTACCACCTAATCCAGAAGCGGCAGAAGCCGCTGCGTCGGCTCAACCATCGACCCCGGAGGCAGCCATGTCGCCACTGGAACAACAGCTGGCCGATACCGAAGCCAAGCTGGCCGAGATGCACGACGCCTTCATGCGCGCCAAGGCTGACGGTGAAAACATCCGCCGCCGCGCCCAGGAAGACGTCGCCAAGGCGCACAAGTTTGCTGTCGAAAGCTTTGCCGAGGCCATGGTGCCGGTCAAGGACAGCCTGGAAATGGCGCTGAAAGTAGAAGCACCAACCGTTGAATCGCTGAAGGAAGGCGTCGAAATGACGCTGAAACAGTTGTCCGCAGCGTTCGAACGCAACCGCCTGATCGCCATCGAACCGGCGCAAGGCGAGAAACTGGACCCGAACAAGCACCAGGCCGTTGCGGTGGTGCCTGCCGACCAGGAAGCCAACACGGTAGTTTCCGTGCTGCAAAAAGGTTATATGATCGCCGACCGCCTGTTGCGTCCGGCCATCGTCACCGCAGCGCAAGCAAAATAAATTCAAGCTCTTGAAAAGACAGAGCTTTTCCACATATTAGTACCATCTGAACTTTAGCAAATAAGGAAGAAAATCATGGGTAGAATTATCGGTATCGATCTGGGAACCACGAATTCCTGCGTTTCCGTGATGGAAAATGGTCAGCCAAAGGTAATCGAAAACGCCGAAGGCGCACGCACGACGCCATCTATCATTGCTTACCAGGAAGATGGTGAAATTCTGGTTGGCGCGCCGGCAAAACGCCAGGCTGTGACCAATCCAAAGAACACGCTGTACGCGGTGAAGCGCCTGATCGGTCGTAAATTCGACGAGAAGGAAGTGCAGAAGGACATCGGCCTGATGCCTTACTCGATCACCAAAGCCGACAACGGCGATGCATGGATCGGCGTGCGTGACAAGAAACTGGCGCCACCGCAAATTTCGGCGGAAGTGCTGCGCAAGATGAAGAAAACCGCTGAAGACTACCTGGGTGAAGAAGTCACCGAGGCCGTCATCACCGTGCCTGCATACTTCAACGACTCGCAGCGTCAGGCGACCAAGGATGCCGGCCGTATCGCTGGCCTGGACGTCAAGCGCATCATCAACGAACCAACCGCTGCAGCACTGGCGTTCGGCCTGGACAAGACCGAAAAGGGCGACCGCAAGATCGCCGTGTATGACCTGGGTGGCGGTACGTTCGACGTGTCGATCATTGAAATCGCTGACGTGGATGGCGAGAAGCAGTTCGAAGTGCTGTCGACCAACGGCGACACCTTCCTGGGCGGCGAAGACTTCGACCAGCGCATCATCGATTACATCATCGAAGAGTTCAAGAAGATCAACGGCCTGGACCTGAAAAAAGATCCAATCGCCCTGCAGCGCATC
>Ga0308163_10004947_pt1 | contig 10379 bp, 10 predicted proteins | sample PhyTR1_FD_201037 | JGI IMG/M metagenome (GOLD analysis project Ga0308163, IMG submission 201037) | Phyllosphere microbial communities from UC Gill Tract Community Farm, Albany, California, United States - DLSLT.R1 | ecosystem: Host-associated > Plants > Phyllosphere > Unclassified | place: USA...
GCCAGCGCCCGCCACGGGCAAAGCCTCGACCGCTTGGTGGCTACTGCGCGCTTGGCGGGGAAGGCGCTTGCCCACGCCCTTCCAGGTTGAACCGCGTCGCTTTAGCATCATTCTCCCTCGCAGAAAGGGCGGTCGCCTTCACCCGGCCGCGCTCGGCCATCCGTGATTGGTCCCGTCTTCCAGCTCCTTCATGCGGGCCATGAGTGAAGCATCCATGGGACAGGTGATCCACCCTCGGCTTGCTTGAGGATGGCAATGATCTGGCTATCGGTAAAACGGGACCTCTTCATGCAGAATTTCCAAAAAATCTGAGTTTAAAAAATTCTACTTTTAAACGCGATCATTTGCTGGGGGGATTACCCAGGGACTGTAGCCCTGACTGATTTATTTTGCGGCTCGCTAATGACTTCGAGTAAAGTGAGAAATATTAGCAACAATAATCACTCCTACATGGTCGACTAATTCTGGCGCCCAGTGCTGTAGCAAGCGTAAAATAATGGAGGCAAAGTGCACCTCGCAAGACTTAGCATTCGTAACTTCCGCAATTTCGAGTCGATTGATATCCCCTTGGTCAGCAGCGTCGTTGTATTGGGTGCCAACCGTGTTGGAAAGAGCAATCTTCTCTTCGCGTTTCGGCTCGTTCTTGACGCCACGCTTCCCGATTCGGCGCGCCAGTTGAAGGTTTCCGATTTCTGGGATGGATGTGACCTGACCCGAAACCAGCAAATCGAAGTTCACGTCGACTTCGCAGATTTTGATGGCGACGACGCACTTGTCGCTTTGCTGACTGACTTCCGGATCGCCGCCGATCCAAAGATCGCCAGGCTCAGTTACATCTTTCGGCGCAAAGCAGAAGTTGTCGGCGTGCCGCTGGCGAGCGAGGATTGCGAATTCGTCGTGTTCGGAGGTGGCGATGAAGCGCGTTCGGTGCCGAATCGGGTACGGCGTCGCATCGCCCTTGACATGCTCGATGCATTACGCGATGCCGAAGGCCAGCTTGCGTCCTGGCGCAATTCGCCGCTTCGCCCACTGCTGGAGGATGCAGTGGCGGCAGTGAGCCGGCCGGATCTGGACCTGGTGGCAGCAGACCTGGAAGCCGCGACCAAAAAGATGGAAGGCTTCCCGTCCGTGCAAGGTCTCGAGGCGTCCCTGCGCGCCGGCATCCTGGAACTCGCTGGCAAGGCTTACGATGTGGATGCGCGCTTGCGCTTCGCCCCAGCCGATCCGCTGCGCCTGTATCGTTCCCTCGCGATGTTCATTGACGGTGGCAAGCGCGGCATTGCGGAAGCCAGCCTGGGTTCTGCCAATGTCGTTTTGATTGGGTTGAAGCTGGCCGAATTTGCATGGCGCCGGGCAAAGAACGAACGCAATTATTCGTTGCTGTGCATCGAAGAACCCGAGGCGCATCTGCACCCCCAACTGCAGCGCGCCGTCTTCGACAAGTTGTTCCAGAATGCCGATGCGGCACAGGCGATGATCGTGACGAGTCATTCACCAACGCTTGCCGCCGCAGCGCCATTACGCTCGATCGTCAATTTAAGGGTGGTGAATGGCGCGTCCAAGGCATTTTCGCTTGCCGCGCTTCCTGTGTCGCCCGATGAGATTGACGACATCGAGCGCTATCTGACCGCCACCAGATCGGAACTGCTGTTTGCGCGTGGTGTCATCTTCGTTGAAGGGGATGCTGAGGATGCGTTGCTACCAGGCTTTGCCCAGGCAATGGGACGGGATCTGGACCGCCTCGGCATTACGGTCTGCAACGTCTCCGGGATTAACTTTGTTCCCTATGTCAAGCTTGCTGGAAGTCTCGGTCTCCCATATGCGGTTATCACCGACTGGGATCCGCTCGATGGGACGAAACCACCTCTTGGGAAAACCAGGGCGCTTGGGATATACGATGCCTACTGTGGCGTTACTGGGACTGCTGCGCTGACCCCGCAAGCCCGCGCGTCTTGGGAAGCAGCGGACTTCACCTTGTTCAGCGCTGGTTTTGCGCCGGCCGGGATATTTCTTAACGATCAGACTTTTGAGGTGGCAATCGCGCAAACGCCTCAATTGCTCGATGCACTATTAACCATCTTGAGCGAACAAGGTTTTGGCACCAAGCGAACTGCCCGTATCGCAGCGTGGAAATCTGGCACCCAAGTCGATCCCGACCAGTTGCTGGCGATGGTGTCCGACATTGGCAAAGGACGCATGAGTTCGAAACTGGCGAAGAAGCTGCCTGGTTTGATACCACCTGCTTATATCGCTGCAGCAATCGAATTCGTAGCCTCCCGTGTCTAATCGTCTCGCCTTGGCGGAAGCACTGGCGCAGCTTCAGGGTAACCGCGAGCAACACGATGCTGCAAATGTACGCAAACACTGCGTCGTGCTGGCTGGGCCGGGCAGCGGCAAGACGAAGACCTTGACGACAGCCATGGCGCGCACGTTGATCGAAGATGTCGTCGACCCGCGTGGTGTGGCGTGTATTACCTATAACAATGAAGGTGCCATCGAACTGGAAACGCGATTGGCGAAGTTTGGCATCCAGACCGGCGAACGTACGTTCATTGGAACCGTTCACAGCTTTGCACTGACACAGGTTATCGCGCCATATGCGCGCTGCATAAATAGCTGGTTTTCAGACGATTTTAGCGTCGCGACCCTACAGCAGACGCGCGCAGCGGTCGAAATGGCCTATACCGCTGTTTTTGGCGATGGCGGCGTTCCGCTCGATCGCTGGAAGTTTGCTGAAGAAAAACGCCGACGCGATGTGGATCGTTCGCTGCCTGCTTGGAAGGAACGTAATCCAGAACTCGCCGACTTTATCGAGGCATATGAAGCCGAGTTGCGCCGTAACCGGTTGATGGACTTCGACGACATGCCGCTGCTCGCGTATCGCATGGTCAGCGAGCACCACTGGATTCGCGATGCATTACGCGCGCGCTTCCCTGTATTATTTGTCGATGAATACCAGGACTTGGGACACGCACTGCACGAACTGGTGTTGCTGTTGTGCTTTGAGGGCAGAATACGTCTGTTCGCTGTCGGCGATGCCGATCAGTCGATCTACGGATTCACCGGCGCCAACCCTGATCTCCTGCAAAGCTTGACTGCGCGCGGGGACGTCGAAACCGTCAGGCTGAAATTCAACTATCGCTCCGGGTCCAAAATCATTCGTGCTTCGTTGGGAGCGCTCGGTGAAGAGCGGTCCTATTGCGGTGTCGACGGTGCGCCAGAAGGTGAATTGACTTTCTGGCCGGTGATCGGTGGACATGTTCAACAAGCGCAACATGTCGCAGAGGTTGTTCTTCCTAAATTGTTGGGGCGCGGTTTCCGATCCGAGCAGATCGCGGTCCTGTATCGTGCCGCTTGGCTGGGCGACTACCTAGCTGAGGCGCTCAAGACGGTCGGTATTGCTTTTGTCCGTACCGATACCAATGCGCTCGTAAAGCGCAATTCGCGCCTTGCGCGATTCATTGAGAGTTGCGCCGGATGGGTGACTGGTGGATGGCGCGCTGCAGATCCTCCTTTCGATCGGCTACTCGGCCAGGCGCTTAATTTGGTGTATGCCGTTCGGGCAACAGAGGTTGAAAAACAGACGGTATCACGCCAATTGATCGCATTTCTTCGGTGTGGGATCGACGCAAACGAGACGACGCACACCTGGTTGCTTCGCCTGATACAGGAATTGATCGTGCCTTGGGCAGAAATTGCGCGCAACACTCACCAGGAGTGGAACCTTTGTATCGAGATGCTGGCGAAAATCGATCCTGCGTTCGGACGCGATATACCGCTCAATATTTTTTCCGGCCGCATGGAAGGTACGGGCAGGGTGACGTTAAGCAGCCTTCATAGCGTGAAAGGGCGCGAATTCGATGCAGTCATCATGTTTGGTGTGAATGATGGCGACTTACCGAATTGGCGCGACAAAAAAAGTGCCGTCGCAATGCTGGAGGCGCGTCGCTTGTTTTACGTTGGCGTGACGCGACCCAGAAAAGAGTTATGCCTCGTCTACGAGTCGAAGAATCATTCACCGTGGATTGCAGAACTGTACAAGCGCAGCAAACAAGATTGAGCGGATCGTTCTGTCCCGGCTTGATGCGCAGCGACGAACTAGCCGAACACGAGCGAAGCCTGTCCCTCTTCGGGATCGGCTGTATGCCCATTACGCAGGTTCTGTAGCATTAGCGAACGCTGGCGGGGCTGGTCGGGTAAACTGCGGTGCCGAATCCAGGATAAATCGACATGCTCAGACCTATGCATCATTTGCTACTTGACGGTGTCCGGATAGGAGGATCGCTTTCCGCCTTGTCATGCCAAAAGGTGTCCGACTTCAAGTGCCATTGGGTGTCCGGCTTGAGATGAGAATGAGTGCCCGGCTTAATGAGAATACTCACGTAATTCGGAAGGTCGGCTCTTGGCCGAACGCGGCGGTCGCGCTGCTAGGATATCGAAAACAAAACTTCCGACTACGCATTCATTGAGGCCTAACTGTAAGTTCTCATTCAGGAGTTTCGCGTCGACCCGTTCATTCATAGCGGATTTTCCCACTTCCATCAGATTAATCTTTTTGCGCTGCTCGGATCCAGTCATGCATTCTAAATATTTTACGGCCAGCACAGGCATTATGCAGGGTCGACAAGGAAATATCGCAAGATGGCGACAAGATCCTGCAGCGCAATATTATTTTTTTCGATCAAGTACTGGAAAATTTCTTCCTGCGTGGCTATCTTCTTTTGCTTAAGATGGTAGTGAAAGTCTTTGTACCCTGTGAAATCCGCCCGCTCGCATACGAAAGGGAATTCGGGGTCCGTCTGGCGATAAGCATAGAGCGCCTTTTCGACGCTTTCAATAGGAATCATATGTACTCGCGGACCTTGGCAGTACTTCTCGTTTTTCTGGTCGCCATCGAGAACTGAAATCACCTTGTCGGAAGCTGCCAAGAACTGCTCCTGCTCGTTTTGCCGCATCAGATTGACGACTTGCGGGCCGCCTCCCATTGGAATAATTTTGTAGCGGAAAAATACTCTCGGAACAAATTTAGCAATAATGGCTTTCAAGAACCCTAGCAGCACCTCATCCTCGGTCAAGATGTATCTGTCCCATCCCAAAAATCCGAACAGACGCGCTTTTGAATCGTTATACGAGATCGACCTGATCGACGCATGGCCATTTGTATTTTCCATGAAAAAAAGTTCAGAATCGTCGTCAATCTGCTGCATTAGAGCGAGCGAGTGGGTGGTGAAAAGTATCTTGCATTTGAAGCGCCCACAGAAGGATCTTAGGCACCGCGCCAAATTCGCCTGCGCTGCGGCGTCAAGAGAAATATCGATTTCATCAATCACTATTAGCTTCGCGGTTCCTTTGATTGTCCGATACAGGTTGATAAGAAAATACTCTCCGGAGCTCAGGTAATCTTCCCGGATGTAAGTGCCGTCGCCCTTCACGATAGCATAATAACGTTTTCCCCTGACGGCGACCTCGACCATATTTGAGAAGCGAGTCGAACGGTAGATTTCATTTAGGAACTCAATGAGTTCGTCAGGTTGCAGATACACTCCGAGCGCAATCGCTTTGCGAATGTCCAGATCAGCCTCGCTAGCGCTTTTGAAATAATTGAAGCGGGATCCGTACGGCATCGGGAGCTCCGCTGCTATCAGATTGCGCAGTGGGGTAGGTATCGCCTGGCGGCAGTTCAGCGATCGAATCCTGCGGTCATAGTCGAACGCCACTTCGACCTCATCGACGACATAGGTGATTTTGCTACCTGTGGAAAACGCATGAGGGGTCGCAGTGCTGACGAAGGTATCGGCATTAGCAAGATTGCGTAGCGCTCTGACCAACGTGGTTTTGCCCGTCCCATTTCGTCCTACGAGGCATACCAAGCCAGGTACGGACAGGTCCAGGTCGAAAGTCAAGTATGCCAGATGCTGGATCGACTCCAGTGTGATTTTGAATTGCGTCATCGAGCCGTCTTGTGAAGAAAGCTGTCAATGACCGTGCTGCCGAACTTGATTCTCATTTTTTCGAAATACGCTCCGTCCACAGCGTGAACATAACTAATGAGGCCGCTCAGCCGCTCCAGCCCCGCCTCAATCCCCTCTCCATTCTCCTCGGCGAAGATTTTCGCCAGACGGGAGCGATCGGTTACGTAGAAATAGAGCCAAGTCTCTACCCGATCGCGCACATTTCGGTCGACAATGACGCCGCCCGTTGGCAAAACTACGAACCCGAGAAGCTTTACCTTGCGGCCGATGGTTGTTAGCTTGGTCTTGTCTTGATTTAGCCGGAAACCGTCCCCCAGCTCAGCTCTCAAACATTCTTCAACAACCTGACCTACATCATCTATGGCCGCACGAGAACTAGCGGAGATAATAATGTCATCAGCGTAGCGGGTGTAGATCCAGTTCTGCGAACCGCTGGTAGCGGCCAGGCGCGCATCAAACCCCAGCAGGCATGCATTGCTCAGTATTGGTGAGGTCGAGTAGCCGATCGGAAGAGTCCCCTCGATCGTTAGCAAGCGGATAATATGTTCGACATGCTCAGCCAAGTCAGCGACTGGCGTAGGAGCTCGGTCAAGCACCTTACGAATTAAACCAGACGTGACGCTCTCAAAGAAGCGCTCGAGATCAGTCTGAAAAAATGCACGGCTGTTGGCGTGAGGAATTACCGCCTGGAGCAGCGAAGCGCCTTTGCGGTATGCAAAGGAGACCGAATCGTTCACTGGGAGGTAATCCAGAAGAAAACCATTGAGGAATTTATGAAAATCTTTGAGCGTCGGCGATGCCTTGTAAATCGTTCGATTCTTCCAATGGATGGGACTATAGTGCTCTTCGGGTTTGAGGGCTAGAAACTCGTCGAACCGATACTTGTCGTGATACATCGCATCGAACAGCTGATGCAGCGGCTGTGGATTCATGAGTGGCCCAAATCATCGTTCAGTTGCAGAGCTGCGGCGACCTCATCGGATCGAAACCAAAATACGAAATGCCCGGTCGCTGGTCAGCGACCGGGCACACGTAACTTCATAAATCGCCCTAGGGACCAGACATTAGACCGGAGCTGCTCCTGGTCGCTGGTATGAGAAAATTCTACCATAAGTGCGATGAAGGTGAGAGATCAGATCGATGAAAGTCGGATTCTGGCCGAACTTGGCCGGCGGCGTTCAAGATAGTGGTATTTCGGTCCATCGTGCCCACTGATTCCGGTCCATCGCGCCCACCCATTCCGGTCGATCGTGCCCAGTTTGACGGGGTGACCGGAATCACTGGTCACGATACCGGAATCACTGGTCACGATACCGGTATCCATTTTTGAGGAGATCATCATGCGTACGAAACTCCATGGTGCAGCCGTATATGGAATTGATCTTGGCAAAACGTCGTTCCATGTCGTTGGCACCGATGTGAAGGGAAACTTGTTACAGCGGGTTACCCTCAACAGATCGAATATCTTTGAATCGCCACGACTTTCGTAAACACTTCTGAGCCATAATTGGACTTCCACCGCTCCGGTAGACATCTCTGACCTATGAGTGGTGGAAGTCCAGTAGTGCCTCGGGGCCGACAAGTTACGCGCGGAGGAAGTCAAAACCGCGCTTCTTCATCCGCGTGAAAAAAATGGATAAAGAATCATTCGGGTTAGCGCGTGGATGACAGCGCAGACGATGGCAATCCCGATGAATGCGGATAGCAAGTTGAAAAACCTGATAACGGCCCAGCGTCCGGCAGCCGCCCCCACCGCAATCACGGCAACGAATGATCGTAGGGGCACGAGCAAGACGTCCATTGGTGCCCCCACCACAACAAATAGCTTGTAGCAAAGGCTATCGCTGCCCATCCGATTCAACAGGTAGAAAGTTATCGGGAACATCCAGTTCAAGATCTTTTCCATGGCGGCGCTACCTGTCGATGCCTCGGTTAACTTCGCGATGAGGCGCTCTATCTTCAATGTGTTCCGCGGTACGCACAATTGCAACGGCCAGATCCCGGTCAGCTTCCGCGGTAGATCCCGCCAGCACCCGCGCCACGTCCGAATAGCTTTTCAATGCATCTTTGTACGAAGCGGACAGGTCCATGGCTTTTTTCGACTTGCGCGCTGGTGATACAACGCTCACTTGTGCACTCCGATCTGTCAACTGATGATAGATGGCTTGCCGCTTGCCAGGTACAGGCTGGAATCGCTCCGACCTCCTCGTCGCCTCTGCTTCGACCCCTTGCTCCCGCAAATGCTCAGCAAAGCGCTCGCGCCAGCGCCGGAGATCGTCCTTGCCCGGGTTGATGCGTATGCCATCAATGCCGCGAGCCTTCACGCACAGGTGGACATGGGGATTTTCGGACGGTTCCCGATTCGGATCGCTCTCGAAGGTGTGGAGCACCATCGCGTATTGATGGCTTTCAAATTCATCTTTCGCGAAAGCGCGTGCTGCCCGATGCAGTGCCAAGGCATCGGTTCCAGCCGGCATCGACAGCACAATGTTGTAGGCCTCGCGCCGCGTCGAGATATCCTCGATCGGAAACCCGCCGCTCTGCCATTCCTGCGCAAGGCTGACCACGTCATGCTGGCCCATTAATCGTTCGCCATCCTGGTCTTCCACAGCAAGCTGGCCATTGCGGCTGATGTAGTTCAGGTGCGCACGGATGGGACGCATTCCGCGCCCTCCTCCGGATATCCGCACCATCACTTGAGGGCGCCTTTGGACTATGCCCTTCAGGCGGCTTCGCACCTCATCCGGACTCATTGCTCTCTGAAGTTTGCGGCGCTTAACCGGCAGACCGGTCATGCTGCGTGCCGTCACCCTTGCAGTTTGTCGCTCGTTAAAGCGCGTTGCCCATTTCAGCAGCGCAGCATCGACATTCGTTATGTTCGTCATTTTGTGTTCCACCTTTTCATGTTGCGCGATATCGCTGCCGATACGAATGCGGTGTGGGTGTGGATCTCATGCTCCATCCGCGCGATCTGGACAAGCGAGTCGCTGCGCGGATGCGCTCCCGCGTTCACCGCCCGGGCGATCTGGTTCAGGTTGCGACCGAGCGCGAGTAGCGCCAGGTTGGACTGTCCCAGTGCCTGCAGTTCATGCTGGCCGAACTGGGGACCTCTGCCCATTCGCGCCTGGATCAGCGCGATCAACCAGCGAGATGGCGCATACCCTTCTACGTGCGCGCAGGCGGACACGAAGGCATCCTCTTCGCTGGTCAAGGTGATTTGCCGACGGACCTTGGCGCTGCTCGCCCCGGGCTCGACATCCGCGGTCAAAGGTACAGCGCTGCTCACGAGCTTTGCGACGATCTGGCGAAACGCGGCGCTTGGTGTCATTGCGTGCGCAGCGCAATACTGAATCCAGGGGTCCTTGTACACGCCAAGGTCGATGTTGATGCGGTTGGGTCTGGGCATGGTGTTCATGAGCGGCTCCACGATACGTTAACCATGGAACAATCGTACCCTTTCAATGGCGGAGCACATTGATCGGCGTCAGCCTATCCTGCCGTAGATTTTCACACGCAGATTTCTTGAACTGTTCAAGAAATCGCTTTCCCAAGCATCCATTTTGCCTCACCCGATCCCCAAATTCACCGCAAAGTGCACCACCTCACACATGTCGTTGAACACGATTTCACGCCCCATGTTCACGCCGCCCGATCCTGCTAATCTGGTAGCCGAACACCGTGGTTTTGTTCCGCCACGTCGCACCGCAGTAGTCGCCGTCCTCCAACAACTTCCATCGTCGAGTGCCGCCATGCCGGAAAGCCATCAAGGTCCCGCCATCCTCACGTTCAAACGCGATCTGAACGGCGTCGAGGATCATTACAAGCAGGCCGCAAAGCTGCTGTTGAAGAGCCTGCTACCGCAGGGCCATAAGCCAGAAGGCATCGTTAGCGCTAACACTAGTGCTGGCATGCCTCCAGGGGAAGACACGGAACCGGCCCCGTGGCGACTGCGGCACCGCACGCTGCAGATCCAGTTGCAGCAATTGCAACCCGCCTACCGCCTGCCAGCCGAGCTACTCAACACCTATCTGGACTGGGCTGCTGCGGATCAGTCATGGACCGGTACCCGGAACGGTTGCCCTCCTCCCCACCCGCCTGATCTGTTGCAGCGGGCCACAGCAGACGCCTACGTTGCAGGCATGACGCTGGCGCTTAAAACCGGTCTCGATTTACTGGTGCCGATATTGTCGGGATATTTTCGCGGCCTGCCACGCCACGCCTCCTGGGGCGAGTACCGTGCCCAGGACAAGGCCGTCGGCTGGATGGCGGTGGTGGCGCATGGCATGGACCACGACCCGCTGCTCTACCGGATCGACCAGGCTTACCGCAGCTGGATCGTGGTGGCGCTGGCGCCTGGCCGGGGCCATATCGATGACACCGCCGATATGCTGCACTGGGAATATACGC
>Ga0308163_10004948_pt1 | contig 10378 bp, 11 predicted proteins | sample PhyTR1_FD_201037 | JGI IMG/M metagenome (GOLD analysis project Ga0308163, IMG submission 201037) | Phyllosphere microbial communities from UC Gill Tract Community Farm, Albany, California, United States - DLSLT.R1 | ecosystem: Host-associated > Plants > Phyllosphere > Unclassified | place: USA...
CGATGATGGAAAACATTGGCAATGACTGAACAAAGTTTCTAATTCTACCCTGGAAAGTCGCTTTGTGGGGATGAACCTTGATGAGCTGCGCTTTTGACCTTTGTTTTATCATAAACAATGGATTAGAAGGGAGAGCAGGAAGGTTTTATCCGCCAGAGCAACGCTTTGTTATGTATCAGCCCTGTGGGCGGGGATTTCGTGTCAGAGAAATGTGCCTGAATAGCAGGCTGGCGGGAGGCTGAAGGCCGAAATCCTGCCAACAGAATTTCGGCCCGCATTCGGGATTACTTCAGGCCTTTAAGCACTTTAACCGTGCTTTCAATGTCGATCTCGTCTTCAGAGAAGATCAGTGTCGTACCCTGGAAGGTGGTGACGGCCAGCTTTTTCAGCGAGCGCATCTCATTGGCGTTCGGGTCAGTTTTCGGCCGGATATTATTCAGCAACAGTCCCACTGACAACACCGCGTTCTCTTTATCGACACCGGCATCGACCGGCACTTCTTCGTTGTAGACCAGATAAGACTTAATCGAGGTGATCTTGAGCCGCTCGCCTGCGATATAGATGTATTTGCTTGTCGGCGCGACCTTCACCGCATAGGCGGATAAGCCCTTGTTGTTGGTGGTGGGTTCAAACGTCACCGCCGCATCTTTCTTGATCAGATCAGGATTGGCGACCTTAATCACATGAAAATAGCGGTTATCACCGTTTTCATCTTTGATAAAGCCAAAACCTTTATCTTCAAACCAGGTTGTGATCGTTCCGTTCATCGCCATTTTTGCCTGCTTAATCTACTCAGTTTTTTACAGCGCGCAGTGTAAAACACAATGCCTGCGCAGACTATATAAGTCTGGATGATAATTTTCAGGTGCGCCAGAGGGTGAGCGGCGGAAGGGGGCTTTGTGGCGGATGAAGGCGAGTGTGATGGAGTGTGTGTAGCGGCAGATAAAAACGAAGATGGGTCGGCAGGAAGGGAACGGACATCAGCCACGTGATACACGTGGCTGTCAGCACTGGGCGTTGTTACGGGGATACCGGCGCTGTGTCGAATCAGGTTGTTGAGTCAGGCAGATTCACCGGCAAACTGCGCAAAGCTTGTCTGTCGGTGAATGTCTGTTACTCGTTGCCCCAGCGGTTCAGGAACTCGGCAATTTCATCAATTCGCTGCTCATCGATACCCGCTTCACGCGCCATATCCTGCTGCGACTCTTCACTGATCTCTTCGTTGTTCATCAAACGGGTGATCAGCAGCTGGAAGTAATGCGCCAGTGGGGTACGTTCAGCTTCGCTCACCGGCTTAGCGGACTCCGTCGCATACTCATCTGCGACATCATAGTATTTGAGAGAGATTTCGTTATTCATAAATTGTCCGCAGAGTTGAGTTTGGGTTTAAGCGTTGGCAGGGAATTGTGGCCCGGCGTAGAGGGGTATTATTTCGTGTTTGGGTTGGGGCTGTAAAGGGGGAGTGGGGAGGGGGAAGGGAGTGTGAGAAGGGCTGGTCTTTCAGATTGGGAAAGTGCCTGCGCGTTATCTGTTGCCAGCGAAACGTCTGATACAGAGATTATGGGTATGAACAGGCGTATACCTATCTCATCCACTAAGGCGTTCAGTCAGATGAGGGGCAGGGCTTTGCATCAATAGAGAGGTATGTTTTTAGACCCGAGGCACGCTTGACTCCACGCGGATCCGAAACAAAAGGAAGACGGAGCTTTGGGCTGTCATTCACTTTTATCACCCATGCAGAATGGCCGATGAAATTGAAGCGGATATATTCGTCATGCACATACAGCTGTTCGAAAGAACCGGATGAGTATTCATTGCCAATCTGCAGGCTTTCAAGTTTTCCCTGACTCAAACTGATGAACGTGACGGTAAGGGATTCCTCGAAAATGACATCATCAGTCGTGAACAGAATATATCTGTCACTATCCACCTTAACAGCCGCTTCCAGCACCTGTCCGTCAATGGTGATACCTGTCGGTTTATCCCCAACAATAACTTCAGAGGTTGCCTGTCTGAAATCAGAGGCTTTGCTTTTCTCAATGAGCTTAACAGAGGCTATTTGTTCCATTCCTGTCACCATAAACATCCCATTTCAAAGGCAGCAAGTGCACCACCAGCAAACCTACCAATCAGTTCACGAACGGGCACACAAGCAAAATCATCTTTCATCGTATCTTTTGATGCTTTCAAGGAAATAGAGCAAAAAACTGCTGGCGTAATCAGGTGAAATATCTTGCCAGCGCTGAGAAAACTCTTCCTTTATCTCTTCTTCCGACAGCTTGAGAAAGTCAGTAATTTCTTTACGTAAATCACATCTTTCTTCTGGAGAAGCTTCGTCAACGACTACATCAATGGCACCATCCATCGTATCAGCGCCAGTGATAACGTCGAAGTCCTGATTAAGTGTTCCCACAATGCATAAATCTAAGTTTGGGGCAAGAGGTGCGCGGCTCATGATCAACTCACTTATCTGGAAAAGAAGTAATTATATAATAAGGTTTGTTATTGTAAGTCTGATACTTCAGCGCAACTCTTATTTTAGTTGCTTTATACGCAGTGTTGTTCCCTTTCTGAACAACATAACCAACGGTTTTACCCACATCGTAACTTATCGTCATGTTATGTCGTGGTTTACTTGCAGCCCATAGTTTTATCCATTCCCGATTATTATGAAGTGCCTTTGATATGGCTGCTTCGGCAATCTCCAGCGACGAGAACGAACCAGATAGATCCAATACCCCATTAGATTGGATAATTCTTTCATGAAGTTCCTGAGGTGATTTTCCAATATGCTTTAAAAGCGTATGCCCGCCCGGTTTTAATCCAGAGACAGATTCATGCTCAATTAATTTGATTCGGCCAACACGAACGGCAGCAATTCTCGCCGCGCCAAGTCCAAGAGAAAAAGCTATCGGCACGCCCACATCTACGGTCAGGCCTACTTTCCACGCTGTATCTTCATCAGCGCCAAACTTTTTTGCCATCTCAATGGCGGCGCGATATGTTGCACTACGAACATTCTTGCCGCTCAGAACCTGATTTGCTGCGGTATTAATACTGTCCATGCTGTGCGCGCCAACAATGATGCAGGCCGCCTTTGTTAAGCCTGTAGGCTCGGGTGCCATACAAAGCGCAGTTGCTCCGGCCAGCTCAAGCGTTCCCATTACCAGCCCCAGCCCGCCCATAAGACGGTTAGACATTGTCTCAGATTCGGTAACTGACTTGTCAGAAAGGGCAGCAGCCAGCTGGACAGGAGACAATACAATTTTTAACCCATCATCCATGATTCAACTCCATCTGTGTGAACGACATCCTTTTTAAAACGGGCAGGTATGTGCCTTGATTAGATCTACCTTAAATAAACACTGTTTCTCTAAATCTTCGTTATCTGAATTATTCATTTTTTGTTTTTAAAATAATATACTCAGGTCACTAACTTTGGGGGCTTACTTACACAGCCAAGCGCAAGTTAGTTTCGTTAGTTTATGAAGTTAGTCAGACGATGAAGTGGGCATTGCATCAGTCAGAAGGTATGTTTTAAGGAACATCGCAGACACAGGAAAGGCCGCAAGATTTTTATCTTGCGAATTCGCTGGCGGAATCTGAATTTTTTCTTTAAGCGTTTATTTTTACGTAATTTTTTTTAATTCAACTTTGATTGGTATACCTAAGCGTATACCAATCGCGTTCACTTAGGCGTTTTTCAGGTAGGTAAAGAGCTGGTTTTGTTTCTAACGTTTCGCATGTTTTTAGCCCCAAAGTTCGCTTGACGTTACATAGATCGGAACAGAATGCGAGGTTTAGGCGCAATGAACAGGAAAACCGCTTTTAGTGATGAAAAGTCCAGTCACAAAACTGAAAATGTGATCTGATGTTAGTCCGCTGTGAGCGAAAAGCGGGCATTAACGCCCAATTAAAGTGTGAAGCACGTATTCACCGTACTCAATTTGAATACCTTAATCACTAAATTTGAACCAAACTGAAAATGCCAAGCGTGCTGAGCCATTCTTAAATTGTTTGTTATATTTCAAGCACGACAGAGTCAATAGACAACCTTGAGTTATCAGAAATATCCTCGACAAACTCAGCCCACGTACCTCTCTCGACTCTTCGACTGCAATAATGCGAAGTAGCCCTAATGAAGCCAATAGCGACGTCATACAAATCTTGGATAAATTCTTCTATAATAGCTTCGTTGTTGTCACCGTAGGATAAAAATATAGAGTCACGATAGTTCGCTTTACCACGGTATCTAAATGCCTGAATAAGGAAATTAACTTGTCCTTTTTCTAGTGCGTGATCGCGAACTTCGCGAGCAGCTTTCGTGCGAAAGTTGTCAACACCAAGAGCTTTGAAATCACGAGAAGTTCTCACCCTCTCTTCTGTTTCCCACTTTTTGTAGCCATGAGTCCCCTTTAGATAGGAAACCAGTGCACCATGAGCAGTTTCATTATCATAAGCTCTATCATTCAGGTCGAAACGGTTAGCACCTCTATATGCAGCAATCTCGGCATCAGCAGTGTTTGAAACTAAACTAGTTAGAAGAAGATTAAATGGATATGGGATAAGTTCTTTTTCCGCGATATCTGACTGCCAAACTTTTGCTGTGGCTGTATGTGTCTCTTGAATAGAACCAGAAGATGCTGCAACCATCGCGCTAGCGGAAAAATAGATACTGTAATACCAAGAAATAATAGCTGAACGACATATGTCATATTTATCTTCGACATCTTTATTCATACTTTTCAAAGATGACAGATTATGTAAGGCCATCATTGTGTTCTCAAACACAAGCGTATCAGCTTCACGATTGACAGGTCTACGTTGTACCCGAGCATATAAATCATTTAGTTTATCATCGGCACAAGCGTCACCGTTAACGACTTCGGCAAGGGCCCTCATCCAATTTACAGTCCCCTGAAACGCAAACCGGGGCTCTGCCTGATCACCGGCTTCAAATAGCCTGTCTAATAGCCACTTACTCATGATAAACCTTTGGAAATATGCGGTTATTCAGCGGAAAAATCTGTATCTAAAAACGGACTTTTCCACGTTTGTAAATTTAATGTGTGGAACACTACATCGCTTTTGTATAACTGACAATAGCTTATAGGTACAGCCGGGAATTGTATTTGTTATAAATACGGATTAATCCACCTAACAAGTGGTGGCGATACCTTGATCCGGACAAGATATTTTTGCAGTGCAACAACGTCTGCAATTGGCACTTAGCGGAAAATACCCTCAGCATCAATCTGCACATCCCAAAGAATAAAACGGGCAAGAAGTGAGCAGCTTGCCCTTCCGCGGTATGGGAGGGTCAGAAGACGCGTAAACAGGTACTTCAAAACATTTGAGTCAGAAGGAAGCGAGGCGCCCCTAAAAAAAGATTTTACGAAAAATCCTTCACACTCTACACCTTTCATTATTTATGTTTATATTCAGTTAATTAGGTGGTGAAGTGTGGGTGCATAATTGATTATACCCTTCACCATTGGTGTACTTTAGACGTAAAAAAACCGGCTTTCGCCGGTTCCGGGTGGTTCAGATTGCTGCCGGGTCATCACATTTTGGCAGCCAGTCGGTGTTACTCTCCTCAGTCAAATCCAGATTGGTCTGGATACCCAGCTTCGTTCGCCGCTTCAGGTAGTTCAGTCCATATTCCTTAAGGATACCGTCCAGCGAAAGCCCGAACATTTTCATGCTGAGCGGGTTCTTGTATCCATTCGCTTCCATGTATGCCAGATAGGCGTGATACAGATAGCGCTTCGGCTGTGAAGGACGGATGCTGGCATTCCCCATATAGAGCGCGTTTGGCTCCGGGGTGGTGAAAAGATAGCCGCAGAAATCCACCATCGGATCCGCATCGCGCTTGATGCGCATCGCCTCATCCGAATTTTGCTGTGACTGAAGCAATGCACGCGCATCCTGCGGCTGGCTGAACCGCTGCATCAGCTGGCGGACAATAACGGCCAGCTCCCCACGAATTTTCTCTTTGAGCTGCGGATCGCGCTCGGTGGCCGATACTATTTCCGGGAAGTGCAGGATTACCCGGCGGCGTGAGACGCCCCCGCTGCGGTCTGTAAAGCGCATCGGGTTGTTGTTCACCGCCAGAATAACCGCCGGAATGTGCGTTGAATAGGCGTCACGGTATTTCGGGTCGATTGCAACGGCATCGCCGCCGGTAATCGCCTTGATGCCCGCGCCGTCGCCGCTCCATTTCTCCTGGTCAGGGAGAATAATCAGAGAGAAACCCACCACGCTGGCGCGCTCGCGGGAAGATTCCAGCGTGTCGATAGTGGCTGACGTAGTATTGTCTTTTCCGGCAAGCAGAGTGGCTATCGAGGCCATGACGCTTTTACCGCTGCCGCCGGGGCCGGTGACTTCGAGGAACATCTGCCAGTCATAGCGGTTTGCCAGCACCATAAATAACGCCGCGAGAATGCGCTCCTGCTTGTCGTGATTATGCCCGGCGGCCCGCGTTAACCAGCACCAGAAATACGGGGCGTGGTCTGCGAGGTTTTCACCCGGACGCGGGGCGGTGTAGTCCACGCTGTTAACGGTGCGCAGCCAGTGCTCGCGGCGGTGCGGACTGAACGTGCCGGTAGCTGTATCAAATACGCCGTTACGGAAGCCGATCAGGCGGCGGGACGGTTCCCCCATCTGCGGTACCATCAGCTTGAGTGTGTCCAGCACGCTGCCGATACCGGCAGCCGAGAACGGCGCGCGCACCTTCTGAAACAGGGCGGCGATTTCCCGGCGCAGCGTCTTCGCCTCCATCACCTGCCATGCGCCGTTCTCATAGCGGCAGATTTCCTCCCCGACCGGCGGCACGGCCAGCGCCTCTCCGTAATGGGCGACCAGCAGCTCGGCTTTCTGACTGGCGCTCATGGCTTTCAGGTCAGCCTCGCTGACGGATTCAAAGGGGCTTAACGGCTGCGGCTGCGTGAATGCGGTGAGCTGCGCTTGGGTAGCGATATCCCCCTGCGCCTGCCATACGTCGTTCCAGTCACCTATTACCGGCGGTAGAGCAGTTTTCCCGTCGCAGGCTTTTGCAGCCTCATCTGCCTTTAACTGGCCGGTTCCGTTGTCGTCACGGTCGGCGGCAATCATCATCAGCGCACCGGGGTATGACTCACGCAGCCGCTTTGCCAGCGCGGGCAGGTTGTTGGCACTCAGCGCCACGTACACCGCCTGCCCGGTCAGCCGGTGCACGGTCAGGCCGGTGGCATATCCTTCAGTGAGCCACATCGTTTTGCCGTCCGGCTCGCCTGCCAGCCAGTACGTGCCTTTCACCTGCCCGCCGGGCAGGGTGCGCTTGTCGCCTGCGGCGCTAATGAGCTGCACGTTAACGGCCGTACCGTCTTCACCGGTCAGGGGGATGAGTACATCCCCGGCGGCAAAACTGATGCCACCACAGCGCTGCGCATCAGAAAGTGGCAGCGCCTGCGTACCGTGCAGCCCTTTAGCTAAAAGGTAGGCGTTGTCCGTGCGGCTGACGGTGGCGGCGATAAGTGCCTGCGCACGTGCTGCGGCGTCTGCCTGCGCGCGGCTTTTGTCCGCGGCTTCATCATGCATAACCGGGGCTGAATCCGGCAGCGTGCCGAGCATTCCGGCCACCTTCATGGCGGCCTCTTTAGCGCTGATACTGAGTGCCTTTTCCACCAGGTTAAGGCCGTCACCGGCCCCGCACTGGTTACAGAGCCACGTTCCGCGCCCGTCCTGATTGTCAAAACGGAAGCGGTCTTTACCGCCGCACGCCGGGCAGGCACCGTGTCGCCCCCCGGCGTGCACGCTGATGCCGAGGGCAGGCAGAAGCTGCGGCCAGAATCCGGTGGCCGCCTTTACGGTGTCAGAGACGATATGTTTCATGTGCATGTTCTCCCTCAGTGCAGCGTAATGCGGCTGGCGGCCGCAAGCTGGCTGCAAAACAGCTCATCCATCATGGTGACGCCGAACTGTGTCAGCCGCGGCGGCGCGGTCAGCAGGTCCGGCTCAACCATATCGCCCAGCATCGTGCAGGCCATCTCCATGCCTGCATCGGGGCCGTGGCGGCGCACATAGAAGCCCTCCAGCTCAAGGGCAATGGTCATCTGAAGCTCATCGAGCGTCGCTGACACGGTGATGCCGAGGTTTTTGCAGGTATTCAGGTAGCCCTGCGCCAGCGCGCGGCGGTAAACGGCGGTGCGTACCTCAACGGGCAGGCAGGAGTGATTAACGGCCATCATGGCGGGCCTCCGTGGCTAACATGCGGGATTCACAGGTTTCAACAACTTTACCGAGCTGGTCGGTGAGCAGGGCGACGACCGAGGCAAGCGCCGCGCCATCCGGCACGCAGCCGCGTGCGTTCAGGCAGTTCACCGAGTCGAACATATCGAGCACGGTCACGCCGACCGTGTGCGCGTGCAGCAGACGCAGATAGTCAGCGTGGGGAATAGGGTAGGTGTCATGGTTATTCAGGTGTTGAGAAAGGGTATTCATGCCGCCACCGCCTTAACCGGCAGACGACCGGCAAAGGACAGGACGTAATCACGGGCGAGGTTGGCGCGGGCGCTGCGCTCATCGCCTGCTACAGTGCGCAGCATGCAGGGACGGGCGGCGGCATCGGTGCGGCGCACGGCGGCAAAAATAAATGTGAATTCGGGGTGAGCGGCAGTGAGGGCCGTTGTCATGAGGACAATCTCCATTGAGTAGCGGTTAACGCCACCACCGGAGCTGCAAATCTCATGGGTGGTGGCCCGAACGGGGTTTGCAGTACCGGCCTCAATGGATACCGGCCAGCCCGAAGGCTGCCCCGCCCGGGCCACCATTATTTGACAGTGGCTGCGGTCTAAGAACCACAGCCTGAAAAATGGGTAAGCCAGAGCAATGACACAAAAAAACACGCTTGGCGCGTGTTGTGTCGCCATTGAGTTACACGGGCTGCAAATCCCGGCTGCCGATTTTGCGGCAGCACAAAAACTGTATAACGGCCGCTCGCCAGAGAAAAGCCTTTTTTCACTCATCGGGGCGTTTTCCTCAGCAACCGGTCAGGATGTGATCGGATTGCGGCGGATTCGATCGGAGTTCCCGGTTCTCTTTCTTAGCCCGATGCATGGCAGGCTTCTCTTTTTTACTCATAACGGAGATGTGACCGTGCATTCCGCAGGTGAAGGCCGGCACTGTGGCGGGTTTGCCGCTGAGGGCTGCCGTCAGGCTTTTTGCGACAAAATCGACTTCTTCGCGGGTGAGCGGACAGGTTTTCGTGCCAGAATCCAGGGAAATCACGCTGCACCTCCGGCACGCTTTGCGATACGTGCCTGCATCCAGCCGTCAATCTCTGACGCCAGCCAGGCGACATTTTTACCACCAAGTGAAATCTGCGAGGGGAACTGCTCCCGGCTGATTAAGTCGTAAATGGTCGAACGTGACAGACCGCAGGTGCTGATGACTTCCGGCAGCCGCATAAAGCGGTCGCGCGGGTAAACGGCATCGCGGATTACGGGAATGGCAGGTGCTGGTACGGATGAAGCTGCGTGCATGGTGTTACGTCATTATGAGTCCGGCCGGTGCTGTCCGGTTCCGGTGGTGTCTTCAGGTAACCCCCTATTCTGGTTATATTTCTGGTGAAGTAAACAACCCCCTGATTGCTGAAAAATGAGCAAAAAGCACTTCTCTTACCTCCTGTTTGCCTTTATTTGCCAAGGTTTGCCAGCGTTTGCCTTTTAAGAGCTTTCAGCGATTAAAAAGCTTTTATTAATAGAATTAAAATCTGAAAAAGGCTCGCCAGAAAAAAGCTTTTATCTGAGACTGTGTGCACACCTGTGAATACTCAGTGAAGACTTAACTTAAAAGTATTCACTGCCTTAATGACTGTATTAATTACCTTTTTTATCTCAGTGAATACCAGTGAACAGTTATATAAGAAATATTATCAGTTAAGGGCCATCTCCTACCGGTTATGCCCTTGTTTGTTCATCGACAGGCGGAAAGCAATGAAATGCGCTGTCCTGTGGTACACGACAGAATGGCCTCATCCTTTACAGACGATGAGAGACAATCATGACCACCCCGGAACAGAAACCTGCATCACAGGAACGCTTCGAGAAAGCCCATGCTGAACATACCGAAAGGATGAAAGCCTATAACGGCATCTGCGCCGATATCGCCCGCTGTGAAAAAGAACAGCAGGCAGCCATCGAGGCAGGGAAAGAAGCCGAGAGCAACTGGCGCACGAGCTTTCGCAACCTGCGAGGCAATCTCACCGACGAGCTGCGCGCCGAACATTCTCAGCGCATCGCCAGCCGTGAACTGGCCGATGAGTTCGGCGGGCTGCTTAAAGAGCTGGCGCTGGATAAGCAGGAGGCGATGCTGAAATGCTGCGGCAGTGGTAAAGAGT
>Ga0308163_10004949_pt1 | contig 10373 bp, 12 predicted proteins | sample PhyTR1_FD_201037 | JGI IMG/M metagenome (GOLD analysis project Ga0308163, IMG submission 201037) | Phyllosphere microbial communities from UC Gill Tract Community Farm, Albany, California, United States - DLSLT.R1 | ecosystem: Host-associated > Plants > Phyllosphere > Unclassified | place: USA...
ATAGTTATACGAGTTGGTAAAATCAAAACTGGCCATGATCACATATGTCCCAGGGAGAAGATCCGCAAATTCAAAATGTCCCTCATCATCATAAACCTTCGCTTTCTTAATTCCTGCTCCAAAATTTGAATCTAATGGTACCTCAGGTATTTTCCCTTGTTTTTTTATCTTTTTATTAACGGCGGTCCACTCTTCGTAGTATGCAGAATTTGGGAAAAGTGTGATTTCTGTACCCTTTGGAGCAAACTGTTTTTTGGCCGTATTGACCAGTCCGCCCAGTTTCTTGCCCGTGTTATCTTTTGCATAGGCTGTTCCTGTAATAACACTACTACCTGTTGTAATCTGCTGTACCGCCTGTTCTTTATTGAACTGACTTTTTATCGGTTGGTAGTCTAGTTCTTCATTGGTACAGATTTCCCACATGCCATTGCCCAAGGACATTTCCCGTTGCCATAAACGGTGATCTTTTTTGTCAATCACATAGTTGTAGATCGCTCCTGTGCTTTCTTCCAATACGGAGGCTAACCACGTATCATGGTTTCCGGTTTTAGGTGAACGATAAGCATAACTTTTAACCTCTTTGATGATGTAGTTGGAAGTTAAAGTATCCGAGTTGTCATCGTAATAAAACTGCGAAAAAGTTCCTTTATAGCCTACAGTGAGAGGTAAGGTGGTCATCATATTATCAGCTAGGTTGAAATCAATAAATGAACCTGGTGATTTTAAATTCAATATTTTATCCTTTTTGGTTTTTTTTGAATAATAATTCCCTCTTATGGTTTCTCCAAAATCGAGGTTGAATTTACTTCCGCTGCTTTCAGATTGGTAACTGATCGATCTTAGGGTCTTAGCATCTGCAACAGACGTTCGGATATTAGACCACTCATTACTTTTGTCTGTGTATTTGTAATGGAATATCAATTGATTGTTTTCGTAAGAGATGTCATAAGTCATCGTTCCTTTCTTTGTCCAGCTAGTATCCTTTACATAGTATACCGTGTATAAAGATTTTTGAGGTTTAAGATAAGACGTATTAATATCAGGACTGCCAGGTGCAATCATTTTTTGACAAAGTGCTATAAAAGGAAGCAGATTAAGTACGAGTATAAGAGTTTGTTTATTCATGTGCATTTTTACTATAAAAAAGATAAAAAGGGCGTTAAATATTCACTCATTTAATTTTTATCTAAGATAATAAAAATGTAAAAAAATAGAAGCACTTCAGTTCTTCGTATTTATCAAGCCACATTTATAGCCTATTTCTTTTTTTTCGGGTGCTGGGGATGTAATGATACTTATCTGAAGATATACTATGTTTATTACTTAATAGATATCTTGATGTTGCACCGTTTGATTTTGAAGTAATTAGATAATAGGATTATTAAAGTGAAGTACGCGGAGTGCAGAAGAATTTTAAATTTAAAAATTTATTTTTGATAGGTACAAGTCAGGTATAGCGTGTTAAAACTGAAATAGAGGTAGGCTGATATAGGACTTAATTTCTTTTGCGTATTGTTATGATAATAAAAATGAGGATGGTCAATAACAGAATTTTGCCTGCCAAAAAACCATAATCAAAACTGCTCATCGGAGTATTGCCGACAAATAGGATATTTAAAATACTGAATAGTATATATACACAAATTGCAATAGCTGTCCAGAAAAATACTTTTTTCATGATATAGATTATAGGATAGATTTAAAAGGCTGACAGTAGACAGCCTTTCAAATTAAATTTAAGCGTTACTATTTCGTAACAGTCGTCACTGTTGGTGTGTAGATACCAAATGTGATTGCAGATAATAGACCATTTACAAAAGATTGTCTAGTATGTACGGTGTAATTTTCAGCACCTTCAGCCATTGCTTTAGAATCTGAAACTCCAACTGGAGCCAAACCGGCGATCACATAATGGTTCCATTTTGTTACTTGTTGACTTCCTTGTGCACCTTTTCCTACTACACTGGTGTAAGAATAACAAGAGGTTAGCATAGCAGAAACTGTTAAGACAGCTGCGAATTTGAAAAACATTTTCATTTATTTATAATTTAGTAATATATGTAGCTGATTTATTGTATATCTATATAGTTTAATTCCAAATATCGGTAGTCATTAATTTTTGGGATTATAAAATATAAATAGTGCAGCAAGATATTAATTTTAATTAATATTTATTGATAATCGTGATATTGAATTTAAATCTGTTATTCTACTGTAGTTGATAAGCTACAGTAGTCATATGAAGATGAAAGCTCAATTCATTTTTATTTTACTTTAAAATAGCCTATTATTCTTTTCTTATTTCTCTGAATTTTAACACATTTCGATTGTTAAAGTGTGATTATATCTGACATTTTCGGTATCCCACCGATACCGCGTACAAAACATAGATATCCGGATTTTTTGTCTCATCACTGCTCTACTTTTGTAGTAGATATTTCAAACTAGTATAAAACAAAAATGAAAGAGAAAATTTCAGCAGCCCTTACAGCCCGATATAAAGAGCTGGGTTTTGAAGCAAAAGCAATTTCGGAAGTAGCCCATTATTTGGCTAAAAAGGTAATCTATGAAGAAGATATTGATGGTGCGATCCAAGATGTAAAAGGGCTGCTGGAAGCCTTTCAGCGTAATGCAAGTACACCAATTCGATGTGCTGTTATTAATCACAGCAAGTGTATCGGTCAAACTTCCATTTCATGCAAATAATCTAGGCGTTGGAATAGACGGCCATTAATTACAGATAAGCTCTCCGTCAGGGAGGGCTTTTTTTGACAAAAAGAAATGATTATGAAGATAGGACAAAAAGGATTACAACTGATAAAGGATTTCGAGGGTTGGTACAGCAAACCTTATCTCGATCCTATTGGGATACCCACTATAGGTTATGGATTTACCTATTATCTTCCCAGCAGACGGCGGGTCGCCATGCAAGATATTCCACTCACAAGAGAAGAAGGTGATCGGATGTTAACCGATATCCTTACATATTATGAAAATGATGTGCTGAGACTAGTGATGAAACCCCTCAAGCAATCACAATTTGATGCATTGGTATCTTTCACATACAATTTGGGTGCGACAAACTTAGGTAAATCAACATTGTTGAAGAGGATCAATCAAGATCCAAATGATAAGCGTATTGCAGACGAGTTTATGAAATGGGACAAAGCAGGAGGGAAGGTTTTACCTGGTTTGGTACGACGTAGAGCGGCAGAAGCAAAATTATATTTTAGTTAGGCATGATGGAACTATTGGAATTAGTGGAACGATTTGGTACGCCTGTGATCACCGGAATAATTGGTTATTTCGTTGGGCGTCCAAAGCAGCAAGCAGAGGTGGAAGCCACCAATGTCGAAAATGCAGGAAAGGTGATTGATAAATGGGCAGGTTATGCAGATCGCTTGGAGAAGAATATCGAACAGCTACGCGCTGTCATTGAAGATTTAAACGATGCTTTGCGCATTGCAAATGATGAGCATATAGCTTGTGCAAAAACATTAGCGAAGCTACAGGCGGAATATGATGACCTCATGAAACTTTTTAATGAATTACAAATTGAATGAAAGAAAATTAAAAATGAAGATAATAGCAGGAATGATCGTAGTCATACTTTTAGTTAATGGCTGTGGTTTATTTAAAAAAACCACAAAAATAAAGCAATCGGAAATAAATGAAAACATAAGCGCCATAGAGCTTGATTTAAAAAAAGAGAATGAAACACTGGTGACAACGGAAACAGATTTGCAATCTTTTGTATGGCTGGATGGAGAGACTATGATACAATTAGAAGGAGAAAATGTTAGGATTGAGAAAGATGGTACCGTCCTTATGGGTAGAGGTAAAGTCCATCAGAAAAGCCGAGAGCAATCCAGTGCAGTGCAGTTGATGAGTAAAGCTACAAAATTGGAACAACATGAAAAGAAACAGACAGCGATTGAAACAAAACAAAAAAACACTTTCGAAAAGAAAGCTTCCAGTCGTGTCAGTAAGCTAGAATCGAGTATGATATTCTGGTTTTGCATCACTCTTTTTATACTAATTTTCAGTTGTGTACTCTGGATCAGGAAAAAGATCAGATAGAAATTGCACGATGTAAAAAAAGACCACTTACCTTTTGTTAAGATGGTCTTTTTTTTGTGTTCATGGACTACGAGTTTTGGACTTCTCGGGTTTTTACTTGCTCCATATTTCTGATATAATTTTGGAGATAAACTCATTTTTAATTGTATATAATGGGTGTTATCGTCTTCCGTTTCAGATTAAAAGTACCTGATGTTTTCGAACGATCACTTAAGGGCTCTATTTACTGTTATACCGCGTATGTATGAGGTAATAATTTGCGATCTGTTTAATTTCTTTTTTAAAATCACCGTACATGTCGTATTGATTACAGGCACAGATAATGGATTTTTGTAGAGTATCGTTACTAATATTCAGGTACGGGATAGTTTCCTTATAGATCGTGCTTTTTACTTTAGTCTTCAACGAAACCAATTTTTCTGGCTGAAAGATTCTGAGTACTACAGAAATGGCTTTGTACCGATGTTGGATGTCTTTATAGTTGATGAATTCACCTTTGATCTGTTCAGGATTGATTCCAACAAATGCGCAATAGCAATCTATTACTGCATGGATTTTGGATAGATCAGGTTCGTATATGCTATTGATCGTTTTGAGTACATCCGGGTAATTTTCTGTTAAAAAGTTCATAATAAAAGAATGATATAGTGTGTTCATGTTTCAATTGTTAATGGTTTTATAACGCAGTTAGTGGGCTAAAAAGCTTTGGTTATAGTACGTATGCTGATCGCTTTGCTTGTTCAACTAATGCCCGCAATAGGAGGAACATATTTTTTGAAGCTGCTTTCATACAAGGATGTTATTAATTCTTTTCATCTGCTTATTTTTTTTGTGATGTATACTGTTTTTATCGTTCAATGTAATTATTGAGTTAAACAAAGTTAAACAGAAAAGTTAAACTTCAAAGATTTTTTTAAATTATTTTATACACATATAGTTTTAATATAAATAATATTAAACTTTTTTGTTTATATTTAATATTCTTATAATCAGTATTTTGTATGATTATTATTGCTTATTGTTTGTTTAGGTTAACTAGATTGTGTAACTTAGCGTCAGGTTGTTATGTTTTTGTGTAACAATTGATTAAATACTATGAAAATCATGGAAACTTACCTAAATAATAATTTTGAGGTATTACGCTTGGAAATGAAAGTGACCAATCGCGAATTTGCGGCTATTTTAGGTGTGCGGGAACAGGTGTATTCGCGCATCAAAAAAGGCGAATATCCCATAGGTTTGACCATGAAAACCCGTATAGAAAATGCATTTCCGCAGGTCAATTATGATTGGTTGCTTTACAATCGTGGAAATCGTGAAAAGCGCGAATCCTTTGTTCAGTCGGATGCGGTTTCTATGGTCAGTGTAGGAAACGGAAAATCCATCGGTTATTTTTCTGATGAAGTGAAATTTATGGATGAAAATAAAAACAACATCTTTTTTGAAGTTTCCCCTGGCCGCTATTTGATGCAGACCAAATTGGTGACCGAAAAAGCAAAAGCGGGTTACTTATCTGGTTTTTCCGATTCTGAATATATGGATGAGCTGCCCGCACATTTTATCACGGTCAATGAGTTTCATAGGGGTGTATACCGTTCTTTTGAGGTTAGTGGTGATAGTATGACTGACGGTACAGATGCAAGTGTCTTGGATGGCGATATCGTTACCGGACGTTTGATCAAAAGGGAGTTGTGGCTATCTAAATTCCATACCCATAAATATCGCTATTGGGTTATTGTACATCGTTATGAAGGGGTCATTATTAAAGAAATCAGCCATCATGATGTAGAAAAAGGTATCCTTACACTGCATTCCCTGAATGCCGATAAAGTCAAATATCCGGACTTTACCATTACACTCGACGATGTCGATCAGATTTTTAATGTCGTGGATATCAGTCGGTCTTTATAATTCGATATCATAAAATTGCTTATTTATGCACTGAGATCCGATTGATTGTGCTGTAGCTGTTGTTGTATTATAAATAAAAATACATCGATTTTAGAGCTGTCTTGCTTTCTTAAATTAATTATTAAATATGTGGAATAAGCAGCATCTCTATTTTATCAAATAAATATACAGCAGGTGCAAGTTTGGGGTAGTCACTCGTAGATTATATGTTATTTGTAAATTTATTAGTTATAGACGAATGAAAAAAGAGCTGTTTTATAACCTTATCTTACTTTTTATTATCATTCCATAGAGTGGCTTGTAAGCCACAATTTTTGATTTAAAACTAGGATATTTCCGAGCTTTATTTAGTTTTGCGAAGATTTTGAATGAATATAAATCTTTGTGAAAGGAAATGGATTTAGTGATCAATATAAAATTAAATTAACCCCTATAGTATATATGAAAAAAATAGTAACAATTATTGTTCTTTTTGTAACGGTGTTTGTTGCATCTTGTTCAAAAGATGAGGCTTCCATAGATGGATCTGAAAGTATTGTTGGACGTTGGGTTCTGCAAGAGATGCAAGAGTTAAATACAATGAAAAAAGTTCCTTATACCGATGGAATCGAATATTCGTTTAAAGCTGACGGTACCTTCACAGGTATTACAGTCGAAATCGATTTTGACGAAATTGAACCCGTTTGGATAAAAGTCCCAGTTTCGGGTAAGTACAAATTTTCTTCGGATAGACAAGAAATCACAATAACAGAAAATGGTCGTCAACAAGAAGTATTTGATGTCTATACTCTGACAACAAAAAAGATGATTCTACGGGGTAAATATCAAGATTTTGAAGTGCAATCTACATTTACTAAAAAATAGATTAGCGTATCAAATTTTGTATAATTCTTAAATTTCATCAGTTATATTTCTTAAAAAAATCTTAGGCTTACTTCTGCATTAATATGATTTTTGGAGAGGTGACGATTGCTTACGCTAACTTCGATAAACATATCTTTTATTTTGATCATACATATTTAATTTATCTATATCATTGGTTTATATATTATTGTAGAATAATAGGGGACTATAAAAAGTACAGTAATTTGAAGATGTTGAAGAGAATGTATTGATAAGGCTAAGTACGTGTGACTATTCGAACTTGATCAGATCCGGTTCAAATCGTTTTTCAAATTAGAAAGTGCCTCAAAGTTGGACTACTTTTTAGCTTTGTCCATCCCTTAGTTGTGAAATAGTAAAACCTTTTTACAAATTTGCGAACACTTCTTGTGTAGAAGGGGATGATTATTTAGAAATTTCGATCCTTTATGGTAAAGTAAGGTTTACTATTTCCTAAAGTTGGTTCCCTATTTCTCAAAGTTGGTTCCCTATTTCGCAAAGTTGGTTCCCTATTTCGCAAAGTTGATTCCCTATTTCCTAAAGTTGGTTCCCTATTTCCTAAAGTTGGTTCCCTATTTCCTAAAGTTGGTTCCCTATTTCCTAAAGTTGGTTCCCTATTTCCTAAAGTTGGTTCCCTATTTCTCAAAGTTTGTTTGCTCTTTCTCAAAGTTGGTTCGCTGTCCCGATAGTTTATTCCGACTTATTTTATCTAATGAGTTATTTACATGTTAGTTGGGTAATTGTTTCTATGCTTTTACCCCACCATATCAAGACTAATACATGTTGTTAAATATCAGTAGATGAGCATTAATTGTCATCGTACTTTTTAGAGGTCGTCTTTATAAGGATTTTTCATATGACCTATTAAAAGTTTAATAGACAAAACGAAGATTATCCTATTTCGTGAAACAAAATTCAAGATTTGTGCTATTTTACTTCTCATTTTTTGCTGTAAATTTGTTGAATTAAAAACAATGAGTTTTTAGAATCGTTATTTATGATGTTGAGACTAGTTATTTTTGTGCTGTCAGTATGGTTTTTTCCTTTGCAATCTTTAGGATCAACCACTCATGCTACAGTACGGAATCGTGCTAGTTCTAGCTCCTTCCAAAGGAGATTTGATCCTGTGGATCAGTTGATCGATCATGCAGACGACAAGCTATCTGACAAGAAAAATTCTCTTTTTCAAGAAATGTATTTTTGGGATATCGATTTCGATCTGGATAAGGATTTTAAATATGACACATTATTTGCCATCTACGATTTAACTGTTCGCTTGTTATTTCCCCATCAGACAGCATATCTGGATACCTATTCATCACAAGCTGATCTTCCGGTCCAATCCCGTAAATTCCTACTTTTTGAGCAGATAAAGATACCTTTTTAATCTGCTATCCTGACGTATATGTTATAGCGTCAAAAACCTGAATCGCTACACACAAAAATCAATTCTATATTATCTAAGATTAAACACTATTATGCACGAGCTTAGTATTGTAAAGGATATCTTCGATACACTGGAAGGCCATTATGGTTCTCGAGTGGAAGATGTTCAACAGATTCAAGTAACCGCAGGTCTGCTGTCAAATGTGCAGCCTGTTCTGATCCAGAATGCTTTTGATGCCTTTATTACTGAGAATAGGGGGTATGCAGATATGGAACTGGAAGTTATCGTTAACGATATCTTAGCATATTGTGATGACTGTCAAAAGAATTTTCCAGTTCATTACCACCGTTTTGTATGTCCCTGCGGACGCTCTTCATCAACAATTGTTCAGGGAAACGAATTGTATATTTCAAAAGTAATTTTTAAACAAGAAAAATAAGAAATTATGTCAACTAACTCATCTAATCCAAAAAGTGCTGGAAACCGCGTCGGTTCAGTACAATGTGATAACACCACATTACATTTATTAAAAGCCAATGATTATGTTGCAAATGCTATCCGCGAACGTTTAAAAGACGTTTGTGTCATTAATGTTTGTTCTTCTCCAGGTTCCGGTAAAACAACTCTGATGCAAGAAACTGGAAAACTACTTGCAAATGATCTTAATATTTCGGTATTGGTCGGTGATCCTGAAACGGAGCGCGATGCGATCAGAATGCGTGAGGTTGGTCTCAATGCCTTGCAGATCGTGACTGGTGGTATGTGTCATATCGAGGCGCAGATGATTTTGCAGGCGCTTGACCATATTGATATCACAGGGACAGATCTCTTATTTATTGAGAACGTCGGTAATTTACTTTGTCCTTCAGCTTTTGATTTAGGCGAAGATTACCGTGTTACATTATTAGCAACAACTGAAGGTGATGATAAACCGAAAAAATATCCACGTATGTTTCTAACGAGTGAATTGATGTTGGTATCAAAATCTGATTTATTGCCCTATGTGCCTTTTTCAGTAGATGCTGTAACGAAAGATGCTCGTGAGGTAAATCCGAATATTGAAGTGATTACTATCAGTACATTAAAGCATGAGGGTATTGAAGAGTGGTGCAACTGGTTGAAAGAAAAAGTGAAGCAAAAAAAAGAATCGAGACTTCAACCGGAAGTAAAATAGGAGCTATGCAAGCAGAGTCTGTATATATTGATGCTGTACTGCCACAGGGAGAGTTTGTTCAGGTTACTGAAGCGCTGCTTCAGCTGGAATGGTTTGAAGTGAATAAAAAAAGATTGACCAGGACAACAACTACTGGGCAAACTATAGTGATGGAATTAGGGAAAGGTAACGAATGGTGTTTTGGAGATGGTCTTTTCCATGACGGTAAATTGATTGCTACTATTGCGATCAAACCAACGTTGACCATTTGTTTTAATCCTGTCAATGCTGTGCAGGCAGCGGACTTTTCTTATTATTTAGGGAATAGGCATTTACCATTGTTTATGGATCCCGAAAGAGAGATGTACCGTGTTCCTTATGATGGTCGTTTATATGAACAGCTGCTGGCAAAATTTCAATCTCAGGTACAGTTGGAAGATGGGGTGTTACTGTCAGAAAATCTCGTTAGGCAGTTGATAAAAAAATCAAGAAATGAAAATGAGTTATAAATTATTTTGCCTAGTAATCCTGTTATCAATAGTGACTATTGGTGGGTGTCGTCATGCTACTAAAAATGATCTATCGAAACCGATTAGTGCTACAGATAGTCGTGGAAAAGTAGTCAAGTTACCGGAGGTGGCGAAAAGGGTAGTGGTTTTATTTCCATCTTTACTTGATGAGGTGTATATGCTTCAAGCCGGTGATCAGGTTGTTGGTATTCCACAGCAGGTATATCAAATGGAAGATACTTATACCTTTTTATCAAAACTTGATCCGAGGATAGCCGCTAAAACATTGCCAACACCAACTTATGGGGGGCAGTCCAGTAATGTAGAGCGTATTATTGCTTTACAACCTGATCTGGTGATTACTTTCAATACCGATCAGGATCATATTCAACAATTAGAAGATCTTGATATCCCTGTTTTTACCTGTTCTTCTGCAGATGATAAAAGTATC
>Ga0308163_10004952_pt1 | contig 10369 bp, 6 predicted proteins | sample PhyTR1_FD_201037 | JGI IMG/M metagenome (GOLD analysis project Ga0308163, IMG submission 201037) | Phyllosphere microbial communities from UC Gill Tract Community Farm, Albany, California, United States - DLSLT.R1 | ecosystem: Host-associated > Plants > Phyllosphere > Unclassified | place: USA...
ACTCACCCCCCCCCCCATTTTCCCCTTCTCGCCATAATTCGTTTTATAGTTTCGCCCCGGTCTGGGAATAGTATTCCCAAGGAAATTCAAGGCGATTCTGCCGTCTCTTCGTCAGCCACAGTGTCGGATCATGCGCTCTTTGCGCCTGGTTGGGCGTCGAAATGGCCGGTAGCGGCCAAGCGATTTCTACATCATTGTAGTCTCAGGTAGGCCATGGAGTAGCCGCTTGAAACTGATGCGCAAAACGTTTCTCATATTGCTCACCGCAGCTGTGGGGTGTTCGCGGGCAGATCAAGAAAGTATCATGCTCGCAAGAGCGGTGCAGCCGTGTATTGAGCGGGCGAACGCAGGAGCGCCTGTGTCCATTCCGGTCCGAATTGCTCTCGCTGATGACGGATCAGTGGTGCTGATTGAAGTAAAAGGTCGCAATGGCGACCAGGCACTTTACGACGCTGAAGACGCTGTGATGCGCGCCGTTCAGAAGTGCTCACCGTATCACCTCGGGCAGACCGGCGAATTTGAGATTGTGGTTACGTATTAATGGTGGCCACGCTTTAGATATCCGCTTAGTGGCGCGCTACTTATTTGAATGGTTGCGATAGGCCCAAGGGCGGCGAGGATCGACTCATCAACCACCCCACCCCCATTTTCCCCCTTATCGCCATAATTCGTTTTGTAATTTCGCCCCAGTCTGGGAATAGTATTCTCAAGGGAATTCAAGGCGATTCTGCCGTCTCTTCGTCAGCCACAGTGTCAGATCATGCGGTCTTGAGCGCCGGGTTGGGCACCGGACTGTGTGGTGGGCTGAGATGGTGGGTCACCGGGTAAGAAAGGGGCCAAGGGTTGGAGCATTTTTATATCGTCACGCTGGTGCTGACGGCGCTCATCCTGTTTGCGGCTTTTTCCAGCTTGATCGCCTTTCGCTTCGGCGCGCCTTTGCTCTTGCTCTTTCTGGTCATCGGGCTGGTGGCCGGGGTCGATGGGCTCGGCATTCATTTCGACAATCACTCGGTGGCCTATACGATCGGTTCGCTGGCGCTCGCGGTCATTCTGTTTGATTCCGGCTACACGACCTCGCTGCAATCCTTCAAGCAGGCCGCCGGGCCGTCGATTACGATGGCGACGCTGGGCGTGCTGCTCACGGCCGGTCTGTTCGGGCTGCTCGCAAGCTGGGTGCTGCATCTGTCGCTGCTCGAGGGCCTGTTGCTCGGCTCGATTGTGGCGTCTACCGATGCGGCGGCGGTGTTCTTCCTGCTGCGCATCGGCGGCATCAATATCCGCGACAAGGTGCGCTCTTCGCTGGAAGTGGAATCCGGCACCAACGACCCGATGGCGATCTTTCTGACGCTGGCGCTGGTGCAGATGCTCTCAACCGGCAAGGACCATACCGGGCTCGACTGGGGCGTATTGAAACTGTTTATCGAGCAGATGGGCATGGGGCTGGCGCTCGGGCTGATCGGCGGGGCGCTGATCGTGCTGATCGTCAAGAAGATCCCGATCGATCGCGGCCTGTTGCCGATCATCGTGCTCGCCATGTCCATGGTGGTGTTTTCCTATACCGGCGCCATCGGCGGCAGCGGCTTTCTGGCGGTCTATGTGGCCGGCATCTATGCGGGCAATCGCAAGATCCCCGGCAGCGCTGCGATCTCGCGCTTTCAGGAGGGCATGACCTGGCTTGCCCAGATCATCATGTTCCTGGTGCTCGGCCTGCTCGCGACACCATCCCAGTTCCCGATCCTGCTCGTGCCGGCGATCGGTCTGGCGCTGTTCCTGGTGTTCGTCGCCCGGCCTATCGCAGTCTGGCTCTGCCTGATCCCCTTCGATTATACCACCCAAGAAAAGCGCTTCATCTCCTGGGTGGGCCTGCGCGGCGCCGTGTCGATCCTGCTCGGCATCCTGCCGATCCTTGGCGATTTGAAAGGCGGGGAGACCTATTTCAACACCGCCTTCATCGTCGTGATGATCTCGCTATTGCTGCAGGGCTGGACTATCAAGCCGATGGCCAAGCGGCTCGGCCTGATCATCCCGCCGCGCATCGGCGCTATCGACAAGGTAGAGCTCGACCTGCCGGGGGCGGCCCATCACGAGCTTCTGTCCTACCGCGTCGTGGCCGGCAGCCCTGTGCTCAGCGGCGCGCGCATTCCACGCTGGGCCATGCCCTCGCTGGTCATTCGCGACGGCAAGTCGATGCGCTACCAATATGCCGGGCGGCTCAGGGAAAACGATCAGGTCTATCTGTTCATCGCCCCCGGCTATTCCCGGTTGCTCGACAGGCTGTTTGCAAGCAAGGCGCCTGTCGATGAGGATGACAGCGAGTTTTTCGGCACGTTCACCATTTCCCCCTCACGCCCGGCGGGCGAACTCGATGCTGCCTATGGCCCCGGCCTGCTCAATGAGGCAGACCGGCAGAAGACGCTGGGCGAATATATGGAGGCGCGGCTGGGTGGGCGCGCCGATTATGCCGACCGTGTCAGGCTTGGCCACATCATCCTGATCGTGCGCGATCTCAACGAAAGCGGCCATATCTCGTCGGTCGGCGTGTCGATGGAAGCCGTCGCGCCACGCGACAATGCCCCTGTTTTCCTCAGCCTCACCGGCAGCCTGAATTGGCTGAAAGGTCTTGGCCAGAAGGTGAAGACCGTACGGCAAAAATAAAGCCGCCTCTTAAAGTTTGTCAGGGAAAAGTGGAACCCGGTTTTCCCGCAAAGACAAACGAAAACAAAAGAATCGAGAGTCTGTCTGGTTCAGTTTGAACCTGACAGACTCTCGGTGAGAAGCGGCTCTTGCAGCTCAGTATATGGCGCTTGATCAGGCGAAGGTCAGGTGGTGGTGCTGACCAACGTCGGGCATCTTGTCGCTGTTCATATTGGCCTTGGCGATCTCCCAGCCGAATTTCAGCGGATTGCCGGTGGAGGCCCAAACCTCTGCATCATCGATATGCAGGGCCAGCATGGTCAGGTCAGGGTCCTTCTTGCCATTGTGATACCAAGCCTCGACGACCGAGCTCCAGTATTCGTCGATCTTGTTTGGATCGCGGCGCACGTCGATTACGCCAGACAGGCAGGCATGATAGTCGTGGTTCTTGCCGACCACGCAGAAATGCGCCCGGCTGCCGGGGCGGATCTGCTGGACCAGTTCGGAATCCGTGCGGGTGAAGAACCAGACGGTATTGGTCTTCGGGTCGCCATAGGGCGCCATCGGCTGCATGTGCATGGTCGAGCCTTCAAGGCCAAGCATGCCGGCGTGGATGGCTTCGATTTCCTCCCAAAGCTGACGGGCGGGTTCTTCGCGGGCTTCCGTGAGATTGACCATGGGTCTTCCTTTCGTCTTGCTAATCTGCTTCGGGGGAGCAACGGCAGGAAAGGCTAATTGTTCCGGTCGGCAACGGCTCTTCCTGCCATCGCCCCCTCTTGAATGGCGGGCGGCAGGGCCGTATAAGGGCGCCAATTCGAGCGTGCATCGATACGTCAGCCGGTTGCCGGCTCACGATCGTGCAGAAGATGAACAGCGTTGGAGCGCATCCGCCGTGTCGCCACCGACCACGCGGGTTGCCGCAGAACAGATGATGCAGGGGTGCCATGGCAGGCCATTCACAGTTCAAGAATATCATGCATCGCAAGGGCAAGCAGGACTCTGTGCGATCGAAAATGTTCTCCAAGCTCGCCCGTGAAATCACGGTTGCGGCCAAGGGTGGACTGCCGGACCCGACCATGAATGCCCGCCTGCGCCTGGCCATCCAGAACGCCAAGGCGCAATCCATGCCGAAGGACAATATCGAGCGCGCCATCAAGAAGGCCTCGGGCGCCGACGGCGAGAACTATGACGAAGTCCGCTACGAAGGCTATGGCCCGGGCGGCGTCGCCGTCATCGTCGAAGCGCTGACCGATAACCGCAACCGCACCGCTTCCAACGTTCGCTCGACCTTTTCCAAGTCCGGCGGCGCGCTTGGCGAAACCGGTTCGGTGTCCTTCTCCTTCGATAAGGTCGGCGAAATCGTCTACAAGGCCAGCGTCGGCGATGCCGACGCGGTCATGGAAGCTGCTATCGAAGCCGGCGCCGAAGACGTGGTCAGCGACGAAGACGGCCACACGATCATCTGCGGCTTTGAAGACATGAACGAAGTGTCGAAGGCGCTTGAAGCTGCGCTTGGCGAAGCCGACTCGGTCAAGGCCGTCTGGAAGCCGCAGAACACCGTGCCGGTCGATGAAGAAAAGGCTCAGTCGCTGATGAAGCTGATCGAGACCCTGGAAGACGATGACGACGTGCAGAACGTCTATTCGAATTTCGAAGTCTCCGAAGAGGTCATGGCCAAGCTGTCGGCCTGATCCACTCTCGATAATTCAATGCAAAAAGCCCGGTCATGGTGGACATGACCGGGCTTTTTGTTGTGCGGAACGATTTACCGCTGGAGCCGGGAGGGCTTCAAGCCGCTTCGTTGCGGCTATTGGCGATGACGCCGATAAGGTCATTGACGATACGCTCGATCTGGCTGCGGTCATCGCCTTCGGCCATCACCCGGATCAGGGGTTCGGTGCCGGAGGGGCGGATAACCAGGCGGCCATTGCGCGACAGTTCGTGCTCGGCCTCTGCAATCGCCTGGCGCACGAAACTGTCCTCCAGCGGCTTGCCGCCTGAAATGCGGATATTGCGCAGCAATTGCGGCACGGGGTCGAAGCGATGGCAAATCTGGCTGACGGTCTTGCCGGTGCGCTTGACAGCGGCAAGGATCTGCAGGGCCGCCACAAGGCCGTCACCGGTCGTGCCGAAATCCGAGAGCACGATATGGCCGGACTGTTCGCCGCCGATATTGTAATTGTTCTGGCGCATGTGCTCGACCACATGCCGGTCGCCGACCTTGGTACGGGCAAGCGTCAGGCCCTTGTCGCCGAGGAAGCGTTCCAGGCCGAGATTGGACATGACGGTTGCAACGATGCCGCCGCCCTTCAGGGTCTGGTCATTGGCCCAGCTCTCGGCAATGACAGCCATCAGCTGGTCGCCATCGACGATAGCGCCGGTCTCATCGACAATGATCACCCGGTCAGCGTCGCCGTCGAGCGCGATGCCGATATCGGCGCGCACTTCATGGACCTTCTTTTGCAGTGCTGCCGGATGGGTGGAGCCGCATTCGAGGTTGATATTGGTGCCGTTCGGCTCGTTGCCGATGGTGACGACTTCCGCGCCCAGCTCCCACAGCGCCAGCGGCGCGACCTTGTAGGCGGCGCCATTGGCGCAGTCGATGGCAATGCGCAACCCGCTCAGCGTCACATCGCGGGGCAGGGTGCGCTTGACGAATTCGATATAGCGGTAGATGTCGCCGTCGACGCGCTTGGCGCGGCCGATATCCTCGGCCTTGGCCAGCGGCAGCGGGGCTTCCTGGTTGAGCAGCGCCTCGATCTCGCCTTCAAGCTCATCGGAGAGCTTGTAGCCATCGGGGCCGAACAGTTTGATGCCGTTGTCGGCAAAGGGATTGTGCGAGGCAGAAACCATGACGCCGATATCGGCACGCAGCGAGCGCGTCAGCATGGCCACAGCAGGCGTCGGGATCGGGCCAAGCAGGAAGACGTCGAGGCCAGCGGCGGTAAAGCCGGCGACCAGTGCGGTTTCCAGCATATAGCCCGACAGGCGTGTATCCTTGCCGATCACCACGCGGTGGCGGTGATGGCCACGGCGAAAGATCGTGCCGACGGCAATGCCGACCTTCATGGCGAGATCCGGCGTCATGGGAAACACGTTGGACTGGCCACGAATGCCGTCGGTTCCGAAGTAACGTCGTGTCATGCTGTCTCCTGAATTCGCGTCAAGCTGTGCCCGGTCCGTACCCGTCAGGCCCGCTTTCCTGTCACAATCCGCCCGCAACCGTCGCGTCACACCTTTTACGGCAGAGCCTACGTTTACAATATGGCTGGCAGACGATGCCATTGATCGTGCTGCTGATCATCCGCTCATCGCATGTTTCGCTGCTATATTCACTTAAATTACCATCAACATTGATTATAAGCCGTTACCATAAAAAAACCGCCCGTTGTCGCGGGCGGTTTTTCAAGATCATACCGAGATCTGAAGGCTTAATGAGCTTGCGGCTCCAATCCGCCTTCCGGCTCGCCGCCCTTGGGCGCATCCTTCTTGCCGGCGGAGGGCACGGCGGAACCACGGCTGGTGGGACCATCTTCGCCGCTGTCGCGCACCGGCTTTTCGCCGCGGATCAAGGCCTTGATCTCTTCGCCCGACAGGGTTTCGTATTCCAGCAGGCCTTCTGCCAGCGTGACGAAGGCGTCGTGCTGCTCGGTGATGATACGGCGCGCCTCGGTATAGGCTTCATCGATCAGCCGACGAACTTCCACGTCGATCTTCTGGGCGGTGGACTCCGACACATTCTTGCTCTGCGACACGGAATGGCCGAGGAACACTTCCTGCTGGTTTTCACCATAGGCGACCTGGCCGAGGATGTCGGAAAAGCCCCACTGGGTGACCATGGCACGGGCAAGCTTGGTGGCCTGCTCGATGTCGGACGACGCGCCTGAGGTGATGTTTTCCTTGCCGAAGGTAATTTCTTCAGCAACGCGGCCGCCCATCATGATGACGAGGCGCGAGACCATCCACTTGTAGCTCATGGAATAGCGGTCGCCTTCCGGCAACTGCATGACCATGCCCAGTGCACGGCCGCGCGGAATGATCGTTGCCTTGTGCAGCGGATCGGCCACGGGCACATTCAGGGCGGTGATCGCATGGCCGGCTTCGTGATAGGCGGTCAGCTTCTTTTCGGCCTCGGTCATGGCGGACGAGCGGCGCTCGGCACCCATCATGATCTTGTCCTTGGCGTCTTCGAATTCGGCCATGGTGACGACACGCTTGTTGCGGCGTGCGGCCATCAGGGCGGCTTCATTGACGAGGTTCATCAGGTCGGCGCCGGAGAAACCGGGGGTGCCGCGGGCGAGAACCTTCAGATCGACATTCGGTGCCAGCGGCACGTTGCGGGCATGCACCTTGAGGATGCGCTCGCGGCCGATGATGTCGGGGTTCGGCACCACGACCTGACGGTCGAAACGGCCGGGACGCAGCAGGGCCGGGTCAAGCACGTCAGGACGGTTGGTCGCGGCAATCAGGATGATGCCTTCATTGGCCTCGAAGCCGTCCATCTCGACCAGAAGCTGGTTCAGCGTCTGCTCGCGCTCATCGTTACCGCCGCCAAGACCGGCACCACGATGGCGGCCAACAGCGTCGATTTCGTCGATGAAGATGATGCATGGCGCGTTCTTCTTGGCCTGTTCGAACATGTCGCGGACGCGGCTGGCGCCGACACCGACGAACATTTCTACGAAGTCGGAACCTGAGATCGTGAAGAAGGGGACATTGGCTTCGCCAGCCACGGAGCGGGCGAGCAGCGTCTTACCGGTGCCGGGAGGGCCAACCAGCAGCACGCCGCGCGGGATCTTGCCGCCGAGACGCTGGAACTTCTGGGGGTCGCGCAGGAATTCGACGATTTCTTCCAAATCCTGTTTGGCTTCGTCGACGCCGGCGACGTCCTCGAAGGTCACGCGGCCATGCGCCTCGGTCAGAAGCTTGGCTTTGGATTTGCCAAAGCCCATCGCGCCGCGCGAGCCGCCCTGCATCTGGCGCATGAAGAACAGCCAGACGCCAAGGATCAGCAACATCGGCAACAGCGTGCCGAGATAGCTCAGGAAGCCAGAGGAACCATCGCTTTCGGGGCGGGCGACGATCATCACGTTCTTGGTCTGCAGCTTGTCGAGCAGGTTGTCGTCAACGACAGGTGCGTAGGTCTGGAAGGCGGCGCCGTTTTCGCCATAGCTGCCGATAATGCGGTTGCCGGTGACGGTTACGTCACGAACACGGCCGGAATCAACTTCGCGCAGGAATTGCGAATAGGGAATCTCGCGGGAACTTGTTTGCGACGGCGACGTCTGGAACATGCTGAACAGCGCGATCAATAGCAAAGCTATGATGGCCCACAGCGCGAGATTTCTGAAATTTGGGTTCATCGAACTCCCCGGAAAAAATGTTCGGCGCGTAAAGGCGCCGTATCGTCGTCCAGTAACATAGGTTTCCTGAAGCGCCTTGCCAAGGCAAAGCGCGGTCTCTGCTTCGTTTTCCGTCAATAAGATTTAAAAACAGGGCGATAAAAAGCGCCTTGCCCTGAAAAGATCCGCCAAAGCCTGGGCCAGGGGCAAATCAAAGCCCGGGAGAAACCCCTGATAGGGTGCAATGACCGGTTCTACTTCCAGATTTGGCGCCTTCATCGGCTCCGACATCAAGGCGAGTGCCGCAAGCGAGGCAGGCAGTGTCTCTGCTGTTTGAAGTGGCTGGTCGGGTGCCGCGGGACAAACCTCGGCAATGGGTTTGCCCATGTTGGTGACCCGCCAGCGGCCATCCCAGATTGCCGTTTCGCTTGGATAGATAAGGAGATGCGGCAGGGCACGCGCTTCGCGTACTAAAAACACGCCGCTGCGGTGGCGATGGACGAGGCAGCGGCCAAGGGTCAGTCGGACGCCGGGCGGTTGGCGGCCGAGCTGTAGCAGGCGCCCGAGTGCAGCACTTTCTGGCCCATGCGGCTGACCGCCGACCGTGGCGACCAGGGCGTGCAACCCGTGCCGCAGGGCAGCGCCTTCTGCCTCGAACAATGCCGTATCGAGATGAAACAAGCCCGGCACAGGCATGGTGGCATGGCGGTTAAGCAGATCGGCGGCCTGCCGCGACAGTTCCAGGCGGTCGATACGCCCTGTCTGCGGCAATGTGTCTCCTAGGCTCCGCGCCAGATCGGCGCGAATACGGGCGCGTTCGTAAGCAGGGTTGTCATTGCTGGGATCGTCGATCCAGTCCTGGCCTTGCGCCCGCAGACAGTCTCGGATGGCTTGGCGCCGGCTGGCGAGCAGCGGTCGGTAAATCCAGACATTGTTCTCGTAGAGGACGTTTTGCGCCATGCCGGAGAGACCGGGAGCCGATTGGTGCGAACCGGTCTCAGGATCGGGGCGCGCTCTTGCGGCCCGCATGGCAATGGTTTCGGCCTGGTCGTCTGCGGTATGGCCGGTCAGGATGGCGGTGCAGCCGGTCTCCTCGGCAATCTCAGCCAGCAGCCGGTAGCGGGCGGCGCGGGCCCGGGCGGCAAGGCCGGTGGATGGCTTGTCACCGTCCCAGCGCCTGGTCATCTGAGCAATGCCGAGATGGGCGCAGAGATCAGCAACGCCTTGCGCTTCTTCGGCTGAGCCCGGGCGCAGGGCGTGGTCGATGGTGGCGGCCTGCAGGCTGATTTGTGTGTCGGAGCATGAGGCCAGGGCGCGGTGCAGCAGGAGGAGCAATCCGGTCGAATCGCTACCGCCCGATATAGCGACCAACAGGCGCAGCGGCTTGTTGTCGGCGGTCTCAAGACGGCGGGCCGCGATGCGGTCAAGGAAAGCATGGATAGCGGCGGCAGGGTCGGTCATGGGCATGGCGTCATGTGCTGGCCCCTCGGGACGGGGTTCCGTCAGCGGCGTTTGGGCGCCACTCGCCGGCATCAGCAGGCCAGGCGCTTCTGTTCGCTGATCGCCTTGTTCTGCACCGCCTTGGAGGCGTCGGGGTAACGCTTGCCGACTTCGCGCAGCGTGGCGCAAGCGGTGTCCTTGTTGTCGAGGGCAGCCAGGGACATGCCGAGCTTCAGCAGCATTTCAGGCGCCTTGGGCGTCTTGCCATAGGTCTGGTAGGCCTTGAGGAAGGTCTCAGCCGAATCCTTGTAGCGCGACTGCGAATACTGTGCTTCGCCCAGCCAGAAATTGGCGTCGGCAGCCTTGCTGCTCTTCGGATAGCGGCTGATGAAATCGCGGAATTCGCCTTCGGCGGATTTGTAATCGCCTGAGAGAACATGGCTATAGGCGACCTGATAAAGGTCCTGCTCACCGCCGAGCGAGGCAGTCTTGGTGCCTGCTGAACCCTGGCCGCCGGCAGCGCCGGGCAACGTGCTGGCATTGGCGCCGGCCTGGCCGTTGACATTGGCACCGACGGGATTGCCGCTCTTATCCATCTCGATTGAGCCGAGCGTCATTTCGCCGGGCGCAGCAGAGCGGCCACCGGAGCCTTGGCTGCTTGCCTGGCTGCCGGCGGTTTCGCCAATGATCTGGCCGACGCTGTCGCCGCCGCCCGCACCGTTACCAGATGCGGCAGAAGGCTGCTGGCGCGAGGCTACCGACGGGCTGGACTGGCCCGGTGAGCCGGCGTCACTTCTTTTTTTTTCTAGCTCCTGGAATCGGAATTCGTTGTCTTCCTGCGCCTTGCGGATGGTTTCCTGCATCTGCAGCAGCTGGTAGCTCATGTCCTCGATCCGGCCGTTCAGCTGGCGGATTTGATCCTGCAACTGCTGTACCTGCACGATGTCACTGCC
>Ga0308163_10004955_pt1 | contig 10357 bp, 10 predicted proteins | sample PhyTR1_FD_201037 | JGI IMG/M metagenome (GOLD analysis project Ga0308163, IMG submission 201037) | Phyllosphere microbial communities from UC Gill Tract Community Farm, Albany, California, United States - DLSLT.R1 | ecosystem: Host-associated > Plants > Phyllosphere > Unclassified | place: USA...
CAAAAGAGCAGGAGCGGCATCGCGACGCCGAAACAGGAAATGGAGATTGTGCGTGCGCGCCTGCGCAGTGCACAGCAACTGATCGAGGAGCTGCGCCATGAAAAAACGTATCGTTGATGGCATCGAATTCGAACTATCGAGCGGCAACGTCTTTGCCGACCTGGGCTTGCCCGACGCCGACAAACTGCAAATCAAGTCCGGCCTGGTGGGCGAAATCCGCAACGCCATGCGCAAACTCGAACTGACGCAAGAACAAGCGGCACGCCGCATGGGCATCGTGCAGCCAAAAGTGTCGGGCATGCTGCGCGGCGACTTTTCCGGCCTGTCCGAACGCAAGCTGATGGATTGCCTGAACCGCCTGGGCTACGATATCGAGATCCGCGTCAAGCCGACCGGCAGTGCCGTTGGGCAACTGAAACTGGCCATCGCCTGAGCGCCCGCCCGGCTGCTTCTCGCGGCCGGCGGCTGGTAAAATGGCGGCATCCGCAATGACCGCCCGAAAGCAGCCGCCATGTCCACACCCGATCAGACCCCAAGCGCCGTTCCTTCCTCGATTACCATCACCCGCCCGGATGACTGGCACCTGCACCTGCGCGATGGCGCCACCATGGCCAGCGTGCTGCCGCACAGCGCGCGCCAGTTCGGCCGCGCCATCGTCATGCCGAATCTGAAGCCGCCGGTCACCACCACTGCGGACGCTGCCGCCTACCGCGAGCGCATCCTGGCCGCCGTGCCGGAGGGCGTCAGTTTCGACCCGCTGATGGTGCTGTACCTGACCAACAACACCTCGCCCGACGAAATCCGCCGCGCGCAGGACAGCGGCATCGTGCAGGCCGTGAAACTGTATCCGGCCGGCGCCACCACCAATTCCGACCTGGGCGTGACCGACCTGAAGAACTGCTACAAGGTGCTCGAAGTGATGCAGGAAGTGGGCATGCCCTTCCTCGTGCATGGCGAAGTGACCGACCCGGAAATCGACATTTTCGACCGTGAAGCCGTCTTTATCGAACGCGTGATGCGCCCGCTGCGCAGCAGCTTCCCGGCCCTGTCCGTGGTATTCGAACATATCACCACCAAGGATGCGGCGCAGTACGTGGCCGAAGCGGAAGGCCCGATCGCCGCCACCATCACCGCGCACCACCTGCTGTACAACCGCAACGAGATCTTCAAGGGCGGCATCCGTCCGCACTACTACTGCCTGCCGATCCTGAAACGCGAAGAACACCGCCTGGCCCTGATGACGGCGGCCGCCAGCGGCGACGAGCGCTTCTTCCTCGGTACCGACTCGGCGCCGCATGCGCAGGGCGCCAAGGAAGCGGCCTGCGGCTGCGCCGGCTGCTACACGGCCCTGCACGCGATGGAGCTGTATGCCGAAGCGTTCGAGCGCGCCGGCGCGCTCGACAAGCTGGAAGCGTTTGCCAGTTTCCACGGCCCGGCCTTCTACGGCCTGCCGCGCAATACCGGCACCATCACCCTGAAACGCGAAAGCTGGACCCTGCCGGCCTCGCTGCCGCTGGGCGACAGCCATGTGGTTCCGCTCAATGCCGGCGAGCAGATCAACTGGAAGATGGTATAAGCACCGATGCTGCCATCGATAGACTGGACCCGCCCCTGGTATGCCACGGTGCTGCCGGCGCGGGAACGGCTGGATCTGCAGCGCCATACGGTGATCGAAGCGTTGAACCTGCAGGCGCGCGCGCTGGACTTGCGCAATCCGTCCGGCCTGCCGCTCGGTTTCGTGCCGCAGGCCGACCTGCCCGAGGGCGTGGCGTATGAGGAGTTCATCGGCGCCACCGGCGGCGTGCCCACGCGCGACAACCTGCACGACTTTTTCAACGCGCTCGTGTGGCTGACCTTCCCGCGCATCAAGCGGCAGTTGAATGCGCTGCAGGCGGCGCAGATCGCGCTGTCGGGGGTGGGAAAATCGCGCGGACCGGCGCGCGACGGCGCCACGATTTTTGATGAAAATTCGGCGCTGTTGGTGCTGCGCGACAGCGACAGCGGGCGCGCGCTGGAAGCGGCGCTGCGCGGGCACGACTGGCACAGCGTGTTCGTGGCGCAGCGCGACAAGTTCGCTGGTGATGGCGACGCCGACGTATGGCTGTTCGGCCACGCGCTGATGGAAAAGCTGGTGGCGCCGTACAAGGCCATCACGGCGCACACGCGCGTGGTGTTTGCCGGCGACGCCTATTTTGCGCTGGACGAGATGGCACGCCGCGCCTGGCTCGACCAGCAGGTGGCAGACGACCTGGCGCGGCAGGGCTTGACCACGGCCGACTTCACGCCTTTGCCGGTGCTGGGCATTCCCGGCTGGAGCGAGCAGCAGGACCAGGCGTTTTACAATGACACGGCGGTGTTCCGGCCAAAGCGCAAGCCGTCAAACGACAACTGACAAGCCGCAGCAGCGGCGCATGGAGACAGACGCATGGACAAGGCAATACGGTGGGGCATACTCGGTACTGGCAAGATCGCCCAGGCGATGGCAACGGCCTTGCGCGATGTGCCCGGAGCACAGCTGGTGGCGGTCGCGTCGCGCAGTCTTGATGGCGCCACGCGCTTCGGCGCGCAGTTCGGTATTGAACGCTGCCATGGTTCCTACCAGGCGCTGGCCGATGACGCCGGTGTCGATGTCGTGTATATCGCCACGCCGCACACGCTGCATGCCGACAATGCCCTGATGTGCCTGATGGCTGGCAAGCATGTGCTGTGCGAAAAACCGTTCACCATGAACGCGCGCGAAGCACAAACCGTCATCAAGCTGGCGCATGAAAAACAGCTGTTCCTGATGGAAGCCATGTGGAGCCGTTTCCTGCCTGCCGTGCAGGAAGCGCAGCGCCTGATCGCCAGCGGCGCGATCGGCACGGTACAGCAGCTGCAGGCCGATATCGGCTTTGTCGCCAGCTTTCCGCCCGAGCACCGGCTCTTGAATCCTGCGTTGGGCGGCGGCGCGCTGCTCGATATCGGCATCTATCCGCTGTCGATGGCCGCCTTTTTCCTGGGACCCGTCACGCAGGTGCAGACCCTGGCCGAAATGGGACCGACCGGCGTTGACGAACAGGCCGTCTTCAGCCTGCTGCATGAAGGCGGCGGCAGTTCGTCGTGCGCCTGCACCATGCGCGCGCTGAGCCCGACCGAACTGACGATTACCGGCACCCTGGGCCGCATCCGCCTGCCGGGCCGCTTCTACAAGCCCGATCACCTGGTCGTCGAACCGATGCATGGCGAGCGCCGCGTGGTGGCCGCGCCGTATATCGGCAACGGCTATACGCACGAGGCGATGGAAGCGATGCGCTGCATCCGCGCCGGCCTGCTCGAAAGCCCCTTGATGCCGCATGCGGAAACGCTGGCCCTGATGACCGTGCTCGACACCATGCGCGCGCAGGTGGGCCTGGTGTACGACGCCGACCGCAGCGTGGCGGCATGACTGCCGCCTCGCGGCCCAGTCTGAAAACCGTGCTGATCGCCAGCGGCGTGGTGCTGACGCTGGCGATGGGCGTGCGCCATGGCTTGGGTTTCTGGATGCAGCCGATCTCGCAAGCGAATGGCTGGACGCGCGAAACCTATTCGCTGGCGCTGGCCATGCAGAACCTGATGTGGGGCGTGTTCGGCCCGTTTGCCGGCATGGCGGCCGACCGCTTCGGCACCATGCGCGTGGTGATTCTGGGCGCCATCAGCTATATGGCCGGCCTGGTCTGGATGGCGGTGGTGACCGAGCCGACACTGTTCATTATTGGCTCGGGCGTGTTGATCGGCCTGGCGCTTGCCTGCACCGCATTTGGCGCCATCAGCGGCATTATCGGGCGCAGCGCGCCGCCCGAGCAGCGCTCGTGGGCCTTCGGCATTTCGTCGGCGGCCGGTTCCTTTGGCCAGTTCCTGATGATGCCGATCGAGCAGCAGCTCATTTCCGCCATCGGCTGGCAGAACGCCTTCTATACGCTGGCCGCGCTGGTGGTGGCGGCCATGATCCCGATGGCGTTCTGCCTGCGCGAGCCGCCCGTCAGTCATGGCGGCGGCGCGCAGCAAAGCGTCGGCGAGGCGTTCGGCGAAGCGATCGGCAACCGCTCTTTCTGGCTGCTGCTGGCCGGCTATTTCGTGTGCGGCTTCCAGCTGGTCTTCATCGGCGTGCACCTGCCGGCGTATCTGAAGGACCATGGCCTGATCAATCCGAATATCGCGGTCACCGCGCTGGCGCTGATCGGCCTGTTCAATATCTTCGGCTCGTATTACGCGGGCAAGCTGGGTGGCAAATTCGCCAAGCGCCACCTGCTGGCGGCCATCTACCTGTCGCGCGCGGCCGTCATCGCCCTGTTTCTGGTGGCGCCCCTGTCATCGTGGTCGGTGTATGTGTTTGCCGCTGGCATGGGCGTGCTGTGGCTGTCGACCGTGCCGCTGACGAACGGCATCATCGCCGGCATCTTCGGCGTGCGCCATCTGTCGATGCTGGCCGGGATGGTGTTCTTCTCGCACCAGGTGGGCAGCTTCCTGGGCGCCTGGCTGGGCGGCTTTTTGTATGAGCGGACTGGCAACTACAACGCGGTCTGGATCATCACCATCGGCCTCGGTTTGCTGGCCGCGCTGATCAACCTGCCGATCGACGAACGCGCCGCCCGGCGCGCGGTGGCGGCCTGATGGCCACGCGGCGCATATGGCTGTGGAGATTGGCTGGCGCCGTGGTATTGGCTTTTGTGTTCATGGCCTATCTGCGGCCGGACTTCATGCTCGATCTGGCGAACCGGTTCTGGATGTGCATGTAGATTGTCGGGCAACAAATGGCATGCTGAAAAGTCGGATTATGCTGAACGTCGGATTATGCTGAACGTCGGATTACGCTACGCTAATCCGACCTACCCGACCTACCCGTCAGATTCGCGTAGGTCGGATTAGGCCAAAGGCCGTAATCCGACACCACCCGGAACCATGTAGCCAGGCCGTAGGTCGGATTAGGCCAAAGGCCGTAATCCGACAACACCCGACAACACCCGACAACACCCGACAACACCCGAACCCATGCGATACCGACGCTCCTTCCAGCCAGGCGGCAGCTTTTTCTTTACGGTGGTGACGGCGCATCGACGGCCCGTCTTTGCTTCAGCGCATGCCGTTGGCCTGCTGCGCGCGTCGTTTCGAGCGGTACGCAAAGCGCGCCCGTTCGATATCGACGCCATCGTCATCCTGCCCGATCACCTGCACTGCATCTGGACCCTGCCCGATGGCGATGCCGATTTCATGACGCGCTGGCGGCTGATCAAAACGTGGTTCAGCAAACACTCGGCATGCAAGAGTATATGGCAGCAGCGCTACTGGGAACATGTGCTGCGCGATGAACGGGACTTCGAACATCACGTCGACTATATCCATTTCAATCCGGTCAGGCACGGGCTGGTTGACAGCGTCGTTGACTGGCCGTATTCGAGTTTTCACCGGCATGTGGCGCGGGGGATGTATGCGGCGGATTGGGGTGGGGAGTTTGTGGAGAGGGTGGGGGTGGGGAGAGAATGATGTCAACACAGTTGTCGGATTACGCTGCGCTAATCCGACCTACCCGACCTACCCGATTTACACCTTGAGGAATTCTTCCTTGTTGCCCAGCCAGCGCGCCAGGTGCGCTTCCACCGTGGCGGTGCTGACAGGGTCGGTGGCGTGCAGCAGGTCGTGCGCCACGTCGCGCGCCTGGTCGACCAGCCATTGATCCGTTTCCAGGTCGGCAAAGCGCAGCATGGCCTGGCCGGACTGGCGCGCGCCGAGAAATTCGCCGGGGCCGCGGATTTCCAGGTCGCGCCGGGCGATTTCGAAGCCGTCGGTGGTTTCGCGCATGGTCATCAGACGCTGGCGCGCCACGCCGCCCAGCGGACCCTGGTAGAGCAGCAGGCAAACGCTGGCGGCCGAGCCGCGGCCGACGCGCCCGCGCAGCTGGTGCAGCTGCGACAGGCCGAAGCGCTCGGCGTGTTCGATCACCATCAGGGAAGCGTTGGGCACATCGACGCCGACCTCGATCACGGTGGTGGCCACCAGCACGTGCAGCTGGCCGGCGATAAACGCGTCCATCACTTCCTGCTTTTCGGCCGGTTTCAGGCGGCCGTGCACCAGCCCCACCTGCAGCGCGGGCAGCGCTTCGGCCAGCATCATGTAGGTGTCGGTGGCCGTTTGCAGCTGCAGCGCCTCCGATTCCTCGATCAGCGGGCAGACCCAGTACACCTGCCGGCCTTCGAGCGCGGCCGCATACACGCGGGCGATCACTTCATCGCGCCGGTTCTGGTCAATGGCGCGCGTGACGATCGGGCTGCGGCCCGGCGGCAGCTCGTCGATCACCGACACTTCCAGGTCGGCGTAATAGGTCATGGCCAGCGTGCGCGGGATCGGCGTGGCCGACATCATCAGCTGGTGCGGCACGGCCGCGCTGTCGCCCTTGTTGCGCAGGGTCAGGCGCTGGCCCACGCCGAAGCGGTGCTGCTCGTCGACGATCACCAGGCCCAGTTTCGCAAACTGCACGTTATCCTGGATCAGCGCATGCGTGCCGATCACCAGTTGCGCTTCGCCCGATTCGATCAGGGCCAGCGACGCCGTCTTTTCCTTTTTCTTCAGGCTGCCCGTCAGCCAGGCCACCTTCACGCCCAGCGGCTCCATCCAGGCGGCGATCTTGCGGAAGTGCTGCTCGGCCAGGATCTCGGTCGGCGCCATCAATGCGGCCTGGTAGCCGCTGTCGATCGCCTGCGTGGCGGACAGCGCCGCCACCACCGTCTTGCCGCTGCCCACGTCCCCCTGGAGCAGGCGCTGCATCGGATACGGCTGGCGCAGGTCGGCGCGGATTTCATCGAGCACGCGCGCCTGCGCACCGGTCAGCTTGAACGGCAGCGCGGCCTGAAACGCCATCGACAGGCTGCCGACAAAGGGCAGGGCGGCCGCGCCCTTCGAGCGGCGCGCGTATTGGGCGCGTTTGAGCGACAGCTGCTGCGCCAGCAGCTCATCGAACTTCATGCGCACCCAGGCCGGATGCGAGCGGTCCATCAGCGCGCTTTCGTCGATCTGCTGCGGCGGGTAGTGCAGCAGGCGCACGCAGGACTGGAAGGGCGCCAGCTGCATCTGGCGCAGCAGCGAGTCGGGCAGGGTGTCGGTCCAGTCGATGCGCTTCATCGCATCGGCAATTGCCCGGCGCAGCACATGCTGCGACAGCCCTTCGCCGGACGGATACACGGGCGTGAGCGCCGTGGGCAGCGGCGCGCCCTCGTTGACGACCTTGTAGACCGGATGCACCATCTCGGCGCCAAAGAAGCCATGCTTGAGTTCGGCACGCGCGCGCACGCGCGTGCCTTCGGCCAGCTGCTTGACCTGGCTGCCGTAGAAGTTCATAAAGCGCAGCAATAAATCGCCGGTCTCGTCGGCGATGGTGACCAGCAGCTGCTTGCGCGGCTTGAAGCTCACTTCGCATTTGGTGACCACGCCTTCGACCTGCCACGATTCGCCGCCGCGCAGACAGGCGTCGCGTATGGTGTACACCTTGGTCTCGTCTTCGTAGCGCATCGGCAGGTGCAGCACCAGGTCCATATCGGTGCGCAGGCCCAGCCGCGCCAGCTTCGTTTCCGTGCTGACCACTTTCTTGACGGCTTTGGGCTTCCGGGCAGGCTTGGGCGCAGGCGGCAGATCTGGCGTTGCGGACGTGAAATCAGGCATATAGGATGTTTTGTTGCCGCTAGCGTAAAATAGAGGGTTGTCCGGCACACCCTGTGCATACCGCAGAAACAATATTGCGGCGGATTATTGTAATGCCTGTATGGGCGCACAGTATAGTGCCACACGCCGCATTGCGCACTCCTAATCATAGTTGACGTACTTTTCAAGCAAAACGCATGTATTCGCTTTCCGATTTCGATTTCAATTTGCCGCAAGAAAATATTGCGCAAACTCCCCTGGCCGAACGCAGCGCGTCGCGCCTGTTGCACCTGGACGGCGACACCCTGTTTGACCGCAGCTTTGCCGATATCGTCAACCTGCTGCAGGCGGGCGACCTGCTGGTGATGAACGATACGCGCGTATTGAAGGCGCGTTTCTTCGGCGTCAAGGAAAGTGGCGGCAAGATCGAGGCGCTGGTCGAGCGCGTGCTCGATGAGCGCACCGTGCTGGCCCAGGTGCGCGCCTCGAAGTCGCCGCCACCGGGCTGCCGCATCCGCCTGGCCGACGCCTTTGACGTGACGGTCGGCCAGCGCGCCGGCGAATTTTTCACCCTGCACTTCGAAGCCGACGTGTTCGAGCTGATCGAGGCGCACGGCCGCCTGCCGCTGCCGCCGTATATCGAGCATGACGCCGACGAGTTCGACGAAACGCGCTACCAGACGGTCTTCAACAAGGTGCCGGGCGCCGTTGCCGCGCCGACTGCCGGCCTGCATTTCGACCAGGCCCTGCTCGATCAACTGAAGGCAAAAGGCGTCAACTTTGCCTATGTGACGCTGCATGTGGGCGCCGGCACCTTCCAGCCCGTGCGCACCGAGGTGCTGGCCGAACACAAGATGCATACCGAGTGGTACACCATGTCGCAGGAAACCGTGGACGCCGTGCGCGCAGCGCAAACGGCCGGACGCGACGTGGTGGCGGTCGGCACCACCAGCCTGCGCGCGCTGGAATCGGCCTCGCAAAGCGGCCAACTGGAAGCGGGCAGCGCCGATACGGCCCTGTTCATCACGCCCGGCTATCAGTTCAAGACCGTCACGCGCCTGATCACCAATTTCCATTTGCCCAAGTCCACCCTGCTGATGCTGGTGTCGGCGTTTGCCGGCTATCAGCCGATCCGTACCGCCTACGCGCATGCGATCGCGCAGAACTACCGTTTCTTCAGCTATGGCGACGCGATGCTGCTCACCACGCAATCGCGCGCTCCGCTGAATATCACCCCTTCCGTGAAAGACTGACATGCTGGAATTTACTTTACTCAAGACCGACACGAGCGGCTTGACCAAGGCACGCCGCGGCACCTTGAAACTGAACCACGGCGTCGTGCAGACGCCGATCTTCATGCCAGTGGGCACCTACGGTTCCGTCAAGGCCATGTCGCCGCTGGAACTGAACGAAATCGATGCGCAGATTATCCTCGGCAATACCTTCCACCTGTGGTTGCGTCCTGGCAACACCGTGATGGAAAAGTTCGGCGGCCTGCACGGCTTCATGGGCTGGAACAAGCCGATCCTGACGGACTCGGGCGGCTTCCAGGTGTTCTCGCTGGGCGCCATGCGCAAGATCACGGAAGAGGGCGTGCATTTCAATTCGCCCATCAATGGCGACAAGCTGTTCCTGTCGCCGGAAGTGTCGATGCAGGTGCAGCGCGTCTTGAATTCTGACATCGTGATGCAGTTCGACGAATGCACGCCGTATGAAATCCAGGGTCGCCCGGCCACGCTGGAAGAAGCGGCCAAGTCGATGCGCATGTCGCTGCGCTGGGCGCAGCGCTCGAAAGATGAATTCCACCGCGGCGAAAACCCGAATGCGCTGTTCGGCATCGTGCAGGGCGGCATGTTCGAAATGCTGCGCGACGAGTCGCTGGCCAAGCTCGAAGAGATCGATTTTCCCGGCATCGCCATCGGCGGCCTGTCGGTCGGCGAGCCGAAGGAAGACATGATGCGCATGCTGGCCCACGTCGGCCCGCGCCTGCCTGCCAACAAGCCGCACTACCTGATGGGCGTGGGCACGCCGGAAGACCTGGTGGCTGGCGTGTCGAACGGCATCGACATGTTCGACTGCGTGATGCCGACCCGCAATGCGAGGAATGGCTGGCTGTTTACGCGCTTTGGCGACATCAAGATCAAGAACGCCAAGTACAAGGAAGACCAGGCGCCACTCGACGAGACCTGCAGCTGCTACGCCTGCCGCAATTTTTCGCGCGCCTATCTGCATCACCTGCACCGCTCGAAGGAAATCCTCGGCGCGCGCCTGAACACCATCCACAACCTGCATTACTACCTGGACCTGATGCGCCAGATGCGCGAAGCGCTCGATGAAGACCGTTTCCATGCATTTACGCTGCAGTTCCATGCGGAACGGGCACGCGGAACTTAAGAAATCCTTAGAGCAACGGCAACATCGGCCAGGCCGCATGTTTTCTGTCTTGCCGCTTGGTGGGGGCGGGAAAGCATTGCATAATGCTTTTTTAGCCCCATTTGGAGCTGCCATGCCCGCATTTGGGCAGGGCAGATGACAGCCGATGCTAGAATACAGCGCTATTTTTCCAAACTGATTAGAACTGGAGTCACCGTGTTTTTCATTTCCAACGCTTACGCCGCCCCTACCGATGCCATGGGCCTCGGCGGCAACCTGACCAGCTTTTTGCCACTGGTATTGATGTTCGTGGTCATGTATTTCCTGATGATCCGTC
>Ga0308163_10004957_pt1 | contig 10356 bp, 9 predicted proteins | sample PhyTR1_FD_201037 | JGI IMG/M metagenome (GOLD analysis project Ga0308163, IMG submission 201037) | Phyllosphere microbial communities from UC Gill Tract Community Farm, Albany, California, United States - DLSLT.R1 | ecosystem: Host-associated > Plants > Phyllosphere > Unclassified | place: USA...
CCGTCCTGCACGTCGTGCGGGTGCGCTCCCTCGACGGTGTCGACGTCATGCTCGAGCGCACCGCCTACGCGCCGTGGGTCGCCGCCGTCATCCGGACGATCCCGGGCGGGCAGACGTCGGTGTCGGCCACCCTGGAGGACCGGTTCGGCATCCGGGTGGGCTCCGCCGTCACCACCGTGGACGCGCTGCTCGCGGACGACGCCGACGCCGCGCTCCTCGGGGTCCGGCCCGGCGCGGCGCTCCTGCAGGTGCGCCGGTCCAGCACCGCCGAGGACGGCCGCCCGCTCGAGGCGGGCGACGACCGGTACGTCGCCGGGACGGTGCCGCTCCGGATCCGGACGGCGTCCGCAACGGCACCGACACCGCTGACCGGCACCGGGCACGACGACGCGGGATGAGCCGGACGGGAGGCCCGGTGTCAGCTGGCACCGTGCCTCCCGTCCGTCTCGTTTCGACCGCACAGCGTGGGCCGGCAGGCGGGATCAGCGTCGCGGTGAGCCGTCCGCGGCGGCGGCGACGGCCGCCGCCAGCCCGGCCTCGATGACGTCCACGGGGTCGGGCAGGGTCGCGATCGACGCCGCGACCTGACGGCTGCGGGCGCGGTGGGTCGGCGAGGCGAGGACCTCGCGGACCGCTCGACGGATCGCCGCCGGCCGTGGCGTCCCGGAGCGCAGGTTCCGCCCGCACCCGGCCCACGCGACCCGGGCGGCGACCTCCGGCTTGTCCTCGGTCGACCCGGCGACCACGAGCGGCACGCCGTGCGCGAGGGCACGCTGCACCCCGCCGAACCCGCCGTTCGTGACGACGACGCTGCACCGCGGCAGCAGCTGGTCGTAGGGCAGGAAGGTCGCCACCCGGGCGTTCGCGGGCAGCCCCGTGCCGAACGCGCGTTCGACCTGGTCGACCGGGCGGCCACCGGTGGTGGCGACGACGAGGACGTCCTCGTCCGCCAGCGCGCGGAGCGTCGGCGCGATGAGCCGGCCGAGGTCGACGGTGTCGATCGTGCCCTGGGTCACGAGCACCACCGGGGTGTCGGTGACCAGGTCGTCCCACCACGCGGGCAGGTCGGCCTCGGGCGTCGGTGCCGCGCGGGTCACGACCGGACCGACGAACCGGACCGAGTCGGGGAGCTCGCGGCGCGGGTACTCGAGCTCCGCGACGCTCAGCTGGAACAGGGTGTCGAAGCAACGGTAGGCGAAGTCGAAGGTCCCGGTCTGCGACGGCGGCGCCCCCACCTCGGCGAGCACGACGTCGACGGCCTGCTGCAGCGGCCGGGTGAGGACGGGGTGGATCGCCGCCGTGAGCAGTCGGTTGCGCACGCGCGCCAGCGGCCCGCGACCCGGCGAGAGCGCGGTGCCGAAGGGTGCGGCGTCGATGCTGGTGAGCGTCACCGGGGTGGTCGCGATCCCGAGCACGGGCAGGCGGTCGCCCGGCGGCAGCGCGAGGTACGGGGCGAGCCCGGTGAACGTCGCCTCGCCGAGCACCGCGTCGAACCGACTCGCTGCCAGCAGGGCCGTCAACGCGCGGTACTGGGAGGGGATCGGCCGCACGAACATCGCGATGATGCCCTCGCGGACGACGGCCACCCCGCGGGCCGCCGTGGCGTCGGCGAGCCGGCCCTGCAGCTCGGCGTCGTCGAAGTCGGCGTCGGCCGGCAGGGCCACGAAGCGGAGCCCGGCGCCGACGACGAGGTCGCGGTACTTGGACCCCGTCAGCACGGTGATCTCGTGGCCGCGCTCGGCGAGGTGGCGCCCCACGTCGACGAGGGGTGCGAGGTGGCCGTAGACGGGCGGGGCGCAGAGCAGGTACGAGGACACGGAGGCCGCTTCCGTCGGGGATGGCCGGACGTTCGGAGCGTAGGCGCGGCGAGCAGGCGCGTGGCGCGGCACGGACTGGGAGTGGGTGAGAGTCCTCGAGCACACGACGGCGCACACGTCGGCGCATGGCTGACGTACTGCGTCCGCAGTAGTCCGGGCGCTCCCGCTGCAGTACCGCTCGCGCTCCGGACCGGCGCACGCTGCCGGCCTCGCGAAGCGGTCAGCGGGTCGTCTCGACGGCCGGCCTGGTCCGTACCGGGGCGAGCCAACGGGTCAGCAGCACGGCGGTGATGCTGCCGGTCGCCATGATCGCGGCGAGCACCACGATCTGGAAGCGCCCGGCCTCGAGCGGAGACACTCCACCGAACACGGCCCCCACGAATGCGCCGGGGAGGGTGACGAGTCCGGTCGTCCTCGTCTGGTCGACCGTCGGTACCAGGGCGGCACTCACGGCGCGTCGGACCAGGTCCGCGGTGGCGCGGCCGGGTGTCGCTCCGAGCGCGAGCCACCCCTCGACCTCGTCCCACCGATCGTCGACGAGTTCGCGGAAGCGACGACCGGCGATGGTCGCGATCGACATCGCGTTGCCGATGACGATGCCGCCGAGCGCGAGTGCGTAGCGGGGCGAGAGCGCGATGGCTCCGCTCCCGAAGACGACGACCGCGCTGACCAGGATGCCGGACGCCATCGCTCCGGCGACCGGCAGCACCATCGTCCGGAGGTCCCCGAGCCGACGAGCCGACGTGCACGTCGCCACGATGAACATCACCCCGAGCGCAAGGCCGATCAGGACGGGCGATCGGATGACACCGGTGAGCACGAGGCTGACGGCAGCGAGTTGCAGGACACCTCGCGCGATCGCCGCTGCCGGAGCCCAGGGTGCCGACGCGCGAGCAGCGAGCAGGACGACGGTCGCCGTCGCGACGAGCGCAAGGACGCCGAGCACCGTGCGCACCAGGACGTCTTCGGTCATGTCAGCTGCTCGGTCATCTGGTGCACTGTACGGCCGGAACGGTGTCAGCCGTCAGTTGCCGTGCGTGGACCAGAACGTCGGCGGTCGCTCGTGATCGCGATGACGACGAGGATCGCGAGCATCGCGATCACGCTGACCATGCCGGTGCCGTAGCCGAGTCCACCTCGGAGCGGGGAGACGGCCAGCCAGTCCGCGACCGATGCGCCGAGCGGTCTGGTCAGGACGTACGCGGTCCAGAACGCCGCGACCGGGCCGAGGCTCCTCGTCCGCCGCAGCGCGACGACCACCGCCATCCCGCCCAGGAAGACGCCGGCACCGAGCAGGTACCCGAGGTGCAGCGTCGAGGCGATGAGGTCACCCGCCGCAGTGCCCGTGGCGAACGTCACGATCACGGTTGCCCAGTAGAACCCCTGACGTCGGGTGGTGGTGACGGTGTGCACGTCGAGGGTCCCCTCGGTTCGTCGCCACGCGGCGAACACGATGACGAGGACTGCGAGGAACACCGGTGTGGAGACGAGGTAGGGAATCCCTGCCACCACGTGCGCGACATCGGCGATCATGGTGCCGAAGACTGCGACCATCGCCACCGCCGACCAGTACTTCCACGGCGAGAACCGGCGAGACCGGAACTGGACAGCGAGCACCACGACGAACACGACCGCGGTGATCAGGACCGTGGGGGCCGGGGCGAAGCGGGTCACGAGCCGATCCGACAGCGCCTCACCCATCCCCGTGGTGAGGATCTTGATCACCCAGAACGACGCGGACGGTTCCGCGACCTGGTTCGGAAGTGTCCGGGTGCTGGTCACGCTCATCGGTCGCTCGCGACGGGCTGCTCGTCCGGGCGGCTCCTGTCGGTCCGGCTGCTCGCTCGCTTTCGGACCACCCCGATCAGGATGGGCAGGATCGAGACGATGACGACGACGATCATGAGGACGTCGATGTTGTGCGCCACGAACGGGATCCCGCCGAGCAGCACCCCGACCACCGTGAGTCCGCAGGCCCAGCCCACCGCACCGACGACGTTCCACAGGATGAACCTGCGGTAGGGCATGTCCGCTGTTCCCGCCGCGAGCGGGACGTAGGTCCGGACCACCGGAACGAACCGACCGAGGACCAGGGAGAGCCCGCCCCACCTGGTGAAGAACGCTTCGGCCTCGTCCAACCGAGCGGTCGTGAGTACCCGTGCACCCGCGCGGAAGAGCCGGCGGCCGAAGCGTCGACCGATCCAGTAGCCGACCTGGTCCCCGGCGACGGCAGCGATCGACGCGACGACCGCGACCTGCCATGGCGCGATGCCCAGTGCAGCGCTCGTGATCGCTGCGGTGACCAGGAGCGAATCACCGGGCAGGAACGGGAACAGCACCCCGGACTCGATGAAGATGAGGACTGCGATCCCCGCAAGGACGGCGGGGCCGAACGCGTGCAGGACGGATCCGGCGTCGAACAGGTGGACGGCGAGCGGGACGGTGAGCATCGTGGCCTTTCCGGCTGGGTGCGGGCGAAGGGGACTCGGTCAGCGGGACCGGGCGATCACGACGACAGCTGCTCGTGGGCGCCGGTCCGCACGCGTTCGTGGCGGCCGACGGAGATCCATGCGATGAGCGCTGCGATGACGGCGAGGAAGACGATGCTCGTGATGATGGTCCCGATGCCGAGCCCGCCGTCGTGTGTCGGCTGGGAGAGCAGGTCCCCGGTCGACGCACCGAGCGGACGGGTGAGGATGTACGCGATCCAGAAGCAGGTGACGGCACCGCGACGGCCGATGAACCAGACGGCAGTGACTGCGGCGATCGCTGCGGCGAACAACAGCAGGGACGGCAGGTAGCCGAGGCCGGTCTGCTCGGCGATGAGGTCACCGGCCGCGGTGCCGAGCGCGAAGGTGAACAGGATCGCCAGCCAGTAGAACGCTTCCCGCCTGGTGGTGTCGATCTCGTGGATCGAGAGCGTGCGCTCGGTCCGGTACCAGGCGATGAACACCACGGCGAGAGCGACCGCGAACACGGTCGTGCTCACACCCAGCGGAACGCCGAGCCCGTCGGTGAGGTTGTCAGTGATGCAGGTCCCGACGATGCTGATCAGCACGACCGTGACCCAGTAGGTGACCGGCCGGTAGGCCCGCGTCCGGAACTGCAGCACCAGGAACACGACGAGCACTGTGGCCATCACGGCCGTCGTCAGCGGGAGACCGAACCCGAGGGTGTCGCTGAGCAGATCGGCTGCGGTTTCACCGACGGTCGTGGCGAGGACCTTGATGATCCAGAACGACGGGGTCGGGTCGGGGACCTTGTTGCGCAGCGGGCGGGGCCTGGCGGTCAGATGGGTCATGGCGTGCTCCTCGTCGTGCCGTGGGCCTGCTGCCCGGTTCGGTTTGACGACGGTACGAAGGGGCCTGCAAGACTTCACCAAGAAATCCCGGTGGACCGATCTGGTCGGCTTCGCGGGAAGGGACGGAGCGACCGCATGATCGGCACCACATGGCATCGACTCGTCGATGCCGTTGCACGTTGGTCGCTCCGTCGCGAGCCGGACCAGGACGCGGATCGCCTCGCCTCTCGACGCTCGGTCATCGGGATCGCCGTGCGTGTCGCGGCAGTGTCAGCCGCGTTGGTCGTCGGGATCATCGCCCTGGTCGTCGCGTACGTGGTCTGGCAGCTCACCCCCGGCCAGCAGCGGGAGCAGGCCGGCCCGTTCGACGTGCACATCACCCTGGACACCGTCGATCTCACGGTCGCGATCGCAGGGGTCGGCGGGCTCGCGATCGTCTTCGCGGGAGTCGCGTCCTGGTTGATCGCGCGCCGCGCGGTCCGCCCGCTGACCGAGGCGCTGCGTGTGCAGCGGACCTTCGTCGCGGACGCCAGTCACGAACTGCGCACACCGCTCGCCGTCCTCCATGCCCGCGTGCAACGACTCCGCATGCAGACACCCGCCGACGATCCGCGCCGCGGCATCGTGGACGAGGTCACCGGCGACACGCGGATCCTGATCGACATCGTCGACGACCTCCTCGGAGCCGCTGCCGGGACACCCACCGAACCGGGCGTCACACGTCTGGAGGACGGGTTGGCGGTGCTCCGCCGCGACATGAGCGTGCTGGCCGCCGAACGGCAGGTGCGCCTCCGCGTGGCCGACCACAGCGCCACCGTGGCCCTGACGCCGACACAGCTGCACCGGTGTCTCGTCGCCCTCACCGACAACGCCATCGGCCACACCCCACCGGGCGGCACCGTCACCGTGACCACCACATCGGAGCCCGACCGAGTGTGCGTCCGCGTGCAGGACGACGGCACGGGCATCACCGGGATCGCGCCGGCGCGGGTGTTCGAACGTTTCGCGCACGGCACCGGCCCCGGCCCGGAACGCGCCGCGACGCGCACGGGGTACGGCATCGGGCTCGCGCTGGTCCGGGAGATCGCGGTCCGCGCCGGAGGAGCCGTCACCGTCGAGTCCACCGGCGATCAGGGAACGGTCTTCGCCCTCCGGATCCCGACACACCGCACACCGACGGACATCCCGACCACGACACGGACGATCGCGGAAGGATGAACGCCATGGGACAGCGGCTGCTCCTCGTCGAGGACGACCCCAGGCTCGGGCCGCTCGTCGCCGAGGTGCTCCGCGACGACTGGGACGTGGTCCTCGCGCCGGACGGTGAGCAGGCGCTCGTCGCGGCGGTGGAGCAGTACTTCGACGTCATGGTCGTCGATCGCCGGCTCCCCGGCATGGACGGCACCGAGTTCGTCGGCGCGATCCGGAGCCGACGGATCAGTACCCCGGTCCTCATGCTCACCGCACTCGGCGAACTCCGCGACCGCGTTTCCGGTCTGGACGCCGGAGCGAACGACTACCTCGTGAAGCCGTTCGAGTTCGACGAACTCGCCGCCAGACTCCGAGCCCTCACCCGGGACTACACCGGCACCGGGACGGGGGTGGAGATCGGAGGCTGGACCTTCTACCCCGACGACCACAGCATCCACTCGCCGTACTCCGGGCGGATCCTGCTCACCGAGAAGGAGAGCGCCCTCCTCCGGTTCCTCGCGGCGGAGCCAGCGCGCGCGTTCTCGCGGAAGCACCTGCTCTCCGCCGTGTTCGAGAACGGCGAGCAGGAGAACACCGTCGACACGTACGTGCACTACATCCGGCGGAAGACCGACCGGGACCTCATCACGACGATCCGCGGCACCGGCTACCAGCTCGGCACTCCGACCTGATCCTCCCGCCTCCGCTCCCAGCGGGGGGCACGAGCGAGTCGACGAACGATCGGCTCGCTGCGGGTCTTCGAGCATCGGCACCCGGACGCTAGGGTCGCTGCATGACCACACCCGCGGGGGCGAGTTCGGGCAACGGCTACTGGCGCGGCCAGATCGGGGCGACGGCCCTGTTCGGCGTCGGCATGGTGGCGTGCAGCGTGGTGCTCTTCCGGGTGGACCCCGACGAGCCGGGGCGAGCGGTCCTGCTCGCGTTCGGGGGCCTGCTCTTCCTCACCACGCTCGGTTGGGCGGTCGACGCCGCGACCCGCTCGGACCCCCGGCAGCGCGCGCTCTTCGCGTGGGCCATCGCCCAGCACGAGGCTGCGGGGCACGGCAACGACGGCCTCGCGCTGGCCGATGCGGCCCGCGCCCGCGACGGTGGGCTCGACGCCGAACGGATCCGGGCGCTGCAGGCGCTCCGCCCCGACAACCCGTACCCGGGCGGCCCACTCGGCGACGACTCGGACGGCGGGACCGCCGAGACCGCCGGGGCGAACCGGCTCGGGATCGCCCTGCTCGCGCTGTTCCTCGCGTTGACCGGGCTGTACAGCAGCTGCTGGCCGTCGGTGTTCGTGATCGGGTGGCCGTTCCAGTTCGTCGCGTCGATCCTGGCGGTGGTCGCGATCGTGCGGCCTGGCCGCGGGCGTCGGCTCGGTGTCGTCGCGGCGATCGTCTCGGTGCTCGGCACCCTCGTGACGGTCGGCATGCTCGGGTGGCGCGTGGTCGAGGCGAACGGCAGCTAGCTGCCCGCGGTCGCGCGCGGCCCGCGACGTGCGCGGTGACGGACTGGAGGCCCGGTGCCAGCTGGCACCGGGCCTCCAGTCCGGTGCCAGCCGGCCCACGGCGTGGGCGCCCCACGTTGCTGCCACTGCTGTGGCCCAGCAGGATCCTCAGCAGGCGGTCTCTGTTCACCGGCAGCCGCGGGTGGCCGTACGCGAGGATCCAGGGGTGTCTCGTCGTGCGGCTGCTGTCTCGACCACCGTGGTGGTCGCGACCCTGCTGGTCGGTATCGCCTTCGTCGCCGCTCCCTGGCTCGGTGTCGGGCGGGCTCCGGTGCTCGCCGCCGTGCTGCCGGCCCGGTCCCTCGTGACCGCAGGACTGGTCGCTGCCGGTCTCGCCCTGGTGCTCGTCGCCATCGTCCTGCGACGCACGCGAGCCGTGCGGCTGGTCGCTGCGTCGCTCGGGGCGGTCCTGCTCGTCGTCGCCGTGGCGAACACAGCGGTGCTCGGCGTGCGGGGATGGGACGTGCGGCCGGTCGACGGTGCCCGGGGTGCACTCCGGGTGTTCGAGTGGAACACCAACGGAGGACTCGTCGGTGCGCAGGGCATCGCCCGCGCGGCACTGACCGCACGGGCGGACGTCGTCGTGCTCCCCGACACGGGGGACCGACGGGTCGCCACCGCGGTGGCTCGGTGGATGGGGCAGCACGGTCGGCCGGTGCGGCTCTTCATGGGTGGTGCCGGCACGGAGGTGGCGGTGCTCGTCGGGGCCGACCGCGCGTCCGGCGCCTCGATGTCGCCCGGCGTCGATCCGGTGAAGACGATGACGGTGTCCGGGCCGTCGATGCCGACGATCGTCGCCGTGCACGCGCCGCAACCGATCGGGCGGGGCCTGGCGGGCTGGCGGACCGATCTGCGGTGGATCGGCGAGCAGTGCGGGCGCGGCGCTGACGTGGTCGTGTCCGGGGACTTCAACGGGTCGGTCGACAGCTTCGACGGTGGGGGTCTCGGTTTGTGCCGGGACGCCGCGTCGACCCTGCACGGCGCGGGGCTCGGTACGTGGCCGACGTGGCTCGATCCGCGGCTGGCGATGCCGATCGACCACACCCTGGTCAGTCCGTCGGCCGGAGTCGTCCGGTCGTGGAGCGTGCTGACGAGCCAGGACGAGTCCGGTGCTCGGCACCGCCCGACCCTGACGGTCGTCGGCGGCAGCTGACCCGGACGGCGGCCCCTGTTCCGGTGGGCGAGCGGCCCTGTTTCGGTGGGCGTGCGGCCCTGTTTCGGTGGGCGTGCGGCCCTGTTTCGGTGGGCGTGCGGCCCTGTTTCGGTGGGCGTGCGGCGCGGCAGGTGGGAACAGACTCGCAACGTCGTCGAAACACGCGCGCGGTGGGGTGGATGCATGGACGTCACCACCACGGATCGTGCTCCCGCCCGCTGGTACCACTCGCTGTTCGTGCAGATCGCGATCGGGGTGGCCCTCGGCATCGCCGTCGGGGTCTGCTTCCCCGCGGCGGCACCGGTGCTGAACGTGGTGGGGCAGGGGTTCATCCGGCTGATCGAGATGGTGATCGCGCCGCTCGTGTTCATCGTCGTGGTGACGGGCATCGTGCACGTCGGCGACCTGCGCTCCGTGGGACGGATCGCCGGCAAGGCGATGGTCTACTTCCTGCTCGCCTCGTCGTGCGCGCTCGTGTTCGGGCTGCTGGTCGGCAACCTCGTGCGCCCCGGGGCCGGCCTGCGGATCGACCCGTCGTCGCTCGACGCCTCCGCCGTGGCGGCGAAGACCGCCGGTGGCACGGCTCCGGACGCGGGGACCTTCATCCTCGACCTCATCCCGTCGAGCGTCGTGAACGCGTTCGCGACGAACGACATCCTGCAGGTGCTCGTCTTCGCGGTGTTCGTCGGCGCGGCGATCGCCGCGATCGGCAGTGACCGTGCGCGGCCGCTCGTGCGGGGCCTCGACCTGTGCCTCGAGGTCGTCTACCGCATCCTGGGCTGGGTGATGCGTCTGTCGCCGCTCGGTGCGTTCGGGGCGATGGCGTACGTGGTCGGGCAGTACGGCATCGACACCCTGGGGTCCTACGGGCTCCTCATCGCTGCCTGCTACGGCGCGGCGGCGGTGTTCATCGTGGCGCTGCTCGTCGGCGGGCGGCTGCTGTCCGGGGTGCCGATCTGGCGGTTCGTCTGGCACACCCGCGCGGAGTTCGGGCTGGCTCTGGGTACCGCGTCGACCGAGGCCGTGCTGCCGCGGATGATCACGCGGCTCACCGAGGTCGGTGTCTCACGGAGCGTCGCCGGGCTCGTCGTGCCGACGGGCTACTCGTTCAACCTCGACGGGGCGGCGATCTACCTGTCGATCTCGCTGCTGTTCCTGACCCAGGCGTTCGGGGTGCCGCTGACGCTCGAGCAGCAGGTCGCCGCACTCGGGGTGCTGCTGCTGACGTCGAAGGGCATGGCCGGGGTGCCGGGCTCGTCGTTCCTGGCGCTGTCCGCGACGGCGACGAGCCTCGGGCTGTTCCCGGTCGCGGGCGTCGCGCTGCTGCTCGGTGCCGACCGGATCATGGACGCGATGCGGGTGAGCGTCAACCTGCTCGGCA
>Ga0308163_10004958_pt1 | contig 10355 bp, 8 predicted proteins | sample PhyTR1_FD_201037 | JGI IMG/M metagenome (GOLD analysis project Ga0308163, IMG submission 201037) | Phyllosphere microbial communities from UC Gill Tract Community Farm, Albany, California, United States - DLSLT.R1 | ecosystem: Host-associated > Plants > Phyllosphere > Unclassified | place: USA...
TGTTCAAGACTTTTACACTCGCCGCCAGTGCCCTCGCATTGGGTGCGACCGCCCTCGTTCCCGCCGCCGCCGATGCGCAGCGCTGGGGCTCGCGCTACGAGCGTGGCTACGATGGCTATCAGGGTGGTGGCTACCGCGATGGTGGCTACGATCGTGGCTATCGCGGCGACTACCGCGAGTATCGCGGCAACGACCGCCGCTACAACGCACGCAGCCGTCGCGGCTGCGACAATACCGGCGGCACGATCATCGGCGCCCTCGCCGGCGGCCTGCTCGGTCACACCATCGCCGGTCGTGGTGACCGGACGCTCGGCGCAGTCCTGGGCGCGGCCGGTGGTGGCCTAGCCGGCAACGCGATCGATAAGTCGGATAACCCCGGGTACTGCCGGCGCTAGGCCCGGCAACGCCCGGGCCGATGCGAGCGAAAGCGAGCAAGCGCCAGCACGGACGGCGGGCAGGCTTAGCCTGACCCGACCGACGACGGCTTTGCAGACGTCCCGCACGCTCAGGCCACCCAACCAGTTTCCCAGTTCCCTCGCGTAGCGTATCGAGGGCGAGGGCCGGCTTCCCGTACGGGAGCCGGCCCTTTGTTCGTCTATCGTTTTCCTGCGCAAGCAGGAATCCAGGCTTACTCAGCCCAGCCCCCAAGACCCTGGGCTCCTGCGTTCGCAGGAGAACAAGAAATTACGCGATCCGCTCAGGCACTTCCGCTGCATCCTCGGCAATTGCCGCATCAGGCGCCACCGCTTCCCACGGAAACACGAACCAGTCCTTCGTCACAGCCCGGTCGATCGTCCGCGCACAATACTCGATCCGCTCCGCCGAACTGACGTTGTCGATCAGCATCGCAAACCGCACCGATCCCTCGACAGCACCTGCCGCCGCCAGCGCGCGCCGCAGATGCGTGATCGTCCGCCCCGAATCGTTGATGTCGTCGACAAACAGCAGCCGCTCGCCCTCTCGCGTCCGCGCGGCGAGCTTGACCAGCGGTTCGTCGGCAAAGTCCTTCACCTGACTGGAATAGTCGACCGACAGCGTCGGCAGCCCGATCGCATGGCTGAGGAACACCGCCGGCACGAGCCCGCCACGGCCGATGCCGATGATGTAATCGGGTTTCCACGCGGTATCCTCGACCAGCTTGGCGGCGAGGATGTGGACCGCAGCGACGAACTCGTACTGCGGGATAGGGGTAAAGATCGGCATTCCCCACGCTACCGGCTTGCCGTTGCGAGAGCTAGCCGTTCTCCTGCGAAAGCAGGAGCCCAGGGTTACGGGTGCAGCGTCGTAACCCCGGACTCCCGCGTTCACGGGAGGATATAGTTAGATCGTATCCAGCGCCTGCTCGAAATCGGCGATCAGATCGTCCGGATCCTCCACCCCGATCGAGATCCGCACCAGATTATCCGTGATCCCCAGCGCCTGCTTGCGCGCATCCGGCACCGACAGATGCGTCATCCCAGCCGGATGGCTAGCCAACGTCTCGGTCCCACCCAGCGACACCGCCAGCTTGGCGATCTTCAGCGCATCGAGGAACGCGAAGCTCTCACGCTCGCCACCCTTCAGATATAGCGAGAAGGTCGAACCCCCACCGGTGCAATGGCGACGATAGATGTCCGCCTGTCGCTCCATACCCGGCTCGTCCTCGAGGAAGCCGAGATAGGCAACCCGCTCCACCTTCGGATGATGACGGAGGAAACCACAGACTTTCGCCGCATTCTCCCCCGCACGGCTCATCCGCAGTTCCAGCGTCTCCAGCGAGCGCAGCAACATCCACGCGGTATTCGGATCGGTGATCGTCCCGATCGTGTTCCGCATCGTCCGAATCGTGTTGATGTGCTCCTTGGTGCCGAGCACGCCGCCGGCGACGAGATCCGAATGCCCGCCGACATACTTCGTCAGCGAGTACACCACGATATCTGCGCCATGCTTGAGCGGCTGGAACCACAGCGGCCCGAGGAAGGTGTTGTCGATCGCGATCGGTGGCTTCTCACCCTTGAAGATCGCATCGCGGCTGGCCGCGACCGCCTCGACGTCGACCAGCGCATTGGTCGGGTTCGCCGGGCTTTCCAGATAGATCAGCGCGACGTTACCGGTCGCCGCCTCGGTCATCACGGCGTCGATCTCTTCACGAGTCGCACCCGCCGGAAAGTCGAGCCACTTCACGCCGAATTTGCCGAGCACGCGGCCGATCAGCGTCTCGGTCGCCGCATACAACGGTCCCGAATGGACGATCGTGTCGCCCGGCTTGACCATCGCGAGGAACAGCGTCGCGATCGCCGACATGCCCGACGAGAAGGCGAGCGCATCTTCCGCCTCCTCCCAGACGCCCAGGCGATCCTCGAGGATCTCCTGGTTCGGGCCGTTGAAGCGCGAATAGACGAGCCCCTCGGCCCCGCCCGGACGCTTGCCGGTGACGCCTTCGAAGTGACGCTTGCCCGCCGCCGCATTGGGGAACACGAAGGTCGAGGTGAGGAAGATCGGCGGCTTCAGCGAGCCTTCCGACAGCGCGGGATCGTAACCGTGCCCCATCATCAAGGTCGACGGCTTCAGTTTCCGCCCGCCGATCTTCTCGACCTCGGGCTTCGGCGCGACGCGTGCGGCTACGCCGGTCAGGTCCGCTTCGGTTTCGGCGGGGACTGCGCCAGCGTTTTCGGGGGTATCGGACATCAATATGCTCCTGCGTGGCCCGTCTTGTGCGAGCCGATGTGCGAAGCCTAAACGACCGGCGAGGGCTTTGGGAGCCGTTACAGGCCGATGATGCTGATCTGACGCCCATAGGAGGGCTCGCCGCGATGGGTCGCGCGCCGATAGCTGAAAAAGCGATCGTCATCGGTGTAGGTGTCGAGCCCAAGCGCCTCGATCCGGCCGATCCCGGCGACCGCCAACCGGCTGACGACATAGGCCTCCAGGTCGAACTGGTAATGATCCGCACGACCGTCGGCGAAGAAGCGCTCGTTCTCCGGATCCGCCTCGCAGAACCGGCGGATGAAGGCGTCATCGACTTCATAGCTGGCGCGCGCGATGCACGGCCCGACGGCAGCGACGATCCGGTCGCGATGCGCGCCGATCGCCTCCATAGCGAGGATCGTGGAATCGGTAACGCCGCCGAGCGCGCTTTTCCACCCGGCATGCGCGGCCGCGACGACGCCAGCCTCGCGGTCAGCGAACAGCACGGGCGCGCAGTCCGCGGTAAGAATACCAAGCGCAAGGCCGGGACGGTTGGTGACCAGCGCATCGGCATGCGGACGGATCGCGTCGTCGAACGGCTCGATCACGGTAACCGCGTCGGCGGAATGGACCTGATAGAGACCGACGAGCTTCGCGCCGGGGAGAACGGCTTCGGTCGCACGACGACGGTTCTCAGCGATGTTGGCGGGGTCGTCGTCGGACCCGATGCCGACATTGAGGCTCGCATACGCACCGGTCGAGACGCCGCCACGCCGGCCGAGAAAGCCATGCGGAATGTCGCCAAGCGCCTTCGCGCGGATTGGATCGATGGTCATAGCGACCGGCCTTCCCATAGCTCCACCCCGGCGAAGGCCGGGGCCCAATTGGGGGACGTTGCTGACAGGGGACTGAGCATCGTTACTGCGACCTTTCCAATTGGGCCCCGGCCTCCGCCGGGGTGGTACCGTTCCGCGCGATGCTGGTAGCGCCGCCGATCACAACTCCAGCCGCATGATCCGGTCATCGTCAGGCTGCTCCCCGACCATGAATACATACCGCCCGATCTCGACGAATCCGTACCGCTGGTAGAACCGATGCGCCCGGTGGTTGTCGACATACACGCTCAGGATCATCTCCGTCCGCCCCTCAGCCCGCGCGACATCGATCGCCCAGTCCATCAACGCCAGGCCGACGCCCGCACCATGCTGGTCTCCGCGCACATAAAGCTGGTGAAGTTCGATCGCCGTCGCAGGCCAGTCGCCGGGAAACGCCACCGGGCCGATCTTCGCAAACCCGACGATCGCTCCCGCCTCATCCACCGCAACGCGCACCGTGAAGGCAGGGTCGGACAGTTGCGCCGGCAGCCCCTTCTCGCCGAACGTCTGCTCCAGAAACGCCGCAAGATCTTCGGGCCGATACAGCGTACCGAACGTGTCGGTGAAAGACCGCTTCGCCATCGCGGCGAGTTCTGCGCCATCAGCGGGCACGGCATCGCGATAGGCGATCATGCGCCAAAACCCGCAAACGCCGCCGGTGTCGGCCAATTCGGCGCAGTGATCGCCAGCGCTTTGAAGAGCGTACCCATGTCGTCCATCAACCTCCTTCGATCCGCTGCCAATGCTTCCGCCCGCGCAGGCGACGCCTTGGCGAGCGCCGACGTCCGCGGATCGATCCCGAGCGCGCCGAGCAGGTCGCGCTGCGTCACCGGCCCCCACGCGACCGCGCCCTCGGTCTGTGCCGCGGCGGCGAGCGTCGTGAAGTCGACATGCGCAGTCAGGTCATGCTCGCCCGGCGCCTCGAACGGATTGGCGAATGCATGCCCGCGCACCGCCTGCAACGTGTCGCCGAGCGCCGGCCCCTCATACCCATAATCGATCGCGATCAGCGCACCGCCCTGCGCGGTGATCCGGTTGGCGAGACCGCGAATGATCGTCACGGCGGCTGGCGAGGTTTCAAGGATCGAGCCAGCAGGGGCGTCCCGAAACGGCTCGGGGATGACGGCATCCGGGAGCGGCTTGCCGGCGATCGGCAGGAACAGCAGGTCCTGCGCTGCGACGAGGCGTTCGTGCCACTGCTCGCGCTTCACCAACTGCCGGATCGGCAGCGCGTCGAAGAACTCGTTGGCGACGACGATCAGCGGACGATCGGTCGGCAGCGTGTCGATCGCGTCGTGCGAGGTCGCCGCCGGCACACGCTCGGCCTGAGCCTTCCGCAACGCCGGGCTGGTCTCGACGAAATGCACCGGCGGCTCCAGCCCAGCCTTCGCCATCGCCCGCGCGGCATCGGCGGCCAGCGTCCCGCGACCCGGCCCGAGCTCGACCCACGCCACATCCGGCCGCCCCGCGCGGTCCCAAAGATCGGCACACCACAGCCCGACAAGCTCACCGAACATCTGGCTGATCTCGGGCGCGGTGGTGAAGTCCCCCCCCGCCCCCAGCGGATCGCGCGTCGCATAATAGTGCGCGTTCGCCGCCGCCATATACTGCGCAACGGGGATCGGACCCGCGAGCGCAATCGCGCGGGCGAGGCGTTCGGGGAGGGCGGTGTCTATCCCCCTTCCGCTTGCGGGAGGGGTTAGGGGAGGGGCTGGATTATCGTTGGTCATGACATTTGCGGCCATGCCCTCCCCCAACCCCTCCCGCAAGCGGGAGGGGCGTCAGGCGACGCTCGCCGTCCCCGCGATCGACTCCACGCGCACGCGCCGCTTGGCCGACGTCGCCACCAGATACGCGCCACCGACGATCATCGGCACGCACAGCCACTGCCCCATGTGCAGCCCGGTATGCTCGGCAAACGCCCGCAGCTGCGAATCCGGCTCGCGGAAGAACTCGACGGTAAACCGCGCGATCCCGTACCCCAGCACGAACAACCCGACGAGCTTGCCCGGATTGTACCGCGCCTTGGTCTTCCAGAACGCGAACCACAGCAGCGCGAACAGAACTATGCCCTCCAAGCCCGCCTCGTACAGCTGGCTCGGATGCCGCGCCGGCTCGACCATCCCGAAGGGCACGGTGCGCTCGAAGATGATCCCCCAGGCGACGTCGGTCGGCTTGCCCCAGAGCTCGCCATTCACGAAGTTCGCCAGCCGCCCGAAGAACAGGCCGAACGGCACGCAGCACGCGATATAATCGTGCACGCGTAGCCAGTTGAGCTGGTGTTTCCGCGCAAACAGGATCAGCCCGATCGACGTGCCGATCACCCCGCCGTGGAACGACATGCCGCCGTCCCACAGCCGGAAGATGCGCAAGGGATGCAGGAACATCTCCGGCGCGTAGAAGATCACATAGCCGAGCCGCCCGCCGAGGATGATGCCGAGCGTCGCGTAGAATACGAGGTCGTCAGCATGCCGCCGCGCCATCGGTGCGCCGGGCTGGGCGAGCAGCTTCAGCAGATACCACCAGCCGAGCAGGATCCCGCCGATATAGGCAAGGCTGTACCAGCGCAGCGTGAAGAAGCCGATCGAGAAGACGTCGGGATGGAGCCCCAGATCCTCGAAGCGGATGTGACTGCCGGCGGCAGGCGCTACGGCACCCGCAGCGGCGGTGATGGTCGACAGGATCAAAGGCTTTTCCCCACGCGTTCGCCCCTGCATAAAGACCGATAACGATAAGACCAAGTAGGAGAGCGATATGCGGACCGAGCTAGACCTAGCTATGGATTCGACGATGGCCGCGCTGACCGCGCCCGACGGCATGCTCGCGCTCGGATCGGTCGAGCGGTTCGGCGTCACGCTGCCGACGATCGCCGCCGCGCCGCCCGCGCTCAGCTACTATTTCGCGCACTACGCCAACGAGCACCGCGACGCCGTCTTCCTCGTCGCAGGGAACGAACGACTAACCTTCGGCCAAGTCTACGCCGCCGCCGAGCGCACCGCCCGCGCCCTTGTCAGCGGCTACGGCATCGAAAAAGGCGACCGAGTCGGCATCGCGATGCGCAACTCGCCGTCTTGGATCGTCCTCTACATGGGCATCATCATGGCCGGCGGCGTCGCGACCCTGCTCAACGGCTGGTGGCAGTCGGAGGAGCTGGAGACCGCGATCGGCGAGGTCGATTGCGCACTCGTGTTCGCCGATCCGCCGCGGGTGAAGCGCCTCGCGCAGATCACAGGCCTACGCGCGCCGGTGGTCGAGATCGACGATTCGCGCGAACTCGATGCCGCGCTAGGATCCGTGTTTGCGAAAGACGATCACACCGCCGACCTCCCGCTGCTCGGGCCGGAGGATCATGCCACCATCCTGTTCACCAGCGGTTCGACCGGCCAGTCGAAGGGGGCGCTGTCCGAACACCGCGCCGTCGTGCAGGGCATCTTCAACTATCTCGGCCAGGCGATGATGATGGTCGGGATCGCCACCGCGCAAGGCAATCCGCCGGTCGGCCAGCCGGTCACACTGCTGACGATCCCACTGTTCCACATCACCGGGGAGGTCCCCGTCTTCCTCCAGAGCTTCGCGATGGGGCGCAAGCTTGTGCTGATGCCGAAATGGGACGCGGGCGAGGCGATGCGGCTGATCGAGGCGGAGGGCGTCACCTATTTCGTCGGCGTGCCGCTGATGAGCTTCGAGATCCTCAACCACCCCGATCGCGCTAATTACGACCTGTCGACCGTAACCGATTTCGCCGCGGGGGGCGCACCCCGCCCGGTCGATCACGTCCGCCGCATCGACGAGGAGATGGGTGGCAGCGCGCCGCTGATCGGCTACGGCCTCACCGAGACCAACGCGGTCGGCACCGGCAACTGGCGCGGCAATTACCTCGCCAAGCCCAATTCCGCCGGCCGCCCCGGCGCGCCGTTGGTCGACCTCGCGATCCTCGACGATGCCGGCCACCCGGTCGACCAAGGCCAGCGCGGCGAGGTCTGCATCCGCTCGATCTGCAACTTCAAGGAATATTGGAACCGCCCCGACGCGAGTGCCGCGGCGTTCACGTCGGACGGCTATTTCCGCACCGGCGACATCGGTTACCTCGACGAGGACGGCTATCTGTTCATCGTCGACCGCAAGAAGGACATCATCATCCGCGGCGGCGAGAACATCTCTTGCCAGGAGGTGGAAGCCGCACTGTACGAACATCCGGCGGTCGCGGAGGCCGCCGTGTTCGGGCTGGCGGACGAGCGCTTCGGCGAAGTGCCGGGCGCAGTGGTGGTCCCGCAGGACGGCGAGACGCTGACCTCCGACGACCTGACCGCGTTCCTCCACCAGCATATCGCCGCGTTCAAGATACCGCAGCGGATCTGGATCTCGGAAGAGCCGCTGCCGAGGCTGGGGACGGAAAAGATCGACAAGGTTTCGCTGAAAGCCACCTACCGAGCGCTAGCCTAAATTCCCTCTCTCCTACGGGGAGAGGGAGGGAGGAGCCACTTGGCGACGGAAGGGATAGGGGAGTGAGACCCCCGGCACGGCCCCGGAGACCCACTCCCCCTCATCCGACGCTTCGCGCCACCTTCTCCCCGTGGGGGAGAAGGATTAGAGCCACTCCATGATCAACAGGCGTGAGATTTTAGTCGGCGGCGGCGCGGGGATCGGCCTCGTCGTCGCCTGGGGCCTTTGGCCACGAACCTACGCCCCAAACCTCGTCGCCAACCCCGGCGAAACCCCGTTCGGCGCATGGCTCAAGATCGGCACCGACGGCCACGTCACCGTTGCCGTCCCGCAAGTCGAGCACGGCCAGGGCGTCTACACGACTCTCCCCCAGATCGTCGCGGACGAGCTCGGCGCGGACTGGCGCACGGTAGGCGTCGAGCCCGCCCCGCTCAACCCGCTCTACGCCAACCCAATCGGCGTGCACGACCTGTTCGAAGGCGCGTTCGACCGCCTCCCAGCCGGCACCCTGCAACCACCGATGCTGACCGGCGGATCAAGCTCGATCCGGATGTTCGAGCAGGCCTGTCGCGAGGCCGGCGCGGGCGCCCGCGCGCTGCTCTGCATGGCGGCGGCCAAACGCTGGGACGCCAACTGGACCCAGGTCAACGTCGACGCCGGCTTCTGCACCTACCAAACCAAGCGCATCCGCTTCGCCGAACTCGCCGAGGAGGCCGCGAAGTTCACCCTCCCCGATCCGCTCCCGCTCGGCATCCAGGGTGCAGGCAAGCTGGTCGGCAAATCCGTCCCCCGCCTCGACACCCCGTCGAAAGTCGACGGCTCGGCCAATTTCGCGGGCGACGTCCGCCTCGCCGACATGGTCCACGCCGCGATCCGCCAGGGCCCGGTCGGCGGTCGCCTGACAAGGGTCGACCGCGCCGCCGCCGACCGCATCCGCGGCTTGCTTTCGGTGGTCGAGAACCCGCGCTGGGTCGCAGCCGTCGCGACGACAGGGTGGGCCGCACAAAAGGCGCTCGACGCACTCGCGCCGCGTTTCGAGAACGACGCTCCCCTGCCCGATACCAGGTCGATCGACGCAGCACTCGACGCCGCGCTAGCCCGTCCCGGCACGCAGATGGCGTCCGCAGGCGACGTCGCCGCGACCTTCCAGGGCGCCAAGCTCGTCACCGCGACCTACCGCGCTGGCCTCGGCCTTCACGCAGCGATCGAGACCCGCAGCGCAACCGCTTCCTTCTCCAACGGCCGCCTCGAACTCTGGCTAGCAACGCAAGCGCCGGGGCTCGCACGATCGGCAGCAGCGCGCGCGGCAGACATCAGCGAGGCTGCCGTCGTCGTCCACTCGATGCTGATCGGCGGATCGTTCGGCGCCGCGCTCGAACACGACGTCGCCGAACAGGCGGCGGTGCTGGCGGTAAAGCTAAGACGCCCGGTCAGCCTCGTCTGGTCGCGCGGGGAAGATTCGCTCCACGATCACTACCGCCCACCCGCAGTCGCGAAGATGGCCGCACGGCTCGCCCCCAACGGCGCGATCATGGGCTGGTCGGCCAACATCGCCGCGCCCTCGACCGGTGCCGAGATGGCACGCCGGATGATGCCGGGCCTCGCGACCGAAGCCGCGCTGATCGGCGTCAAAGGCGATTCCTACGCCGTGGCAGGGGCCACGCCCGTCTATCGCATCCCCGCCTACGCGATCGAGCATCACCCCGCCGAGATCGGCATCCCGACCGGCCACCTTCGCGGCGGCGCGCATGGCTACACCGCGTTCTTCACCGAATGCTTCCTCGACGAACTCGCGCGCGCCACTCAGTCCGAACCGATGTCGTTCCGCATCGCCATGCTTGGCGGCGAACCGCGGCTCGCACGCTGCCTCTCGACCGCTGCGGCGCTCGGCGGCTGGGACGGCGGCGTCGCCGGCAGCGGCCAAGGCATCGCCGCCCACGCGTTCCGCGGCAGCTACATCGCGGTCATGGCGGAGGCGCACATCGGCCCCGACCAGCGCCCCGTGGTCGACCGCCTCGTCGCCGCGGTCGATTGCGGTGCGCAGATCAATCCCGACATCGTTCGCCAACAGATCGAGGGTGGGCTGATCTTCGGCATGGCCGCCGCGCTCGGCGCTTCGACCGGTTTCACCCGCGGCCTCGCCGACGCGCGCGGGTTCGACACGATCACCCTGCCCCGTCTCGCCGACACGCCCGATATCACGGTAGAGGTCATCCGCAGCGACGAAGCGCCCGGCGGCGTCGGCGAACTCGGCGTCCCCGCGGTCGCACCGGCGATCGCCAACGCGCTCTATGCGTCAACGGGCTTCCGCATCCGCAATTTGCCTTTAAGACCAGCGCCATGACCCTGCCCCCCGATCACCCCCCGATT
>Ga0308163_10004959_pt1 | contig 10351 bp, 9 predicted proteins | sample PhyTR1_FD_201037 | JGI IMG/M metagenome (GOLD analysis project Ga0308163, IMG submission 201037) | Phyllosphere microbial communities from UC Gill Tract Community Farm, Albany, California, United States - DLSLT.R1 | ecosystem: Host-associated > Plants > Phyllosphere > Unclassified | place: USA...
CGCCGTTTCGGTGCGGCGGATCAGGGCGTAGTCGCCGTCGAGGATGCCCGCTTCGACCATCGAGTCGCCCGAGACTTCGAGAGCGTAGTGTTCGCCGGTGCCGAGCAGCGCGGCGGGGACGGCTAGCATGGTGCTGCCTTCGAACGCCTCGATCGGGACGCCGGCAGCGATGCGGCCGTGGAGGGGAATCTCGATGACGTCGTTGGCCGGTTGCGGGGTCGCGGCGGCGGGAGCTGCCTTGACGTTCGACGGCTTGGACGGCGCCTTTTTCTCCGCACGCTCGGGCATGCGCAGCACTTCGAGTGCGCGCGCGCGGTTGGGCAGGCGGCGGATGAAGTTGCGCTCCTCGAGCGCGCTGATCAGACGGTGGACGCCCGACTTCGACTTGAGATCGAGTGCATCCTTCATCTCCTCGAACGACGGCGAGACGCCGGTTTCGTTGAGGCGATCGTTGATGAAGCAGACGAGTTCGTGCTGCTTGCGCGTGAGCATGGCGGTTCTCCGTCCGGAACAGACTGGGAACTTCTATGGAACATAATTAACGCCGTCAAGCGCTCGCTTCACGCGATCACGAGGACTTCCGCCGATTCGCCGGTCTTTGCGACGGGTGCGTTGCCGGGGCGGACGATCAGGCAGGTCGACCGGGCCAGCGTCAGCAGCATCGAGCTGTCCTGGATCGTCGAGGCATAGGCTTTCCCGTCACGCAGTTCGGCGCGGAGATAGTCGGTGCGGGCATTGTTGGCGGGGAGGTCTTCGCCGAGCAGCGCGTGGGTCGACTGGGGAAGCAGGTCGCGCGCTCCGGCCATGTGCGCGACGACGGGTTTGACGAACAACGTCGCGGTGACGAACGCGGAGACCGGGTTGCCGGGGAGGCCGAGCACCATCATCTCGCCAATCCGGCCGGCCATCATCGGCTTGCCGGGGCGCAGCGCGATCCGCCAGAAGTCGACGCTGCCGCCGGCGGCTTCGATCGCCGGGCGGACGAGGTCGTGATCGCCTACCGATGCGCCGCCGGTGGTGACGAGCAGGTCGGCCTCGACGCTGGCGAAGGCTTCGCGGAGGATCTCGAGATTGTCGGGCAGGATGCCCAGGTCGATGATGTCGACGGGCATGTCGGCGAGCATCGCGGCGAGCATGATGCCGTTCGATTCGGGGAGCGCGACGCCGTCGGTGGTCGAGCCGGGGGGGACGAGTTCGTCGCCGGTGGCGGCGACGGCGACGCGGACGCGGCGGTTGACGGTGAGGCTGCCGTGGCCGCCGGTTGCGGCGACGGCGATGCGCGCGGGGCTGAGGCGATCGCCGGCAGCGATCAGGCGGGTGCCGGTGGAGAAATCGAGGCCCTTGCGGCGGGTATTGCGGCCGAGCGTTGGTGGGCCTTCGCCGGCTAGGATCAGGGTTTCGCCGTCACGCTCGGCTTCTTCCTGGACCATGACGGTGTCGGCGCCGTCGGGCATGGCCGCGCCGGTGAAGATGCGGGTGGCTTGGCCGGTGGCGACGTGGCCTGCGAAGGGGCGGCCGGCGGCGCTTTCGCCGATGACGGTCCAGGGGCCGGGGAGGTCGACGTAACGGATCGCGTAGCCGTCCATCGCCGACAGGTCGGCGGCGGGCTGCGTCCGGCGGGCGAGGATGTCCTCGGCCGCCCAGCGGCCGGCGGCTTCGCGCAACGTCACGGTCTCGCTGCCGACGCGGGGGGCCATGGTGAAGAGGCGGGACTGGGCTTCGGCGACGGGGACTAGGGTCATGCTAAGGCTCTGTTTCTGGGCGGCTCTCCTGCTGGAAGTGCAGGAAGTTCACACGCTGGGAGACATTTGGCGGGCGCGGTTCCGGGGTTCAGGTTTGGAACGGTCTCGTCCGGTAGAAGGTCCGGCGGAGGGGGTGAGTTTTGGCGTGTTTGGTGCTTTGCCATGGGTTTGGGACGTAGGACAGGTGTTGTTAGGGTTTCGGAGGGCGGCGGGGAGGTTCGTCGCAGCGACTGTCTCCTTGTTCTCCCGCGAAGGCGGGAGCCCAGTCTGGGTCCCCGCCTTCGCGGGGAAACAGGGGTTGGGCGGATGGCGGTCGCTATAATGTTGGCCTTTCCAATTGGGCCCCGGCCTTCGCCGGGGTGGTGCTAGTTCGCTGGTGTGGTGGCAGTTCGCTGGGGTGGTGCTGGCAGGTTGGTGCCGCTGTTTTTCTTCCGGGCCGGCGACCGGATGCGGGTGATCGCCCTCGCGTCCTTCGTATCTCCGGCCAGCGCGGGTTCATCGCTTGCGGGGCTTTGTCTGGGGGAAAGAGACACCAGATCAGCATGATGACACGCAATCAGCCTCGGGCGAGAGACAGGATCGGGGCGGCGGTGGGTGCTGTGCTGTTGCCGGGGGTGCTTGGCTATGCGCTGGTCAATGGGCTGGTGGTGCCGATGCCGGTGGCGGTGAGCGATGCGTTGAAGGTGTTCGATGCGGCGCCGCCTCCGCCACCACCGCCGCCCGAGGAGAAGGTGAAGCCTCGGCCGTCGCCTAGTCGCAAGCCGGAGGGGGCTGCGTCGCCGCCTAATTTGAAGTCGAAGGCTACGGAGGTGGTGGCGCCGCAGCCGGTGGTGCCGGTTGTGGTGCCGCCGCCGGTCGTGGTCGCGGAGAAGGCTGGGGTGGGGGCGCAGGCGACGGCGGGCGCTTCGGATATTCGCGGGCCGGGGACCGGGAGTGGGGGGATCGGTAATGGCACCGGGAGCGGGGGGTATGGCGATGGCGACGGTGGTGGGGGCGAGGAGACGCCGCCGCGGTGGCGTAAGGGGCGGATGAAGAATTCGGATTATCCGGACGATGGTGCGGAGACCGGGATCAGAGGGCGCGTATTCGTGCGGTACGTGGTTGAAACCAATGGGCGCGTGTCGGGGTGTCGGGTGACTCGGTCTAGCGGGAGCCGGGAGCTTGATGCACTGACGTGTCGGTTGATCGAGCAGCGATTCCGGTACGACCCGTCGTTGGATGCGGCGGGGCGGCCGGTCGAGTCTACGATCGTGGAGAGCCACGACTGGTCTATCGATGATGACTAAAAGCTAGGCACGTCCTGCTTGGCTTGCCCTCACCCTCGCCGCCTTTGGCGTCTTTCCCTCTCCCCTTTGGGGAGAGGGTTCCTTGTCAGGCGGTCCAGTTGCCGGATTTGCCGCCGGACTTTGCGCGGACGCGGATGTCTGAGAGGACCATCGTCTTGTCGATCGCTTTGGCCATGTCGTAGATCGTCAGGAGCGTTACCGTGGCGGCGGTGAGCGCCTCCATTTCGACGCCGGTCTTGCCTTCGGTCGAGGCGGTGGCGGTGGCGGTCACGCCGGTTTCGTCGACGATTAGATCGATTTCCACCTTCGTCAGCGGGAGCGGGTGGCAAAGCGGGATCAGGTCGCTGGTGCGCTTGGCGGCCATGATGCCGGCGACGCGCGCGACGGCGAGGACGTCGCCCTTTTTCGCGGTGCCGGCGCCGATCGCTGCGGCGGCTTCTGCGGACATGGTGATTCGGCCGGAGGCGATGGCTTCGCGGGCGGTGACCGCCTTGCCGCCGACGTCGACCATTCTTGCCGCGCCGGCTTCGTCGATGTGGGTGAGGCCGGTCACCCGACGAGCGCCCGAGTAGCGGCTTCGACGTCGTCCTGGCGCATGAGCGCTTCGCCGATCAGGAAGCAGTGGATGTCGTGCGCGGCCATCGCGTCGAGTTCGGCGCGCGTCGTGAGGCCGCTTTCGGCGACGAAGGTGCAGTCCTTGGGGGCCTTGCCGACAAGGTCGTAGGTGCGCTGGAAATCGACCGAGAAGTCGCGCAGGTCGCGGTTGTTGACGCCGATCAGCCGCGACTTGAGCCTCAGCGCGCGCTCCATCTCGTGCGCGTCGTGGACTTCGACCAGCACGTCCATGCCGCATTCGAGCGCCGAGGCCTCGATCTCTGCCATCTGGACGTCGTCGAGCGCGGCCACGATGATCAGGATGCAGTCGGCGCCGATCGCGCGCGCTTCGGTCGACTGCCATGGGTCGACCATGAAGTCCTTCCGCAGCACGGGGATCGAGACGGCGTCGCGCGCCGCGGTCAGGTAGGCGTCGGAGCCCTGGAACCACTTTTCGTCGGTGAGGACCGACAGGCAGGCGGCACCCCCGGCTTCGTAGGCGCGGGCGTGGGCTACGGGATCGAAGTCGGCGCGGATCAGGCCCTTCGAGGGACTGGCTTTCTTGACCTCGGCGACCAGCGCGTAGCCGGTCTTCGCGTCGCCCTTCTTCGCATCAAGCGCGGCGCGGAAGCCGCGAGGCTTCGACATGCGGGCGATGCCGGCGTCGATATCAGCGAGCGAGGTCGTTGCCTTGCGCGCGGCGACTTCGGCGCGCTTGGTCTCGAGGATACGGTCGAGCATGGTCATGTCAGTAGGCGATCCAGCGGGCGAGCAGCGCGTCAGCGCTGCCGGTGTCGAGGGCGGCGGCGGCTTTGGCCGCGCCGTCGACGAGAGTGGGGACGGTGCCGGCGACCATCAAGGCGGCGGCGGCGTTGAGCAGGACGGCGTCGCGGTAGGCGCCGGTCTCGCCCTTGAGCAGGCGGCGGAGTGCGTCGGCGTTGTGGTGCGCGTCGCCGCCGCGGATGTCGGTGATGGCGTGGCGGGTTAGGCCGGCGTCTTCGGGCGTGATCTTGCCGGGAAGCGCGACGGTGCCGACCGAGGCGACGATGCTGGGGCCGGCGCCCGACAGCTCGTCGAGGCCTTCTTCGCCCGAGACGACGAGCGCGGCTTCGGTGCCGAGCTGTTCGAGTGCTTCGGCGTAGAGCGTGACGTAGTCGGGGCGGGCGATGCCGATGAGCTGGCGGGTGGTGCCGGCCGGGTTGGCGAGCGGGCCCATCAGGTTGAAGATTGTCCGTTTGCCGATGCGCTGGCGGATCGGGGTAATGCGCTTCATCGCCGGGTGGTGGTTGGCGGCGAACAGGAAGGCGATGCCGATCTCGTTGAGGCTTGCTTCCGCGGTGGCGCCGGCGCGGTCCATGTCGAGGCCGAGGACTTCCAGCGTGTCGGCGGCGCCGGCCTTGCTGGAGGCGGCGCGGTTGCCGTGCTTGGCGACCGGGACGCCGGTTGCTGCGACGACCAGCGCCACCGCGGTCGAGACGTTCAAGGTGTGGTGGCCGTCGCCGCCGGTGCCGCAGACGTCGATCGCGCCCGCGGGGGCGTCGATCGGGATCATCCGGTTGCGAAGTGCGCGCGCGGCTTCGGCGATCTCGATGCTGGTCTCGCCGCGGGTCGCCAGATCGGTGAGGAAGGTGGCGATCGCGTCGTCGCTGGCGCGGGCGTCGAGGATGTCGGCGAACGCTTCTCGGGCGGATTCGCGCGAGAGGGGTGAGGATGGGTCTGGGAGGAGGGTGGTGGTGGTCACATTCCTCTCCCGCTTGCGGGAGGGGTTAGGGGAGGGGCTTCCTGTCCAGCCGAGGTCGTGGATGCGGCGCTGCCCTCCCCCGACCCATCCCGCAGGCGGGAGGGGAGTTGGTGGGGAATGTTCGCCATCTTGAGGAAGTTCGCGAGCATTTCGTGGCCGTGTTCGGTGGCGATGCTTTCCGGGTGGAACTGGACGCCGTGGATCGGCAGCGTCTTGTGGCGGAAGCCCATCACCGTGCCGTCCTGCGCGGTCGCGTTGACCACCAGCGTGTCGGGGACCGCGTTGACGATCAGCGAGTGATAGCGCGTGGCGATGAACGGCGAGGGCAGCCCGGCATAGAGCCCGGTGTCGTCGTGGACGACGGGCGAGGTCTTGCCGTGCATCAGGCCACCGCGTTCGACCTTGCCGCCGAAATGCTGGCCGATCGCCTGATGGCCGAGGCATACGCCGAGCAGCGGCTTGCCGGCATCGGCACAGGCGGCGACCAGGTCGAGGCTTACGCCCGCCTCGGTCGGCGTGCAGGGGCCGGGGGAAATGAGGAACGCGTCCGCGCCCGACGACAGAGCCTGCCCGGCGGAGATCGCATCGTTGCGGACGACTTCGACCTCGACACCCAGTTCCATCAGGTAATGGACGAGGTTCCAGGTGAAGCTGTCGTAATTGTCGACGACGAGGATCATTGCGCCGCCATAGCCGATGCGGGGCGCGGTGCAACAGCGCTCGCCCGGGACGGTTCGGCGCTAATTGTCCTTGGTAAGGTCGCGAACGGCGATGGCGGTTCCTATATCGCCCGGGCAGGCGACCATCATTCAGTGCGGAGCAATGCTGCATGACGGACGTTATTCGCTCAAAGGAGCCTGATCCATGTTTCGTACCGCCGTCCTCGCCGCACTGATCGCATTCCCCGCCATGGCGTACGCGCAGGAGGCGCAGGTCGACACGCCGCCACAGCGCATTCGCAGCGTGACGCTGACCGGGGATCAGGCGTGCCCGAAGTCGACCGCGGGTGAAGTCGTGGTATGTTCGACGCTCGACCAGCCGTATCGTATCCCGAAGTCGTTGCGCGAGGACAAGCCGATCGCGGCGCAAAACCAGAGCTGGGTCAATCGTGCGGCGTCGATGGATCAGCTAGGCCGTGTTGCTGGCGGGTTGCCGGATACGTGCTCGGCGGTCGGGACCGGTGGCCAGTCCGGCTGCTTCCTCGCGCGTAACAATGCCTATGCCCAGGAGCGTCGTGCGCCGGCTAGCGAGACCACGACCACGCCGTAAGCAAAACATGTTAGAGCAGAAGATCTTGTTCTCCCGCGAAGGCGGGAGCCCAGTCTGGGTCCCCGCCTTCGCGGGGAAACATTCTTTCTGACGCCGGATTATTGACCGAAGCCCGGTGCCTTAGCCCGGCTGACGGCTTCCCGTGCTGCCGCCAAGATCGCGCCAGCCTTGGCTTCGCATTCTCGCTGTTCGTATTCGGGGATACTGTCGGCGACGATGCCCGCACCTGCCTGGACGTGGATCGTGCCGTCCTTCACCACTGCGGTTCGCAGGACGATGCATGAGTCCATCGAGCCGTCGGGCGAGAAATAGCCGACCCCGCCAGCGTACGCACCGCGGCGTTCGGGTTCGAGCTGGGCGATGATCTGGCAGGCGCGGACCTTCGGCGCGCCGCTAACCGTGCCGGCTGGGAAGCCTGCGAAAAGCGCGTCGAGCGCGTCCTTGTCGGGGGATAGGGTGCCGACGACGTTCGAGACGATGTGCATGACGTGGCTGTAGAATTCTACGCCGTAGCTGGCGGTCACCTTCACCGATCCCGGCGCCGCGGCGCGGCCGACGTCGTTGCGGCCGAGATCGAGCAGCATCAGGTGTTCCGCGCGTTCCTTGGGGTCGGCGAGCAAGCTGATGCGGTTCGCTTCGTCCTCGGCGGCGGTCTTGCCGCGCGGGCGGGTGCCGGCGATCGGGCGGATCGTCACTTCGTCGTCGCGGACGCGAACGAGGATCTCCGGGCTCGATCCGATTAGCGCGAAGCCGGGGAGGTCGAGGTGGTACAGGAACGGCGACGGGTTGATGCGGCGTAGCGAGCGATACAGCTCGAACGGCGGCAGCGCGAATGGCGTGCTGAAGCGCTGGGCGAGCACGACCTGGAAGATGTCGCCGGCGAGAATGTAGTCCTTGGCGGCCGCGACCATCTCGCCGTAGCGGCCTTCGGGCAGCGCGGGCGTGTAGGTGGGGTCGGCGACATTTGCGCGGATCGGTGCGGGGACCGGCGTGCTGGCGAGCTTGGCGGCGACCGCGTCGAGGCGCTCTTCGGCCTCGGTCACGATTGCGTCCGCATCGCGGGCCGGATCGGGCCAGGCGGGTGCGACGAGGTAGAGCGCGTCGGTCAGGCGGTCGAACACCAGGATGACGGTCGGCCGTACGAAGATCATGTCGGGCAGGCCGAGCTGATCGACCGGCGGCTGCGGCAGGACCTCGACCAAGCCGATCGTCTCGTAGCCGAAATAGCCGACGAGGCAGGCGAGTGCGCGGGGGAGTTCGGCTGGAACGTCAGCGCGACATTCGGCGACCAGCGCGCGAAGGGCATCTAGCGTAGGGACCGGGCATGGCTCGAACGTCTCGCGATCGGTTGCCCAATGGCGGTTGATCTCGGCGCTGTGGCCGTGCGCGCGGAACAGCAGATCGGGGGCGAGGCCGATCAGGCTGTGGCGGCCGCGGGTCTCGCCGCCCTCGACCGACTCGAGCAGGAAATCGCCGCGCCCAGGCTCGATGAGCTTCAGCGCGGCGGCGACCGGCGTTTCGGTGTCGGCGACCTGACGACGCCAGACGAGCGCGGGACGCCCTTCGGCCAAGGCTTCACGCGCGCTGGTCATGCGATCAGTTGCCCGAGCCGCCCTGGCCGAGCAGGTCGGCACGGACGCGCGCGAGTGCGGACGGGTTGGTCTTCACGCCGACATCGGCACGGACTGCCTTGGCGAACTGCTCGACATATTCGCGACCGACCGAGCGGGCGATGTTGCCGCGCGCGGCCTTGATCGCCGCGTCGTTGCCAGTTGCGTTGCCGCTCTGGACGCTGTCGAGCTTGATGACGAACCAGCCGCTGTCGTCCGGTGCGGCCAATGTCTTGGCAGTGTTCGGCGCCATGCTGAACATCAGCGCGAGCGCGGGCGGGGCACCGCGCGGATCGGCGGCGAGCTGCGCACGGGCGGCGGTCAGCGTGCGGGCGGGCGGCATCGGCAGCTTGGTCTGCGCGAGCGACTGCTGGATCGGCATGCCCTTGTTGATGCGCGCGAGCACTTCACCAGCGACGCGACGTGCCGCCTGACGCGCACGGTCGGCGGTCACGTCCTTGAGCACCGCTGCGCGAACCTGCGCCAGCGGACGCGGGGCGGAATGGACGACGCGGCCGAGCGCGACGACGGCGAAACCGCCATCGGTGCCGACCTGGACCAACTGCGGGCCGTCGCCATCGGCCGCCTGGAACGCTGCGGCGACGAGTGGCGTAAGCGCAGGATCGGGCTTGCTGGCGGGGTCGTCGGGGTTGAGGCCACTGGCGATCAGCGCAGGCGTGGTGACGGCCGCGAGCTTCTGGTCGGCGATGACTTCGTCGAACGTCGCGTTCTTCGACAGCGAATCGTCGATCTTGTCGTGGATCGACGAGAGCGCCTCGGCCGACTTGCGGATACCGAGCGCGGCAGCGATTTCGCCACGCACCTGATCGAGCGAACGGGCCGCGACCTTTTCGACCTTGTCGACCTTGGCGACGGTCCAGCCGAGCGGCGTGCGGACCGGGCCGATTACTGCACCGCCGGCGGCAGCGAAGACGGCATCGGCGACCTGCGCGGATGTCGTTCCGGCATAGGCTGCCTTCTCGACGCCGGCCTGAGTCGAGGCTTCGAGACCGGCAGCGCGGGCGGCGTCGGCTAGGCTGGCGCCACTCTTCACCTTGGCGGCGATCGCGGCGGCACCGGCCTGGTCGGCGACGACGACCTGCGTGATGTCACGCTTCTCGGTCGCGGCGTAGCGTGCGCTGTCCTGCTGATAGGTCTTGGCGATCTCGGCGTCGGTCGGGACGGCCTGTGCCTTGACGGCCTCGGGCGTGATCATCGCGTAGCGGACGACGCGGCGCTCGGGGACGGTGTAGCGGGCGATGTTGCGCTGATAGAAGGTGTTGAGGTCCGCATCGCTCGGCGCGGGGCCGGCGGGGACGACGGCGGCAGGAATGAAGCCGATCGTGCCGGTGCGCTTTTCGAGCAGCAGCGACGCGTAGGGAAGCGCGAGCTGGCTGGCGACCTGGGTCGCGCCGTTCGAGGGCAGAGTCAGCTGCTGCGCGAACGTGTCACGCTCGATATCGCTGCGGATCTGCGCATCGGTCAGCTTCCGCTGGGCGAGCACCTGGCGGTAGAGATTCTCGTCGAACTTGCCGGTCGGGCCCTGCAGGGCGGGGATGCTGGCGATCTGGCCGTCGATCGCGCGCTTGCTGACGACCATGCCCTGCGCACGGCCGAACTGCTCGAGCGCCATGCTCGAGATGATCCGGTCGAGCGTGCCGTCGAAGCCGCCCTGGTTGACGAAGGTCGCCATGTCGAGCGTCGGCTGCTGCTGGCGGAAGCCCTCCATCTCGGTCTGCGCCTGCGTCTTCAGCTGGTTCGCGGTCACGTCCGCCTTGCCGACCTTGGCGACGTCGCCGCCGGTGATCCCGGCACCGCCGGTCATCGAGCTGAGCCCCGTGACGTCACCCGCCGCGAACGCGAGCGCGATCACGCCGAGTACCAGGAACGTGATGATCACGCCGACCTTCGAATGGGTAAGGCGGCGGAAGAAAGCGAGCATGGACAGCCGATCGACAGGGATGGGAACGCGGTTGCTTTACGGGGGCGAGGGCGGCTCTTCAAGTCGGGCGCGCAACGTTGCTTGGGGTTGTGTGGGGTTGTGCGGGGCGGGTGCGGCGCTATCGCTGGGCAAAACACGCGGGAGATGACGATGCGGCGTAAGCTTGT
>Ga0308163_10004961_pt1 | contig 10342 bp, 7 predicted proteins | sample PhyTR1_FD_201037 | JGI IMG/M metagenome (GOLD analysis project Ga0308163, IMG submission 201037) | Phyllosphere microbial communities from UC Gill Tract Community Farm, Albany, California, United States - DLSLT.R1 | ecosystem: Host-associated > Plants > Phyllosphere > Unclassified | place: USA...
CTTGGGTCTGTGTCCAATTATAAGCAATTGCCCAATCTATTGCACTTCCATAATTTAAAGTGGCAATATTTCCTTTTGAATAAATTCCGTTGGTAGGAATATTGGATGAATCAGCATAGACATTAGAAACCAATAAACCTCCAGTATATATATTTTGAGCTTGGTTGCCTAATTCATCTAAAATGACGACTGCTTTATCACTTCTGATTTCGTTCCAAGAAGATCCGTTATACCTTTGCCAATAATTCCCTAGCTGATTTGATGTTACTAAATTTAAATCAGAAACTATTTCTGTATGTGTTCTTCTACTGATTTTTTTTGTAGTAGGGTTCCAAACTAACACAAAACCGGCCTCGTTTGGAACACTTTTTACGATAATTTCGCCTTCAACGGCGACGTGATTATTAAAATATTCGGGTGCGATCATCAATCTAATCTTGCGGTTAGGGTAATTCTATATTCGTTCGGAGTAAGAGGTGCTAAAACATCGATCTGCACATCATTTTCAGTAACAGGTACACAGCTAAGATTTATTCTCCTGTTATCTGTATTTCGGTAGCAGGTATAATCAACGTTTCGGGTTTCCCAGTTGTGCGTTAATGAAAAATTTACAGATGAGCCGTCACCGATCTGCCATGTTCTGCTTTTAATTTTTGCATCCAAAACAGCTTTCGTCGATTTTGGAGTCATTGCTTTAACAGCATCTGTACCCATAATAGCTTCAACATCTGTAGCGATCTGAATAAGCCCTTTCACTGTATCTGTAGCATCTACAATATCAGGAATTCCTTTTTCTATAATCTGATAATTTGTAGCAACATTAGAAGCATTATCGGTATTAGCAATAAGATGATCACCGATTGAAACGGGCTCATCACCCACCCAACCATTTGCCGTAATCACCCAGACCATACCTGTTTTAATGGTAGCTGATGTAATTGGCGAAGGAGTGGCCATTGATCCTTTAACTGTCGCAGGAATATAACCTCCCGGCTGATAAATCAATGCTCCTGTAAGGCTTTGCCCTATTAAGTTTTCAATATAAGTTTTAATCTTATTAGATGACCATGTGTAGGTACCCGACTGCGTAGCATCATTCAGGAAAATGGAGACGATATCTGCATTGGTAAGGTTTCGGCCCGCTACTTTAATAACGTGTCCCGAACTATTGGTAAGAATCTGGCTTAGCAATAGAAGTCCACCAGTCTGATCTGTCTGAAAAGGATTATTGGTCAGCGGATAGTCAGGATGTACATAATTTTGGGCTAAATTAATCCATTCGGCACCGTTCCATTGATGCAACTCACGTTTATAATCAATTACCCAACCTGCAGGCACATTATCTGTACTTGGAAATGTGTCAAAATATTGAAATCTGGTACGTTTCAGTTCTCCAAAAAAATTATCCTGATGTGCGTTATTACTTATTACTGCGTTATTATTCATGGTTGTTTTATTTTTATTTATGGTTTAACTTTTAAAATGAGAATGTTAATTGGATTGGGAAGATCTCCCAGCATCTTAATTTCTATGGTTTGATTGGTTGCGTAATCGTCAATATTTATTTTTTTACCCGTCACACTATCCCGGGCCTGAATGATTACATTTTCAGTTTCTAACGTGTTGGGGAAAACTGTGCTGCCTGTCACTTGTACCACTGCACTTGTAGGAGTCTGTGAGATGAGCAAAACCTTATCATAGATTTGCTTATTAAATTCCTGTTGATTTTTGGGACTGTTTAACCAATCGTAATCGAATAAAAGTTTTACTTTATCTTCCCTGGATTCTCCTATCGGCATCGCTTTTAGAGCTTCAATGTCCTGCCGGTTTTTTTTGATGAAATCGACTATTTCCTGAAGTTCGTCCAAAGACAGATCACTCGATACCAGTATCTTTTTAATATCATCAATCTCTAAGGTAAATGATTGAAAAATTTCTTCAAACCCGTCAATACTCCCTATCGGAATCAAGTCATCTTTGTGATGAAAAGATGAAAAAGTATCTTCAAACTGTGTTTGCGTCGGAAAGTCTCCAGCTTCAAACCAACTGAAGATTGTATGTAATGGTGTACTCATTTAATGATTTAAAATTAGTTTTTGATAAAATTGATAATTGGAGAAAGGCATGTATTTTTCACAGGTTGTGAGATTTTATATTTTCTCCCTCTTTTATCGTCCTATCTATTAGTAAATTATTTGCATGGTCATCATCAAGAAAACCATGCATTTATTGCATTGCTGCTAAAGTCAGTTAATTAAACACACTTCTTTGAAGGCAATACGAATTACAGTTTTTAAACTCTTATTTCGAAAAAAATAAGTCTGCTTCAGCTTTTCTACGCCTGATTAAACCGTTTAAAGTTTTTCCTCCTGCGGTAATATATCTTGAGATAAACCAATCTTTTATAGTTTCTGAATTTGCTTTTTTATTGATCAATGAAAATAGAGTATCAGATCCTCCTGTGTTGTAAGTATGCGAGACAAGAGCATCAAATTGATTTTGTGTAAGAGCGACTTTAATTTTATTGCTGACTATTTTTTCATACGTCGGTAAAACAGATGAAAATAATTCTACTCCTTTTGCTTTACTGATTGAAGAATCTTTCAGGGTTACTTTTTTCCCGCCCGGATAATAGGTATTACCGTAGCCGATTGTCGGGACTCCTGCTGAATCCAAATAAGGTTTTGAACTAAATCCTTCAAATGATAAAATCAGGTTTATTCCTTTTTGTGATGTTTTCATTTCTTAAAATATTTATAGACGAAAAAGATGAATATTAAAAAGGTAACAACAATCGTAATTACGATCCAGGTTCCGGCTTGAAAGCCTGTAGAATTGATATTTTTAGTTTCTTCAAAAACTTCTGAATCAATTTCTCTGTTTGTATCTTTTAAAACAGCATTCTGAACCGAATCCTGAAAAATAGATGTAAATTCTTCTTTTCTGACCTCCGATTTTTTATTGTCGGTCTTCAGATAATGGTTATTGATTGCATATTCTGCATTTCCTGTGATAGAAATACTTTGAACGGTATCGCTTCCAACGACATTATGGAAAACAAAAGGGTTTGATAGATCCGATTTTCCTGTAATCAATACCTCTCCGGATATTTCATTTTTCTTTTCTTTAACTAACGCATCGAGAGCTGTGTTTTGAATAGATTTTGTGCTTTGTACACTTGCAGAATCTACTTTTACTTTCTCTGTCTCACTTTTATTTTCTTTATAAGTGGTTGTAATTTTATGTTTACTTCGGCAACACAATATGAGGCCACTGAATATAATCAGCAGCAGAATTTTTGCTTTCATAAGCTTTATTTTTTGAAATTATTAGGGTAAAGAAGCCGGGAGCTGGAAGAAGGAAGTTATTGTATTCGTAAACAATGTTTCCCGACTTTTATCTTTATGTAAATATTTTATCTTCCTTCACATATTCCTTTTTAATACTTTCTAAGAACACTTCTAAACTTACTCTGTAATCAGGTTCCTGTGATGCAATTGTTTTTAAACTGACATCTTGTATAACATTCATGATATTAGAGCCGGTGAGCTCGTACCGTTTGGCAATTTGTTCTAAATTAATATCCTTAAGCTGTAATTGCGCAGGCAAATTTTGCTGCCATATACGCAAACGCTCTTCATACTTTGGATTATTAAATTTGATGCAGCTATGAAAACGTCTCGTAAAGGCTTTATCCATATTATTTTTAAAGTTAGACGCCAAAATAATAAGTCCCGAAAACGTTTCTATTCGCTGTAACAGATAAGAAACTTCCTGATTCGCATATTTATCATGAGCATCCCGTACATTGGTTCGTTTTCCGAAAATGGCATCTGCCTCATCAAAAAATAAAATCCAGTTTTTGTTTTCCGCTTTATCAAATAATTTGGCTAAATGCTTTTCAGTTTCGCCGATGTATTTTGAGACCAGCATCGAAACATCAACTCTGAAGACAGGGCGTTCCGTATATTTCCCTAAAAGGCTCGCTGCAAGAGTTTTCCCCGTTCCCGGTTCGCCATAAAACAATACCCGAAAGCCTGGTTTAAGTTTTTTCTGCATATCCCAATCTTCCATAAGAATCCGGCTGCTGTTGTACCAGTCTTCAATGCTTTTAATTTCGTTTAATGTGATTTTAGGAAGTATCAAATCATCCCACGATCGGCGGGTTCGTAATAGTTCTGCAGGAAAATCATTGCTCATTTTTGGCAATACTTCTACTCCGAAAACAATCGTATTAAAAGTTTCCTGATGCACACTTATCTGGCTATTCGTTGAACTATGCTCAGATGAACCCGATAAAACAATAAGCTCTTCTTTAATCAAAACCGAATTGGGATCGAAATAATCTAATGCCTTCAGTCGCTCTGAAATGCTTTCTCCACCCAAAACATATTGAACAGTTTGAATTGTAGGATAAAAAAGTCTGCCATTATCATTGGTTACACAGTAATCAAACAACACACTACTTGGAAACTCCAGAAAAATACGCTTCAGCAGTGACGGATCCAGTCTTGGTAACAACGCCATCAACAGAATTATAACTTCCTGATGTGTAAGCTTTTTCCCGGAAATATAGTTTCCTAGCTGAAAGCCTTCATGGTCATTAGTTTTCAATTCGGGTGCTGCCGTATTAAAATCTTCTGAAGCATTGTTGATACGCCATTTTATAACCTCTTCTAAATGAGTAAATAATTTTTGTACTTGTTCTTGTTCCATTGGTTTTTTAGTCTTTTTTATTTTTAAAATTCAAAATTTACTCTAATTCATCTTTTTCAATAAATTCTTGTTTTGGTTTTTTAGTGTAGCAATCAATTCTTTTCTGTCTTAAAATTTTTTGAAAAACATTTATTAATTGGTTACCTAGAAGTTAACGTTACTCATATTAGAAAGTCTTACCAAAACTGCCTGAGCAGTTATTTTTTGTTGAAAGTCTTTCCCTTCCTGAAATTCCTACTTGTTAAAAAATCAATCTTCCGCTCTCACGGAATCATGATCTACGCTTGAAAGAAAATAATAGTTCAGCCATAAGCTATTATTCTGTTTTTTGGATGAGATTCTAATGCTTGCACATCAGAAAATTCCAATATTTCAAAGACAAAAGGTTTCCTGTTAAAGAACATCTCACCCGATTGAGGTGTTTTTTAAAAATAATTTCGCACTATAAAGCGGTTTACTTTAATAAACCTCAACCGAAAAGTTGCTCACCTATGAATAAAAATAACTTTTGTAACATCTCATTTTTTTATTGTTTTTTATTATTTAAATTGATCTTAGATTAAAAGTATTTTCGGTACTTTTATGAAATCAACTATCGGTTGATATCTCATTTTAATGATTATGCATATTTTTAAAATTTATATGCTTTTGAAATAATCATATCTAAGCTATTAGATAACCCGAATTCCCAGTTAGGCAGTTGTGCAATAAGACTAAATGTCCTTGAATTATCAATATCTAATTGATAAACGCTGTTATTAAAACTCCAAATTGTGTATAAAATATTACCATTTTTAATAAAAATTAATTTGGTAGAAAAAGTTGAAGGATTTACATCGTTCTGACCTAGAGCGACGAAAGAATTCGTCGTATTTATATTTGCAAAAGTTTTACCCGAATAAGGTCTATAAGCTAGAAAAGCGGTTGTATTAAAAACATCTAGATTAATATTAAAATTTGAATAAGTTAAACCTACTCTTGCAGGAACTAAGGAGTTCAATGTGTTCCCGGTAGAAGTACCATGAGTACTATTTAAATCTAATTCCAAATAAAAATTGTCACCAATATCATGAAGAGGAGATGATTTAATATTAATTACCGGGGTCGTAATATTATTTGTTGAATCTACCTCATCTCGTATTTTAGCAAAACCTCCTGAACCGGTTGTAAAAGTGTTGATATTCTCAGGAACTCCATGAACTTCCCATGTTATCATCGATGTATCAATAGCCACCACATCATCAATAACTCTAATTGCAAGATTGGAATTGGTCATATAATAAGCTACACCATTCCAAATTCTAATTCTGTAATTTCCTGTCGATAAAGTAGAAAAATTAAAATAAAAACTTAAATCTAAGCCGTTTTGATAAATTTGTATATTAGAACTTGGTAAGTCTGCGATTACTGCAGTTCCAGCTTCATCCATTAACTCTATTTTAAAAGTGGCAGGATTCAAATTTAGATTTGCTCCTTTTAAAGATATCCAAGTATTAACATCTGAGCTCTTATCAACAACTAAAGGCGAGACAATAGCTACACTCATTGTATTGGTAGTCCATCCGCCATTCATAGCGGTTTTCCATGCTGTTTTCTGTGCATCGGTAAGACTATTAGCCAAGAGCACAAAATCATCATAATCAGAAAACATGAACTTACGCTTCAATCCTGTTATATCCGTTCCATAAAATTTCTTGTTATTGTATGTCAGCTGCTGCGGTAGAGTTTCCGAATTATCTTCCAACACCAAAGCCTTCATTCTAGCACGATCTTTCAAATGCAGTTGCTCGCTAGGAGTATTTGTACCTATTCCGAATTTTAAACCTTCAGTGTCTCGAAAAATTGATGAATTTTTAAAGTTTGCTCCGTCCCAAAATAAAAGATGATTTTCTTCAGGATTGATCGTTTTATAAGTCGGATTTCCAGACATATTAATGAAATAATTTCCATCTGTTGTCGGTTTTTCAAGCTTTCTGTTAAGTATATCTTGCAAGCCTTCAACCATTGAAATGTTAATATTTGTAAGTCCGGTTGGCAAATAGTTCGCTATGATTTTTTTATCACCTCCTTTAAAAATAAATAATGAAAAGTTTCCGTCAACCGGAATTGCAATAAAATCATTTTGTTGGAAGTCGTAATTATTGGAACTACCGACGAACTCATCTAAAGTACTTTCCTTAGCCTCGATCAGATCAGTTAATCCTAAAGCTTCAATTTTATCAGCTCTGATTTTTCCGTCTTTAACGTAATCGGAAAGCATCATTGTCATTGCCATAATCTGTTCTTTATTAAAAACATCTACAGGCTGACCTTCATCTACTAAAGCCATATTATCAGGAATATCGTCGACATTAGCCTTGTTATTTAATGATGCTTCCAGTCCGTCAACTTCTGCGATCGGTATTTTTGTATTTTTGTTTCTAAAAGACGAAAATGTCTGTTTAAAATGCTCCTCTGTGGGTATATCACCGGTTTGAAACCAGCTTAATATTGTTTCTATATCTGTCATGTTATTAAATGTTTGTTTGTATGATTTCGAGAGAACTGACTTTATAAAAGCTTATACTTACTCGATTAATATTGTGTTTTTAATTTATAATGTAATTGATTAAATCATTCTCGTCTCGTCCTAAAATAATTTTAATAGTAACGGGTTGCGATCTGAATTTTGTTCCATTAACATTAATTTCTAATAACATTTGAATAAGTGAAAATGGTTTTCTGTGATGCGCTGAATATTTAAATGAACCAGGTCTGTGAAATGTTCCCGACGGAGCAAACTCGTTGTAAGCTGAATCAGGTTTAAAATAGTTGATCGGATTAAGATCTATAGCCATTTCATTAGACGTTACCGAATATTCCGACTGTCGACCCCAAGATTCTGCATCCGACAAAAGCTCCTGATAATACCCTGCATTTTTTACATAACCACTTTTAAGTGTTTTTTGCTGTTTGTAGCGTTTAATGATGATTTTGGGTTGATATTTATCGATATCTAAGTCGGTTAATAATTTTACGTTTAAACATTTATAAGCTACATTTCGACTTAAAACATGTTTATAATCATCTATCTTTTGGGGTTCATTTTCTTCCGTATCTTCAATATTTATATGACCTCTGCCAGATTTCTCGATATCTTCAGCGACATAGAAATGATAGTATTTTTTCTTATAATCTCGAGATGGTTTTACATCCAATCCGAAACTAAATTCATTTAAATGGACATAATTATCGATGAACTCTCCAAACTGATTCTGTGTAGGATATTTACCTGTTTCAAAATAGGTTTTCAGTTCCTTTCTTTGTATTAAAATATTCTTTTCTTTCATTGTGTTTTTGATATTTTATTGTTTATGTCCTGATATAATTGTCCTCCGGAGCCAATTAGTATTCATAGATTTAAAGTTCAAAATTCATCCTTTTTTTGTTCGTATGAAAGTTTTTTGTCCTTGCTATCCTGTAGTTGCAGTAAGTCTTATTTTTCTGGATCATAGACATATATTTCTATAGTTCCGAATTCTCCTGTCATATCAACGGGAATATAATCTTCCCTTGGCGTGAAAATATTTAGATTTACCATATGATCATCAGACCTTGCCGCCATACAATCTACCGGAGTTGATTTATTTAATGGTTTATTGATTTTGCTATTGATCCAAACTCTGCCTTCGGGGAAAGCTTTTTCCATAAATCCGGTGTAGAAACCGACGTCATTACGGCTCCAAGTAATATCTCCAATTGTGTTTTCTAATACGGTAAATCTGGGTTCGAAAGATTTTTCATCCACATGTAATAGGGCTCTGTAAATTTTATAGTTCCTTTTAGGCTCTGTAGAATCTACAATCCCTAAAACCTTTTGCCAATCATAAATATTTTTAGAATCAAGATTGGAAGCATCTCTTCTTGTTAAATAGCTGATATGCGAATCTGCTGACCAAAGGTGGTTTTCTAATGCTTCTTTATCTGCTTTATTTTGAAGATTGGCATTCACACCGCCCAGTTGTTCCTGAATTGTTGCTTTGTCGGCTTTAACTGCAAGATTGGTATTCACATCAACTAATCCATCTTCAACAACTTTTATTCGGTTTACTTCCTGCTGAAGGGTGAGTTTATCGGCTTTAGTCTGAAGATCGGCTGTAAAAGTGCCGAATTGCTCAAGAACTGTTGCTTTATCTGCTTTAATTGCAAGATTAGAATTCACATCAACCAATCCATCTTCAACAACTTTTATCCGGTTCACTTCCTGCTGAAGTGTAAGTTTATCCGCTTTAGATTGAAGATCGGTGGTGAAAGTGCCGAATTGCTCAAGAACTGTTGCTTTGTCCGCTTTAATAGCAAGATTGGTATTCACATCAACTAATCCATCTTCAACAACTTTTATTCTGTTAACTTCCTGCTGAAGGGTAAGTTTGTCGGCTTTGGATTGGAGATCGGTGGTGAAGGTGCCGAATTGCTCAAAAACAGTGGCTTTGTCCGCTTTAATGGCAAGATTAGTATTCACATCAACTAACTCATTTTCAACAACTTTTATTCGGCTCACTTCCTGCTGAAGCGTAAGTTTATCCGCTTTAGATTGAAGATCGGTGGTGAAAGTGCTGAATTGCTCAAGAACTGTGGCTTTATCTGCTTTAATTGCAAGATTGGAGTTCACATCAATTAATCCATCTTCAAGAAATTTTATTTTATTCAGTTCTGGGTCAATCGTAGCTTTATCGGCTTTTAATCCTAAATTAATATTAACACCGTTCAATTGCTCAAGAACTGTTGCTTTATCCGCTTTAATGGCAAGATTAGAATTAACATCAACTAATCCATCTTCAAGAAATTTTATTTTATTCAGTTCTGGGTCAATCGTAGCTTTATCAGCTTTTAATCCTAAATTAATATTAACACCGTTGAATTGCTCAAGAACAACTGCTTTGTCGGCTTTAATTACAAGATTAGAATTCACATCAATCAATCCATCTTCAACAACTTTTATTCGATTTACCTCCTGCTGAAGTGTGAGTTTATCGGCTTTAGATTGGAGATCGGTGGTGAAGGTGCCGAATTGCTCAAGAACTGTTGCTTTATCCGCTTTAATGGCAAGATTAGAATTCACATCAATTAATCCATCTTCAAGAAATTTTATTCGGTTCACTTCCTGCTGAAGCGTAAGTTTATCCGCTTTAGATTCAAGATCGGTTGTGAAAGTGCCGAATTGCTCAAGAACTGTGGCTTTGTCCGCTTTAATGGCAAGATTAGTATTCACATCAACTAGTCCATCTTCAACAACTTTTATTCGGTTCACTTCCTGCTGAAGGGTGAGTTTATCGGCTTTAGACTGGAGATCGGTTGAAAAACTGCTGAATTGTTCAACAACAGAGGTTTTATCGGCTTTAATGGAAAGATTAGCATTCACATCAACTAATCCATCTTCAAGAAATTTTATTTTATTCAGTTCTGGCTCAATCGTAGCTTTATCGGCTTTTAATCCTAAATTAATATTAACACCATTCAACTGCTCAAGAACTGTGGCTTTGTCTGCTTTAATTGCAAGACTGGAATTTAGATTGGTTAATCCGTCCTGAACAATTTTTATTTTATTAAGTTCGCTTTGAAGACCTTCTACCATTCCGATTGTAAT
>Ga0308163_10004966_pt1 | contig 10338 bp, 11 predicted proteins | sample PhyTR1_FD_201037 | JGI IMG/M metagenome (GOLD analysis project Ga0308163, IMG submission 201037) | Phyllosphere microbial communities from UC Gill Tract Community Farm, Albany, California, United States - DLSLT.R1 | ecosystem: Host-associated > Plants > Phyllosphere > Unclassified | place: USA...
CAATGCGGAGCGGTGGCCGAGTGGTCGAAGGCGCTCGCCTGGAAAGTGAGTATACGTCAAAAGCGTATCGAGGGTTCGAATCCCTCCCGCTCCGCCACTGGCCCTCGTAGGTCATTGTAATGACAGGCTAAAAATCCCTGTCTTAATCTCCGCCCAACAAACTGTCTAACATTGGCAGCGGAGTTGGCGCTTGGCAGGTCAACCAAAGCGTCTACACTCGCGGCAGCAGGGAGCGCAGAGTGGACGAATTTTTTCAGCGAGCCATTGATAATATTACTCGCCATGGAGACACGGATATTTTTCCGTTCCCGGTCGAGAATCACATTCTTTTCGATAAAAAGGGGGAGTTCGTCAGCTTAATCAAGCGTATGAACCAAGACGTACGAGTCAGCCTTGCGAGCACGCCGCCGGACCATATTGGAGCGTTGGCACCGGCGGGATATTCGGGCTTCCGATGGGCTTCTCAACTAGACCCTCTATGGAATGCTGCCTACTTAGGATGGGTCCTAAGCATAGCAGAAGAAATAGAGAAAGTAAGAATTCCCGTTGCGGATGAGAGAGTCCATTCGTATCGATACAAATGGGACGAAAACGAAAAGACGATATTTAACCGAAGTGTTGGATGGAAGTCTTTTGTCGACAAGGCGGTTGCGAAAGCTGCGGATTACGACTTTGTTGTTTCATGTGATATTTCAGAATTTTATCTACGAATAAATCATCATAGGTTGGAGAACGCGATACGGCATTTGCCTGGTGGCGATGTAGCAGCCGAACGACTTCAGCCGTTTCTATCGAACTTTACTAGAACGTACTCCTTGGGGTTGCCTATAGGCGGCCCCGCATCCCGCTTGCTTTCCGAATTAGTCCTAAATCATATTGATAGTTTGCTATTAAATGAACAGGTGGAATTCATTCGATTTGTTGATGACTATTATATTTTCGCAAAGTCATATGAAGATGCTTTTCGTTCGCTAGTACTTTTAACCAGAATGTTAATAGAAAACCAAGGCCTTCAACTACAGAAATCGAAGACCAGAATTATGTCTTCGACCGAATTCTTAGCTTCCAGCCCATTCGCTCATGACGATGCAGATGCTGCCGTGGAGGCCCCACTGGGGCAGGCTCGTCAAGCCGTAATGGCGATAAATTTATACTATGATCCATATTCCGGAAGCTCTGCGGAAGACTATAATAAGCTTAAAGAAGAAATAGGCAAAGTTCCTATAATTGATTTGATCAAATCAGAGTTAGCTAAGTCGCGCGTTAATATATCTCTCACTAAAAAACTGATCAATATCGTACGGCATTTGGAAGGCGAGATATTAGACGAAGCTATCTTGACGCTTGTGAAAAACCAAGAGCTTTTATATCCAGTATATTTCAACTTGCTACTATGTGCTAAGTCTGTCTGGTCGCGCCTGTCTGTGAATGCAAAGAGTGAAGTGCTGAATCACGTTTATGGGCTTGTGGAAGGTCATGATCGGGTAATGGAAGCGGACGTTAATTTTCAATATGCTATCAGATTGCTGTCGTTCGACCCTACCCAGCGGAATAAGACGTTGTTCCACAAAATATTTCAGTCTCAACGTGCAGAACTTGTTGGCAGGGATATTATCGTTAGTTTCTATAATTGGCGAGATTGGCATTGGTTGTCGTCGCTTAAAAATCGCTTCCGTGGTCTGCCATCTAACCAACGGCGAGCTTTCATCATTGCGAGCTTCGGGCTGGGCGATGAAGGCGAGAAATGGAGAACCCACGTAAAGAAAGAACTGACTGATGAGGAGAACATTGTCAAAGACTGGGCCAGCGAGAAGTCGAAAACCCAAGGCTGGACTATACCGCTGTGATCTCCGAAACGCGATTTGCGAGAGGATATAGCTCATTTTGGCGTTCTGCCGCGCCTACAATGGAACTGTACGTAAAAAGGTGCAATCTTGATGGATACGAACGTAATTTCGAGCCTATCCAATCTGTAGTTCATCCAGACCGCCGCGCTATTACTAATCAAATAGCTTTCGAGATATTTGCGATCATCGTTTCCAATAATATCTCAAATAATGAGATTGATATAGAAGCTTACCGTCCGGACAACGTGGCCGAAGCCGTAAGGGTGCTCAACGCCGGTTTATTTGATCTAACAAAAGAAGAGATCACCGAGGCTTCATTGTTAGCGAAGCGTATGTGGCTCCACTTTGCATATCCACACCGCCTGATGGTGACTACAAAACCAAAGTTCAAGGGATGTGGAATAATACTAACCTGCCTTGGTGACGTGTTAGTCGATGATGATATAATCGTAGAGTTTAAAGACGGCGATCGACCATTTCGTTCTTATGAGTTTCGTCAATTATCTGTTTATTCTGCTTTGTACTATCGAGAGTATCGCAGGCTTCCCAAGGCAATCGGCGTACTAAATAGTAGGCGTGGAACTTACATCCAAATAGACTTTGATGAGTTCGTCAGAGAGATTTCCGGTCGGTCAGGCTTGGACTATGTTCATGAGATTATCCAGATGATAACCGAAACTACAATCACACAGTAGTCGATATCGGCACATAGGCGAATCGGCGGTCCATAAATTTTCAACGGGCTTGATGACGTTCTCATCGAACCCGTAAACTAACCCGGCGCCTTATGTGGCTCGGAAACGGTCGGTTCCGATACATACCCGCAGCATGTAACGAATATTAGGCTGGACTCCGTTTCGATACAGTGCGTATATCGATATACGTTATCGATACAGGAGTCGGGATATGAGCAGGGTCTTTGCATACTGTCGCGTAAGCTCGGGCGATCAGACTACGGACAACCAAGTCCGAGAGATCGAAGGGGCTGGGTTCCACGTCGATCCTAAGCGCATTGTTGTGGAAACAGTTTCGGGGTCCGTTGCCGCTATGGAGCGCACGGGGTTTGCCAAGCTGGTTGATCGGCTGGAAGCTACTGACGTGCTGATAGTTACCAAACTGGATCGCCTCGGGCGCAATGCCATGAACGTCCGCGCCACAGTCGATATGCTCGCCGAGCGGGGCGTTCGGGTGCATTGCCTCGCGCTAGGGGGCGTTGACCTCACCAGCGCCGCAGGACGCATGACGATGGGCGTAATCGCAGCAGTCGCAGAATTTGAGCGCGATCTGCTAATTGAGCGCACACAGTCCGGTCTTAGCCGCGCAAAGGCCGCTGGGAAGGCTCTAGGACGCCCACAGGTTCTCTCGAAGGAGCAACAGGCCGCGATAGTAGCGGCGCGTGCCAACGGTACCTCCTTGGGCGTCCTGGCAAAGGAATACGGAGTATCCCGAGCCGCCGTGCAACGAGTTGAGAGGCGCGGGGTGGGGCTTATTTCTTAATTTGCCTCACCCCATCCTTGATGCGTTAGCCGCCTACCTCTTTGGTTGGCCGTTTGGGTTTCGGTTTGGGTTTGGCTTTGGGGTTAGTTTTGGTTGATAAGGTCGAAAGTTCATTAGGTTCTGACCATACGCCTTCTTATCCGCGATTGTCTCATGCTTACTATCTAGCAGCCTTTCAACGGGCAGATTGTCGAAGAGCTCGTACAAGTTTGCGTAGTGTCGAAATGCTTCACCATGCGGTGAAACATTGTTATAGAACAGGAGTAATAATTCCTGATCTGAAAGCTGCGAGCGCAGTAGCTTTACATAAAAGTTATCGTCTACACCACTTTTCTCAATAAACCTAAAAAAATTAAAGAGAAATCTAAAATAATGGCCTAGTTCTGTCTTCGCGTCTTTCCAGAACAAAAAGTAAGCGTGTTCGGCAATGTTCCTCCTATTTGAGTCGGCGATATATTTCGATTCACTAACTCTATATATCTTCGTCAGCCGAGTGTAAAATACATTGAAGGCATCGCGCCCCCGTGTTGTATGGCCGCTTTCTGCATTAGAAAGGTCTATCGAGTCCAAAATTGAGTTGTGGAGCCGGAGCATTTCGAAGAACGTAGTCTCAAAAGACTGTTTTTGGAATGTGGTATTTTGGGACTCAAGCGCGTTGGCGGAGCGCACCATTTCCTCTCTAGTTAACCCAAGCTCCAACCGTTGGAGCCAGATTGTTAACAGAACCGCTAAGAACGTAATAAACGTCAAAAGTGGATTTAAAAGGCCACCCGCGAAGTCTCCCCAAGCACCAAGACTTATGTACTTTGTCGGGTAGTAGTAACCGGTAATTATTACGCTGCCCGTTAACACCACAGCTATGAAGAGCAGCGACCAAATTCCAAATCCAAATAGGCCACCAGACGCCGGAGTCTCGGGTGCAAGCTTCTGCGCCGCAACTGCGGTTCCTTCATTGACTGACATTAAACGGCCCCTACCACATGGGCTACAATCCCACGCGACGCAGACGTAGCTCGCCTCTCCGCATAACGCGAGAGACCACAAGGGCTCAGCAATTCCTGGACTGACTCGTCTGCTTCAACGATCCGAACGTAGTCCCACTTTCACGATAGCCGTCTACAGCAGCGATATGATGGCTCTTCGCTGGTCTCCATGCTCTTGCTCGCTTAGCAGCCCTTGAGCCTTCAAATCGTCAAGCCGACGAAGCCGGGCTTCCGGTGCCTCTGCGGCCTTGACGGCGGCCGCATCGGGCGTCGTGGAAGCTTTCGCCAATATGGGCGGATCGACGCGGACGCGTGGCGGCTTCTTCGCCGTGTGGCTCTTCCCTGACATGCTGACGATTGCCGCGAGCAACCCAAGCACGAAGCCACCTATGAGCATTCCTCCAAAGCCGCATATAAGATTGCCAATGAAGCCGCCGAGTAAGAGTCCAGCCCCGGTAGCAACGGTTCCTGTCTGGTCGCTTGACTTATCCCGATTGCAGTAAGGGCAGACGTGACCGCCGAAAGGTACGTTTTTCCCGCATCCACTACAGCGCACTGACTCTCCCTTTCGCGCTCATCTTCAAACTCATTTAATTCCCCCCCCCCTAACGCAAGGTCACTGAATGATTTTGAAGGAGCGAACTTCGCAGATGTTTTTCTCTACTACATATAGCTTTCCGACCGCTGTCCCGACAGTCAACGCGCCGAATGAATTGCGAGCGCGATAGCGCATCAGGGCATCGTACTCGCTGCTACCGGCTACCGGCTTGATGGTCGTCCCAAGATGCTCAAAGCTTTCAGAGTCTTTCAACTGCCGTTTCACGTTCAATTCAAAAGCTGTGTTTAGGTCATTTGGACCATCGGCGCACACTTCGCCGGATTTAACCCGCTCCGCATAGCGCGCGTCCTCTTCCTTCTGCTCATCAGCTTTATGCTCGGCTTCGATCCTGGCGTTATTAGCTGCTTCGTGATTGCAGAAGGCGACCCCTCCCACAGCGAGAAAGAGCATAGCCGCCGCTAGGCCCGCGCAACCCCAGACCGCTCCCGGCTCACTGGTATCGATGATGCCGCTTTTACGTTTAGTCGTTTCGTTCACGCGTATCCCCCATCACCACTCTGCCCACCCTGCCGCTACACAGTTACTGTGTAAAGCGGCTTACCCGGCAGGGGTCGTCGGATGGCGACCGGACGGACTTCCAAGCAGAAAGGCTTTCATGATGAACGCTACCGGGCGTTGGTGGGGACGCTTGTCGAGGCTCGCAAAGCGGCAGGGCTAAGCCAAGGCGCGCTGGCGGATCGTCTCGACAGGCATCAGCAATTCGTAAGCCGTTATGAGACAGGTGAACGGCGGCTCGACGTGGTGGAATTCATCGACATATCGCGCGCCCTCGCGATCGATCCGGCGTCGGAAGTGAGCGGCGTACCACCTGCTTCTACAGAAATGACGAAGTCGTAGATCGAGCGCTAGCGGGGCAGTGGAATGGATTCAGTCAGAAGTTGATTTTTAAGACCAACCTCACAAGTTAATGCCGAGTGCGGAACAGTGGTGCGGTTACGTGGACTGCGAACCTACCCGCAAACGTGCCCTATTTCCCGTTTTAAGCCCCGTACAGCGCTATTTTCACAAATCAGCCAGTACTTATCCGTGCTGGCGCCATACCTCCTGTATGGGCTTGTATAAGCCGTGCTTAATCTAGGGGCCTACAGCCAAATCTAATTATAAAATACATCTATGTTTAAAGATGTTTAAGTTAGTTTACTGTTGCCATAAGTAGATTAAACTTAATCACTAATTAGTGAGGTTGACTTAACTGACGCATGTCGCCATAATAATCGTGAGACTTATCCTGTCTTGCCCCTAAAGGGATTTGGATTGAGTAGCCACTCTGGTTAGCGAAGGTGATATGTCACTGATGTGCTCGGAGCCTACCATCGAAATCTACTAGATCAAGCCGCAGGATCAAGCTGCTTTGGAGGAACTTATAACCTTCCGCCTCCCCCGACCGCTTACAACCTGCGTAGGGGATAATCCGGCCTAATCGAAAGATAGGGTGATACACTCCTTGTGGTTTCACAAGGTATCAGACGCGGGCTGACCCCCGTTCATTCCTTTCAAGGGAATGGCAAATAGGTAGCCGGGATAAACAAAGCACGTTGGTTTAGGGCAAGCATTCCGCTTGATACGGCTTTAGCTTCAACGCTAGGCGGCTAAGATGTTTAATATATCTCTAACATAGAAGATGTATCTCTTAGTGTATCACCCTAGCGGAAGGTAAAGCCGTATCTAGCGATAATAAAAATAGGAATGGGTTAAGTTTTTACGTCGGAGTGTTCATTAATAAGAGATTGAACAAGGGCTCTGTCATCAAGGTCTGAATCATAAATCTTAATACTTTTCGCAACATCTGTGTAGCCGTTAAGGCCGATCATAAGCTTGCTACGAACGCGCTGCAAACCATTCCGAGTTTGTGATAGTACTGCCTGATTAGGGCCCGGCGATTGTTTGATTGCCCGATCCAGCAAAGCCAGATCGTCGGCTAAGCGTTGTCCTAAGGCGAACAAGTCGGCTGTCGTTATATCCGCCATTAAATTGCTCCGATTTCGCGCGTTAAAACCCAGTTGTTGATATGGCTTTCATACCAACCGACTGCGCGTCGCCCAATCTTCAAAGGTTTCGGAAATTCGTTGCGACTCATCGCGGCATAGATGCCGCTACGGCTAAGACCAACAATGCGTTCAACTTCGGGCCGCCGGATAATGCGTTCCGTGTTCAGTTCTGTGTTCATATGTTACCTCCGTTTAGAAGAGGCGCATCCAAATACACACGAAAATAGGTCCGTCAAACGGCGAATTTTAAAGCTTATTAACGCTTGGCGGCATTAATCTGTTTGGATGCTTAAAACATTCTAAGTTCGGATTTTTTATAGTTGCCACCACTGGCTTAAGATGTTCCTTCCAAATAGGCGGACCAATCGCTCATAACCTTAGAGCGCTTCGCTAATAAGCTCGACCTAGCGTAAGCAGCTTCACTTTTATCTTTGGTCACATGTGCCAAACAGAACTCGATCACTTCGCGGGCGTGCGCCGTCTCGTCTCCGGCCCAGTCGCGGAAGCTTGATCGAAAGCCGTGGGGGACGGCCGCGATATTCAGCTCTTTCATCAACTTCGAGAGCGTATTTTCCGACAGGGGGCGGTCTTTTTTTGTGCCTGGAAAGACCAAATCGGACTCTGCCTGTCGAAGAATGCGCGCCTCTCCCATGATGGCAAGGCAGCGTTTCGAAAGTGGAACACAGTGTTCCTTTTTGGCCTTCATCCTGGCCGCCGGAATGGTCCATAGGCCCGCATCTATGTTGAATTCGCTCCAACGAGCCTTCAAGCTTTCCGATGGGCGCGTTGCAGTCAGAACCATGAATTCGAAAGCTAGTTTCGTTGCTTGAGTTGCGTTGCTAGCCTTCACCGTTGCGATTGCGTGGCTGACGGCCCTGCACGGCAACGCAAGTCTGTGGACTACCTTGGAGCGGTCGTGACGCGGCAGGGCTTTTGTAATCGCCTCTGCGGGATTGTCCGTGCGCCAGCCCTCCGCCATCGCGTGCTTCATCACCGTTCCAATGCGCTGCTTTACGCGACGCGCAGTTTCCTCGCTTACCGTCCAGATGGGCATCAGCACGGCGAGCACATCAGCGTTTGTTACCGTGTCAATCCGCTTCGAACCAATCGTCGGGAAAGCGTAGGCGGTGAGCGTGTTAATCCATTGCTGCCCATGCTTTGCGTTGCGCCAAGTTGGCTCGGACAACTTGTGGACGCGTTTAGCGGTCTCTTCGAACGTTAGGATGCCCGTGGAGCGTCGTTTTGCCGCGATAGGGTCTTCTCCCGACCGCGCTACCTTCCGGTGCTGTAGGGCCTGTTCCCGGGCCTCTGCTAGGCTAACCAGTGCCGCTGATCCCAGTCCTATGTCGCGACGTTTGCCTTGTATGACGATGCGCTGAAACCAACGCTTCGCACCCGACTTATCGACTTTGAGGTAGAGACCATTGCCATCACCATAGGAGCCAGCCTCCTTAAGGTTTCGGATGGTCGCGTAGGAAAGGCGCTTTTCCTTGTGGGCGCCGACTGGTTTCATGCCTGACATAAGCCCACATATCACCCCACATATAAAATGGGAATATGCTCGACCTTGCAGGAACAGGCGAGAACTTATCTATAAAAAGTCGTTATAAAACAGTCTAATAAAGATGGCCCTGGAACGGGTGGGAACAGTAGTCGGAAGACTCCCGCTCCGCCACCTTGCCTTTCCACGGCGTCCAGACCGGCGCATAATACAACGATTTGTCTCGGTTTTTCTCCTGCGCTAGGTTCGCGCCGTACCACGCTGCGCCAGCGAAGCGCCTGTGTGTTCAAAATATCTTTGGGGTGCGCTGAAGACGTTCCGAGGGTATCCGGTACTGACCGAATTACGCTGCCGCCAGGCCAAGCCAGCAAAGAAAAGTTACACGTTGTCCGATGCCCGTGGGCTTCACATGCTCGTCACGACCACCGGCTTTCGGTCCTGACGCTGGAGATACCGAACCGCGGGCGAGGAAAAGCTGTTCGTGCTGGGCAGCCATCCGGAAGTCAGCCTGGCGCGCGCATATCGGGACTCGGCATCACGGCCTTAAAGGCCCGGACCGATCCGAGCGTCGACCGCAAGCAAACCGCTGCGTTCCGTCGGATCGAGCAGGCAACGACGTTCGAGGCGGTAGCGCGGGATGGCGCGCCCGGCAGCAGTCGAGCCGGGTCGCAGTGCGTGCGAACGACGTCTTGAACAACCTTGAGAAGGATGTCTTTTGATCTCGGCCGTATACGGCTTCGCGATCGCGTCGGGATACGCGAAGAGCGATCCGGCTATACCGATTCGTGGAGCGATGGGGCGCTCATCAAGAAACGGCAATGAGCGCTGGCATCGCGGGAGGACGCCCATGCGCTACTGGTCGCGGCCGAGGCATTGGCGGCGCATCCCATGACCACGCTCGCGTCGCGTCTTTTCGCGTTGTCGACATCGCGACCCTGGACGCTTCGGACCAAGAGCTGGGTCGAGCTGGATAGCTTGAACGACGATACGCCGTGACGGCGGATCGCATGAAATTGAAGGTCGCGCGCCAGCAGGACGACCGGTTCGACGTTCTGGTGCCGCTGTCCAGACAGGCAGTGGACGTGCTTCGGGCGGCACGTGCCTTCGCACCGCGCGGTCCGCTCGTGGTTACCCGCCAGCGGCACGCTAACAAGCCGATCAACGAGAATGCGATCGGGTATCTTTATAATCGACTGGAATTCCGAGCTCGGCATGTACCGCATGGCTGGCAATCGAGATTCTCGACGGGGATGAACAACCGCGCGCAGACGCTCGACAGACCGGGTGATCGCGCGATCATCGATCTCATGCTCGCGCCCATTCCAGACGGCGCCAAGGCGACCTGCAACTCCGCCGCGTATCTGCCGCGACGCACCGAGATCGTCCAGGATTGGGCGCACCACCTGCTCTATCGGTTTTCGTCAGCGGGGGAGCGGCTCGAAGGGCTGTGCCGCCAGGCGTTGCCGCCCAGGGAGCGGCGCCATGAGATGGGTGGAAACCGGACTGGCCGGTTTGGGGCAGCGGAATTGATCTAACCGCCGTTCGTTCCCCGTTCAAATGGATGCCGGTCCGTCCATCGCGGCGCCCTCGCGGAAGAATGCTAACGGTCAAACGACTATGGAGGCCCAAAGCGCGTTCGGCCGAGCGCTTTCCATGATCCAGCCAGACTGGCATAGGCGGGGATCGGTGCTTGGCTGATAAAGCGGCAGCAGGTTCAGGCGGACTTTCGCTCTCCTTACGTCGGTTGTCGATTGCCTCTGCCTTTCCACCGTGGCTGGCCGGGTCATTCATTATCGAGGCCGATTGGAGAGAATCGATGACTGAGCATCCGATCATCCTCTTCGACGCCGAATGTGTGCTGTGCTCAGCGAACGCGCAGTTCGTCCTGACGCACGACCGCGGG
>Ga0308163_10004971_pt1 | contig 10334 bp, 8 predicted proteins | sample PhyTR1_FD_201037 | JGI IMG/M metagenome (GOLD analysis project Ga0308163, IMG submission 201037) | Phyllosphere microbial communities from UC Gill Tract Community Farm, Albany, California, United States - DLSLT.R1 | ecosystem: Host-associated > Plants > Phyllosphere > Unclassified | place: USA...
TCGAATGGAATGTCGGCCGCGCGCGCGGCCGCCGCCACCTTGTCGATATAGCCGCGCGCGGCTTCCTCCATCTTGACGGCGAACTGGCCCGAGTCGATCACCGCGCCGCCGTCACCCATCGAGGCCAGCGGCAAAGGCTGGATCACGGTGACGCTGACGATCTTGGCGCGATTTAATTTGGCGAACTCGACCGCCTTTGCGGTCGCTTTGTCCGACAGGTCCGAGCCGTCGGTCGGTACAAGTATAGTTTTGAACATGGCGCATTCCCTATCAGGATCGTGGATACTGGTATCAGCCTAATGGCTTGGCCGGATTTCCGTCGCACGGTAGGGTGGCGCGGGGTTGCCCCTTGGTTAGCTTGCGGCGATGATTTATAGAGCGGCCACCGCCGGTTGTTCGGGCTCGCGCAGCGACGCGGACATCGCCATGCAGGCCGTCAATATGATAGCGCCTACCGCCACGCACACCAGGCCGCTGCGGACGCTGAAATGCTCGCCGATATAGCCGGCCGCCAGCGCGCCCACGGGCGCCACCGCGATGGTCAGGAAGCGCATGGTCGACACCATGCGGCCGAGGTAGGCGTCCGGCGTGACTTTCTGCCGCACGGCCATATACGGCATGACAAACAACATCACGCCGCAATCGAGAAAGAACGACAGCGCCGCGCACGCCATCGCGCTGGCCGCCGGGTAGCCGAACAGCTTGGCCGGTATCATTGGCATCAGCGTAAAGGCGAAGGCGGTCAGGCCGATGCCGATCAAAATGGTGCCATTGGCCCCGTAGCGCTGGCTCAGCGGCTTGACCAGCATCGAACTGGCCAGCACGCCCAGGCCGCCGACCATTTGCGCGGCGCCCAGCATGCCGGCGCTCATGCCGAGGTCGCGCGTGGCGAACAGCACCGCCAGCGCGGCATAACCATAAAACAACATGTGCCAGGCGCCCACGCTCCAGGCCAGGGTGCGCAGCAGGGGCTGATTCCAGATGAATTGCAGGCCGTCGCGGATGTCGCGCAGCGGGTGCTTGTCGGACGGCTTCGGTTGCGGATCGCTGGCTTTCAGGTTGCGTAGCAGCAGGATCGACAGCACGAAACCGAAGGCGTTGAGCAGCACCGCATACGGCGCCGTGAGCCATTGGATCAGTAACCCCGCCAGTCCCGGCGCCAACAGCCGCGAGGCCGAGTCGGTGGCGGCGAATTTCGATTGCGCGTCCATCAGCCGCTCACGACCGATCAGGTTGGTCAGGAATACTTGCTCGGCGCCGCCGCCGATCACGCTGCACGCGCCGGTGCTGAAGGCGACCGCATACATCCATTCGACCGACAGCACGCCCATCCAGTATGCGGCGGGGATGCTGAACAGGGCGACGGCCTGGATCGCTTTGCTGGCCAGCAGGATCGGCAGCTTGCGGTTGCGGTCCAACACCACGCCGGCGGGCAGCGCGAACAGCGCGAACGGCATCGCCGCCGCCGCGCCCAACATGCCCATTTGCGCCGGTGTCGCCTTCAGCAGCAGTACCGCGCACAGCGGCACGGCCAGCGCGCCGATGTAGCTGCCGAAACCGTTGAGGATGGCGCTGTACCAGTAACGCAGAAAGTCGCTGTTGCCCATTAGCGGGTCAGTGGCCAGCTTGTCACGCAGCGGGCGGCGCAGTGAGGTAAAAATGGGAAGCTCGCCGAAGAAAGTTGCCAAGCTTCAATAATACCAGCGGCAACGATAGGCGCTACAATCGACCCAATAATATTCCATCGTGGAGGAACAACCATGCAATATGAAGACCTGATCGTCGAAGTGCACGGGAAAGTCGCATTGATCCGTCTGAACCGTCCAAAGGCGCTGAACGCGCTCAATGACCGCATGATGAACGAACTTGGCGAGGCGTTGTTCAAGTTTGACGCTGACCCGGCAATCGGCTGCATCGTCCTGACCGGCAGCGAGAAAGCCTTCGCGGCCGGCGCCGACATCGCCGCCATGGTCGACTACACGTATGTGGATACCTATCGCGACAACTACATCGGCCGCAATTGGGAGCACATCCTGCGCGTGCGCAAGCCGGTGGTGGGCGCCGTGGCCGGCTACGCGCTGGGCGGCGGCTGCGAACTGGCGATGATGTGCGACTTCCTGATCGCCGCCGACACCGCCAAGTTCGGCCAGCCCGAAATCAAGATCGGCGTGACCCCGGGCGCCGGCGCCTCGCAGCGCCTGCCGCGCGCGATCGGCAAGGCCAAGGCGATGGATATGTTGTTGACCGCGCGTACCATCGACGCGGTCGAGGCCGAGCGCATCGGCCTGGTCTCCCGCATCGTCCCGGCCGACAAGCTGATCGAGGAAGTGCTGGCCGCCGCGACCGTCATCGCCGCCATGCCGACCTCGGTGGCGATGATGGTCAAGGATGCCGTCAACCGCGCCTTCGAGGTACCGCTGACCGAAGGCGTGGCGTACGAACGCCGTCTGTTCCACGCCGCGTTCGGCACGCCTGCTCAAAAAGAAGGCATGAAGGCGTTCCTGGAAAAACGGCCGCCCAATTTTGATGGCCTGTAACGCTAAGGCGGACGCTCGACTCCCATGCGCATCCTGATTATTGAAGACAATCCCGACATTCTGGCCAATCTGTATGCCTTCCTGGAGGCGAAAGGGCATGTGCTCGATTCGGCGGCGAACGGATATGCCGGGCTGGCCCTGGCCGCGCAGCACGATTACGACGTCATCGTGCTGGACGTTATGTTGCCCGGTATGACGGGATTGGAGTTGTGCCAGAAACTGCGCAGCGAGTTGCGCGACGCCACGCCGGTGCTGATGCTGACGGCGCGCGACACGCTGGAAGACAAAGTCGCCGGCTTCGACAGCGGTGCCGACGACTACCTGGTCAAGCCGTTTTCGCTGGTCGAGCTCGAGGTGCGCCTGAACGCCTTGCTGCGGCGCGCGCGCGGCCAGACCACCGGCGCCGCCGTGCTCAGCGTCGGCGACTTGCGCTTCGATACCGAGAATTTCGAGGTCAAGCGCGCCGGTACGCCGCTGGTGCTGACCAAGACCGGTTACACCATTTTGAAATGCCTGATGACGCAGGCGCCAAAGCTGGTGCCGCGCGAATTGCTGGAACAGGAAGTATGGGGCGAGGACCGTCCGGATAGCGACGCGTTGCGTACCCATATTCATGCGCTGCGCCAGGCGCTCGACAAACCTTATGAATTCGCCATGCTGCGCACCGTTCCGGGCATAGGCTACAAATTGCTAGCCGCCGATGCCCCCGTTTAAATCCTTGCGCAGGCGTATCGTCATTGCCTATCTGACGTTTGCCGCCGCCGGCATCCTGTTTTTCGCCGTCATTGCTGCGGTGGCCGTGGAAGGCATCGAGGTGAAGCTGGTCGACGAGCGCTTGCAGGAAGTGGCCGCATGGGCTTCGCCGCGCCACGCCGGCGGCTTGCCGGTGGAAATGCCCGCCGGGCTGAGCTTCCATCACGACGCCGAAATCCCGCTCTCGCTACGTGAATTGCCTCAAGGCGCGACCGAGATCACGGTCGATGGCGTCGATTTGCATGTCTGGACCGGTCGCGACCAAAACGGGCCGTACGCGGTAGTCGACCACGCCAGCGCATATGAAAAAATCGAGGTGGTGGTGTATGGCATGTTCGCCATCGGCTTTATCGGCTTCCTGATTTGCTCGATGATGTTCGGGGCGTATATCGGCAATAGCCTGGTGGCGCCGATCATGGGGCTGGCCTCGGCGGTGGAGGCGCGCCGCAAGGACCTGCCAATGCAGGACAGTCCGGACGAACTGGGGATATTGGCGCGTGCGTTTTCGGCTCGTACCAAGGAGTTGACCGAAGTTCTGGACCGGGAGCGCTTCTTTACCGGTGATGTCAGCCATGAGCTGCGCACGCCGCTCACCGTCATCACCGGCGCGGCGGAAATCCTGATGACGCAGGCGCATGAGAATCCCGCCATCCACGCGGCCTCCGAGCGCATCTACCGCGCCGCGCGCGACGCCTCCGATTCGGTCACGGTGCTGTTGCGGCTGGCGCGCTCGCCGGACATGCTGGAGATGACCTCGGTATCGGCCGCCGGGCTGGCGAGCGAAGAAGCGGCGCGCTGCCAGATCTTGACCGTGGGGAAACCATTGGAGGTGCGGTATGCCGGCGGCGAGGATTTCATGGTCTACGCGCCGCGCGAGCTGCTGATCGCCGCCATCGGCAATCTGGTGCGGAATGCTTGCCTTTACACCTTGCAGGGAGAAGTGGTCGTGCGCCTGGCCGGCCGTTCGCTGATCGTCGAGGATACCGGCCCCGGCTTGCCGGCGGCGGCCCGCGCGCGCCTGTTGAACGAGGCCATCCCCGTCAGCGCCAGTGGATCGTCTGGCACCGGCCTCGGCCTCGGCCTGGTTCAGCGCATCTGCGCGTATTTGGGCGCCGATCTGGCCTACAGCGAGCGCGTCGGCGGTGGCAGCGTGTTTGAGATCAGGTTTCAATGATTTGGTTTCCATGAGGAATTTAACGGAAACTTAACGCATCTTTGACGCCGAGTTGACTGGCAGGTGACTAAGGTGGAGGCTGCAATCAAGGAGCCTCTGTTGAACGTCCATCCGAACTTAACTCTTAGTCATCATCGCGCCCGGCTGCTGCCGCTGTTGCGCACCACACCGTTGTTGGGTTCGCGGCATGTCCATGTGCAGCACTTGATACTCGCGGCGGCCGCTTTCTTTGTACTGGTGTACAACTTTAGCTTTTGGAAAACGTTCTTTGTCGCCACCGGCGGTGTGCAACTGGCCAATGTGCCCCTGTATATCGCGTCGTTCACGCTGTTGACGTTGGCGTTCAATGCTTTCCTGACTTTCTTCAGCTTTCGCTATGTGATCAAGCCGGTGTTGATCCTGCTGTTTTTCGTCACCGCGTCCAGCAGTTATTTCATGAACCGCTACGGCATCGCCATCGACGCTTCAATGCTTCAGAACGTGATGGAAACCGATGTCCACGAGGCCACCGAGTTACTCAGCGCGAGCATGGTGCTGACCATCGCCGTGCTGGGGGTCTTGCCCTCGGTGCTGGTGTATCACGTCAAACTGGACTTCCCGCCGTTGCGCCGCGCGCTGCTCATCAATCCAGCCGTGATCATCGTCTCGCTGCTGGTCGCCGGGATCCTGATGATGGGATTTTTCAAAACCCTGGCGCCGGCGGTGCGCGAGTACCGCCAGATGCGGTTCCTGCTCACGCCCACCAATGTCATCCAGGCCGGCAACTCTTTCTTCAAACATAAGATGGCGCGCGCGACGGTGATCGCGCCGCTGGGTAGCGACGCCATGAAGGGCACCTTGTGGGCGCAGCAAAAGCGCCGCACGGTGACCATCATGGTGGTTGGCGAAACCGCGCGCGCGATGAACTTCTCGCTCAATGGCTACCAACGCGACACCAATCCGCTGCTGTCGCGCCAGGCCGGGCTGCTCAACTTCAACAATGTGCAATCGTGCGGCACGGCCACCGCGATCTCCGTTCCCTGCCTTTTTTCCGGCTTCACGCGGACCGATTATTCGGAGGACAAAGCGAAGGCGCAGGAAGGTTTGCTTGACGTTCTGCGCCATGCCGGCTTGCAGGTGCTCTGGCGCGACAACAATTCTGGCTGCAAAGGCGTGTGCGACCGCGTGACCTATGAAGACATGTCGAAGCCGAAGCTGGGCGATCCATTCTGTAACGACGAGGAGTGTTTCGACGAGCGTATGCTGCAGGGGCTGCCGGAAATCATCCGCGACGCCAGGCAGGACCTGGTCATCGTGCTGCACCAGAAGGGCAGTCACGGGCCGGCGTACTGGAAGCGCTATCCGCCCGCATTCCAGCGCTTCGGCCCGGTGTGTACCAGCAATGAACTGGAAAAGTGCTCGCGCGAATCTATCGTGGCCGCTTACGACAACACCATTGCCTATACAGACTATTTCCTGAGCAAGACCATCGACGTGTTGCGCGCCGCCGGCGCCGCCGACAATGTCGACACCGCGTTCATGTACTTTTCGGACCACGGCGAATCGCTGGGCGAGAAGAATATGTATCTGCACGGCGCGCCGTATTTCATCTCGCCGGACGAGCAGCGCCATGTGCCCTTCATGCTGTGGCTGGATCAGGGCTACCGTGGCCGTTTTAATCTGGACCAGCGCTGCCTGGAGGCGCGTCGTGGACAGGAATTCTCGCACGACAACGTGTTCCATTCTTTCCTCGGCATGCTGAACATCAGTACGGCTGTCTACAACCCTCGACTTGATATATTCCATGCCTGTACGCTCGCTAATCAGTCTTGAACGAGGAGGCGTGCTGCGCACCGTCGACATTGGGTTGGTATTGTCGGCCTTCCTGATCCTGTGGATCGGTAACTACACCAATCTCGATCTGGCGCTGACCGACGCCGTGTTCGACCGCGCCAGCGGGACATTCCCGTGGCGCCATGCCTGGTTGGCCGAAAGGTTTAATCACGACATATTAAAGACTGTTTTGCAAGTCTTGGGAGTGACGGTCGTCGCCCTGGCCGCGTGGGATTGGGTGCGGCCCCAACCGTATTGGGACGCGTCCCGTCGCACCGGCCTGCGCGTGCTGGCGCTGTCAGCCATTCTGGTACCCAGCTGCATCAGCATATTGAAACACTTCAGCGATTCCCATTGCCCCTGGGATTTACAGCGCTATGGCGGCAACGAGCCTTATGTGCGGCTGTTGGAGATGTTGCCGGCCGGCGTGTCGCCGGGGCAATGCCTGCCTGGCGGCCATGCGTCCAGCGCGTTATGGCTGGTGGCGCTGGCCGTGTTCTGGTTGCCGCATCGGCCCCGGGTGGCGGCTGCGGTGGGCTGCGCGATGCTGGCGTTTGGCCTGGCGGTCGGCTGGATGCAGCAATTGCGCGGCGCGCACTTTTTGACGCACACGCTCTGGTCGATGTGGATCGCGGTCTTCGTCGTCAACGCGCTCTACCGTGTGCTCCGACCGGCGGACCGCCGTGCGGAATTGGCCTGATTCGGGAAATTGGGTCACAATCCTGTGAGTTGTCGCTTTGACCAAACACAGGAGCACTATGAACGAGCAGATTGCCAGAGACGTCGTCCTGGTGCGGGCCATTGAATTGGCCGACCAGAAGAGAGAAGTGCTCAGCGAGGACGACCGCATGTACGCCAGCCGCAGCGCGCGCGAACTGGCGCAATGGCAGGCCTCGGACAAGCATGCGGACGTGACGCCCGACGATTTCCTGCAGCAACGCTCGGAACAGATACTGAAACGCCTTGCCGAGCGCACGCCGGCGTTTGCCGCCTTCGCCAAGCGCTCGACCGGTTTGCGGGCGCTGGCCTGGCTGCTGCCGTTGCTGGCGCTGGTGCTGGGCGCCGCGCTGGACCGCATCACCGATCCCCACCGCGTCGATTTGTTGTCGGCGCCGCTCCTGCTGATCATCGCCTGGAACCTGCTGGTCTATCTGGGCCTGGGTATCAGCCTGCTGATCGGCCTGTTCATTCCCGCGCGTGCGACCGGCGGGCCAAAGTCGGGCCTGATCCGCCGCCTGAGCGTGGGCAAGCTGGCGGTGCCGCGCAAGGTGCCGCCGGTGCTGGCAACCGGTTTGCTCGGCTTTTTGGGCGAGTGGTCGCAACTGAGCGCCAGGTTGACCACGGCCCGGCTGAGCCGCACCATCCACCTGGGCGCGGCCATGTTCGCGCTTGGCGCCGTGCTCTCTTTATATGGGCGTGGCCTGCTGTCCCAGTACGCGGCCGGCTGGGAAAGCACCTTCCTCGACGGCACCCAGGTGCACAGCCTGCTGTCGTTTTTGTTCGCGCCGGCCATCGCCGTGTTCCAGTTGCAGGGATTCACCTTGGCCGAGATCGAAGCGCTACGCTTCCCGCAGAGCACGGCGCCTGAGGGCGGCGCACGCTGGGTCCATCTGTATGCGGCGACGATTTTCCTGCTGGTCGTGCTGCCGCGTCTGGTGCTGGCGCTGGTGGCCAACTGGCGCGCGGCGCGGCTGAGCCGGCGTTTCCCGATCGACCTCGATCAGCCGTATTTCCGCAAACTCAACGAGACCATTGGCGCTGGCACCGGCGGCATGCTGCGCGTGTTGCCGTTCAGTTTTACCGTCGATGAAGCCCGCCATCGTGGCTTGGGGCAGGTCGCCATCATGCTGTTCGGCGAGCAGGGCCGCATGATGCTACGGCCGTCGACCTCGTACGGCGAGGAGCCGCAGCAGGCGCTGGGTGATGTTGACCTCAACGATCCAAGCGTGACGATGACGGCGGTGCTGTTCAACCTGACAGCGACGCCTGAAAAGGAAAACCACGGCGCCTTCCTGGATTATCTGGTCAAGGCGTCGCCGCGCGGCGTCGCCGTTCTGCTTGACGAGTCCTCCTTCGTGGAGCGCATGGGCCAGGCCGACCAGCGCGGCCTTGCCGAGAGAAGCGCCCTGTGGCAGGAGTTCTGCCATTTCCATCAGACCTCGGCGACCGTTGTGAATCTGCTGAACCCCTCCATTCACCCGCTCGACGCCGGCGTCGGGCTGAAACTGTCGGCTGCCGCATGAGTGTTTCAATTGAAAAAACCGCTGCGGACGCGGTGAACATCCAATTCGCGCTGATTTCGCACACCAATAACGGCAAGACCACCTTGGCACGCACCTTGGTCGGCATGGATATCGGCGAAGTGCGCGACGCCGCCCACGTCACCATTTTCGCCGAGTCGCACACCTTGCTGACCACGCCGCAGGGCGACAGCCTGCAGTTGTGGGACACGCCAGGCTTTGGCGACTCGGTACGCCTGCTGAAGCGCTTGGGGCAGTCGGGTAATCCGATCGGCTGGTTCCTGCGGGAAGTGCTGGACCGCTACCGCGACCGGCCATTCTGGCTCAGCCAGAATGCCTTGCGCACCGCCAAGGAGTCTGCGGACGTCGTTCTTTATCTGGTCAACTCCTCGGAAAATCCCAAAGATGCCGGCTATGTGCCTGCGGAAATGAAGATACTGGACTGGATCGGCAAACCGGTGGTGGTGCTCCTGAACCAGACCGGCCGGCCACGGCCCGCCGCGCAAGAGCAGGCGGAGCAAAGCCGCTGGCGCGAGCATCTCGCGCAGTACCCGGCAGTGCGCGAAGTGCTGGCGCTGGATGCCTTCGCCCGCTGCTGGGTGCATGAGCGCGTCTTCTATGACGTGGTCGGTAAATTGCTCGAGCCGTCGCAACATGCCGGTTACGCCCGTTTGTTCGCGACCTGGGAGGCGGCCAATGCGCGTCGCTACGATCACGCGATGCGGCTGCTGGCCAAACAACTGGCGGCCGCCGCACGCGACCGCGAGGCGATCGATGCCGCGCCATCGAGCATGCTCAAGTCGGCTTTGAAGGTAGTGGGCATGGGCAAGAACGAAGAGCAGCAGCGCCAGGACCGCGCGATGGGCAATCTGATCGCCCGGCTGAACCAGGCGACGGTCGAGTCGACGCGCGAATTGCTGATCCTGCACCAGCTCGATCCAACCGATGCCGGCAAAATCAATGAGCGGGTGCGCGAGAACTTCGCCGTGCGTGCTCCTATAGATAAGGCGCAGGCGGGATTGCTGGGCGCTGTTATCTCCGGCGCCGCGACCGGACTGTCCGCCGACGTGATGGCTGGCGGGCTGACCTTGGGCGGCGGCGCTTTGCTTGGCGGTTTGGTCGGCGCCCTGACGTTCGCGGGCGCGGCCTGGGGTTTTAATTCCACGACCGACCGCAATCAGGCCGCTGTGCAATTTACCGACCCTTTCATGCGCAATCTGGTGGTCGTGGGCATTTTGCGTTACCTGGCGGTCGCCCATTTCGGGCGCGGACGCGGCAACTTCGTGGAGAACGAGGCGCCGGCCTTCTGGCAGGAAGAGGTCGAGCAGGCCGTCGCGCAGCACGACGCCGCCCTGGTCACGTTATGGGGCGAGCTGCGTCGCGACAAGGCAGACAACGAAGCGGCGACGGCATTGATCAAGCGGATAGCTACCGCCACCTTGGTTCGGCTGTACCCGGATGTTGCAGCTGGGCTTTAAAAGTCCTTGCGGGAACTCTTACTCCTTGCTATAGTTCGCCCCCTCGCAGAACGACGCACACAAAACAGCGTGTTGCAGAATGAAGCGGGTGAAATGAAGTGCTTGACGAAACATTCGAAACGCTTCATAATCTTGCCTCTTCGCTGATGAACACAACGCTTCTTCAGTAAGTAGCAAGCAGTGCCGAATAAAGTTCTTTAAAAATTAACAGTCGATAAGTGTGGACGTTTGATGAAAGTGCACATGCAGCCTTCGGGTTGCGTGAAACTTAAAATATCAAATGTTCACAAGAAGTAATGAAATAGGCGCTACGAAAGTAGTGGCCTGTCAGTATTTTGAG
>Ga0308163_10004974_pt1 | contig 10328 bp, 8 predicted proteins | sample PhyTR1_FD_201037 | JGI IMG/M metagenome (GOLD analysis project Ga0308163, IMG submission 201037) | Phyllosphere microbial communities from UC Gill Tract Community Farm, Albany, California, United States - DLSLT.R1 | ecosystem: Host-associated > Plants > Phyllosphere > Unclassified | place: USA...
GACCCGTACGTCGGGTTTCGATTTCGATGCGGGCGGCCGCTTCAACACGCCGTTGGGCCCGGTACGTTTGAAACTCGAGGGGGCATACACCTGGAAATATCAGGAGTATGTGGTGGCGTCCAATGCATATGGCGACAACCAGGCCGGCAATTACGACGGCGGCTCGCGCCTGCGCACCAAGCTGCGCGCCACGCTCAAGGCGGGGACCTGGGACCACGGCGCCACGGTCCATTACGCCAGCGGTTACAGCAACAACAGCGCGTCGTCGCCCACTTATTGCGCCACCAACGCCGTGGCGGCCGAATACCTGGCCATCTGCGGCCACGTGGGCAGCAATACCACGGTCGACTACAACCTCGCGTACGCTGGCATCCCGCACACCAAGGTCACGCTGTTTGTCGATAACGTGTTTGCACAGGAGGCGCCGATTAGCTGGCGTACCGGATACACGCCGCAGTTCCGTAAATTCGGTGTGACGGCCGCTTACACATTCTGATGAAAGATGGGCGCAGCAACGCTTTGCCAGCAGCGCCCATCAGTCATGAGCTTGCTTGCAGGAATCCGCCAAATATTGAATCATCCCATTATTTCAGCGGAGACTATGCATGGACTCACTCCTGAACCGACAAAAGCTGGCGTTGGTCATTCGTGCGTTGCAGCGTAACGGCGCCCGGACGATCGTCAATTATTTTGGCATGCCCAATACAAAATTCATATTGGTGTTGAACTATGCTTCTCTGTTGAGCCTTGCGCTCATGTTGCTGGCGATGGGACTGGATACGTTTAATCTGGTGCCAGTGTCCCACATCCTCATCATCATGTTTACGTTGATGATTATCGGGTTATACATGTTTGTTTCGATCCTCGAACATGTCGTCGCAAAATATTTTTTAGAGTTCAAGACTTCCCAACTGTTTTGGGTGGCGCTGATTGCAGCAGCTACCTACGTCGCCAAAGGTTATGCAGCAGAAGAAATCAATGCAATTTTCGGGCGAGCGGCCGTCACGTTCCCATTCGCGTATACCGCTGCTGCTGCCATGGAGATTCTCGCGTTAATGCGGTGGCCGGCAGTGTTGATTATCGTCGCAAGCTTTTTGTATGGAGTGATCCGGCTATATCGTCCGCGCAGTTCCGAGGCATTGATCGCGTTGGCCATGGGTTTTAATTTTTTTAGCTTTGGCCTGTTCATTGAACGGCAAATAACGCCCGATGAGCAGCGAAAGAGCAATATCTACCAGATTGCCGTTGCCATGGATTTCAACGGCCGTTTCACTTGCCCAGGCATCGAGGACAAGCTCAATCGCGTAGCATTCGTCGACTCCGATCAAACCAGGGGCATGGTCGCGCCGCCGTTGCGGGTGAAGAGCTACAACAAACGGTCCACGTTCAAGCTGGTGGAGGTGCCACCAGTATTCAGGACCGTCACGTGCCTGTAGTACTCAGGCGGCGGGCGTCGCCCCTTGGCCGGGCCACGCCTGCAACGCAGCAAACTCGCGCTCGGTGATACCCAGCACCGTGCCATGACGTTTCTTGACCTCGCCCAGGTCGTAGCGGTCGGCGGCCAGCGCCTGGAATGTGGCGGGCCGCGTGACGTCGTCCGCCACCAGCGGAAGATACCCTTTTTTCGCCTTGTACTGGTCCATCCACAGCCCCCATTGCCCGGACTGGTTGTACGGGAACAGGATCGGGCCTTCCAGCTGGCCCGCTTTGCCGGTGTGGGCCAGGTCGCCGATCTGGCGCCAGGTGCCGAGCAGCGCATCGCTCGCTTCGAAGATGCCGTCGCCCGAGACGCGCACGTAGCGCAACAACGGATCGGCATGGGCGGTCTTGACGATTTGCGTGTCGAGCATGAAGGCGTCGTCGGCGCGGCGGATGTAGAGTTTGGCGGGCGTAAAGGTGCGGAAATCGCGCGTGCGGGCGTAATAAATGCGGCCGCGCTTCTGGCCCGCTTCCATGGTGACCGTGGTCCAGTACACGAAATAATCACCGTGCTGATCGTCATAAATCGCTTCCGGCGCCCACATGCAGCCGGCGCCCGGTATGCTGGCGGCAATGTCGATGCGGCGCGGCGCGGACCAGTCGACCAGGTTGCCCGACTCCCAGACGATGATGGCGGTGCTGCCCCGATGCAGCGCGGTGTCCCAGCCTTTGCCGCTGGCAATGCGCAGGTCGGTGGCCAGCAGGAAGAGCTTGTCGCCGGCCGGGGCACGCACCAGCGCCGGGTCGCGCACGCCGCGCTCGCCCACGTGCGACACCAGCATCGGCCGGCCGCCGTGCAGGTCGGTCCAGTGCAGCGCGTCGCGGCTGGTGGAAAAATAGATCTGTTCACCGTCGGGCAGGGATTCGTCGGTGAAGTAGGCAAGCAGGTACGCGGTCAGTGGCGTCGGGTGCGCGGCCGCGCGGCCTGGTGCGACGAGGGCGCTGCACGCGGCAGCGAGGGCGCCTTGCAGCACGCGGCGGCGGCGGATGGAATACATGTTGTCTCCGGTTTGTTTTTCAGCCACCGATCATAAGCGATGGCCGGGCCGGTGATCTATTCCGATTCGACATGGCTACACGGCGATCTGGCATGGCCCTGCCGGTCAGCCTCCATTAAAATTTTTCCATATAAACAGGAGGAGAGACGCATGCGGCAGGTAACACCATCGAACCAAACCGGGCGGCGCTGGCTATCGGGCGCCATGCTGACGCTGGCAGTGGCAGGCGCCTGGACGACTGTGTCGGTGCACGCTGAAGGGGGTGCCGTCCCTGCCGGACTCACCATCCGCAACGGCGACTTCTGGCGCGATACCGCGGGGGCGCCGATTTACTCGCAGGGCGGCGGCATGCTCAAGGTGGGGAACAAATATTACTGGTACGGCGTCAAGTACGAGGAAGCCGAGCGTTACATCGCCACCGGCAAGCACGATGGTTCGGCGACAAAATTCGACGCGGTGACCGCGTATTCCTCCACCGACCTCGTGAACTGGACCAGCGAGGGCCAAGTGATCAAGGTGGCGCCCGCCGGCAAGGTGTTCGAGCGCGACGCCTGGCTGGGGCGCCTGGGCGTGGTGTACCACCAGCACACCAGAAAATATGTGCTGATCACCCAGTACGGCAGCAAGAGCACCGGCAACGGCGTGCTGTTTGCCACCAGCGACACGCCCACCGGCCCGTTCGTCTACGAACACCTGCAAACCCAGATCGCCAATGTCAACGGTGCCGCCACCGGCGACCAGACCGTGTTCATCGACGACGACGGCCAGCCGTACCTGGTCTTCAGTAATTCCGGCGAACGTCGGCACCTGTACGTGGCGCCGCTGCGCGCCAGCGACTTTCTGCAGGTGGGGCCGGCCAGGCTGGTGCACCGCGCACCGGCTGGCGGGCGCGAAGGCAACGCCATGTTCAAGCACAACGGCCTGTATTATTTTTGCTCGTCCGAGCTGCATGGCTGGAATGCTTCGCGCAGCTATTACATGACGTCGAAGAGCATCGACGGCCCGTACACGCCGGAGCGGTTGATCGCCGGTACCGAGGCTGATTTTTCGCACGTGTCGCAAAACGGCTTTTTCATTCCCGTGGCTGGCGGCAAGGGTGGCATGGTGCTGTTTGCCGGTGACCGCTGGAGCAATTACGCGGGCAACGGCAACGGCTACAACATCTGGGTTCCGCTCACGTTCGACGGCGCGGCACCGGTGTTCCATTCGGTCAGCGAATTTTCGCTCGACGCACGGCGCGGCACCTGGCAGGTCGGCAAGGGCAACAACTATGTGCGCAATCCCGGCTTCGAGGCTGACCGCGTGGCGCAGACGGGCGTGACCGGCTGGACCACCAGTTGGACCAATCTGAAAGGAGCTAGCCCCACCGTCAACGTGCAAGATAGCCGCACCGGGCGCTGGGCGCTGACCCTGGTGCATGACCAGCACACCATGGGCAGCACAGTGCAGAACGTCACGCTGCCCAACGGCCGTTACACGCTCAAGGCGTGGGTCAAGGGCAGCGGCGGCCAGAGCGTGGCGCGCCTGTATGCGTACGGCCATGGCGGTCCCGAGCAGGAAAGCGTGCTGACCGCGCCGCGCGCCGAGTGGACCGAGGTGCGGGTGCCGAATGTTGACGTGAGAAACGGCCAGGTGCAGATCGGCTTTTACTCCGAAGGCCGCGACGGCCAGTGGTTGAAGGTCGATGACGTCAGCCTGGTGGCCGAGCAGTAATCACACGGAAAAAAAGCCGGCGCCGTGCGAGCGGCGCCGGCTTTGCTTGCTGGGCTGGCCTAACGCCAGCTTTGCTCGATTTGCTCCAGGCTCTTGCCGCGCGTCTCAGGCAGCTTGCGCAATACGAACACGAAGCCGGCCAGGCAGATCACCGCGTACAGCCAGAACGTCATGCCGGTACCCATTGCCGCATTAATCAGCGGGAAGGTATAGGTGAGCAGGAAGCATGCGGCCCACAGCGCCGTGGTGGCCACCGCCATGCAGGCGCCGCGCACTTCCTGCGGAAAGATTTCGGACAGCGCCACCCAGGTCACCGGCGCCAGTGTCATCGAATAGACCGCAATCGCGGTCACCACCAGCAGCAGCAACGGCCAGCCCTGCCAGCCGGCCAGGTAGCAGGCGCCCAGCGCGACGTAGATCACGAACAGGCCCGCGCAACCGAGCAGCATCAGCCGGCGCCGGCCCCAGCGCTCCACGGTGGCCAGCGCCACCAGCGCGAACACGCAGTTGACTACGCCGGTAATGACGATGTTGAACAGCATGTCGGAGACGGCATAACCGGCCGACGCAAAAATCTCCTGCGCGTAATTGAAAATCACATTGATGCCACACCACTGCTGCAGCACGGCCAGCACGATGCCGATCACCAGTACCCGGGCAAAGCGCGGCTCGGCCAGCACCTGTTTCAGCGTGCGGCCGGTGGATGCACCGAGCGCCTGGCGGATGTCGTGCATGGCGTCGCGCGCGTAGTCGGCACCACCGAGCCGGTGCAGCGCGGCCAGCGCGTCTTCGTGGCGGCCCCGGCCGGCCAGCCAGCGCGGGCTCTCCGGAATCAACAAGCAGCCGAGCAGGAACGCGACGGCCGGCACGGCAGCAGCGGCAAACATCCAGCGCCAACCGGTGGTGCCGTTCCAGCTGGCGGCCAGTGCGGCGGCGGTGGCGCCGGCCGGTACCGGTTCGGCAATCAGCAAATTGACGATTTGCGCGCCGAGGATGCCGAGCACGATGGCAATCTGGTTCAGGCATACCATGCGGCCGCGAATGGCGGCCGGCGCGATTTCGGCAATGTACACCGGTGACAGGCCGGCGGCCAGGCCGATGGCCACGCCGCCGATCATGCGCCAGGCAATAAAACTGTCGAACGAGCCGGCCCAGCCGGTGCCCACCGACGACACGGCAAAGATCAGCGCCGCGATCAGCAGGCCACGGCGCCGGCCCAGGCGGTCGCTGATCCACCCCGACACTACGGCGCCAAGCAGGCAGCCGACCAGCGCGCAACTGACTGCCCAGGCCTGCTGCGCGGGCGCCACCAGCTGGAACCACGCCTCGTAAAACGGCTTGGCGCCGCCGATCACCACCCAGTCATAGCCGAACAGCAGCCCGCCCAGCGCGGAGACGGCGGCTGCCAGCCATAGCGTGGTGGTGGACGCGGGCCTGGCTGCCGCCGCGTTGCTCGAAATGGTCTGCTCTACTCCATGCATCATTGCCTGATCCTTCGTCTCTGTTATAAGAATGAATATTGTCAGCAATCTTACAAAAGAATGCCGTGTGTGCGGACCGGTCAGCCATACCAAATCTGTTGTCCGCCATGGCAAAGCAGCATGGCTGGCCGAGGCGGGCGAACCGTATAATTGGCGTGCCATTTCTCACTGTGAAAGCTGTTATTGGACGCGATCGATCTGCAGTGCGGCGCCAGCCACGTGCGCCTGTTTCCGCAACGCGGGGCAGCCATCGGCGCCTGGCACTGGCGCGACACACCGCTGCTGCATGCGCCCGATGGTGACGTCGCGTGCTTTCCCATGCTGCCGTATGCCAACCGCATTGCGCATGGCCAGTTGCCGGGCGCCGAACCGCTGCCGCCGCATCCCGGCGAAGCGCACAGCCTGCATGGCATCGGCTGGCGCCGCGGCTGGCGCGTGATCGAACAGCACGCGGCGCACGTGGTGCTCGGCCTGCAGCACCAGGCTGACCACGACTGGCCATTCGATCTGACGGCGACGCTGTCGATCGCACTCGGTGAAAACTGGCTCACGCATACCCTGTGGGTCACCAATACCGGCGAGCGTGCCATGCCGTTGGGCCTGGGTTTTCACCCGATTTTTCCTGCCGATCAACACACCACCTTGAGTGCCGGCTGGTCTGGCCGCTGGGACGTGACGTCCGACCATTTACCCGTGGGACTGGCGCCGCAGCCGGTGGCGCCCGGCTCGGTGGACGTGGGGCCCTGGTACGTGAACAACTGCTATACCGGCTGGGACGGCAAGGCCGTGCTCAGATATGCCGACTACGCGCTGCAGCTCAGCGCCGACCCGTTGTGCCGGTTTCTGCAATGCTATCGGCCCGGCACCGACAGCGCTTTCGTGGCGATCGAGCCGGTCACCCACATCCCCAATGCGCACCAGTTGCGCGCGGCCGGTGTGCCAGATACGGGCCTGCGCGACCTGGCGCCGGGCGCTGTCATGTCCACCTGGATGACGGTGCAGGTCATCGGCTAGCCCGGGCCGGCGTCAGCGGGGCGCGCGGGCCTTGCGGGCGGCTGACAATTCAGCCGCAGCGGCCTGGCGCAGCGCATCAACCAGGATTTCCGCGCCCGGCGACAACACGTGGCCCTGGCGCGTGATGATGCCGTACACGTCCATGCGCAGCTTGAGGTCGAACGGCAGCGCCACCAGTTCGCCCGCCGCGATCTGGCCTTGCACCAGTTCCTTGGGCAGCGCCACCAGCATGTCGGTATTGGCCAGTAGCGACACCACGAGCGGCACGGCCAACGTTTCCACCGTCTCCATCGGCGGATCGAGTCCCTCCGACAGGAACAGCGCCGTCAGGCGGTCGCGCAGGATGCTGCCGGCAGGCGGCACGATCCATGATTGCTCCACCAGTTCGGCCAGTTGCAGGTCGTCGCGGCCCACCAGCGGATGGCCGGCGCGCACAATCAAATGGTGTACCTCGTCGGTGATCGGCTCGAAATTAAGCAGCGGCACGGTGGACGAATCAAGGATGCGCCCCAGCACCATGTCGAGCTGGCCGGCCAGCAGCCGTTCCACCATTGACTTGCTGGTGCTGAAATCGACGACCAGGCTCGCTCGCAGGCACCGCGATTTGAACAGTTTAATTGCCTGCGTCAGGATATTGGTGGCCGGCGTGAGCACGCTGCCGATGGCTACCCGGCCGCCGATGCCCGACAGCAGGGTGGAGATTTCGAAGTGGGCCGCATCCATCTCGGCAAGCGCCACGCCGGCGCGGCGGATCAGCATCTTGCCGGCCCAAGTGGGCACCACGCCGCGCGCCATGCGCTCGAACAGCTGGATGCCCAGTACGTGTTCGAGGTCGCTGATCAGGCGTGAAGCGGAAGGTTGCGTCAGGCGGGCGGCGGCAGCAGCGTTGGCGATCGAGGCGTGGCGCCCGAGTTCGACCAACAAAATCAAGTGCCGCATCTTGAGGTGGCTGCGAACAAAGCGGTCGGACAGTGTATTGCTCATAGATGAAAATGAAAGTGTAGATGACTGGTGGCGGAGCCCCGACATCTATTACGACGAATGCCGACGCAATTTCCTAGGCAAGCCAGAAAAAAGACCGCAACAATCATTTATCTGAGCAAGATCGGCGATCCGCGCCTTCATTCGGGTGGAAAGGCGAGGTCGGACGAAATGGCAATGTCGCGATCGTCGAACAGCGCTTCTTCCAGCCCGCGCAGCTCCAGGTGATCCACCAGCCGCAGCCCGCCGTTGGACCCCAGCAGCAATAGTTGCCGCAATCCCGCGCCGTAGGCGCACAGGCCCACCACCGTGTTGCGCGGTGCGGCAATCGTGCGGTCGACACTGCCGTCCGGCCGGTACCGGACCACCGTGGCGCCATTGCCCCCCGGCTGCGCGGTCCAGATGCCCTGCTCGCCGTCCACCAGCGCGTCGCGCATGCAGGCACCGTCGGCGGCGCGCGCCAACGGCGTCACGCCGCTCGTGGTGGCCGTGGCCGAATCGTAGTCGCACTGGTACAGCACCGCGCCTGTCGTGTCGGCAAAATACAACCGGGTGCCGCTCAGGTCGATGCAGATACAGCCAGCGGCCACCACCGTGGGCAGCGCCAGCCGGCGCAGGCCCGCCTGCGCGCAGTACTGGTAAAAGCTGCCGATGGAGTGGCCGTCGGGCGCCATATTGCTGGTGCCGAAGATGAAGCGGCCGTGGCGGTCGGCACGGCCATTGCCGATGGCGGTGCGGTGATCGATGGCGTCCACCGTGGCCAGCCAGTTAACGATGACGGGGCGCGCGCCGCTGCGTTCGGGCAGCTCGGCCAGGCATAAGCGCTTGGACAGGCCGATCAGCAGTCGGCCACCGGCGGTGGGGCAAAACGTGTAGCCGGCGTCGGGCAGCGGGGTGTCGATGCGGCGCGCGGTATCGGCATTCCAGGCGGTGAGCGTGTGTTGCTGCGGGTCGAGCCACCAGAGGCCGCCGCGTCGGGCGTTCCAGCTCAGTGCCGTGCGCGGCCGCCCGGAGCGTTTTAATACGGAAAATGAAGGGTGTGGCGCGGTCATGACAGGCGGCGGCAGTGGTCTCGATGGCTGGCAGTGTAGCTGCGCACGCGCCATCGTCCCCATGCGGAAAACGCTGCCGTCCATGTTGGTTTTGCATGGCTGCCATGCCAATTTCGGCGTTTGCCATGCCAAATGAGGATTTGCGCGCCAGCCTTTGCCCGTAAGACAATAAGAGAAGAAGACTGCAGATCTTCCGACCGGTATAAGGAAAGCGAGACTATGGCAGAACGAGTAAAAGACAAGGTGATCATCGTCACCGGCTCGACAATGGGCATTGGCCGCGCGGTGGCCGAATTGTTACTGGAAGAGGGCGCCCGGGTGGTGCTTAACAGCCACCAGGACGATGAGCACGCGGCAGCCGTGCGCGCCGCGCTCGGTGGTCCGGACAGCCTGTACGTACGTGCCGACATTGCCGACCGCGTGCAGGTGGAGGCGCTGGTGGCGCACACGCTGGAGCGTTTCGGCCGCGTCGACGCCGTGGTCAACAACGCCGGCATGAACGTGTTTACCGATCCGTTGCTGATGACGGCCGCCGACTGGCAGCGCTGTTTTGCAGTGGACCTGGAAGGCGCCTGGAACGTGATCCGCGCCGTGCTGCCGTCGATGCTCGAGCGCGGCTACGGCAATATCGTCAACATCGCCTCGGTCCACGGTCATAAAATCATTCCAGGCTGTTTTCCGTACCCGGTAGCCAAGCATGCGCTGATCGGGCTCACCAAGTCGCTCGGCATCGAATACGCAGCGCGCGGCATCCGCGTCAATTCCATTTCGCCGGGCCTGATCCTGACCGAGAGCGCCGAGGCATGGCTGGCCTCGTGCCCCGATCCAGCTGCCGAGCGGGCGCGCCAGGAACAGCTGCTGCCGGTGCGCCGCATCGGCACGCCGCGCGAAGTGGCGTACACGGCGCTGTTCCTGGCCAGCGACGAAGCGCGGTTCATCAACGCCACCGACATCCTGATCGATGGCGGCCGTTCCCAGCTGTACTGCGACTGATCGCCGGTTGCCACGCCCCGGCGCGGCCGGGACTTTCCATCTTTTGCATACCTTAAAAAAAAATGAACGAGACAACTGCTGTTCTGCGCGCGGCCCTGGCTGCGCTGCTGCTCCCCGCTACGCTGGCGCATGCCGACAACGTCCTCCAGGTGCTCCGGGTCGATGCCACCGCGCCGGTGGCGGCGCCGCTGCAAGGCCACCTGAAACAAGGTACATCGGTATCGCCGCGCGGCGTGCGCCTCGGCGCCAACAGCCAGTACCTGACGCGCGACGGCCAGCCGTGGTTCCCCGTGATGGGCGAATTCCACTACACGCGCTCGCCGGCGGCCGACTGGGAACTGGAATTGCGCAAGATGAAGGCGGCCGGCATCACGGTGGTGGCCAGCTACATCATCTGGAACCACCACGAGGAACAGGCAGGCAAGTTCGACTGGAGTGACCGCCGCGACCTGCGCCGCTTCCTGCAACTGTGCAAAAAAGTGGGGCTGGAAGCGGTGGTGCGGATCGGTCCGTGGGCCCACGCGGAAGTGCGCTTCGGCGGCGTGCCCGACTGGGTGGTGTACACCATGCCCACGCGCGGCAACGATTCGCAATACCTGCACTATGTCGAACGCCTG
>Ga0308163_10004976_pt1 | contig 10327 bp, 9 predicted proteins | sample PhyTR1_FD_201037 | JGI IMG/M metagenome (GOLD analysis project Ga0308163, IMG submission 201037) | Phyllosphere microbial communities from UC Gill Tract Community Farm, Albany, California, United States - DLSLT.R1 | ecosystem: Host-associated > Plants > Phyllosphere > Unclassified | place: USA...
ACGCCACCGGCAATACGCTGGAGGATAAGAAATGCATCGATGTGCCTGATGGATACCCTCACACCCACTACGATCCTGCTCTCAACGTCTGTGCCGATGATTTAGGGCGGGGAGGGGATTCGGGCGGGCCGTTGCTGATCGTGCAAGACGAGGGTTACGTCGGTATTGGCCTGGTAAGCCGCAGGTTGGTTGATGCCGGGCAGTACACCCGTATTGGCTTCTACAAGGACTGGCTGGAGAAGATCGTTAACAATTACACATGTGACAAGCCTGTATTACTGGGCAATGGCCTGCCCGTTTGCGCCGACCTATCCGTGCACCCGGCACCCGCAGCGCCTTTAAGCGCGAATGCTTTGGCGAAAGAGGTATTGAAGGCCACAAACAAGTATCGAATGGCCGGGCCCCTTCGCGAATGAATTCGCACAGATTCTGGCTCATGCGCTAAACCTGTGGGACCGAATTTATTCGGGAAGGCGGCATTGCAGGCAACCTACCTGCAGCGGATGTACTGCCCCTTCGCGAATACATTCGCTCCCACGGATCCCCAAGCGCGTACTCAGTCCACCTTGCTCAAATCACCCTTGAGCGCCACACCCGCGATGATCGCGCCTGCATGGCACTCATAGTTCACCGGGTCTTTGCGTTCGATGCTTTTGTAGTAGCTGGCGATGTTGGTCACGGCGTTGGCGTTGGCGTTTTTCGCTGCGCTGTACATCTGCAGAATGGCCGATTGCAGTACCCATTCACAGGCTTCGGTATCGGTCTTGTTGAAGGCGTTGGTTTTCTTGTTGGTCACGGCACCCGGGCTGATCACGGTGACTTTACCTTTGGGCTGCACGCCGGCCAGGTAGAACTTCACGCTGCCATCGATCTTGCCGGCGGTGGTCATGTCGTTGATGACTTTCTGAAACGGCAGGAACAATGCGGTATCACGAGCCTGGCTGACAGCCGGCAGGGCAGAAAGGGCGATGGCTGCAGCGGTGATCCAGGATTTCATTTGCATAAAGGTCTCTCCTTGAGAGTGAGTGAAAGATCAGGACCAGCGGCGGAAAATCAACGAGGTGTTGACCCCGCCAAAAGCGAAATTGTTGTTCATCACGTATTCGTGGCTCATCTGCCGGGGTTCGCCGCGCAGGTAGTCCAGCTCGCCGCATTGCGGGTCGATGTCGTCCAGATTCAACGTATGGATATAGCGGTCACGGTTGAGCATTTCGATGCAGAACCATGACTCCAGCGCGCCGCACGCGCCCAGGGTGTGGCCCAAAAAACTCTTCTGCGAGCTGATCGGCATGCGTGAGCCGAACAGGCTGCTGGTGGCGATGGTTTCTGCGATGTCGCCTTGTTCGGTGGCTGTGCCGTGGCCGTTGACGTAGCCGATGGCTTCGGGCGGCAGGTTGGCGTCTTCCAGGGCCAGCTCCATGGCGCGGCGCATGGTGACCTGTTCTGGACGGGTGCTGTGTGCGCCGTCGGCGTTGCTGCCAAAGCCGACGATTTCAGCATGGATGTGCGCGCCACGAGCCAGCGCGTGCTCCAGCTCTTCAAGCACCAGCATGCCGCCGCCCTCGCCGATCACCAGGCCATCCCGGCCGCTGTCGTATGGGCGCGGGCTGGTGTGAGGCGCGTCGTTTTTCAGGCTGGTGGCGTACAGCGCATCAAAGACCATGGCCTCAGTGGGGCACAGTTCTTCCGCACCACCAGCCAGCATCAGCGGCAAGCGTCCGAACTTGATCGATTCGTAGGCATAGCCGATGCCCTGGCTGCCACTGGTGCAGGCGCTGGACGTCGGGATCAGCCGCCCGGTCAGGCCGAAGAAGATGCTGATATTGGCCGCCGTGGTGTGGGGCATCATCCGCACGTAGGAGTTGGCGTTCAGCCCCTCGGCCACGGAGTTGAGCAGCATGTTGCCGAACGCCTTGATCTCGTCGGTGCTACCGGTAGATGAACCGCACGCGGTGCCCATGCGCCCGTCGCGGATGATCGGGTCGTTGAGCAGGCCCGCGTCGATCAAGGCCTGTTCAGCAGCGCCCACCGCCAGGCGCGAGACGCGACCCATGCTGCGCAGTTGCTTGCGGGTCCAGTGAGACGGCACGGCGAAATCATCAATCGGGCCCGCCAGTCGAGTGTTCAGTTCGGTGAAACGATCCCACTCGTCCATGCGCCGGATACCGCTGCGGTTGGCACTGAAATTGGCTTCGATGCTCGCCCAGTCGCTGCCCAGCGAGGTAATGCCGGCCATGCCGGTAACCACAACGCGCTTCATCAGCACAGGCCTCCATTAACGGCCAGCACCTGGCGGGTGATGTACGAAGCTTCAGCCGACATCAGGAAATTCACCGCGCCAGCCACTTCTTCCGGGGTGCCCATGCGCTGCGCGGGGATCATCTTCATCAATTCATCCACAGGTACATTTTCGTCGAGCATGGCGGTATCGATCAGTCCTGGCGCGACACAGTTGACGGTGATCTTGCGTTTGCCCAGCTCGATGGCCAGCGCCTTGGCAGCACCAATCACGCCAGCCTTGGACGCGCTGTAATTGACCTGGCCGCGATTGCCGATCAGGCCTGATACAGACGTGATGCACACGATGCGACCCGCTGCGCGGCGACGGATCATCGGCATCATTACCGGGTGCAGCACGTTATAGAAGCCGTCGAGGTTGGTTCTGAGCACCACGTCCCAATCGTCGTCGCTGAGGGCCGGGAATGCGCCGTCGCGGGTCAGGCCCGCGTTGAGCACTACGCCGTAATAGGCGCCGTGGGTTTCCACGTCGGCTTCGAGGATGGCTTTGCACGCTTCGCGATCCGCCACATCGAACTGCAGAATTCGCGCCTGACGGCCCAGGGCGACGATTTCAGCCTGAACCGCTTCGGCTTCGCTGCGACCGTTTCGGCAATGCAGAATCAGGTCGAAACCTGCCTGCGCCAGACGTAGCGCGATAGCGCGGCCAATGCCACGGCTGGAGCCGGTGACCAATATTGAGTCAGTCATGCGCGGGCTCCTTCAGTCAGATAGTTGGACGGTTCTGGCGGGCAATAAACATTGAGGCGGGCAAAGGCTTCGATGGACGGGCCGGTCAGGCGGCATTCGAAAACGCCCATGCCATTGTCGTCCTGCAATGAGCGCAGGGCGTGGATGGTCAGTTCGCTACCCGCAGGAAACTGTTCCACATTGCATTCGAACTTGCGGCTGCCAAGCAGGAAGCCCAACACCACCGGTTCGCCTCGCGTGCGAGCCTGGCAGCCGGCATATGCGGCAACGCTCTGGGCCATCAGCTCGACGCCAACCCAGGCGGGCATATGGCCGTCGGCGTCATTGAACAGGCCACCGGGCGTGATGGTCAGGCGGGTGTGAATCTGTTCTTCGTCGAACGACAGCACCTCATCGATGAGGATCATGTCGCCCGCATGGGGCAGCAGTTCGGCGAGCGGCCAGGCAATCATGAGGCGTCTCCGATAATCAGGCTGATATTGTTGCCACCGAAGGCAAACGAATTGCTCATCAGGTAGCGCTTGGGCGTTTGCGCCAGACGGGTTTGCGCGTTAGCCCATTGCAGGGACGGCAGCAGCGGATCGGCCTCACCATCCCACGCATGTGGCGGCAGCTTATGGCCGGTGTTTTCCGGGGCCAGGCTCAGCCAGCAGAACGCGGCTTCCAGCGCTCCAGCCGCACCCAGGGTGTGGCCAGTCATGGGTTTGGTGGATGAACACGGCACGCCGTCCGGGAAGATGGCATTGACCGCAAGGCTTTCCATGGCGTCGTTGTGCGGCGTCGCGGTGCCGTGAAGATTCAGATAGCCGATCTGCGAGGCGTTAAGCCCGGCTTTGTCCAGCGCCTGCTGCATGGCTTCGCGAGCCCCACGGCCGCTAGGTTCCGGCGCGGAGATATGGTGCGCGTCGCAGGTGGCTCCGGCCCCCAGCAAGGCGATCGAATGTTCGCCGCTGGCTTCGCGGGTCATCAGGAACAACACGGCTGCTTCGCCGATATTGATCCCGTCACGATTGCGCGAAAACGGGTTGCAGCGCTGCTGCGAGACGGCTTCAAGGGCAGAAAATCCGTTTAGGGTCAGTTTGCACAAGGTGTCGACGCCACCACACAGCACAGCGTCGCACAGGCCCATATCCAGCGCGCGCCGGGCGCTGAGCAGGGCGCGGGCGCTGGAGGTGCAGGCGGTGGAAATCACGTAGGCCGGGCCGCTTAGTTGCAGCCACTCGGCGAGGAAGTTGGCTGCCGCGCCCAGCTCTTGCTGCTGGTAGTGGTAGGAATCGGGGAATTGCTGGTCGCGCAGCCAGGCGGCAATGCCTTGCCCCGCCTCATCGATGCCCGAGGTGCTGGTGCCGAGGATCACGCCGATACGGTGGTGGCCGTAACGCTCGATGGCCTGGCGGATGTCCGGTTCGATTTGCAGTGCAGCGGCCAGCAGCAGTTGATTGTTGCGGCTGCTGTGGGCTACCAGTTCTACGGGAATCGCTGGCAGCTCTGCCTTGACGGCACCGACCGGCAAGATGCGCTCCGGCACCCAGCCGCCTTCCTCGACCATGCCGGAGGTGTCGGCAGCGAACAGCCGACGAGCGACTTCTGCGCGGCCGCTGCCCAGGGAGCAGATCAGACCCACTGTATTCAGATAAGCGCTCACTGCAGCGCCTCGCTGTTCAACGGGCTGATGCCATACGTCAGTCGCTCATCGTTTTTGCCTGTGAGCACGACCAGTCTGAAGGTGTTGGCGCTGTTGTATTCCACGCCCCAACGCTCGTCGAAAATCCGTTGCATCCCACGACGCTGAGCGCCTGGGTAGTTGCCCTTCAATTCGTTGTCGGGTGTCAGCGCGAACAACAGCGCGGCAAACAACTCACGGGCTTCGGCATTCGGCGGCAACAGGCCGTCCGCCTGCCATTGCCCGTCGATCAGTTGCTGACGCGCCAAGGGAATACCCAACGGGTCCATCAGCGACCAGCGCAGGCCGTTGGCTTCTTGCTGAATCACCAGTAACCAGTCCTGACGCTGATCAGCCTGTTGACGCTGCACATGCAATTGCATCGGCAACTCCAGGTGCGGCACCGCAGCGGGCAGCGGGGCCTGGCTGGCGCACGCAGTCAGCAGCAGGACACACGTGATCAGCAGTGCGCGAATCATGTTTGTTCACCTTCGAAAGGTTTGCGCGCCACCACATTGACCAGGGTTTCTTCACGTTGGCCGACAGGCTTGGGCGTACGCAGTTTCAGGCGCTCCAGCAACCCGAAATCACTGGAACGGCTCCACCAGAGATAGGGGTATGACACGTTCTGGGCACCGAATTGAAAGCCCTGGTCGCGGAGCATCTGCAAATATTGTTCGGCACTTTTCTGCACATGCATCGGATGGCGGAACAGCCAGCGAATCACCCAGGTATCAATGTAAGCCTCGGTGGACTCGGCGAACAGCAGATACCCTCCCGGCTTGAGCACGCGATAGAACTCGGCGAGGGCTTTTTCCTGTTCAACCAGATGATGAAAGGTCTGGTGGCAGAACAGAATGTCGACGCTGGCGTCGGCCAGTTTCAATGCCGCGCAGTCGCTGCCAATCAGCTCAACATTGATCCCTTGGGCACATGCTTCGGCACGGCTCATGGTCAGGCTGTCGGGATCGGCATCCACACCCAGCAGGCGCGACGGCGCAAACACGTCACACAGCCGCTTGAACGACTTGCCCTGACCGCAACCGGCATCGAGCAATACCGGCTGACTCGGCAGGGCACCATCGAACAGGCTGCGCAAGTCGTTGATCGCCACCCGCAACACATGATGCTGCCAGGTATGGCTGCGCAGGAACCACAGGCCGAAGCGGGTTTCCTCGACGTATTTGTCGCTCAGGAACGGCCCGCTCATCGAGGGCTGCTCGCGCAGATTTCGGACAGCATGCGCAGGCGGCGCTTGGGTTCGGCGACAAACGGGTTGCGCTCGTCCCAGGCGTAGCCGGCCAGAATCGCGCAGATCATGCGGCGGATATCCCGGGTGCTTTCGGGGTAGAAAATCACGTCCTGGAAAGTGCCTTCGTACCAGCCTTCAACGTAGGCGCGGAAGGTATCCACACCGCGCTTGAGCGGGGTCGCGAACTCGGCTTGCCAGTCGACGCTTTCACCTTGCAGCTGACGATGCAGCACACCGGCGGCCATGCTCGCCGAACGCATGGCAATGGTCACGCCGGAGGAGAACACCGGGTCGAGGAATTCAGCGGCATTGCCCAACAGCGCGAAGCCCGGGCCATGCAGGGTTTTGACGTTGGCCGAGTAGCCGCCGATGGTGCGCGCCGGGGTGTCCCAGACGGCATCTTTAAGCAGCGCCTTGAGGTGCGGGGTTTCGTCAACGAACCCCCGCAGGCAGGCGTCCAGATCCGCAGGTTTGTCTTTGAAGCGTTCGGCATTGGCCACAACACCCATGGAACAGCGGCCATTGCTGAACGGGATCGACCAGAACCACACATCACGCATCTCGGGGTGGATGCTGACGAGGATTTTCTCCCGATCGAAGTACGCAGGGAAATTGTCTTCGACGTGGGTGAACACCGCCTGACGCACCGGGAAATTCGACGGCGCTTCCAGGTCCAGCAAGCGTGGCAACACGCGGCCATAACCGCTGGCATCGAGCACAAACTGCGCCTGCACCTGATACTCGCTACCGTCTGCGCGGCGCACGCTCAAGACTGGCTGTGGGCTGTTGAAATCACCGGCGATGATTTCTTCCTGATAGCGGATTTCCACGCCTTGCAACTCGGCCTGATCGGCGAGCAGTTTGTCGAATTCGCCACGCTGAACCTGAAAGGTGCTCGGCTGGCCTTCGCTGAAGGTGTCGCCAAAGTCGAAGGCGCTGTACTGATCGCGCCAGGCGAACGCCGCGCCGTTCTTCTTCTGGAAACCAGCGGCTTGCACGGCTTCGAGCATGCCGGCTTCTTCGACGAAATCCAGGCAATGGGAAAGCAGGCTTTCACCGATGGAAAACCTTGGAAACTGCTGGCGTTCGATGATCAGTACGTCGTGGCCTTTGCGCTTGAGCAAAGCGGCGGCGATGGCACCGGCAGGGCCTGCACCGATCACGACGACTGTACGATTTTCCCTATCAGTTACTGGCACAAGATTTCCTTACTTGATCGACAGCATTTACGGGTAGCTGCACGGGCGCGCGGCCCATGCCCAGCAGGGCGGGCAACAGCGTGGCAAGCAGGCTCATCAGCATCAGCGCGAAATACAGCGCCGGGCTGATCAACTGCTGTTGCAGCAACATATTGAGAAATACGATTTCACTCAGACCGCGAATATTCAGCAGCACGCTTTCCCGCCAGCGGCTGGCACCGGCGAACGATGGCGTTGCCCAGCTCAGGCCGAGCCAGTTGCCGAGCATCTTGCTGGCAATCGGCAGCACAATCAGTGCGCCCAATTGGACCCAGCTCAGGCTGCCCATGGCGCTGTGAATGTTGATCTGCACAATGCCGAAGGTCAGGATCAGCGGGATCGCCAGCCAGGTTTGCAGGCGCATGAACCATTCACGCTTGATGGGCAGCACCCACGGCTGTTTAAGCCGCGCCATGCACAGCAGATAACCGATGCCGAAAATCAGCGCGTTGAGTTTGTAGTGCTCAGCCACCATCAGCAGGGCAAAAAACGTCACGCTGTAGACCAGTGGCTGGCGCAGTTGCAGTGCGCGCAACAGCAGTGGCACGCAGGCTCCGAGCAGTGGCAACAGCAAACTGTTGAAATTCAGGCTGCCCTGGGCGATGCCGAACAGGCTCCAGCACATCAGGTCGATGAGAATCGCGGTTTGCACCAGACGCCGGGTGGCTTCGGGCGGGTAGTGAATGTGGCGCAAATACAGGTACAGCACCGGGATCGCAGTGATGGCGAATACCAGGCCGAGGGCCAGTGAGCTGATCCACGGTTGTGCGGGCACAAACCAGCTTGCGCAGGCCAGCCCGGCCAGAAACGGCACGACGAAGCTAGGCAGTGCGACTTTGAGGCTCTGGCGATCTATCTGCACTTCAATCACGTCGCTGAGAATATGCCCCAGCACAATCGCGAAGCTCAGGCCGTACAGGGTTTTCAGCCAGACTGGCGCAATCAGTTGCGCGCCGCTCAGCTGCCAATGGGGCTCGACCCAGAACAGCATCAGCAACGGCAAGGCGAAGGTTGCCAGCAGCAACTGACTGACGATGGGGATCAAACCCAGATAGCGTCCCAGGCGAGTTGCGACGGCAAACATCGCCAGGACCATCAGCCAGAACAGCAGGATCATCATGAATGAGCCTCGTTTTCAGCGGCGTTTGCCAGCTTTCGGGCGCTGGCCCATGGCGCGAGCATGAAGCTGAAAGCCAGCCCCAGACTCACCGACAGGCCGAAGTTGCTGATCGCCGGTGTTCCGGAAACCGCCAGCAGCCCGAATGACAGCCAGGTGGTGACTGCGGCCAGCAAAGTACCGAGCAGGCTGACGGCCGCGCCGCCGATCTGTTCGCGCATCAGGATCGCGTAATCGACGCTGATCGCCGTGACCAACAATAGGCCGAACAGGCTGAACAGGGTCAGCGGCTGACCCAACCAACCGAGGCTGGCCAGGCTGCAAAGCGCCGCCAGCAAGGGCAGGGCGACGATGCGCAAGGCACCGCCAAAACCGAACGGCGCAATCAGCAACAGCACGATCAGCACGCAGGACAGTAATTTCAATTCAGCGGCGCTGATCTGAGTGGCGGCAAACACTCCATTAAGTTGCCCCAGACGATCCACCAAGCGCACGCCGGGCAAGTCCTGCGCCTGCAAGCGCAGTAACGCGGCGTTGTTCAGGCCTTGCAGGCTGACCAGCCCGGCGACGCCTTCTTCATTGGCACCCAGCCACAACACGCGCCACGGTTCGCCCAAAGGACCGCCCAGCACGGTGTCTATGTCGGTGTTCGGTTGTGCTTGCAGCTGCTTCAGTTCAGCCTGCAACGCTTCTGCCGGAACGCCTAATTCAATCAGCGCCTGCCAATGCTCCGGCAGCCGCTGCAGCGCGCCACGCACAGCGTTCTGCTCGGCAGGGGAGGCGACCAGTTGGTTCAGCGCCAGATAGCCTTGCAGCTCGTCCAGATTCACCAGTTGGTCGAGACGTTGCGTCAGCGCGGTCTGGCGTTCCAGCAATTGCTGTTGATCCTTGCCCTGCACCAGATAGAACTGGCTGGTGGGCTGGAAACCGGTGATGCGTGCAATCGTCCGGGCTTCTTCCGTGAGGGCTGGCGGCGCCGAGACCCATTGGCGAATATCGTTTTTGGTGGTCAGCTGCCACAGCCCGGCGGCACAGAACGCCAATAGCAGGGCCAGCAGGATCGGCGTTCCGACGCGCTGCAACAGGACTTCACGGCAGTCCAGCAGACGCTCGGCCAGCTGCAACGGCCATTGGGCGGGGCGCAGTTCGGTGTTGTTGAGCAGCGCTGGCAACAGGCAAACGGCGGTGAGGTACGCACCGATCAACCCCGCAGCCGAGAACACGGCGATTTGCGTCAACGCCGGGAACGGTGTCCAGGCCAGCGCCAGATAACCGATGCAGCTGGTCGCCAGGCTCAGGGTCAGGCCGGGCAGTGTCAGGCGCAGTGCAGGCCAGCTGCGCCAGGGCTTGAGGCTCCAGCTTTTGGACAGGTAATGCAGCGGGTAATCCACAGCCACGCCAATCAGGCTGGAGCCGAGCACCAGCGTCATCACATGCATATGGCCAAATAGCGCCACGCAGGCGACTGCGCCAAACAGCATGCCGACCAGCACCGGCACAAAGGCCAGCAACACGCGCCAGCGTCGGAAGGCCAGCAACAGCAACAGCAGAATGCCCACCGTTGCACCGCCGCCCACCCAGGTGATTTCCCGGCTGGCCTGACGTTGACCGTCAGCGGCGTACAGCAGGCCGCTGGCGGCCAGTAATTGTCCGTTGGCCTGAGCGGCCTGTTGCCGTGCTGCACTGAGCAAATCCGCAACCCGCAGCGGCAACTGCATGTCGAAAGCATCGCCGTGAGTGCGGGCGCGCAGCAGTACCCAGTTTTCCCCGTCGGCGCTGGCGATCAGGGCACCGCTGCCGATGTCCGGCTCCACGGAGCCGTGTCGCGGCATACCGTTCTGAATTCGCCCGGTCAGGCCCAGCCAGTCGTCCTGGCTGGGTACCAGACTGAAACCGCTGAACGGATCGAACAGGCTTTGTACTCGTTGCTGGATAAACGCTTGCGGGTTGTCGATCAACTGCGCTCTATCCGCCGCTGGCAGCATCGCCAGTCGACCTTGCAGCAACTGGTTGCGCAGTGCGGGCAGGTCGGCTTGCAAACTCCACTGGACCTTGTCGAACAGGCCGCT